>Ga0184629_10000455_pt1 | contig 18423 bp, 20 predicted proteins | sample PLM4_32_b1_FD_133158 | JGI IMG/M metagenome (GOLD analysis project Ga0184629, IMG submission 133158) | Groundwater sediment microbial communities from an aquifer in East River, Colorado, USA - PLM4_32_b1 | ecosystem: Environmental > Terrestrial > Soil > Riparian zone | place: USA: East River... | reverse complement strand
TTCACCGCGGGTCCGAAAGAAGCGCGCGCGTGGACCGTGACCAGGGGCGCGCGGGCCGCTCAAGCGGCCGGCGTGATCCACAGCGATTTCGAGAAGGGCTTCATCCGCGCCGAGACCATCGCGTATGCCGACTACATTGCCGGGAATGGCGAGGCGGGGGCGCGCGAGGCGGGCAAATTCCGGCTCGAAGGCAAGGAGTACGTTGTGCAGGACGGCGACGTCATGCATTTCCGCTTCAATGTGTGAGCGCTGGTCCGCATGAACGACGCTGAGCTGCTGCACTTCGAGGATTTCCGCGCCGGACAGCTTTTCCGGCTTGGCGGCCACACGCTCAGCGCAGACGAGATGATCGAATTCGCGAGCGAGTTCGATCCGCAGCCGCAGCACACCGATCCGGAAGCGGCGAAGCATTCGATGCTTGGCGGACTTGCGGCGAGCGGCTGGCATCTGACGGCGCTCGCCATGCGCATGATGGTCGATGGATTGTTCAACCGCGCCACCTCGATGGGCTCTCCCGGTATCGACGAGATCCAGTGGCGCAGGCCTGTGCTTGTGGGCGACCGCGTGCGGCTCGACGGCGAAGTGCTGGACACGCGGCTATCCTCGCGGCCGGACCGCGGCTTCGTCCGCTTCCGTTTCAGCATGACGCGCGACGAGGAGAAGCGGAGCGGCGAGCTGGTGATGATGTTCGTCTGCTCGGTGATGTTCAGACGGAGGGCCACAGCCTGATGTGGTTCGAAGACTTTCCGCTCAACGTGAAGATCACGCTCGGCTCGTACACCTTCACCGAGGAGAACATCATCGCGTTTGGGAAGCGCTACGACCCGCAGCCGTTCCATGTCGACAAAGAGGCCGCGCTGCGTTCGGCCTATGGCGGACTGATCGCAAGCGGCTGGCACACGGCGGCGGTGTGGATGAAACTGATGCTCGCCTATCGCCGCGCGCGCATCGAAGCGGGCGCCGAACAGACGCAGGCGAATTTCGTATCGCCGGGAGTGCGCGAGTTGCGCTGGTTGAAACCGGTGAGACCCGGAACGACGCTCACCTATTCGAACGAGCCGTTCGCCAAGCTCGATTGGCCGAGCCGACCGCAATACGGGCTGATCGAAGGCAGGAACGAAGCGCGCGATGAAGCTGGCGAGCTGTACTACAGCTTCATCAACCGCGTTCTGATCGCACGGAAGCCCTAGCGCATCGACGCTTCGATGTTGCCGCCGTCGACGGTGACAACGGCGGCCGTCGTCTTGCGCGCGAGCGCAAGGAAGACGAACGCGTCGGCGACATCATCGGCCGTGACTTCGCGCCCTAAGAGATTGCCGCTCATGTAGTCGGTTTCCGAAATGCCGCGAGCTTTCGCGCGCGCCGCGACCATCTCGTTCGTGAGGAGACCGGTGCGGATGCGGTCAGCATTGACCGCGTTCGAGCAGATGCCGTCCTTGCCGTGATCGAGCGCGTATTGCTTGACCAGGAACAGGGTCGCCGCCTTCGGCAGGCCGTAGGGACCGAAATCCTTGCCGGGGTTGACCGCCTGCTTGGACGTGTTGAACAGCAGGCAACCGCCGGTGCCTTGCGCCTTCATGATGCGCACGGCGTTCTGCGCCACCGTCTGATGGGCGAAGAAATTCAGCTCGAACGATTCGCGCAGCGTCTTCTCGTCGACCTCGCCGATGCGCCCCTGCCACGCGGCACCCGCGTTGGAGACGACGATGTCGATACCGCCGAATTTTTCGCAGACCGCATCGAAGGCGCGGTGGACGTCGTCTTCCTTGGTGACGTCGCAGGCAAGGCCGAGTGCGTGGCCGCCGATCTGCTTCGCCACCGCGCGGGCCGCATCGAGGTCGCGGTCGAGCACGGCGACCTCCGCGCCTTCACGTGCCATAGCTTTGGCCGTGGCGGCGCCGATACCTGACCCACCGCCGGTGACGACGGCAACCTGGCGCGCCAGGCGCTTCTCAGCGGCCTTGCCGAGCTTCGCCTGCTCCAGCGACCAGTATTCGACGTCGAACTGGTCTTCCTCAGAAATCGGGCGATACGCGCTCATGCGCTCGGCATCTGTGATGACTTCGACCGTGTTCTCGGCGATGTCTGCGGCGATCGCGGCGTCCTTCGCCGACGCGCCTAAGCCGAATAGGCCGACGCATGGCACGAGGATCACGCGCGGCAGCGGATCGAGCTCCTTCTTGACGCCGTTCAAGCGCGTGTTGTTGCGCGCAAAGTATTCGTGATACCGGGCGACAAATCCTTCGACCGCTGCACGTGCCGATTTCTCCCACTCGGCGAACTTGTCCGCTTCGGGTGCGGGCACGACCAGCGGCCAATTCTTGGTGCGGATTGTGTGATCGGGTGTGGCCACGCCCTGCTGCGAGTAGCGCGCAACCTCGGCGCCGTTGACGTAGTTGAGAATCTTCTCGTTGCTACGGAAGCAGAGGATCTGCCGCTTCGCGACGCCTTCCTTCCTGTCGTTGACGAGTGCGCTCGCACCGCGCAGCACGGGCGCGATCTCGGCCACCGCCGCGAGCCGCGACGGAAGGTTCGCCTGAACCAGCGTCTTCTTTCCGCGCTTCAGCTGTTCTTCGGCGAGCGTGACCATCTCGATCATCAGCTCGTAGGCCTCGCGCGGGCCTTCCGCGAACGTGAAGATGCCATGGCGGAGCAGGATCAAGCCCTGAACCTTGGGATTGGCGGCATAGATCTGGGCTACACTTTTTGCCAACGCAAAGCCCGGGATCGTGTACGGCACATAGGCCATGCGCGCGCCGAATGTGTCGCGCGCGAGCGCCTCGCCTTCCGGCTGGTCAGTGAGCGCCAGCACGGCGGTCGAGTGCGTGTGATCGACGAATTTGTGCGGGAGGAATGCGTGCAGCAGTGTCTCGACCGACGGATTGGGTGCCGCCGAGTCGAGCAGATTGATCCGCTGATAATTGACCATGTCCTCATCGGACAGCTTACCGAGCGCAAGCAGGCGGCGCAGCGGGGCGAGCTTCACCGCGGGCAGTCCCGGCGGCTCAATGTCGCCCATGTCCCAGCCGGAGCCTTTGACACAAATGACGTCGACCTCGTCACCGAGCAGATCTTTGGCTTTGGTCTTGACGCTGGTGTTTCCGCCGCCATGCAACACCAGCGCCGGATCGCCACCGAGCAATCGAGTGGTGTACACGCGCAACGCGAGATCAGGCGCGATGCCTTTGTCGCCGTAGCGCGCGACATAAGACTTCGCTTCGGATTCGGACCACAGGGATTTCATTCGTCTATCTCTTCCGTTGCTCGTTCGGGAACAAGCTGCGCAGGCCCTGCTCACTCGCCGCACAAACGCCTTCCTCGGTGATGAAGCCGGTGACGAGACGCGCGGGCGTCACGTCGAAGCCGGGATTGGCGGCGCGGCTTCCCGGCGGCGTGATCTCAACGGTCGCAATTTTTCCGTCCGGCAGACGCCCCGTCATCGTGGTGACCTCGCTTTCGCTGCGCTCCTCGATCGGGATCATGTCGCCCGAGGCGAGCGTCCAGTCGATCGTAGAGGACGGCAGCGCGACATAGAACGGAACATCGTTGTCCTTGGCGGCGAGCGCTTTCAGATACGTGCCGATCTTGTTCGCGACATCACCGTTCCGCGTGACACGGTCGGTGCCGACGATGGCGACGTCGACTTTTCCCTGTTGCATCAGATGACCGCCAGCGTTGTCGGCGACAACGGCGTGGTCAACGCCGTGCGATCCCAGCTCGAACGCGGTTAGCGAGGCACCCTGATTGCGCGGCCGCGTCTCGTCCACCCAGACATGCAGCTTGATGCCGCGGTCATGGGCCATATAGATCGGTGCAAGCGCCGTGCCCCAGTCGACGCAGGCGAGCCAACCGGCGTTGCAATGGGTGAGAATGTTGAGCGGTCCGGACTTCTTCGCGGCAATGCCTTGAAGGACAGACAGACCGTGCTGGCCGATACGCCGGCAGGTCTCCACATCCTCATCGCAAATCGCAGCGGCTTCTTTCCAGGCGGCATCGGCGCGTTCGTCTCTCGGTCGATTGCGTACGGCGTCGCGCACTCGGTCGAGAGACCAACGCAAATTCACGGCCGTCGGACGCGTGGCAAGCAGCGTCGCATGCGCCTTGTCGAGCCCTTCGTCCGACGGATCCGCGCGCAGGCTGAGCGCGAGGCCATAGGCGCCTGTGGCGCCGATCAAAGGCGCGCCGCGCACCGTCATGTTGCTGATCGCCCGTGCCGCGGCGGTCATCGACGTCAGGCGGACCGTGCCAAAACCATGCGGCAGCTTGGTCTGGTCGATCACCTCGACAAAACCATCGGTCGTCGTCCAGATGCTGCGGGTCTCGATGCCTTTGATTTTCATGTCGCCTATATGGCCTTTCGGCAGCGGGATTCACAGATGCGTTGGGCAGACCGATTACGCGGGCGGCGGCTTGGTGGCTTGGACAGACGGACGCTGTGAGAATATTTCCAGCCAGGCGGCGAGACGCGGATAGCGCTCGCGCCAGCCATCCTCCGGCACGCGCAGATCGAGATATCCGATCGCGCATGCTACCGCCAATTCGCCGATCGTGGGCTCGGCGGGAAACTTGTGCGCCATCCGGTCGGCTACAGCGAAGGCCGCCTCGATCGATTTTGTCTGGCGCTCGAGCACTTCTGCCGATCGCTTGCCTTCAGGCAGGCGCCGTTCCTGATTGCGCCGCACGACCGCATCGGCAAGACCATCGCCCAAGGCCTGCAGCGTCAGTGCGCGCCAGCGGCCCTGCGCCTCGCGCAGCAGACGCGCGCGCGGAAAGAAGGTGCCGTTGCCGAGCTCGTCGAGATATTCGCAGATCACCGGCGAATCGTAGATCGCCGAACCGTCGTCGAGGATGAGCGCCGGAATCTTGCCCAGCGGATTGATGGCGCGAAGCTTGGCATCGGCGGGAAGTGTCACGATCACATCCTCGACGCGCGGCTTTAGGCCAAGCTCGTGGATGATGATGCGCGCCTTGCGCGCATAAGGCGAGTTCAGCGAGTAGAAGAGCTGCACGCCTGCCCTCGCCTCAGTGACCCGCGAACTCGACCAAGGTCGTCACTTCCTTGCCGAGCGCGCGGATTTTCGCGGCGCCGCCAAGCTCCGGCAGATCGATGACGAAGCAGCAGCCGACGACCTTGGCGCCGGCGCGTTCGAGCAGCTTGATCGCGGCGAACGCCGTGCCGCCGGTCGCGATGAGATCATCGATCACGATGACGTTCTCGCCTCGTCCAACTGCGTCCTCGTGAATCTCGACACGGTCGACGCCATATTCGAGTGCGTAGTCCTCGCCGATCACCTTCCAGGGCAACTTGCCCTTCTTGCGTACCGGCACGAACCCAACCGAAAGCTGATGGGCCACCGCGCCGCCCAGAATAAACCCGCGGGCTTCAACGCCGGCCACCTTGTCGATGCGCGCCCCGGCATAGGGCTGCACCAACGCGTCGACCGCGCTGCGGAAAGCGCGGGCGTTGCCGAGTAAAGTGGTGATGTCACGGAAGATGATGCCCGGCTTGGGATAATCGGGGATCGAACGAACGGCCTTGGCGAAGTCCATCGGCGCCTCTCTGTTGAGGCGCAGGTTCTACTCGCCCCGCACTGTTCCGCAAGTGGCGAAAACGCCCGATGGTGCCTAACTGTGCTTTCGGAGCACCCGGCCCGCCACCGCGTCGAGCTTCTTGAAAAGCTCCGGGTCGCGCTTGTCCGGCGCGGTGATGAGGGCGGTATCCAGCGTGCGCTCGATGCCTAAGGGAGACGGCGTGCGGTTCGGCCCCAGCATCGGCGCCACTCGCTTGATCAGGGCGCGTGCGCTGTCGGCATTGCCGAACAGGATACGGATCACCTGCTCGACGGTCACGTGGTCGTGGTCTGGATGCCAGCAATCGTAATCGGTGACCATGGCCACCAGCGCGTAAGGCATTTCGGCTTCGCGCGCGAGCTTCGCCTCGGGTATTGCAGTCATTCCGATCACATCGCAGCCCCAGGAGCGGTAAAGCCGGGATTCGGCTAGCGTCGAGAATTGCGGGCCCTCCATCGCGAGATATGTCCCTCCGAGCCGGCAAGGGATGTTCTCGAGGCGAGCCGCCTCGTTCAGTACGGAGGCGAGACGCGGACAGACCGGATGAGCCATCGACACATGGGCGACAAAGCCGCGGCCGAAGAAGCTCTTGTCGCGCGCGTAGGTCCGGTCGATGAATTGATCGGCAAGGACAAAATGGCCCGGTGGCAGATCCTCCCGTAAGGAGCCGCACGCCGAAACGGATATGATGTCGGTGCAGCCCGCGCGCTTCAGCGCGTCGATATTGGCGCGGTAGTTGATCGACGTGGGCGAATGGACATGGCCGCGCCCATGGCGCGGCAAGAACACCATGTCGACGCCCTCCAATGTCCCGAAAAGAAGAGAGTCCGAGGGCTCGCCCCACGGTGAACTCACGCGCTCCCAGCGCGCATGCTCGAGGCCGCTGATGTCGTAAACGCCAGAGCCACCGATAATTCCGAGAACGGTCTTGGTCATGAGGCGCGTTTTAGCACGCGTGCCACAAATCAGAAATCGGACTTCCAGCTAGTGCTGGCCGTACCAGACGCGCTGATAGGAGAAGTAGAGCAGCGACGTGAAGACGAGCAGAAAGATGATCACGACGAAGCCAGTGCGCTTGCGTTCTTCCATCTTTGGATCGGCCGCCCAAGCAAGAAATGTGGCTACGTCACGTGCTTCCTGCTCGACCGTGGCCATAGTTCCGTCGGCGTAGGTGACGGAGTCCGGATTGAGCGGCGGCGGCATCGAGATCTGCACACCCCGGAAGTAGGGATTGTAGAACCGTCCGGAACCAACGGTCACCCCAGCCGGAGGCTGTTGCCCGTAGCCGGTCAAGATCGAATAGACGTAGTTGGCCCCGCCGACGCGTGCTTTCTCGATCAGCGACAGATCGGGCGGCAGCGCGCCATTATTGGAAGCCCGCGCGGCCTGCTCATTGGGAAACGGCGGCGGGAAGCGATCCGAGGGTGTCGCCGAACGCATCAAGGTCTGTCCATTGGCATCGACGGTCTGACCCTGCTCGTTCGGGCCCGCGGGAACGCGATAAGCGGCCGCGAGTGCGCGCACCTGCTCGGGCGTCAGCCCCGGCCCGCCCTCATCGGCGAGATTTCGGAACGCGATGTAATTCAGAGAATGACACGCCGAACAGACTTCGCGATAGACCTGGAAACCGCGCTGCAGCGACGCGCGGTCGTACGTGCCGAATGGGCTCTCGAAGAAAAAATTCCCGCTTCGCGGGGGGAGTGTTTCCACCTCGACCGGACGTGGAGCCGCACCCTGACCTGCCGGCACGGAAGCGGATGCCGCTTCCTGCGCACATGCCGGCACGGCCACGATGGCGGCAAAGAGGACCGTGAACACGAGACATTTCGCGTTCATGGCGCGGTCTCCGAGCGCTGCGGCGCGCTGCCCAGCACCGAGTTGGCGATGCTGTCGGGGAGCGGATTTGGTTTCTCGTGCTTGCCCACGAGAGGCATGATCGGGAAAAAGAAGGCGAAGTAATAGAGCGCAGCGATACGGCCGATCCAAAGCAGCGGAATGGACGTGTTCAGAAGCGTGGCATCCACAGGATGCGCGCCGACATAGCCTAAGATCACGCAGTCGGCCACGAAGAGCCAGAAGAACTGCTTGTAGACCGGACGGAAACGGGCGGATCGAACCTTGGACCAGTCCAGCCACGGCACAAAGAACAGCACGCCCAGCGCGCCGAACAACGCGATCACGCCCATCAGTTTGTTCGGGATCGAGCGCAGAATCGCGTAATACGGCAAGAAGTACCATTCGGGCACGATCTCAGGCGGCGTCACGAGCGGATTCGCGCGCTCGGCATTGTCCGGGCTGCTGAGCGCATCGGGTGCAAAGAACACGAAGACGGAAAAGAGGATCAGGAAACAGGACAGATAGAAGAGGTCCTTCACCGTGTAATACGGATGGAACGGAACCGTGTCGCGCGGGCTCTTCACGTCGATCCCGAGGGGATTGTTGTTGCCCGGCACGTGCAGCGCCCAGATGTGCAGCGCGACGACGCCTGCGAGCACGAAGGGCAGCAGATAGTGCAAGCTGAAAAAGCGATTGAGGGTCGGATTGTCCACACCGAACCCACCCCGCAGCCACTCGACGATCGGCTGGCCGATGCCGGGGACGGCGCTGAACAGGCTCGTGATGACGGTCGCAGCCCAGAGCGACATCTGCCCCCAGGGGAGCGTGTAGCCGAGGAACGCGGTCAGGATCATCAACGCGTAAATCAGCACGCCAAGAATCCAGAGTAACTCGCGCGGCGCCTTGTACGATCCGTAATAGAGCCCGCGGAACATATGGATATAGACGGCGAGGAAGAACATCGACGCGCCGTTGGCGTGCAGATAGCGGATCAGCCATCCGGAATTCACGTCGCGCATGATGTGTTCGATGGAGTCGAAGGCGCGCGCCGCATCCGGGGTGTAGTGCATCGCCAGCACGATGCCGGTCGCGATCTGCAATCCCAAAAAGAACGCGAGAATGCCGCCGAACGAGTACCAGACGTTCAGATTGCGCGGCGTCGGAAACGCCATCAGGTGCTCTTGCGTAAAACGAATGATCGGCAGCCGCTCATCGAGCCAGCGTGTGAAGGCTGTTTTCGGCTGATAGGTCGAAGGTCCGGACATCTTGCTCTCACCCCACTCGAATGCGGGTGTCGGACAGGAATTGGTACGGCGGCACGTCGAGATTGCGCGGCGCGGGACCGACACGGACGCGGCCGGCGACATCATATTGCGAACCATGGCAGTGGCAGAGCCACCCGCCATATTGGCCCTCGGGAACCTGGGGCGTGCTGGCGGCAGGCGTGCAACCGAGATGCGTGCAAACGCCCACCAAGACCAACCATTCGCCTCGGCGCATCGCCTGAGCGCCTTGCGGGCCGCCGACATTCGGCGTCAACCGATTCTCATCGGTCGCGGGCGCGTTCTCGGGCCGGTTGGCGTTACGAGCTACAGGATCGAGCAGTTCTCCCACGGGAACCGCCCGCGCGGCCTCGATTTCGGCTTCCGTCCGCCGGCGCACGAAAAGCGGATGACTCCGCCACGTGAAGGTCACGGACTGGCCGGGTTGAATGGATGCGATATCGATCTCGATGGAGGCGAGTGCGAGCACGTCGGCCGACGGATTCATCTGCTCGATCAGCGGCCACAGCGAAGCTGCGGCGCCTACTGCGCCCATGGCCCCTGTTGCGATGAAAAGAAAGTCGCGTCGCGTCGGATCGGCGGTCTGCGTATGATCCAAGGTCTCACTGCCCTTTGACTATATACCACGCACAAACAAACCAGCGCCGCCCGAGCCCCCTTCCCCAAGGCAGCGTGTCATTACGCGCTACCATAGTTAAGGACGAATCGCGAGCGTTTGCGGCACGATGCCGCAGAAAACGGAACTCTGGAAGCGCCCGGGACGAGCACATCGGAGAAAAGGAAATCAGCCGTTAAAGAATTAAATTCAACTATCTCGCGATTATGTCGGATTCAGCTCGCGCGTACTTGCGCAGGCGCAGGCGCTTGAACCGACCCAAAAATCTGTTCGACGGTCGGAGCGTAACGATCGAAATAGTACTCAGCCGGCGCCGTGAACATGATGTAGTCCAAGCGGCCTCCACGCTGTGCTGCGAGCGCCATTCCCTTCATCTGCAGTCCATCCATGGTCGCGTAGCTGAAATCGAAGCGAAACCCGGTGACTGCGCCGAACGGCGCCGGCCTGAGCGCGGCCGTGCGAATCTGCTGATGCCCCGCCTTGTCGAGCGTGCTGGCGAACAAGTTCATCACATCGTCGGCCAGCATCGTTCCTTCATATTTGCCTAAATCTCTGAATTGGACGCCGGGTATGGTCATGAGCGGACGGCCTGGCGCGATAGCCGTGAAAAACCGCAATTCGTTGAGGCCGACGCCATCGATCGTCCAGAACGCACCGGAGCCTGCCGCACTGAGCCCTTGTGACCAAGTCACTTGCGGCACGATGGTAACGCCGTCGCCGATCGTGACCGCTTTGTTGCCTTCAACGGCTTTATAGCCGGCACAGGCGCTCAAGATCGTGCAAAGAGCGACAACGCGGATAAGATTCCTGATCATGGAGTCCCCTTAATCCCCGTCAAATAGAACTGCACCATGTCGCGATCGCCCGCTTGGGGCTCGAGCATCAGGTATTGCTCGAGCGCGCGCCGTGCGGCGTCATTCTGCCCGGACTTGAGTGAGACGAGCCCGAGCCCGCGATAGGCGGCCGCGGGCGCGCTGCCTTGTGCGAGCGCCTCCTGATAGGCCTTCGTCGCATTTTCGATGTCACCCTTCGCGTTGCGCCGCCGATAGGCTTCCCCGAGGAAGAAGCGCAGCTCGGCGGAACCTGGATCTGCTTTAAGCAATTGGTTGATCATCGTGATGCTTTGGCCAAAGTCGCCGCGGTTGAATTCCTCCTCCAGCCAAGCCGCACGATGCGAAGCGATGGCGGCGCGGTACGGGTCTGTCTCAAGTGCGGTCGCGCTCGCCTGAGGTCCAGGCTCAGCGGCGCGCTTGTTTATTGTCGCAGCTCGCTCCTCAGGCTGCGGATGCGACTCGAGGTAGGGCAAGCCCTTCCTGCGGTTGGCGCTCGCGTCGCGTTCCTCGGCGATGTTCGTCATGAACAGCGCGCCTTGCTTTGGGTCGTACCCCTTGCCGACCACAAGATCGAACCCGCCGATGTCGGCCTCGCGTTCCTGGTCGCGCGAATAAGACGCGAACAAACCGCCGGCAATAAGGATCGCGGGAAGCGCAGCCGCACCGAGGGTCGCAACCGTGAGCAATCGAAGGCGCCCAGCCGCATTCGTGGCCTTCTCGAAATTCGTGACCGAATGGCGTTTCAGGTAATGGGTGATCTCATGCCCAAGCACGAAAGCCAGCTCGGCTTCGCTTTGCACGCGCAACAACAGCCCGGTCCAGACAACGACCATTCCGTTCGGCGCGGTCAGCGCGTTGTTGGTCGGGTCCTCGACGATGTAGACCCGCAGCGAGTCGCATTGCGGCCCGGCGAGGTCGCAGACGATCTTCTTTACATAGGCATTCAAGCCTTCGTCTTTGACCAGCGCAGGCGAGACTCGGATATCCGCTTCGGCCTGGTCCATGACGGCCCAAAGGCCGCCTTCGGTCGTGTTGAGTGCCGGCCGATAGCCCGGCGGAGGAGGCGCCGGCGCGGCGGCAGCCACCGTGCCCGCAACCGAAGACAACAGCACCGCGGCAAGGGCGCTCCGCGCAAGGTTCCGACGCCTCATATCGGAATGTCCTTGAGCAGCTGGTTGGTCGCGCGCTCGTCCTTGGCCTCTTCGCGAAGATCGCCCATGCCATCGATGGCCCGGTTGAACCAAACAATGTTGCCCGTGCGAAGATCGACGAGCGAGGCAAAGCCAACCTGCACGCCGCCGGCGGGAATAATCCCAACGCCGAGCGCAGCACCGGCAATGACCGTGAGCACATCGAGCGCCTTCTTCGCCGCGCTGGAATACGAGTCACGCACAAACACGAACAGCGCATAGTCTGCGTCGTAGTGGTCGCGCATCTCGGCCGTGCCTGGGCCGAGCGTCCAGTCCAGCGCACTCCCCTTGTTGGGAAGCTGGTTCGCGCCGGCGCTGCTGCTGCCCTGAGGCCCGTAGAGATGCGTGAGGATGGCCACGCCGACGGCGTTGTGAAGTTTCATCAATTGAACTTCACGCTCTGTCGGTTCTTCGGCACTGACGACTTCCGTTCCGGTCTTGCCGAAATGCTCCCTCAGCCCCTTGTCGATGACCCCGCGTGCGGTGTCGGTCCAGTCGGCGCGCGGCTCCAGGACACCGCCGGCATCCAAGAGACTGAGTTGGATGTCGGGCTCCACAATAAGGATTCGCTTGGTCGGCGACGTCCACTCGAAATTGGCGGTGGTGTTAGTCCGAGATGTCGGCGTGGTACAGCCGGCCAGGACGAGCGCAATGACAACGCCCGCTACGTGCAGGTATGTGTTTTTCATCGGTGCCCCCGAGGACCGATGGGTGCCCCCGCCGGTCACGGTTTAAAAGAATGCCTTCATCGCGTGCACAAGGCAATATCCACAACCATTGGCAATGCAAAGGCGATCGGCCTACCCCTCTCGAATCCGACAGGCTTAACAATGCGCATAGCCCTGTTTGAGCCGGACATTCCGCAGAACGCGGCGTCGATCATTCGACTCGCGGCCTGTCTTGACATTCCCGTAGACATCATCGAGCCCTGCGGCTTCGTCTTCAGCGATTCCGGGTTTCGGCGGGCGGGCCTCGACTATGTCGAACGGGCCGAGATCGTACGGCACAGCTCCTGGGCGGAGTTCCGGACCGCGCTCTCGGGCCGGCTGGTGCTCCTGACGACAAAAGCGACAATGCCCCACACAGCGTTCAGCTTCGCCGCGTCCGATACGCTTCTGCTCGGTCGTGAAAGCACCGGCGTGCCGGATTTCGTCCACGAGGCGGCGGATGCGAGACTGCGCATTCCCTTGAAGCCGGGTCTGCGTTCGCTCAACGTGGCTCAGGCGGGCGCCATGGTCTTGGGCGAGGCCCTGCGGCAGATCAAAGGATTCCCCGAATGATCGGGCCAAGGTGAGACATGGAGTCGACGGACGAACAAAAGACGCGGGCGCGGACCTGGTTCGCCGAGTTGCGCGATCGGTTGTGCTCGGCCTTCGAAGCGATCGAGGATGAATATTCCGGAGCGGCCGCGGGCGAACCGGGACGTTTCGTGCGCAAGGATTGGCGGCGTCCGACGGACGACGGATCGGATGGCGGCGGCGGGACGATGTCGCTCCTGAAAGGCCGCGTCTTCGAAAAAGTCGGAGTCAATATCTCGACGGTTTACGGACGCTTCGATCCGCAGTTCGCGAAGGAAATCCCCGGCGCGCAATCCGATCCGCGCTATTGGGCGAGCGGAATATCGCTCGTGGCCCACATGCGTTCGCCGCGCGTGCCAGCGTGCCATTTCAACACGCGCCATATTGTGACCACGAAATCCTGGTTCGGCGGCGGATCCGATCTCACGCCGGTGCTCAACGAACAACGCAGGCGCGATCATCCGGATGCGATGCGCTTCCACGCACAACTGAAGAGCGCCTGCGACGCGCATGGCGCCGACTACTACGATCGCTTCTCGAAATGGTGCGACGAGTACTTCTTCATCAAATATCGCAACGAGCCCCGCGGTGTGGGCGGCATCTTCTACGATTACCTGGAGAACGACTGGGAAAAGGATTTCGCCTTCACGCGCGAGGTGGGTCTTGCGGTGCTTTCGGTCTTCCCCGAGATCGTGCGCGCGCGCATGAACGAGCAATGGACTGAGGATGAGCGCAACGAGCAGCTTGTCCGGCGCGGACGCTATGCCGAATTCAACCTCGTTTATGACCGCGGCACGCGATTTGGATTGATGACCGGCGGCAATGTCGAAGCGATACTGATGTCGCTGCCGCCCGAAGTGCGCTGGCCTTAACCACGTACAGACTGACATTTTCGTGGGCGCTGATTTCCATGTCCGATTCGGCTGGACAAGCCGGTCGAGCGGGCCCTAGGTTCGCCGCGTTCTTCTGGACTTAAGCGAGCGCTTCCATGGATTTCTCTCCCGCGTTTTGGGAAGGCCTTTTCAAGATTATCGGCGTCAATATCGTGCTCTCGGGCGACAACGCCGTCGTGATCGCGCTCGCCTCCCGTTCGCTTCCGCCTCACATGCGCAACAAGGCGATCTGGTTCGGCGCACTGGGCGCCGTGGCATTGAGGCTGATCTTCTCGTTCTTCATCGTCGCGCTGATGGCCGTTCCCTACATCAAGATCATCGGCGCGCTGCTGTTGCTCTGGATCGGCGTCAAGATGATCGTGCCCGAGCACGGCCACGGCGAAGACGGCTCCAAGAACGGCAATGGAAGCGTGTGGGGGGCGATCTGGACGATCATCGTCGCCGACGCGGTGATGAGCCTCGACAATGTCATCGCGATTGCCGCCGCCGCCAACGGCAGTATTCTTCTGATCGGACTCGGGCTTGCGATGAGCGTGCCGCTGATCATCTATGGCAGCACGCTGATCCTGCATGTCTTCATCCGCTATCCGATCCTGATCGTCGCCGGCGCGGGGCTCATCGGCTGGATCGCGGGAGAAATCTGGTTCACCGATCCCGCCGTCACCGAGTGGACGCACGCATGGGTCGAAGCTCACGGCACGTGGATTGAGTTCGCTTCGGCCGTCGCCGGCGCTCTGTTCGTGATCGTCGTGGGCAAACTAATCGCCGCTCGCGCGGAGCAAAAGAAAACGCCAGTGGTCGATCTGGCGGGCGAAGAGCACAAATGACGATGCGACGCCTCAACCTTCTCGTTCCTGTCGATGGGTCGGTCGGCGCCGAACGCGCGGTGGATCACGCAATCACGCTGGCCAATTGGGGCCTCGTCGACCAGGTCCATCTCCTCAACGCGCAATATCCGCTTCCGGGCGCGGTCACAACCTTCGTGGGATCGAAGGCCGTCTCCGGCTATCACCACGATGAGGGGATGACAGCGCTCGCGGGCGCACGCGCCAAACTGGACGAGGCTAAAGTGCCTTACCACGTCCACATCGTCGTGGGTCAGCCCGCCGAGACCATCGCGGCGTTCTGCCAGGAACTGAAATCCGACGCGATCGTCATGGGCACGCGTGGCCTTAGCAAGACGGCGGGGATCATTCTCGGATCGGTGGCGCGCGACGTCATCGCCAAGGCCCCCGTCCCGGTGACGGTGGTTAAATAGCGGGCACCCCCGAAACTTGTTAAGCTGCGTCGACTTCCCGGGCAGTTAGCAGGGGGAACGATGAGCTTCGGCACCATTGCACGTGGATTGGCGGGACTGGCGCTAATCGCCGTGATTGTCGCGGGCATTTGGTACGGACGGCGGCCGGCCGCCGAGACTGCCGCGCCTCCGCCGCAGCAACAGAAAGCCGTCCAAGTCGCGGCCACGGACACCCCACCCCAGACCGACAACTATCAACGCTCGCTCGAGATCTTCGAATTCAAGCGCGGCGCGGACAGCGGCGTCGAGCGCGGCAAGGAGATCTACTATTACAAATGCTGGTTCTGCCATAACGACCTCGCCGAAGGAGCGCCGAAACTCATCGGCGTTTATCAGCGCGGCACCTTGGTCACCGGACGGCCCGCAACCGACGAAGGCATAAAGGAGCAAATCCGCGAAGGCAGTCCCGGCATGGCGTCCTACAAATACACGCTGAGCGAGAAGGACATCGACGACCTCGTCACCTTCATTCGCGAAGCGTGCTGCTGGAAGGACGACGAGCCGCCGCTCAATCCGCGATACGTGGCGAAGTGACCCCATGAATGACGAAGCCCCCGATCGCACGAATGACGATGCGCTCAGCCGGCGCCATCTGGTCCAGGCGATCGCTGCGGGCGCGGCGGTAACGGGTGCGATCCCCTCGCCTGCCGGCGCACAGGCGCCAAGATCGGATCCGCTCGTAACGGCTGACTATGTGAACGATCCCCACCGCTGGGGCAGCCCAGAAGTCGCGGCGATGTTCCCGGGCTTCAAGCATCTCGACGTCAAGACGAGCGGGGCCACGATCCGCGTGCGTCACGGCGGCTCGGGTCCACCGCTGCTTCTGCTCCACGGCAACCCCGAGAGCCACGTGTGCTGGCACAAGGTCGCGTCGCGACTGGCGCAGCGCTATCACGTCGTGCTTGGCGATCTGCGCGGCTACGGCGACAGCTCGCTGCCCGAGTCAGGTCCGAACAATGTCAACTACAGCTTCCGCGCCATGGCTCTAGACATGGTCGAGGTGATGGAGCAGCTCGGCTATCGCAGATACTTCGTCGCCGGCCACGACCGGGGCGGTCGCACGACCTACCGCATGTGCCTCGATCATCCCGATCGCATCATCAAGGCCGCGATCATGGACGTGCTGCCGAACTATTACATCTGGACGCACACGACCATGACCTGGGCGCTATCGTCTTGGCACTGGCTGTTCATGGCGCAGCCGGAACCGTTCCCCGAACGGCTGATGAGCGCGGCCGGCCCGGAGTTTTTCCTGCGCAGCCGGATGCTGATCCGCGGCGGCACGGGTGTGGATTTCATCAATCCCGTCGCCTTCAACGAATATGTCCGCTGCTACACGCTGAAGACCATCACGGGCTCGTGCCGCGACTATCGCGCAGCCGCGACCTGCGACTTCGAGATGGACACGGCGGACAAGGATCGCAAAGTCGTGCCACCGCTTCTTGTTCTTTGGGGCGCGCGCGGTCCCGATCGTTCGACTGATTTCCTCGGCGTGTGGCGGCAATTCGCCACCAATGTCGTCGGCGAGGGTTTGCCCTCGGGCCATTACATCCAAGAGGAAGTGCCCGACCGCGTCTATCAGCATTTCACGGAATTCTTCGTCTAGGAGGACGTCCATGACGAGTCGATTTGGCAAGAGGTTGCTGCTCTCGGCGTTGATGGCAGCCATGTCGCTGACGGTTGCTCTTCCGGTGCAGGCCCAAAGCGGACACAAGCTGCTCGGCGGCCCAGCCGGTATCGTGAAATCGAGCACAGGCGACATGCTGGAAGGCATGATCGTCCAGCTGATCTCGAAGAAGACCAATATCCGCACGACCGTCTACAGCAACGCGGATGGCCGCTACGAGTTTCCGAAACTCGATCCCGGAACATACACGCTCCGGATCGCTTTGCCGCGCGAGTATCAGCCCTATGTGAAGGAGAGCGTGGAGATCAAAGGCGCGAACACTCTCGAAGAGATCACGCTCAAACGCGTGTCTCCGTTGGAGCTGCTGCCGCCGAGCAAAGAGATCGCCGCGCAGATGACGGGCTCCGAGTGGCTGCTCAGCCTTTCGGGCACGGGCGAGGAAAAGCGCCTGATGACGCTGAACTGCAACTGGTGTCACTCGTACCAGCAGATCTTCCGCAATCGCTACGACGAACGCAGCTGGGGACGCATCGTCAATCGCATGACGCATGGTGCGGGATCGCCGCTGATCCTGATGCGTCCGAACGGCCGCTTCAACGATGCGGACGAAGCGCGGCTGGTGAAGTGGCTCGCGACCGTGCGCGGCCCGAACTCGGAGGACCCGTTCTTCGTGGCCCTGCCCCGCCCGCAAGGCGCGGCGACGCGGGTCATCATCACCGAGTATGAACTCCCGCGCGTCGAGACCGCGACGCACGATGTGGCGGGCGATGCGCAGGGGCGCATCTGGTACAGCACGCACAGGAGCTCCTATATCGGCCGGCTCGATCCCAAGACCGGTGTCGTCAAGGAATACCGCATCCCGGATGTCGCCAAAGGCGCGCTTCCCGGCACGCACTGGATCACCGTCGATAAGGACGGGATGGTGTGGGGTTCGGAGAACTGGGCGCACAACATCTATCGTCTCAATCCGGACACCGAGGAGTTCACTCGGGTGTCGTGGAAAGTGGTCGAGCCGATCAACGCGCCTATGGGTGGCAATTATGCGCTCGATCCGAGCGGCTTCATCTGGAAGGTCCGCAACAACGAGGTCAGCAAGGTCGAAGGCCTGACCGGCAAACAGGTCGCAAGCTTCAAGACCCAGAAATTCCCCGGCACATACGGCAGCGCGCTCAGCCGCGACGGCCGCTATTTCGGCGGCGGTGCGTGGCCGCGGGACGGCGTCGTCGTGTTCGACTCGCAGACGGGCGAGATGTACGAGCCGAGCACGAGCCCGGGTTCTGGACCCGCTCGCGGCGCGTTCGATTTCGAAGGGAATTACTGGGCCGGCGGCCGCGGCGGTCAGCTCGTCAAGTTCGATATCAAGACCAAGCGCGTCTACGAGTACAAATCGCCGACGCCGTATGCTTCGTTCTACAGCGCCATCGCGGACAAGAACGGCGAGGTGTGGGCCGGCGAAATGCATGGGGGGCGCTATTCGCGCTTCAATCCGAAGACCGGCGTGTGGACGCAATACGTGCTGCCCGAGCCTTATGGCATCGACCGCAAGAGCTGGGTCGACAACTCCACCGATCCCGTCAGCATCTGGTACGTCGATCAGGAAGGCTACATCGCGCGCATCCAGCCGTTGGAGTAACGGCGAAGCACAGATCGTGGGAGGACTCTGATGATCACGTTTCGTGTGGTTTCTGCCGTCATCGCCATGGTTGTCGCGGTTGTTCTGCAGACACAGCCCGTGCAAGCGGCGATTCGGACGCAGTACATCGAGTACATGCACGGCACCACGCCGCTGAAGGGTTATCTCGCCTATGACGACGCGATCACGGGCAAGCGGCCCGGCGTGCTGCTCGCGCATTACCGCGGCGGCTTGCAGGGCGAAACCCTCGACGACGCGCAGATGATCGCGCGAATGGGTTATGTCGTCTTCGCCGAAGACATCTTCGGCAAGGACATCGTTCCCAAGACCGTGCCCGAGATGACGA
>Ga0184629_10000454_pt1 | contig 18434 bp, 18 predicted proteins | sample PLM4_32_b1_FD_133158 | JGI IMG/M metagenome (GOLD analysis project Ga0184629, IMG submission 133158) | Groundwater sediment microbial communities from an aquifer in East River, Colorado, USA - PLM4_32_b1 | ecosystem: Environmental > Terrestrial > Soil > Riparian zone | place: USA: East River... | reverse complement strand
TTTTTAGGGATTTTTAAATATTATAATTTCTTTGTGGAGTCTTTTTCAGCTGCATTGTCAGATTTAGGGTTTCGAACTAATTTTTGGGGGTTGCAAGTAATATTGCCCGTTGGAATTTCCTTTTATACTTTTCATGGCTTGTCTTATGTTATTGATATTTATAAAAACAGGATTATACCTGAAAAAAATATCATAACCTATTCGCTTTTTGTGAGCTATTTCCCTCTGTTAGTTGCTGGACCTATAGAAAGAGCCACTCATTTGTTACCTCAAATAAAAAAACAACGTAAGTTTAATCATTCGCTTGCGATTCAAGGGGTTAAACAAATTATTTGGGGATTGTTCAAGAAAGTAGTAATTGCAGATAATTGCGCTTTTTTTGTGAACCAATTGTTCAAAAATACGGATGGTTATTCTGCACCTGAGTTATGGATGGGAATGGTGTTTTTTGCTTTCGAAATCTATGGAGATTTTAGTGGATATTCTGATATTGCACTTGGAACTTCTAAATTATTTGGAATAGAATTATTAAGAAACTTTAACTTTCCTTATTTTGCCAAAGACATTGCCGATTTTTGGCGACGTTGGCATATATCCTTATCTAGTTGGTTCCGTGATTATTTATATATTCCATTAGGAGGAAGTCAAGGTGGCAAAGGAATGCGTGTTCGAAATACATTTATAATTTTTTTGGTAAGTGGTTTTTGGCATGGCGCTAATTGGACTTTTATAGTTTGGGGAAGCATACATGCACTGCTATTTTTACCGTTATTAATATCCGATAAAAACAGGAGTAGTCTGGGGAATACAAATTACAGCATGAAGGATATTCCTAAAATTCTTTTTACCTTTTTATGTGTATGTTTGGCATGGGTGTTTTTTAGGGCAGATAATCTGATAGAAGCAATTCATTATATAACCGGAATGTTTAGTAGTGAACATCCATCATTACATTTCTTTTACAAAAATGCAAAATATGGATTGCTAACAGTCTTATGCCTAATAAGTATTTTGTTTTTGATTGTGGTTGAATGGAATAATGTAAAAAAGAGTAATTATGAGATTCAGTTACCAAAAGCGATTGTTTTTATTCTTTTGTTTATGATCTGTTTTATGGGAGCTTATAAAAACCAACTGAGTTTTATTTATTTTCAATTCTAGTGATGAAGCAGTTTTTATTAAAAATAGCGGGATATGGATTGGTGAGTTTTCTCATCCTAAATGGGATTGCTTTTTTGTGTCTTTATTTTTTAGGAAACTCCAATTTTTATAAACCGCAGTTTGTGAAAAATGGAGTCTTTGAAAAAGAGTTTGACTATGTGGTTTTAGGGTCTAGTACGGGGTTGACAACCTTAGATACAAAACTCATGGATTCCATTACGGGCAAAAAAGGCTTGAATATCAGTATGGACGATTCGGCTTTGAGTTCACATTATTTAATGTTGCGACATTTTTATGCTTTAAATAGAAAAACGAAATGTTTGGTCTTAGCCATTACACCATGGGATATGGCGGTAACCAATCCGACTTTGAATGTTAATGATTATCGTTTTTTGCCTTATGTGAATGAAGAGTATGTTTATGAGTATTATAAAAGTTTGGAGCAGACCAGTTTTAAAGTGCTAACGCTCTCTAGATATGTTCCAATTATTGGAATGACTTACTATAATACAGAACTATTTTACCCTTCTTTACTGGCTGCATTGCATCCTGAAAAAAGAAATCGATTTGATGATGCGGGAAATTATAGTTATCCTAATTTTGGGAAACCAAAGAAGAGTGAAAATAAAATAATGGAGTTGGAATTGAAAAATCCCTATTATAAAAAAATAAAACAACTTTGCATTGATCATAAAATACAACTCATACTATATCAATCGCCAATATTTAAAACAAGTGTGGTTACGGTCGATAATCAATATCAAAAAATAATAAACCATTCGCAATTGTTCCAAGAAAGCATTATGTTTTATGATAATCTTCATGTGAATGATAAAGGAAGAAAAATTTGTTCTGAAAAATTTGCTGATGAGCTGGGTAAAGAATGCTACGTAAACATTCGGTCGAATGCAAATAAATACAATGGTTACAGTAAGTAATTACCATTATATAAGGTAGGACCAGTGTATTTTTTCGTGTGGACATAGGAATTATAAGGGTGCCAGAAAGTTTGCTCAGGAAATACATAAAGAACTAACCAATTTTAGAGCCAATGATAAACAGTTTAAATTTATTTTTAAATGAACCTATTTGAAATAGAACAGTATATTAATGCTTTAGAATCAGACAGTAAATATTTTTTTTCAATTTCTGAAAAGCAAAAATCATCTGCATTTGTGTGTGTCATGCTTGTTCTACAATAGCTGAAAACTTTGATAAAAATGCAAAATAAACATATAATTATAATACAATAAAACCAAATCAATATTTGTCTAAATTACAATATAACACCTTTACAATAGTTACGGTTGGAAGCATTCAACATATAAAAGGTACTGATTTGTGTACAGATGTTGCTTTGGAAGTTTGTAAAAAAAATGAAAATGTCCAATTTGTATGCTGCGGTGGTGCTTTGGATAAAAAATTATTTGAAGAATGTTTAAAAAAAGTAAAGAATAATGAATTAGAAGACAGAATTTTGTTTTTAGGTCATATTGATGACGCAAAATCAATTATCGCAGCAGCTCATTTATATTTTTCGAGTAGTAGATTAGACAGTATGCTTCTGGCTGTATTGGAAGCTATGTCTTTTGGTAAAAACATCGGTTATTACGATTCTGGCGGAATTAAGGAAGCTGTTGGTGGTTTTGGTTTTTTAATACCTAAATTTGATGTTCAGAAAACCAAATATGCTATACTTGAAAAACCAAAGTTATTTGAAAATAACCCAAAATCGATTTTTAATGAAAAAAGTATACAATAAATTTAAGGACAATTACACACCTGAAATTTTTGTGCAAAAATTAAAAGATACTTTAAATGAGTAATAAATCTAATGAATTTATAAATACATTGCACGATGCGATGAACGATTATGTGCCTAGAGAACTTGGGGATAAACCTGTTAAAAACAAACAGTCTTTCTTGAGAAAGGCAATGATTTTATTTTATGGAATTTGGGATTTTATAATGTTGCTGTCAGAAATGAATAGAATTTCAAGTAATCAGATTTCTATATATTATACTCATTCAAGTTTTTTTAAATTTCAAAAAAACCAATTTGAAGATACTCTGTATAATGAAATTTTAGAACCGAATAATTCAATTTTTATTAGCTATGACAAATTCAATTATTTCAAAAAAATAAACGGAATCAGAGTATATAATATAGGCATAATTGTTAGAATTTTAAGTAAGTTAAGGGTTGTAAAAAAAACTACGAAACAAAAAAACTATAATGAATGGAAGTTTGTTAATAATTTTATAACTAAGAAATTAAAAAATAATAAAGTTTTTATTCCGTCTTATTCAAATGAGCCTGGATTTTCTTTAGTTTTCAATCGATACAGAAAAAAATATGTTCTTATAGAGATACAACATGGTAGCGTGATTAATTATCCCCCTTATAGCTTTATATCAGACACACATTTAGTGGATGTTTTTTATTGTAGAGATAATAGGTCAAATTTTTTTTTGGAATCCAATTTATTCCATAAATATAGACCTGAGCTAATAGTTTTAAATAAAAAACAGATACAATTTCTACCCAAAACAGATCAAGTTGAGATTCTTTATGTTTCTTCGTATGAATTTAACAGATTTCATCCAGTTTTTGAAGAATTTTTATTTTCCAGACCTACTAATTGTCATATTAAAATAAGATTACACCCCAGACAAATTCAGTTAGAAGAATTTTTTATTGAATCCGTTAACAAAAGTGGTGTCAATTATGAAATAGATAAATCTAAATTTTGGTTTGAATCAATTCCTTTGAACACATTTGTAATATCCCCTTTGAGTTCGGTTATAGAAGAAGCTGTTAACTTGGGGCTTACATCTATTATAATAGATACTGTCGGAGCAAAAAGATATGATTATCTTATAGATAATGAATTATGTTTTTTTTCTGAGAATTTATCAGAGTTAATCTTAAATATAAAAAAATGATTTGTTTTTTGCGATTTGGACACCCATTTTTTATAGGGAAATAATCGGAAAGCTGACTGTTAGTGTGAAGAAAATAATAAAAAAATATCATTTAGAAAGAAGAAATATTAATTCCTTGAAAAAAATGAAGTTTTCAGTTGTAGTATGTACATATATGCGCCCGAATGACATTTTAAAGATGTTGGACAGTATTAAAATTCAAACGCTTTATCCTGATGAGATTATAATTGTAGATGCCTCCTTAAATATGGAAACAAAAAAGGCAATAGAACAGTTTACGATAAATAATCTTAAATATTATTTTGTTGATGTGGAGAGTAGGGGTTCTGCTAGACAACGAAATTTCGGAATAAACAAAGTTAGTGATAATATAGATGTCGTATGTTTTTTGGATGATGATGTAATTCTTACAGAAAATTATTTTAAAGAGCTGATTAAAACTTATGAAAATTTCCCCAATGCATTGGGAGTGGGTGGGTATATAGTAAATGATACTCTCATTTGGGAAAAAGTAGATAAAGATTATAAACCAAAATTATCGGAGTATTTTTTTGACGATTGGAAAATTAATGAAAATACCAGAAACGTATATCGTAAATATTTGGGATTATCGTCAGACATGCCACCTGCATTTATGCCATCTTTTTCACACGGAAGAAGTTCCTTGCCTCCTTCAGGAAAAATTTATCCAGCGGAACAACTTATAGGTTGTACCTGTTCATTTAAAAAAGACCAATTATTAATTCAAAAATTTGACGGATACTTTGTAGGATATAGTTTGTACGAAGATGCGGCGTTAAGTTTGAAAATTTCAAAAAAAGGAAATATTTACATTAATACCAAAGCGAAATTATATCATTACCATGCCCCATCGGGTCGCCCTAATCAATATAATTACGGTAAAATGGTTGTGAGAAATGGCTGGTATGTTTGGAGAATTAAAAACCCCAAACCGGCATTTAAGGACAGATTAAAATGGCATGCAATTACTATATTGTTGACATTGATTCGATTTAGCAATACATTTACCGGAGCAGGACGCAAAGAAGCTTTTACCGAAGCATTGGGAAGAACAGTGGGCTGGTGGAGTTTGATTTTTAGTAAACCAAGAAGGTAGTATATTTACCTTTTCGAATTGTAAAATAGAAAAAAGTAAAGAATTCATTTTTAAAACACTATATTATATGGAGCCAGATGTTAGATGGAAACAACGGTTTTCGAATTACTCCAAAGCCTTAGGTCAACTGCAAAAATTCATTGACAAAGGAGATTTAAATGAACTAGAAGAGCAAGGATTGATACAGGCTTTTGAATATACATATGAACTAGCTTGGAATGTAATGAAAGATTTTTTCGAGTATCAAGGAGAAGAGGCAATAAGGGGAAGCAGAGACGCCATACGATTGTCTTTTAATCGCGGATTAATTACAGAAGGAAAAAAATGGATGGACATGATAGAAAGTCGTATCAAATCCAGCCATACCTATAATGAAGCAACTGCTGAAGAAGTGGTTTCCAAAATTTTAAGTACCTATTTTGATTGTTTTGTCGATTTTAAGAACACCATGCAAAAAGAGTTATGAGATTTGGTTTAGACGAGATAGATATTAAAAGAATAAATTCCGTTTTTGCTTTGTTTCCTGAAGTTGAAAAGGTTATTTTGTATGGCTCACGGGCAAAAGGGAATTACAAATTAGGTTCAGATATTGACATCACTTTAAAAGGACAGTATCTCAACCTAGAGACCGTCAATGCCATAGAAACTAAAATAGATGATTTGTTATTGCCTTATTTATTTGATATTTCTATTTTTAGCCAAATTGATAACCCAGATTTAGTTGAGCATATCAATAGAATAGGGAAACTTTTTTATGAAAAAGGGGCAACGTGACAAATTAATTCTAATGATTTATAGAACTGCTTTAATGGCAAACCAAATGGTTTTCGATTACGATACTTTTGACAATGATTCGATTTAGCAATACCTTTACCACCAATAATAGAAAAGCAGCCTTTACGGAAGCCGCAGGTAGAAGTTTGGGGTGGTTTCAAATATTAATTAAATAAAATATTTTTATTATGCTTGAATACATTATCCATCCAGATACTCGTTCTAGACTGGTTTCAAAAACTGACGAATATGTTTTATTTGAAGATAAGTCACAATTGCGTATTTATAATGGAACTCCTATATTGTTTAGTATTGATTCCATATTTAATGAAGATGATATTATTAACACTAAAAAAACAACACAGGATAGTGCTCATCTAGATACTTCTAACGTTAAAAATTTTATTCGTAGAAAATTACTTCCCTCGCTTTGTAATGATTTTAATATTGAAAAAAGATATGATGATCTTTCAAAATCACTGCCTCCTGAAAGCAGGATATTAATTATTGGTGCAGGTGAAAAGATACTGTATTATAAAAATAAATTTTCGCACTGTGTAGTAATTACTTCCGATGTACACAATGAGTTTAAACCAGATTATATCTTTGATGGACATTTTATTCCTTTTGTTGACAACTGTTTTGATATGGTTTTAGCGGCTCAAGTTATTGAGCATACTATAAATCCATGGAAATTTTGCCAGGAGTTACAAAGAGTTACAAAGACAGGGGGATTGCTGCAAATAGAGGCACCGCAAAATTTCCCATATCATGCAGAACCATATGATTTTTTTAGATTCACTTACACGGGCATGCGAAGTTTATTTTCAGAATGTGAGGTTGTTAAGACAGAAATAACCGAAGGGAATGCTTCTATGGTTGCAGTTACTATATCAAATTATCTAATTAATTTAAGTTCAAAAAGGCTAATCAGAAGTGCATGGTTGTTTTTAACGCGTATTTTGCTCGGGTGGTTAAAGTACTTGGATAAACTACAGCCATTACCTAACAGGCGTACCGTTTCCATGCCCAAAGGATATGCCTTTACTTTTAAAAAGGATACTGTGCAGAGAAAACCAGTTGAATTATTAAAAGAGTTTTATAAATTGAAAAGATGACTTTTGCCATTATCACCCATGTTCCACATATAATAGAACAAAAGCATTATTTTGCCTTTTCGCAAAATTTTATAAGAATGACTTTTCTGGCAGAAAAAGAGGAGAGCCCAATAAAATCAGCCGATGCTATTGCTGTTTTGGGTGGTGCAATATAAAATCTAATAAGTACCCCAATCTCTAATTTAACCAATAGACAACTCGAAGTTTTAGATATAATAATAAAGAATGATAAGATTAGTTATCGTACAATTGCTGAACAAATGAAAATCAATGAATCTGCTGTTTTAAAGCACATAGAAATCTTAAAAGAAAAGGGCTATATAGAAAGAGTTGGTGGTACGAGAGGTTTTTGGAAGGTAAAATAAAGAGTCAAAAGAAAAAAAATGAAAACAATAGAATCGATATTAGAAACTAATATAAAGCAAGCTGAGTTTTATAATATTAAAAAGAAAAATTTAGCGACTCGTATTTGGTCCAAATTTAGAAATGGTATTTTAAATAGGGTTAGGAAAAATAGTGGTGTTCAAGACCAAGCATACCTTTTACATAAAGAATGGTTTGGTGATCTGAGTGACAAAAAAGTACTAGATTTAGGCTGTTTTTCCGGAAATTATTGGTCCGTGTATTTAGCAGAACATTCAAAAGAGTATTTAGGAATTGATTTGAGTGATTTGGCGATTACAAAATTGAATGAACGACTAGCCTCTTTTCCAAATGCCAGTGCCAAAGCAATAGATTTTCTTTCGGCCGAATTTACGGAGAAAGACTATGATTTAATCTATGCTTACGGTGTTTTACATCATTTTGAAAATACAAAAATTCTAATAGACAAACTCAATGAGAAATTAGCTCCCAATGGACAAATAATCAGTTATGATCCGCTGGAGACTAGTTTGCCTATAAAGATAATACGAACATTGTATCGCCCTTTTCAGTCGGATGCAGCTTGGGAATGGCCGTTTACCAGAAAAACATTTTATCGATTTCAGTCGGCTTTTACTATTATTGAAAGACATGGACTTCTAGGCAAATCAAAATGGATGGCATTGATTTCAATTCTTCCAATATCGGATGAAAAGAAAAATAGGATAGGTCAAAAATGGCATAAAGAGGATTGGGACAATTCTAAAATCTCAGAATCTGTTTTGTTTAGTTGTATGCATTTGACAATGCTAATGGAGAAGAAATAAAGACACCTTTTGCAATCATGAAATTTGCCATTATCACCCATGTTCCGCATATAATGGAACAAAAAGAATATTTTGCCTATTCGCCTTATGTTCGTGAAATGAACATTTGGTCAAAATATGCAGACCAAACAATACTTGTTGCGCCTGTTTCAAAATCAGAAAAGGCAGAAATCGATATTGGTTATGAACATCAGAATATTAGTTTTATTCCTATTGAAAGCTTTGATGTTTTGAGTTTGGAAACGATTCTAGATGCCATTCTGAAAATACCTAGGATCAGTTGGCAAATTTTCAGTGCCATGCGTCAAGCCGATCACATACATTTGCGATGCCCTGGAAATATTGGTTTACTGGGGTGTTTGGTTCAAATACTATTTCCCAACAAGCCAAAAACGGCCAAATATGCTGGAAATTGGGATCCGAAAGCGAAGCAACCTTGGAGTTACCGTTTGCAAAAATGGATTTTGGGCAATGCCTTCTTGACCCGAAACATGCAGGTTTTGGTTTATGGTGAATGGGAGGGAAGTACGAAGAATATAAAACCTTTTTTTACGGCTACCTATTCTGAATCGGATAAAGTACCGATTAAACCATTGGATTTAAAGGGAAAAATAAATTTTGTTTTTGTAGGGACTTTGGTTCTTGGTAAAAATCCATTGTATGCTATTCAATTGATAGAAACATTATATAAAAAAGGATATAATGTGTCTTTAGATTTGTATGGAGAAGGCATAGAACGTAACGGTTTAGAGGATTACATTACTTTAAATAGTTTAAAAAACATTATAAAATTAAAAGGGAACCAAAATCAAGATGCAGTTAGCAATGCCTATCAAAACAGTCATTTTGTGATTTTGCCTTCCAAAAGTGAAGGCTGGCCAAAAGCCCTTGCCGAAGGAATGTTTTGGGGTTGTGTACCCATATCTACTTCGGTTTCGTGTGTGCCTTTTATGCTTGATTATGGGGAAAGAGGGATGTTGCTGCAAATGGATTTGGAACAAGATGTTCGACAGTTAGAAGTAATCTTGAAAAGTGAAATTGATTTTGAGGCAAAAAGAAATAGGGCTGCGGATTGGTCTAGAAAATATACCCTTGATATTTTTGATTCAGCAATAAAAAAAATGCTTACCCAATGAGAATTATACAAATCATAGATTCACTGGAAGCTGGTGGTGCAGAAAGGATGGCGGTAAATTATGCCAATGTATTAGCGAATGAAATAGAATTTTCGGGGTTGGTAGCTACGAGAAAGGAAGGTAGTTTGTTGCATCAAATCAGTCCAGATGTTTCGTATTTGTTTTTGAATAAACAAAGGCAACTTGATTTAAGTGCACTTTTTAGATTGCGGTCTTTTGTGTTAAAAAATAAGGTAACTCATATTCATGCACATAGCACTTCTTTCTTCTTGGTTTTTTTATTAAAATTGACTTGTCCTTCGCTAAAGATTATTAGACATGACCATTATGGGAATAATGAATTTTTAGAGACAAGACCCGATTTTGTATTGAAAATAACTGCTCCTTTTTTTAACGGGGTCATAGCGGTTAATCAAAAACTTAAAATTTGGTCAGAAGGGATATTGAAATCCAAGAATGTAATCTACTTATCTAATTTTCCAACAAAGAATAAGGGAATTGAAGAGAAAACAGTTTTAAAAGGAAGCGATGGGAAACGAATTGTATCTTTGGCCAATTTAAGGAAACAGAAAGATCATTTTTTATTACTTGGTATTGCTCGAGAATTAAAGGAATCACACCCTGAATGGACTTTTCATTTGGTAGGAAAAGATTTTGAGGATGATTATTCCAAAAAAATAAAAGATTTAATTTTGGACTATAATTTAGATAACAATGTTTTTCTTTACGGTTCCAAACAAGATATATCAACTATTTTATCACAATCGGACATTGCTATTTTGACTTCACAATCCGAAGGGTTACCGGTGGCACTTTTAGAATATGGATGGTATAAAAAAGCGGTTGTGGTTACCCATGTTGGGGAAATACCGATGATCATTCAAAATGGAATAAATGGATATATAGTTGCTTCTAATGAAACGATTTTGTTTTATAAGGCTCTTGTTGATTTGATAGAAAATGAAACTTTGCGAAATGATTTTGGGAACGCACTTTATACTACTATTCACGAAGGCTATTCAGCTTCGAGTGTGATTAAAAAATATTTAAATTGGTTGCATAATTCATAATAAAAAACAACAATAAATCTAGTTTGCCGAGTCAGATTCACTGATTAAAATATAGCATGAATAGAGCAGAAAGAAACTTTCAAAAATTGGAACAGTTAAAAATGTCTTTTAGGATTAGTTTGATGCTGATCCTAAAAGAAAATGTGCTATTGTATGTGGTTTCGGGAATGATCCTTTCTTTTTTTTATAATTTACCAGTAATAAAGTACAGTGTAACAGGAGAAAATGAATTTAGACTGTATGATGTTTTAGGAATTTTTATATTTTATTATTATTTTAAATTCCATAAAACAATATCAATTCTAATTAAAGGGATAACCTACTTGAAATTATTGCACAAATTCATTATTTGGGCGGGATTTGGAATACTGTTGACGCTTCTATTCAGCATTGTTAATGATAAAATCATGTTTTTTTTTCAAGTAACAATATACTTATATCATTTTTGGGTGTTTTATTTAAGTTCTATTTTTATTTATATATTGTGTTTAAATCCGCTTAACAGGAATCGGTTTATTTATATTATTATGGTTGCCTCAATAATTGTTGGAACAATTGTAATGCTACAGAATTTTAAAATTGTGCCTTTTCTTTGGAGTGATCTTTATAAGGAAGCTTATGGTGGGTTTAAATCCGGAACTTTGGGCCCAAATAAAATAGTACTGGGAATGACATCCTTTATTGTCTTTGTACTGTCAATAGGTGTTTATCTTGAAAAGTCAATTCGTATAAATAAAATAGTTATGCTGTTGTCTATTGCCATAAACTTATACATTATTATATTGTCAGGCTCCAGAACAACTTATATAGCACTTTTGATTTTCTTAATTTATTTTGCGATTTGTAATACTTTAAAATTTAGTTATATCGCTGTATTGCTTTTAGGTCTCTTCTTTCTAATAATTAATATTAACAGTGATTTGTACAAAAATTTAGATGAAGTTATTAGCCATAGGGTAACTAATAAAATTAAAGATAAAGCAGCTGTAGCAGAAGGAAATGTGGGAGAGCTGTATACAGATTTGGGTGCAGGAAGAGAGCAACTGTCCAAAGGTAATTTTAATTATTTACTGGAGAATCCTCAAATTATTCCTTTTGGGATGGGATTTGTTAATAGATTCTCTAAAGCACCAGGGCTATCGGCTCATAATATGTATATACAAGTAATAAGGGAATTAGGACTTGTTGGTTTTGTACTGTACTTCGGATGGCTTTTGAGTTATTTGTTTATTGATTTTAAACAATATAAGGGATTTTCTATAGCACTAAAAGGTCTAATATTTTCAATGTTAGTGACCTTGTTTTTTGGGGAACATCTCTATATATATAGACCATTGTTTGGATTCCTTGGTTTGTTTTTGGTAATAACAAGTATATTTGTATCAATACTGCATAAAAATGAATAAAAAAAATAAAAGTATAGCTGTTGTAATCCCCTATTATAACGCCGCAAATCAAATTGAAAAAGTGATAACTGGCTTACCTAATTTCATTGATACTATTATCATTGTTAATGATAATAGTTCGGAACCTCTACCTTATGAAAGAATCAAAAAAAAATGTGATACTACAACACATTTGGTTTTCCTGGAGAATGAAGTAAATTTAGGCGTTGGAGGAGCAACCAAAAAAGGATTTCAATACGCGATTGACCATAATTTTGATATCGTTATTAAAGTTGATGCAGACAACCAAATGGATACCTCATATCTAGAGAAAATGCTTAAGCCTATAATTAATGGAAAAGTAAAAATGTCTAAAGGAAATAGATTCAGGGATACAAAATCAATAAAGAATATGCCGATCGTTAGACGAATTGGAAATTTGATTCTTTCATTTTTAACTAAGGCGGCAACCGGTTATTGGAATAATTTTGATCCTACAAATGGATTTATAGCAATTAAAGTCAGCGTTCTGAAAAAAATTGATTTTTCAAATTTATCCGACAGGTATTTTTTCGAAACCTCTTTGATTTCCGAATTGTATTTTACCAGAGCCAAAATTAAAGATATTGCTATGCCCGCAATTTATGGTGATGAAAAATCCAACATGAAAGTTTGGAAAATGCCTGCAATCTTTTTAAAAAACCTGATTAAAATACTTTTTAAAAGAATAATTAAAAAATACTTTCTTTTTGATTTTAATATAGCTTCCCTATACATTCTTTTTGGATTGCCATTATTTATTTTTGGAGTGTTTTTTGGGTTATATGAATGGTGGTTTTATGCTTCCAAAAATATTTTTGCGCCAACAGGAACAATTATGATTGTTTCCTTATCAATTATTCTAGGGTTTCAGTTGTTGCTGCAAGCGATACAATATGATATCTTTAACGCCCCAAAATCAAAATAAATAATGAATATTAAACTATTAGGATTTGTTTTTTTCTTAAACTTTGCCATAGCATTGGGTTTTTATTACGACGACAGAAATGCAAATGCAACCGATATTTCTTCTGATTTAGGGAACATAATTCCGGTCTGTATGAAGCTTGACAATCCAGACTCTTTTAAAAACGATTTGTATCTAAGTGACATTAAAGATGTCGAGTATTATACTCCATTTTACGTTCAATCGTTACGCTATCTTTCAAAAATAACGAATGGAGACTATATTAAGGCACTTAATATATTTGGTTTTGTTACTCATTTATGCTACGGAATATTATGGTTTTTGTTGTTTTATACGTTAAAGAAAGACTATTGGCTTGCCATTATTTCCTCTCTACTTATTAGAGGAGTGGTATGGCCTCCAGGTGGCGAATTATTGGGGATTTCGGAGCTCTGGACCATTATGCCAAGAACAGTTTTTTTGGCTTTGATACCAGTGCCTTTTTTATGTTTTATGTATTTAAAAAAATATAAATATATTATTTCAGGTTTTTCACTTGGGTTTATACTTAATTTTCATCCACTCAGCGGTATTGGTATAATTGTAGCTTATTTTTCAATTTTTATACTGCATAACTATTATCAGAAATCACTACGAAATAAAATATTTGTTAAAAACTTGATGGTGTTAATGTTGTCCTGTTTCATTGGATTATTACCTTTTTTACTTACTTATTTGACAGCTGTTAAAACGAATTTAAACATAGACCCAAATGCTTATGAGCTAGCTCTTAACAGCAGAATAGGTTCTGTGTTTATGAATCCTCTAGAATTTATAACCAGATGGAACAGACCACCATTGATTTTTTTCGGAGCGGTCTTTTTTATTTATTATTTTTTTGACACTAGTGTTAAAAAGATAAATTTTAAAATACTTTTTTTTACTGCCTTGATTATTTTTGTTTCAGCAAATTCATTTGCCTATTTTGAAAACGTAATCAATGAATTGTTTAATAAAAACATAAGAATGGCTTTTCAATTGATTAGATATCAAAAATTTATTTTAGTACTATTTCAAATTGGTTTTTACTTATTGTCAGTAGAATTGTTTAATAAATGTTTTATAAGTTCATTATATAAAAGGATAAGTTTTGTTGTATACACAGTAGTTTTAATTTCATCAACGTTGCCCATTTTTAAAAATATTCCTTTCATTGGTGATGATATTAGTACTGCAGTATTACCAAAATCATTTAAAATTTATAATACGATTGAGGATAAGAAGAAAAAAGATTTAGGATTAATGCTTGAATATATAAAAAAACACACTGAAAAGGATGCGGTTTTTTATGGATCACCTCTTATACGTGCGGGTTCGAATAGAGCAGTTGTATTGGATGGAAAAGGAGCTGGAATGCTTATAGAAGGAAATCCAGAAAAATTTATTGAGTGCTATCTTGATATGAACGAGTACAATGGATTGGAGTATAATGGAAAAGTCAATTTTTTAAAATCTAAAAAAGTAGATTTTATCCTTGTTGATGAAGCTTGGAGTGGATTGAATATGGAAAAAAAAATAGGAGAATATTATCTCTATAAAATATAAAGTTATGAAGAAAACAAAAAAGTTATTCAAAGAAAATATATCCCTTTTACTGAGAAGACAGGGGACAGATGAGGTCTTATCGGAAGCTGCTTTGCCAGCTTATGCTCATAAGAATCCAATTATAGATTATATTTTTTGGAAGCGTTTGGAAATAGCGGCCAGTTTTATTTCAGCTAACTGCAAACCCAATTCGAATATTCTTGATTTTGGATGTGGTACAGGTGTTTTTTCATACGAAATGGCTTTAAGAGGCTATAACCTTACCTCGTTAGACTTGAATTTGAAACCAGTGGAATTACTTAAAAATAAAATACAATATCCTGAAAATATTACATTTACTGAAGGCGATTTTTTTACTTTGAATTTTGAGGAAAATTATTTCGATGCTATTGTAGCCTTAGATGTTTTAGAACATATTCCATTAAGCGAACTTCCTCTTTTTTTAGAAAAATTTGAAAAAATTCTTAAAAAGGATGGTTACATTGTAATTTCTGGACCTACAGAAAACATTCTCTATAAAATAGGAAGAAAATTTGCAGGGAATGATTTTACGGGAGATTATCACGAAACAACAATTTCAAAGATTAAGGGTGTTTTTGAATCCAAATTTAAAGTTGCAACATTGGCGAAATTAGTATGGCCTTTTACATTGTTTGAAATCTTTTTTGCAAGTAAAAAATAACACTTGAAAAACCTACTCTACATTGGCAATAAATTATCCAAACATGGGGTTACTCCAACTACCATAGAGACTCTTGGGCCACTTTTGGAACGAGAGGGGTTTACTGTTGGGTATGCTTCTTCACAAAAAAGGCAGTTGCTGCGATTGGTTGCTATGTTGTGGAGTATATTTCAACATAGAAAAGTAGATTATGTACTGATTGATACCTATAGCACTACCAATTTTTGGTATGCCTTTGCTAGTAGTCAGTTGTGTAGATTGTTGCAACTAAAATACATTCCAATTTTGCATGGAGGAAATTTAGGTTCTCGGTTACAAAAAAATCCAAGGATTTGCAGCATGATTTTTGATCATTCCCATAAAAATGTTGCGCCATCCCATTATTTAATTTCACCATTCAAAGAACTGGGTTTTCAAAATTTAATCTATATTCCTAATGTGATTGAAAGGGGGAATTACCTTTTTTTAGAACGAAAAAAAGGTGCTCCAAAACTTTTATGGGTGCGTTCTTTTGCCCAAATATACAATCCTTTAATGGCAATTGAAGTATTTGATACGATAAAAAAGAAATATCCCGAAGCGACACTTTGTATGGTTGGTCCGAATAAAGACGGAAGCTTATTTAGAACGCAACAAAGAGCCAAGGAATTAAAATTGGATGTATTTTTTACAGAAAAATTGTCAAAACCAGAATGGAGTTCACTTTCTGCAGCATATGCGATATTTATTAATACTACCCATTTTGATAATATGCCTGTGAGTGTAATTGAGGCAATGAGCTTAGGATTGGCGGTCGTTTCCACCAACGTTGGCGGTATTCCTTTTTTATTGGAAGACAGAAAGGACGGTTTGCTGGTGGCAGATAATGATGTTGATATGATGGTTTCGGCTATTGAGGAACTAATAGAAAATCCAGATTTGTTTGTGAATTTAACGAACAATGCAAGGCGCAAATCCGAAAGTTTTGATTGGGAATCCGTAAAACATAAATGGATCGCTATTCTGAAATAGGCATTATCATGAGTTGTGTGAGTAAAATTTTTTTGCCACGACCCGAGCGATAACGAACTGGCAAAGCAATTACACAAATTAGTCACAAATTTTTTCTTTTTTAATTTAAAGAAATTAGCGCAAATTCGTGGCTAACCTTTTTTAAACTATTTTTGGAAACTCACTCAATAAGTGGTAGAAGCATAAAATAAATGGTTTCTTTTTTTATATATTTAAGTACCTTGCAACGATATATTACTTTTTGAATGAAATCGCCATGATTCCAAATCAAGAACACTAATAAAGAATGGCGATTCCATATTGCTTCGCCTGTTCGCTTGCGCTCGAGTCCATTAAAAAACAACTATTATCTACCTATGAATAGCCAAAAAAACATACACTTCGAAATTTCAGAGAGAAAGCTGCTATTGCGTTTCTTTGATGTTATTTCAGTTTTACTTGCGTTGTATCTGGTTGGGTTTTTGTTTCATTTTAAGTATTTTACATTTTCTGCCACCAACTATTATTGGACAATAGTTTTGACGATTTATATCAATGCATTTGGTGCTGTTTTTGAAATGTACAATCTTCAGGTGGCCAGTAATCATTTTCAGGTGCTTAAAAGTACCGTTCTCACTACAACTGCTACAGTAGTTTTTTATTTATTAACACCTGTTTTTTCGCCTCAATTGCCAAAAAATAGATTGCAATTATTGGTTTTTTATCTTGTGGTTTTTATTGGATTGTATAGCTGGAGAATGATTTATGTTCGGTTTTTGGCATCGAATCGGTTTGTTCAAAAAGTGGTGCTAATATGTGATAGGGAACAAGTGGAGGAATTAATCCTGGGACTTGAAAGTGTCGATCCCCATTATAAAATAATTGGCTACGTAAATTCGGATAATTCTATTGCTGATAATTTTGAATATCATTATGTACGATGTTTAAAAAGAGATGAATTAAGCTTGTTTGTAAAAGATAATGGAATTTCTGAACTCGTGGTGGCGTCCCAGAAAACAGATGGTATAACAGTAGATTTGTATCATCAGTTGCTTCAATTGCTGGAATCGGGTATAACTATTCGGGAATATACACAGGTTTATGAGAGCAAAACGCTCCGCATCCCGGTGCAATATATTGCCAGGGATTTTTACCGTTTTTTCCCTTTTAGCCGTAGCAATCAAAACAAATTGTATTTGTCTATTGTTAGATTTTTTGAAATTGGGTTGTCATTATTGGGTATAAGTATCGGTCTTGTTTTGATTCCTATAATCCTCATCGGAAATGTTTTTTGGAACAAAGGAAAATTATTTTATACCCAAGAACGGGTTGGAAAAGACAGTGTTGCTTTTGAAATCATAAAGTTCAGGACCATGATTAAAAATGCGGAAACCAGAGGAGCCGTTTTTGCGACCACCAATGATTCCCGTGTGACTAAGTTTGGAAAGTTTTTGAGAAAAACCAGAATTGATGAGTTTCCGCAGTTTATAAATATTCTAAAAGGGGACATGGCCATAATTGGCCCTCGTCCTGAACGTCCTTTTTTTGTAAATGAAATTGCCCAAATAATGCCTTTCTACGAAACCCGGCATATCATTAAACCAGGACTTACGGGTTGGGCTCAGGTAAATTATGCCTACGGTGAAAAAATGGAGGACAGTCTTATAAAGCTACAATATGATTTGTATTATATCAAGCATCGCAGTGTTTATTTGGATTTGAGTATTGCTTTCAAAACTATTTCGACCGTTTTGTTTTACAGAGGACAATGATTTTTTTGGACTACTGATTTTCTTGAAAAAACAAAAAAAGCAGGGAAATCACTTAGGAATGGTTTGAAAAATCTACTAAAAATTATGTTGTGAATATTTTTTCGCCACAACCCAAGCTATTGCGAACGGACAAAGTAATTACACGAATAAAGTACGATTTATTTTTTTTTAATTTTAAGAAATTAGTGAAAATTAGTGCAATTCGTGGCTGCCTTTTTTTTACTATAGGTTGTCTTGCCCTAATGTTGGTTTACACATTTAAACCAATATTAAATGATTATTGGAATTCTTTTTTTGTTTCGAATAGCTAGTCGAATTAAAACAATCAGATTAGTTATCAAAATTGGAGCAACAATAAACAAATGAACTTTGTTGATAATCAAAAATAAATACAGCACCAACGAAAGAATATTCAAAAAAGCCAATTTATAAATCCATTGTTTGTTTTTTGTATAATAAAAATAGAACAATATCAATAAGGTCGGATTAAATAATAAGATGTTGTAATTGTATCCCAATTCTTGATGGGAAGAATAAAAGCC
>Ga0184629_10000453_pt1 | contig 18443 bp, 7 predicted proteins | sample PLM4_32_b1_FD_133158 | JGI IMG/M metagenome (GOLD analysis project Ga0184629, IMG submission 133158) | Groundwater sediment microbial communities from an aquifer in East River, Colorado, USA - PLM4_32_b1 | ecosystem: Environmental > Terrestrial > Soil > Riparian zone | place: USA: East River... | reverse complement strand
TTTTTTTTATGACTTTTTCATCATGTTTAACCAGTTTTAGTATTGATCCTTTTTTACCGCTGTGTAGGTTTAATTGAAAATCCGTAATTATAATTGTCTTGCTTTAACAAATACTGTTCGTGCGGTAACCTCGCCCAACTATCATCACCACCTAATCCTCTTTGTGACAAATCGACACAAATAACATTTATATTTCGTGGTGTAACATCACTTGAATGTTGGTTTTTCTTTGATAATCCTGAATCAAAATCCATGGGATAATTATTCAACGCACTCATACCAAGCGGCTGAAATCCAAAAATTTCAACTCCTTCGCCTTTTTCATTTGTTAATTTTGCCCAACGAACATCGGTTTTATAACCGTTTTCTTGTGGTCGTGTGTAAGGCACATATTGATTTGCAACTTTACTGTTATAAATCCCTTTGAAAGTAGCCGAATTTCTGTCGGAGTAATTTTCTAAAGGTCCTCTTCCGTAATAGTTAAAATTTTCAAACTCTTTCTTCAAAGAGAAAATCATTCCAAAACGAGGCATTTCAGGAACTGAATTATTTCCTTTTTTGTAAGAAGGAAGAATTTCAAAACTACCATCTGCAAGCATCGAGTATTTAATTGTGTATTCAGAAGCAACGTCGTTCAAAATAAATTTGGCAACAATATAAGTCTTGCCGTTTTCAATTTCTGGAGAGATTCCTTTCAATGTACAATTTTCACCTGCCGCTCTCCAAACATTCAATTTTAAAGGCATTTTGTTTCCAAAATCATTGTCTGTTGGTGCCCTCCAAAAGTTAGGTCTCGGTAATTCTTCAAAATAAACTTTTCCAGTGTCCGTATAACTTGACATCAAACCTGTTTTTTTATCTATACTCACCTCAACATTCGCCGCTTTTAAAGTGAATTTATCGCTATCCTCGCTAATTCCAAATTGTATATCGGCTTTGTGATTTGTAGTTGCAAAATAATTAGCGTCCTCAATCACAAATTGTTCTCTCGCTATTTCGTGACCTTTCGGTAAAATTTCAGCATCAACTTTTGTCAAAGCAAAAATGTTTAACAGATATTCTGTCTTTGCCTTTGCTTGAATTTTTGGCAACTCAATTTTTACTTGCTTTTTAGTCAGCGGATTTTGTTTGACATCCAAAACACCTTCTTTTATGACTTTTCCATTTTCTAAAACTTCATATTTGAAACTATATTCCGAAAGGTTTGTATAACCAAAATTGTTTTCAATTTCTATAATTCCATTTTTAGCATCAACATTATTGAAATAAATATCCTGATACCATTTTTTTACTTCAAAAGCTCCTGGATGTGGAGTACGGTCAGGCCAAACCAAACCGTTATGGCAGTCATTCTCATCGTTAATGTAGTTTTGACCTCCCATATCACCTCCATAAGCCCAATACTCGCGACCTATTTCATCTTTAACCTTGAAACCTTGATCTACCCAATCCCAAATAAATCCGCCTTGCATGTTTTTGCTTCCGCGAATAATATCCCAATACTCCTTAAAATTACCGTTACTATTCCCCATGGCGTGAGAATATTCACACATAATAAAAGGACGATTTACCACCGGGCGCGAAGCATATTCTTTCATGTATTCAATCGATGGATACATCGGACAAATTACATCTGTATTCTCTTTCTCCCTGGATTGTTCAAATTGAGTAAGACGTGTTTTATCTCTATTTTTAATCCAATTGTAAGCGTCATAAAATACAGGTCCGTTACCGCATTCATTTCCTAATGACCAAATAATGACCGATGGTTGATTTTTATCCCTTTCTACCAAACTATAAATCCTATCCATATGGGCGGCCTTCCACTCTGGCAAATAGGCTGGATGAGCGGCTCTGTTTAAAGGTTCATCGTACTCAGCACCGGAGCCATGGCTTTCGATATTTGCTTCATCTACCAAGAAAATTCCATATTTATTACACAATTTTACCCAAAGAAAATCATTAGGATAATGACTGCAACGAACGGCATTAATATTCAGTTGCTTCATCATTTTAATATCTTTCATCATCATATCTTTGGTTTGGTAATGGCCAGTCAAGGGATTATGCTCATGTACATTTACACCGTGAACCATGATTCGAATACCATTTACTAAAAGCTGACCGTTTTTCAACTCCACTTTTCTGAAACCAATCACATTTGAAACCGTTTCAACTAATTTGCCTTGTTCATTTTTAATTGACAACAGCAAAGAGTATAAATACGGTTTTTCGTTATTCCACAAATTTGGTTTTACAACATTTTCAATAAAATCAACTGATTGGTATTTACCAGCTTCGATATTTATTTTTTTGTTTTTTACAAAAATAACTTTACCACTTGCATCGATTAATTTAGCCTCCAGAACTTGATTGTTTTTAGCGATGTTCCCTAAATTTTTAAGTTTAACCTCAACGGACAAACTTCCATCTTTGTATTTTGTATCAAGATCTGCTTTTGCAAAAAAGTCTGCTACACGAACATCATCTGTACTGTACAACGAAACATTTCGATCAATTCCTGAAAGTCTCCAAAAATCCTGATCTTCGAGATACGAACCGTCGCTCCAACGATAAACTTCAATTGCAATGCTGTTTTTTCCAGACTCCAAATACTTTGTAATATCGAATTCAGCAGGGCTTTTCGTGTTTTCAGTGTAACCAACTTTTTCGCCATTTATCCAAATGTACATAGCCGAAGTTCCTGCTTCAAAATGAAGAAAAACATGACGACCATTCCAATTTTCAGGCAAAATAAACTCACGCTTATAAGACCCCACTGGATTGTCAGAATGGTCAATAAATGGTTGGTTGTTAGGAAACGGATAGGTAATATTTGTGTAAATAGGTATTCCATAACCGTTCAATTCCCAATTGGAAGGTACTTGAATTTCTTTCCAATTATTGGTATTATATGTAGTTTTATAGAAATCCGAAGAACGTTTTTCAGGAGTTGGAGACCAATTGAATTTCCAGTTTCCGTTCAAAGTCATATACCACGGTGATGTGGTATAATCATCCGAAATTGCCGTTTTCTCATCAGAATAAGGTACGAAAGCCGCACGAGCAGGTTCTCTGTTAATCTGAAAAACTTCTGGGTTTTCCCAATCATTTTTTTGTGCAAAAGAAATCATACTTATTGTTAACATTAACAATAAAGCCATTTTTTTATTCATCTTCATATTCTTAAGTTTTCGCCTCCTATTTTCGAGTTTCACTAATACGACCTCGCCTAGATTAATAATACTGTAACCTCAAAAAGAATTAGCCTAAATTCGTACAATTGGCATAGCTGCCCTTATTCCTCCTGTCTAATTATATATTTTTATCCGCTAATATATTCGGATGGTTTTTACTCACATTTACAATCAACTCTCCAAAAAGAGTATTTGCCCAAGCAAACCACTTGCGCGAAAATTTATACGCATCATCTTTATGGAAAGATTCGTGCATAAATCCAGTATCGGCATGGGTTTTCTTCAATGTACTGATGCAATAACGAATCTCGTTTTCATCCACACTCGTAATGGCTCTAAGAATGATACTCATTGGCCAAATTGTGTCGATTCCTGTGTGAGGCCCACCAACTCCTTCTGCAATTTTTCCTTTGTAGAAAAAAGGATTGTTTTCTGAAAGCACCACTTTTCTCGTGTTCAAATACAGCTGATTGTCAGGCTTCACGGCTCCCAAATAAGGCAATGACAATAATGATGGCACATTGGCATCATCCATAAAATGGAAACTTCCATAACCATTTACCTCGAAAGCAATGATTTCACCGAATTTAGGGTGCGTGATGATTCCGTTTTCTTCCAATCCTTTTTGGACTTCTGCCCTCAAATTGGTTGCTTTCTTCACAATTTCATCATCTTTCATCGCCGAAGCGGAACACATTTCAATCATATATCCCAATACTTCGATTGCAAACATATTACTCGGTATCAAATAACCAAACAAAGTACTGTCGTCACTTGGACGGAAAATCGAGACAATCAACCCGCAAGGTTTTACTGGATAACCGTATCCGGACAAAGGCACACCATCAGTTGCCCATTCTGTTTCTCTTTGAAATGTATAAGGTCCTTTGTCATTCCAGCGCTGTTGCTCTTTGAAAGTTTGCAAAACAAGATGCATTGCCTTGTTCCAATCTTTGTCAAACATGGATGTATCTCCAGTTTCTTTCCAATAACCGTAAGCCAAACGAACTGGGTAACACAAACTGTCGATTTCCCATTTTCGCTCGTGTATTCCAGGTTTCATGGTTGTAAAATCACTTTTCCACTCACTCTCTTTATTGAAATCTTTGTAAAAAGCATTTGCATAAGGATCCAACAAAATACATTTTGTCTGACGGTTAATCACCCCTTTTACCAATTCTTTAAGCTTTTTGTCTTCTTTCACAAAAGGAATATACGGCCAAATCTGAGCGGTGGAATCGCGAAGCCACATCGCGTCTATGTCTCCGGTGATTACGTATGTATCAGGTTTTCCATCGATGATTTCAAAATCGACTGTTGTATCCAAAGTATTTGGAAAACAGTTCTCAAACAACCAAGCTAATTCTGGATTTGCAATTTGTTTTTTGATTCTGACAATTGCATCTTCAATTGCCTTACTGGTGAATTTTCGTTTTGCTAAAGGCGGACGCTGGCTCACAAAATCAGGTCTTAAATTAAAAATTGAATTTGATTCCAAAGCAAAAGCTTCAGTATTTAGGGCAAGCATTCCTGCCGAAAAAATCCCTGTATTTTTTAAAAATTTTCTACGTGATTGCATATCTAGTATTTTTCGATGATGTTTTATTAATTTTATTTACCGGTCTTTGAAAATGTAAACTCAAATTCTTTATTTGTCAAAGTAGAAATATAGGTGTCTATTTTCTTTTCATTTTCATACAAGTCAATAATTCGTGCTCCTCGTTTTAGTGTTTCAACATCGTAGGCAGTCATATAACCTGTTTTTCGACCATATCCTAAACAAATATTGTCTACCACATGTATGTAGTCATTCTCGTGATCGTGTCCAACGAATACAGCTACCACATTATTCATCTCTTTCATAGTAGAAAACAAACCGCTATTGTATTCCGGGGAAGCAACATCTTCGCCATAATTTCCCAGCACCCTGCTTTTATCTTTTGAAGCAAACTCAGGAAAAGGGATGTGGAAAAATGCAATTACAGGAATGTTTTTTTTATTTTCCTTCAAAGATTTTTCACTGTTTTTTTTATACCAAGCGATTTGATTGCTTCGAATCCAATCATATCCTTTAGCGATAGTTGTGTCTTGAGAATTCGCTTGAGAATCTAATCCGAGTAAATTCCATTTTATTTTTTTTCCCTTTTCGTCAAATATTTGCAAATAAAAATTCGATACTCCAGCAATATTTTCATCCACAGAATAAGTCAGATTATAAGGGATTTTTTTTAATAATTTCAGTGTTTCTTTTGTGTCAAATTCATTTTCGGTATCATGATTACCAAAAGTTACCACAAAAGGAATTTGTTTATCTACCATGGGTTGCATTACCGCACGCCAGGCTTTATCTGAATTATTATTTTTCTTGTTATATGTTACAATATCTCCCGTTAAAACGACTAATTGTGGTTTTTCATGTTCAATAATGTGTCGCATTAATTGCAGCGTACTATCGTTCTCCAGTTTGTGCTTTTCCTCTTCAAGCCAATGAATATCTGTAAATTGAACAATACGAAATTTACCATTATTGAATTTAAGCGTTGTTTTTTGAGAAAAAACGGTTGTCATAAATAAATTCATTAGAAAAACTAAAATTATTCTTTTATTCATTGATCATGATTTTATTCAAACCCATCTATATTTATAAAAAAGACAGATGGATTTTTTATTTTTTAAAATATTTTACTTTTTAGAATACGAATAAGGAAAACTTTCTTTGGTTGTGCCACGTTTTTTGTTTGGCGTGTTTGTCATTTCAAAGTTAAGTTCAGCCCCTTTTTGGAGTTCAAAGTGGTTGATGTAGTTTTTAGAATACGCCTTATTGTTCCATTTCAATTCTTGCACATATTTGTTTTCCTCCGAGTTTTTGTCCGCTTTGATTGTGATTTTTTTTCCGTTTTCTACGTTAACCGTAATTTTTTTGCAAAAAGGAGTCCCCAAAACATACTCGCCAGAAGCAGGACAAACAGGGTAGAATCCCATAGCCGAGAAAATATACCAAGCCGAAGTCTGACCATTATCCTCATCGCCACAATAGCCGTCGGGAGTTGGTTTGTAGAGTTTATTCATCACCTCGCGTGTCCAATATTGTGTTTTCCATGGTTCCCCAGAGTAATTATACAGATAAATCATGTGTTGAATGGGTTGATTTCCGTGGGCATATTGTCCCATATTCATAATCTGCATTTCACGGATTTCATGGATAACTCCGCCATAATAGGAATCATCAAATGTTGGTGGCAACGAAAATACCTCGTCCAATTTTGCAGTAAAAGCTTTTTCGCCTCCCATTAAATCTATCAATCCCTGAATATCATGCAAAACACCCCAACTGTAATGCCAGCTGTTTCCTTCGGTAAAGGCATCGCCCCATTTGAAAGGATTAAAGTCTTTTGTAAAACTACCGTCTTTGTTTCTTCCACTCATTAATTTGAATTCTGGATTGAACACATTTTTGTAGTTCATCATTCGTTTTTCATACAAAGCAATCTCTTCAGCCGGACGATTTAAAGCTTTCGCTAATTTCCAAATCGCAAAATCATCGTAGGCATATTCCAAAGTTCTGGCAGCGTTTTCCTTTATATTCACATCATAAGGAACATATCCAATTGTGTTGTAATACTCAACACCTCTGCGGCCAGTAGCACTTGGACCTTCGTTGTTTGCGCCATGGATTAAGGCTTCATACAAAGTATTGATATCATAGCCTTTAAGACCTTTTAAATACGCCTCCGAAACCACAGATGCCGAATTGTTTCCAATCATACAATCTCTCAAACCAGGACTTGACCATTCCGGCAAAAAGCCACTTTCCTTATAATCGTTTATCAAGGCTTCCTGCATTTCCTTGTTGATTGATGGATAAACCAAATTCAACAATGGGTACAAAGCACGGAATGTATCCCAAAAACCAGTTCCACCATACATGTAACCATCCGAAACTTTACCATTGTAAGGGCTGTAATGCACTGTTTTACCTGCGGCATCTATTTCGTAAAGTTTTTGTGGAAAGCAAGTTGCACGATACAGACAAGAGTAAAAAGTTCTCATTTGATCCTCTGTTCCGCCTTCAACAGTAACTTTTGACAGCGTTTTGTTCCATTCTGCTTTTGATTCTTCCACAACCTTTTCGAAAGGCATATTTTTCAACTCTGCTTTCAAGTTTTGTTCCGCCTGTTCAAAACTAATGAATGATGAAGCTACGCGGACATTAACTTTTTCTCCTTTATTGGTTTTAAAACCAACAACTGCACCTGAATGATCGGCTTGCATTTCGAGTTTCTTTTTATTTAATCCCTTTTTGTTCCAAGTATAATTAAATTCAAAAGTTTTGTCGAAAACAATAACAAAATAATTTTTGAAATTCTCAGGTACACCTTCGTCATTTTTGGTGGTATAACCTATTATCTTATTTTCAGAAGGTATGATTTTAATGTAAGAACCATCGTCAAGCGCGTCAATTACAACAGAAGACTCTTCACTTTTTGGAAAAGTGATCTGAAAATGTGCAGCTCTTTCAGTAGCAGTAATTTCAGTTGTGACATCAAAATCAGCAAGATAAACACTATAATAATAAGGCTTGGCAACTTCTGATTTGTGGCTAAACCAACTCGCTCTGTCCTCTTCTTCAAAAGCAATTTTACCTGTAACCGGCATTATTGCAAACTGACCGTAATCGTTTATCCAAGGCGAAGGCTGGTGCGTTTGTTTGAAACCTCTGATTTTTTCGGCAGTATAAGTGTACATCCATCCGTCACCCATTTCGCCTGTTTGTGGCGACCAAAAGTTCATTCCCCAAGGACGGCAAATTGCAGGATAGGTATTCCCATTAGATAGTTCGTGTGTAGATTGTGTCCCCACCAGCGTGTTTACATAATCAACAGGCATTTTTTGCGCATTTGCAAATGAAAGGCAAAAAAGAAATACTAAGAATAAATTATTTTTCATTTGTTGGTTGTTTTATTTATCATTAAACGTGATGAATATCTATTTTTATTATGATTTTAAATCGTTTTTCTATTGATTTTTAATGGAATCAGTTTTTATGTTATTTCCAAAATTAATGACTGTACGAATAAGGATAACTTTCTTTAGTTATTCCTCTTTTTTCATTTGGAGTACTAATCATGTCAAAATCCAATTCAGCTCCTTTTTGCAATTCAAAATGGTTAATGTAGTTTTTGCTATACATTTTTTGATTCAATTTTAATTCCTGAACGTATTTATTACCCGCTGAATTATTATTAGCCTTGATGGTAATCTGTTTTCCATTTTCTAAAGCAATTGTAGCTTTTTTGAACAATGGTGCACCCAAAACATATTCGCCAGATACAGGACAAACAGGATAAAATCCCATAGCCGAGAAAATGTACCAAGCCGAAGTCTGACCATTATCCTCATCGCCACAATAGCCATCAGGAGTTGGCTTATACAATCGGTTCATCACCTCTCTTGCCCAATACTGTGTTTTCCAAGGCTGACCTGCATAATTATATAAATAAATAATGTGTTGAGCAGGCTGATTCCCATGAGCATATTGTCCCATGTTCATAATCTGCATTTCACGAATTTCGTGGATAACTCCGCCATAATAGGACTCATCAAATGTTGGTGGCAACGAAAATACCTCGTCCAATTTTGCAGTAAAGGCTTTTTCACCACCCATCAAATCTATCAATCCCTGAATGTCATGCAAAACGCTCCAGCTGTAATGCCAGCTGTTACCTTCGGTAAACGCATCGCCCCATTTGTAAGGGTTAAAGTCTTTTGTAAAACTGCCGTCTTTGTTTCTTCCGTTCATTAATTTGAATTCCGGATTGAACACATTTTTGTAATTCATCATTCGTTTTTCGTACAAACCAATCTCTGTAGCTGGACGATTTAAAGCTTTCGCCAATTTCCAAATCGCAAAATCATCGTAGGCATATTCCAAAGTTCTCGCAGCGTTTTCCTTTATATTCGCATCATAAGGGACATATCCAATCGTATTGTAATATTCAACGCCTTTTCGACCAGCGGATTCAGGACCTTCATTATTTGCACCATGCAATAATGCTTCATATAAAGTATTGATATCATAACCACGAAGCCCCTTTAGATAAGCCTCTGAAACCACCGAAGCAGAGTTGTTCCCTATCATAGAATTGCTGTAACCAGGACTTGACCATTCCGGCAAAAATCCGCCTTCCTTATAATCGTTTATCAGTGCTTCCTGCATTTCCTTGTTGATTGATGGATAAACCAAATTCAACAACGGATATAATGCCCTAAAAGTGTCCCAAAAACCAGTACCTCCATACATGTAACCGCCCAAAACTTTTCCGTTGTACGGACTGTAATGCACTATTTTCCCTGTATTGTCAATTTCATAAAGCCTTTGTGGAAAACAAGTTGTGCGATACAGAGAAGAGTAAAAAGTTCTCATTTGATCCTCAGTTCCGCCTTCAACGGTAACTTTTGACAACGTTTTGTTCCATTCCGATTTTGATTCTGCTACCACTTTTTCAAATGGAGCATTCTTCAATTCCGCCTTCAAATTTTGTTCCGCCTGTTCAAAACTGATGAAAGACGAAGCTACACGAACATTAACTTTTTCCCCTTTATTAGTTTTAAAACCAACAACTGCACCCGAATGGTCGGCTTGCATTTCGAGTTTTTCTTTATTTAATCCTTTTTTGTTCCAGGTATAATTGAATTCAAAAGTTTTATCGAAAATGATAACAAAATAATTTTTGAAATTCTCAGGTACACCTTCATTATTTTTGGTGGTATAACCTATTATTTTATTTTCAGAAGGTATAATTTTGATGTAGGAACCATCGTCAAAGGCATCAATTACAACTGAAGACTCTTCGTTTTTCGGAAAAGTAATCTGAAAATGTGCCGCTCTTTGGGTTGCAGTGATTTCGGTTGTGACATCATAATCGGCAAGGTAAACACTGTAATAATAAGGCTTGGCAACTTCCGATTTGTGGCTAAACCAACTCGCTCTTTCATTTTCATCGAAAGCAATTTTACCTGTAACTGGCATTATTGCAAATTGTCCATAATCATTTCTCCAAGGTGTGGGCTGATGCGTTTGTTTGAAACCTCGGATTTTTTCGGCAGTATAAGTGTACATCCAGCCGCTGCCCATTTCACCTGTTTGTGGCGACCAAAAATTCATTCCCCAAGGACGGCAAATTGCAGGATAGGTGTTTCCATTCGACAAATCACGAGTCGATTGTGTTCCTATTAGCGGATTTACATAATCAACTGGATTGAAAATTTGACTGTGTCCTTTTATAAAGAAAAAAACAAGAATTAAGAATACCCTTTTTTTCATTAATTTTTATTTGTTGTTGCTATTTTCATTTCCCCACCCGTAATTCGGTTTTTCTCCCATTTCAAAGATTAGTTTATTGCCATTGATAATCTCCTCGTGGCTTATGAATGGTTTCTGAATAATTTTCCCATCCATAGTAACTTTTTGAATGTATTTGTTTTTTTCGGAAATGTTTTTAGCAATTATTTCTAATTTTCGTGATACACCATTAGCCTCATAATCCATAGTCAATTTAGGATATTGAGGTGCACCAATGGCATACATCCCTGAGGCTGGAGTCACTGGATAGAATCCCATTGCAGTAAAAATATACCAAGCCGACATTTGTCCGCAATCATCATTACCATTAATGCCGTCTGGTGTATTTTTATAATTATCTACAAAGTGTTTTCTTGCTAAATCTTGCGTTTTCCAAGGTTCCTTACAATAGTCATAAAGGTAGATATAATGATGCCCCGGCTCATTATCATGCTTATAGTGATTTTCGGCAAAATTTTGATCTAGTTTTTTAGCAAATTTCTCATTTCCTCCCATGATTTCAATTGTTCCGGGAATATCGTGCATTGCCCCAAAAAGGTAAGTCCAAGGGCTACCTTCGGTAAAACCTTCATTAGTATTCTTATCCCATTCTCCCTTAAAAAGACGTGGAGAGAAAAAACCAGTTTCTGAATTGTACAGATTTTTATAATTTTTAGACCATATAGTTAATTTCTCAAAATCATCGTGTTTCTGCATATCCTTTGCGACTTGAGCAACGCAATAATCATCGATTCCATACTCAATTGTTCTGGCAACAGATTCCGATTTATAATCTGAGGGAATATAACCTAATGAGTGGAAAAACTGTAAACCAGCTTGTCCTTCATAACAACTCCAATTTTGTCTGTCTAACATCTTGTTTTTCTCACCATCGCAATCTGTTGCCATCATAGCATCTTTACGCATGGCTTCGTAAGCAAGTTTTGTATCATAATTTCTTAGTCCTTTTACATAAGCATCGGCAATAACAGCATCAGCATGAGTCCCGATCATAATGTTTGTTTCGGCAGGATTTGGCCACATTGGTAATCTTCCTCCTTCCTTGTAAATGTTGAGCATAGAAGTAATCATATTGTTTACTTTTTCTGGCTGAACGAATATCAAGAAAGGATGCAAAGCACGAAATGTGTCCCAAAGCGAATAGTCTGTATATGAAACTCCATCGTGAATTTTATCATCAAAGGGGCTGTAATATTTTCCGTATTCTGAAAATTGACGCGGAAATAATAGGCAGTGATAATATGCCGAATAGAAAATTTTCTTCTGTTCCTCAGTAACTCCGTCTAATTTTATTTTTTCAAGATTTGACTGCCAGACCTTTTTTGTTTGTAACGATACTTTTTCAAAATCCCAATCAGGAATTTCTTTAGACATATTTTCTTCGGCTTGTTCGATACTAATAAAAGAGGTAGCGATTTTTACTTTTACAACTTCGTTTTGTTTTGTAGAAAAACTGACATAAGCACCTAATCGTTTTTTTGCTGATAATTCTTCTTTAGAAGGAAATGAGTTTTCATTATTCCACGTTCCAAAAGTGTCAAAAGGCTTGTCAAATTGAATGACAAAATATCCTTTGAAATTTTTGAGTTCAGTCCCTATATCAAAAGAAGCCCTATCCGGATTATAGCCAATTATCTGATTTTTTGCTTTATCAAATTTTATATAAGCAGTTATTTTTTTTGAACGATTTTCTTTAGAATTTATGCCATCTTCGTCTATTTCATCATCTATATTGATCGACTGAAATACAAGATGTGATTTTTTTGATTCTGGAAAAGTAAATTTAAAAATCCCACAACGTTCTGTTGCTGCTACTTCAGCTTTTATAGATTTATTTTCTTCCGCATTCATTTTCACGGAATAATAATACGGAGTTGCTATTTCATCTTCGTGGCTGAATGAAAGTCTTCTCTCTTGTGGCTTTAGTTTCAAAGTACCAATTTCTGGCATTACGGAAACGTAACCATAATCACCCATCCAAACAGTTGGCTGGTGACTAGCAATAAAGCCCAATATAGACGTGTCTTCATACACATAGTACATTCTGCTAATTTTGTTTTCACAGGTTTGTGGCGAAAAATTAGTCATTGTAAACGGCGGACCTACACTTAACGCCAAACCACCTTCTCCTTTTTCAGCTGTTCCTATATATGAATTTACATAATCAATTTCTTGTTTTTTTTGCGAAAATGAAGAGTTCGAACATAAGAGGATTATTAAAAATAAAATTACATTTCTTATTATTGTCATTTTAGATTGTATTTATAAATAAAACATTAGTATAAAAAAGAACACATCTTTTAGAATACAAGATTTTTTTTATACAAGTATATCTCGATAGTACTGAAATTATTGATTCTCTTTTACTTTTTTTAAATCTATCGTAGCATTATTAATTAAAGGTTTTGCCCAAAAACTTAACCATAGAATGTATCCAAGTGCAAAATATAAAAGGGTCATAGCATAACGTAATCCTATTAAATCACCCAATTTTCCAATAATTAATGACATAACCGCTCCTCCTACAATACCTGTACATAAAATCCCCGAAAATGCTCCGTGATTACTCTCTAGTGAATTTAATGCGAGTGAAAATATGACTGACCACAAAACTGACAGAGCAAACCCAGAAAGCGGAAAAGCATACAAGGCCATTTCTGCTGTTCCAAATAGAGCAAAAGTTAGGCATACAATGGCTCCAATGGTAAATACTTTGAGCACATTACGACTATCAAAAAATTTAAGCAATAGTAAACCCAATAAACAGCCTGCTGTTAGTAACCCCCAAAAATAGGCCACCACTTCAGCACCGATAGTCTGTGGATCGTAACCATGATAATCACTTAAAAATTTCGACATCCAATTGGCAATTCCTTGCTCCGTACCTACATAAGCGAATGTTCCAAAAAAGAATAAAATTACAGTTTTGTCTTTCACTAAATCTTTATAAACAGCCCAACTTCCAGTTTTTTCTGTTTCATCTAATTCAAATTTTGGAAATTTGAAAAACAAAATAATTACTGCCATTGCAAGTGCCGTAATCGCAAAAATCCAATATAGAGAAACCCAGTTTAAATTCTCTGGAACCAATTTTGAAAGTGTTTCAAGAAATCTGCTTGAATTATTCCCATCGTGTTTGATATTTATTACCAAATAACTGTATGCCAATGGGCTTAAAAATGAAGCCAGTCCGAAAAAAAGTTGCGCCATAACAGAATTAAAAGCGAAATGTTTTTCACCTCCAGAAACTCTAAGTAATGGATTTATAGCCACTTGTAACGAGGCCATTCCTATTCCTATTAAAAATAAAGACAGTAAAGCCATGTTATAAACAGGAAACAAGCCAAATAATAAAGAACCAAAAGCTGCCAATAAAAATGAAAAAATCATTACTATTTTTTCATTATATTTTTCTATTAAAACTCCAGCGCTTGTTGACATAACACCATAAGCCGCAAAAAATGAAAAAGGGAGAAACCCTGCCATTCCAAGTGATAATTTAAAACTATTGATTATATCCGGGATTAATGGTCCCATGATATTGGTCAAAAAGGAAATGACAAAAAATGTCAAAAAAACTAAGCCTACAGTATAATAATTATTTTTCATTTATTTTTTATTGTTATATGATGGAAACGCATTACTATTTGCAATCCTTTACAAGTTGCAACTTTTAGTTACTGTTTTTGTTATATGCTTCTTTACAAAGGTCTATCAGCTTTTGCAACTCCAAAAGTTGCAGAAGGTTTGCTTCCCATGTATAGTTTTAGTTCGCCCCCTTTTACAATCATATTATGTGTTATGAATGATTTTGTATAAGGTTTTCCGTTGAATTCTGCTTTTTGGATATAAATATTTGCTTTGCTATTGTCAACAGCAATTACTTTGAATGAAACGTCTCCTTTCAAATTAATTGTAGCTTCATCGACTGCCGGGCTTCCCATAACATAAACTCCATTTGCAGGATTTACAGAATAAAATCCCATTGATGAGAGTACATACCAAGCCGACATTTGTCCCACATCCTCATTTCCGCAAATTCCATTCGGTTTTGTGGTATAAAACTGGTCATACACCTGATGAACAATTTTTGCTGTTTTCCAAGGTTGCCCGGCAAAAGCATACATATAAGCAGTGTGATGACCTGGCTCATTTCCGTGCGCATATTGCCCTATGAATCCAGAAATATCTGCCGAAATTTCTTTACCAGTAAGTTTACCGGTGTTATTAAACAGTCCGTCTAATTTTTTTGTAAAATTGTCGTCTCCTCCAAATAAATCGATTAAACCATGTGGATCTTGTGGAACTAACCAAATATATTGCCAAGCATTTCCTTCTACATAATCATCTCTGCGGTGGTTAGAATATAATGGATCGAAGGGTTCTCTCCATTTTCCGTTTGTTAATTTACCACGCATAAAGCCGGTCTCTTTGTCAAAATATTCTTTGTATAATTTAGCTCTTTTCGAGAAATAATCATAGTCAGCAGTTTTTTTCAAATCTTTTGCCATTTGAGCAATACACCAATCATCGATTGCATATTCTAAAGCATTTGCCACAGATTCCCCTTCTAAATCTGCTGGAATATATTTTATTTCGTTTAAATACTTTATTCCTTTACGGTCGAAAGTTGCGGTTTTCTTGATAGCCTCGTAAGCTAATTCTACATCATACCCTCTAATTCCTTTGAAATAAGCATCAACAATTACAGGTATAGAGTGATTCCCGTTCATACAGTCTGTTTCGTTGCCCATCAAATGCCAAACAGGCAATCTCCCTTGTTGTTCGTAAATGGCAAGGAATGATTTTATGATGTCATTTATTTTGTCTTCTTGAATAATTGTATAAAGCGGGTGTAAACCACGGTAAGTATCCCAAAGTGAAAATGTTGTGTAGTTTTTAAAATCTGCATTTTTATATACTTTTTTATCGGTACCTCTATAATCTCCGTTGGCATCGTTGAATAATGACGGAGCTATAAATGAATGATACATAGCTGTATAAAAAACAGTTTTTGTGTCATCATTTGCTTTAATATCTATCTTAGCTAATTCCTTATTCCATTTCTCATCCGCTGTTTTTACAACTTTGTCAAAATCCCAATCGTTAATCTCGGCTTTAATATTTGCTAAAGCATTTTCACAACTAACAGGAGAAATACCAACTTTAGAGAAAATCACTTTTCCTTTTTCGGCTTTGAAGTCAATAACAGCTTTCATTTTGGTCGCTTTACCTTCTGTACCAGTTATTGATTTTGTGTCGTCATATAAAGAGATTTTTTCAATATCTTCAGAAAATTGCATTGCAAAATAGATTCTTTGGTCCAAAGCCCAACCTTTAGAAAAACGGTATCCTTCTATCGTATTTTTGTTAACTTTCTTGATATATGTATCCGTTGATTCATCCCCACCAACTCCGTCAACCAGATCAATCAAAAAATGAGGTTGTTCAGTTGATTCGAAAGTGTATTTATGAAAACCAACTCTTTCTGAAGCGGTTAATTCTGCTTTTACGTTGTAACGGTCTAATTTTACGCTGTAATATCCAGGTTTTACAATTTCATTTTTGTGTGAAAAAAGCGAGCCATATCTTTTGTCTAAATCCACTGCAGTTACATTCGTTGAGTCTTTTAATTCGTTCCAATTTCTATGATTTAAAAATGTTTCTCCTGTAAAAGGCAGTAATAAAATATCATTTAAATCTGCACAACCAGTCCCGCTTAAATGAGTATGTGTAAATCCAATAATTACATTGCTCGAATAGTTATATGCACTACACCAGTCCCAACCACCGTCTATTTGTGCAGGCCCTAACTGAACCGCTCCAAATGGAACATTTGCTCCTACAAAAACATGCCCATGTCCTTCAGAACCAATAAGCGGATTAACATATTTTGTGTAACTTATTTTTTCTTCATTGGCTGTTTTGCCTTTTGAACAAGATAAAAAAGTTAAGAATACTCCAATTAGAGTAAAAACTTTAAGTAAATGTTTCTTTTTCATTTTCGTTTTTTTTATTTAGATATTATCATTTGTAATTTAAAATCAATACACACTCTAAGAATACCTTAGCATTGGCATTGAATTTCGATTATTTTTTTTCTTTAAGTTTATCTTCTAACATTTTTATATAATAACCGCCAACCACGGAGCGGGCTTGAAATCCAACACTCTTAACAGAGTCTGTATTATACCAATCAGACATTGGAACACGATCTGTGGTTTCATTCATAAATTTATGAATTGGTTTTATGAATTTTTCAAATGTTGACATATCAGAAGAAAGTGTTGCTGTCCACATAATCCAATCTGATTTTGTGTAATTAGCACGGCTATCCAATGGTAACCCAAATTCATTTTGTTTAGTCAAATAATATTTAACTTCTGTGTCTAAAATTTTTTTGTCAAAAATGTTAAACTGGAATAATTTATCCCAAACCAAATTATATTTCTGGCTCCATGAATTGGACTTGTCAAATGTCAATTTGTAGTGATCTCCTTCATTTGCCATTTTTTCCCAGCTTATCGCCATTTCCTTGGCTTTCTGAGTGTATTTTTCTCCGACTTCTTTTTTGCCAAGCATCGTTGCAAGGTGTCCATAAGAAGCGATACCCATGATAGCTTTAACAGATAAATTAGTGTTATGAGCTAAATGTCCCGCAAAATCATCTGTGCAAAGCTGATTTTCAGGATCTAATCCTTTTTCTACCAAATAATCTGTCCAAGTCGTTAAAGTGTTCCAATGTTTTTCAGCATATTTGGCATTCCCCTCAACCATAGCAATTGCACAGGTCAAAACAATTACATTTCCGGCTTCCTCAACAGGCATATCCTCACCATAAGTTTGGCCATTTCCTAAAGGATAGGTCCCTATATCATGTGATGGGAAAGGCTTTTTCCATTTACCACTTTCACTATATTCAAAAATAAAATTCACTAATCCTTTTGCTAATTCAGGATTGTAGATCAAAAACAAAGGAACAGAAGGGTAAGTAACATCTACCGTTCCAATCGAACCATTACTGAAGTTTTCTTTAGACAAAAACAACAATTCTCCTTTTGGTGATTTAACCAATTTATGAGCAGAAATAGCTTGGCGATATGCCAACACGCACAATTCGGCATATTCTTTACCACCAGATTTTATAGCATCTGCCATCAATTTATTGTCAAACTTGTCGCATTCTTCTTTAAGATTAGCATATTCGTTATTTGCTTCTTCAAAAGCCATCTCTATAGTCTTATCTCCTTTATCGTTCCAATAAGGCCTTAGGTTTTGTCCAAAATATTGAATCGAATAAAGATCATCGTAACCCAACATTATTTTTCCCGCAGCTTCACTGGTTAATTTACCAAAAGACTCTGACAAAGCCACATTTCCATTTTTTACTTGATTTGCAACTGTTGAAACATTCCCATTTTTCACAAAATTACTTCTTAGCTCAGAAGCATTTCCCACAGCATTTTTTACTTTGTTCTTTTCACCTGAAAGATAAAAATAGCCCCAGTCTATACGGAGATCATCTCCTTTTTTCGCTAATATCTCTTGTGAAATACTTCCTGTCTTAGCAAAGGATAAATTTCCTTTTTCGAAACTTGTGCTTGTGCTTGGCTGAGAAGGCTCGTCTAATGCCCAATTTGGCGCTGCTTCAAAATAAATAGAAACGTCATGTGGCTTATTATCGTTAGATTTTATTGAATAACCGATGTAATTTACAGGACGCGATACTAAATACAGATTATCCATCAATAAAGGCACCATAAAAGTCAATTCTAAATCAACCTTCCCACAAGCAAATGTATATCGTGTCTGTGTAGCTTGCACATCGACTGATTCTTGCACAGCTGTTGTTTGTAAATGTTTAGCTGCTGGGATTTCTACAT
>Ga0184629_10000452_pt1 | contig 18451 bp, 14 predicted proteins | sample PLM4_32_b1_FD_133158 | JGI IMG/M metagenome (GOLD analysis project Ga0184629, IMG submission 133158) | Groundwater sediment microbial communities from an aquifer in East River, Colorado, USA - PLM4_32_b1 | ecosystem: Environmental > Terrestrial > Soil > Riparian zone | place: USA: East River... | reverse complement strand
GATGCTCATGCGATCACCAGTCTTTCGAGTCGCAGTGCCGTGATCTTCGCCTGCTCGCCTGCCGCAATCCGGAGCTCGCGCTCCGGGTCGTGGGACAGACGCGCGCGCAGATCCTCCAGCAGCTCGGCGGCGGTGCGCCTCGTGGCGCAGACGACGTACACGTGACCGAAGCGCTCCTCGTAGTCGCGGTTGCCGTCCTCGAGCGCCCGACGGATCTCGGCTGCGGCGTCGCCCACGCCGCGCTGCTCGCGCCGCGACCAGTCATCACCCGAGCGGTCCCCGATCCGCGGATGCGCGGCGAACGCTTCGAGCCAGTCGTCCCGGTCGAGCCGCCACCACACGCGCTCGGCCGCTTCCCGCAACGACGCGTCGCTCGCGTACGGTACGCCCGCGATCATTTCCTCCACCCAGCGCCGCGATCCGCAGCAGCGCCGCAGCGCCGCCGCCGCCTCGGGACGCGGGAGACCGTTGAGGTGCGTTGCCACCCTTCCCGCATCCCCCGTCCCGCTTCCCTCGTCGCTCAGACCCGTCTCCCGAACAATCGCAGCCGCGCCACGCCGCCATCGGGGTAAATGCTGAGGCGCACGTGCGTGACCGGCCCCGAGCGGCCGACGGCGCGAAACCGGTGCTGCGTGTCCGCCTTCAGCTTCGTGCGGGGAACGAGCTCGCGCCAGGGGGCGCCAGCGTCGGGGACGGAAGCCTCCACGGGACCCGGCACGTCGCAGCCCTCGAGGCGACAACTCTCGGGGAAGTTGCCCTTGAAATGGGTCGTGTCTACCCGCACGGCGTCGATGGTGCCGCGCGCCCCGAGCCGGAGGATCACCCAATCGTGACCGGGGCCACGCCGCCGCCTGGTTTCCCACCCGTCGCTCATGCTCGCGGACGGACCAGGCATCAGGAGGTTGAGCGGCTCGCTGAAGAACTCGTCGCTCACTGCCAGGGGAACGCCGCCGTGCTCGATCGCGAGGAGATCGAGCCGGCGCGACTTCGCCTCGAGTGCGGCCCAGTCGGGACGCGCTTCGCCCCACACCCGCAGGCGCGCCACGCCGCCGTCCGGGAAGATGCTCAGCCGCACGTGGGTGAACCGGGCCTCACTCGCGGCGGGAAACTCGTTCTCCGTGTCTCCGATGAGGGGTCGCTGCGGCACGACCGTCTCCCACGTCACTGCGTCACCGCGCAAGCGAGCCGCCGTCGGGTCTCCCGCCAGGGCGGCGGCTTCGACCGAGCACGCCTCGGGGTGGTTGCCGCGAAAATGCCGCGTGTCGACTGTGACGGCCCTCACAATTCCCGGCACGCCCAGGCGGACGACGCACCAGTCGTGGCCGGGCGTGCGCCGCCGCCGCGTTTCCCAGCCGTCCATCCACTTCCCGCGGCTCGTGTACTTGCCCTCCATGAAAACCGCAGGGCCGGGCTTCAGTAGATTGGCTTTCGGGGCAAAGAACTCATCGTTCGTCACGACGGCGCGCCCGCCGACTCTCGCCGCTGCGAGATCGATCAATCCTGACGGCACTCGCACCTCCGAGACTGGCGCAAACGGTGGTTCCCCTCGCATCTTCCTGTTGTACTCAGCGGGACGTGATCGCATGGCGTCGGAGCGTCAGACACAACAGGAGCGGCGCAAAGCACCCCGGCGCGCCGGGAAAGTTCGTCGCGCCGTGTTCGACCGGCGGCGCTGGAAGGAGCGCCGCACGGTGTGGGGCCGCACCTCCAGCGAACGGCGCCTCGACAAAGACCGGCGCTCGCTCGCCCCCCGCCGCCGCGGCGATGAACGGCGCAATGGAAGCGACCGCCGCGCCAAGGACGAGTAGTCACGAACCCTCCCGGCGCAGCCAGGTCCCGTCCGGCGGACCGGAAAACCGCCCGTCGTCGTACACGCACACGCCCCGCAGGAACGTTCGCCGCACCTTGCCCCGGAGCGCCAGACCGGCATAGGGAGTGACGGGATGGCGCTGGTGCAGCCGCCCCGCGTCCACGGTCCACGTCGCATCCGGCTCGAACACCACGAAATCCGCGTCGCACCCCGGCGCCAGTCGTCCCTTGCGGCCCAACCCCGCGAGGCGTGCCGGTCCCTCGGACATCCAATGGGCCAGTGCCTGGAGGCCCAGGCCGCGCTGGCGCGCCCCGGTCCAGACGGCGGCGAGGGAGACCTCGAGGGACGCGATCCCACCCCAGGCCGCGAGGAAGTCGCCCGTATCGAGGTGCTTCAGCGCGGGCGGCGCCGGAGAATGGTCGCTCGCCACGAGATCGATGCCGCCGCGCCGCAGTCCGTCCCATAAGGTCTCGAGGTTCTCGCGCTCCCGCAGCGGAGGGGCGCACTTGAAAGCGGTGCCGCCATCGGGGATATCCTCGGACGCGAACGTGAGGTAGTGCGGGCAGGTCTCGACGCTGACCCGGGCACCGGCGAGCCGCGCCCGGTCGATCCGATCCAGGGCGGCGGCGCACGCCAGGTGCACGATGTGCACCCGGCAACCCGTCTTGAGCGAGAGGAGCAGGATCAGGTCAATCGCCTCGAGCTCGGCGGCCCGAGGCCGCGCTTCGAGCCAGGTGACGTAGCGTCGCGGATCACCCCCGCGGCCGGCAGCCAGTGAGATCGGGCCGGGCAGCTCGGCGTGCGCGAGCAACACCTGATCGAGCTCGGCCAGGCGGCGCATCGCCGGGACGAGGTCGCTCTCGGTCACGTGGGGAAACTCGGCCACCCCCGACGGGACGAGAAAGCACTTGAATCCGAGCACTCCGGCGGCCGAGAGCGGCGCCAGGTCCTCGATATTGCCGGGGACGACACCTCCCCAGAACCCGTAGTCGACGATCGCCTGGCCGGCCGCCGCGCGGGCTTTGGCGTCGAGCGCGGCCGCGGTCGTGGTGGCGGGGATGCTGTTCAAGGGCATGTCCACGACGGTCGTGACGCCCCCCGCGGCAGCCGCCCGGGTGGCCGTCGCGAACCCTTCCCACTCCGTACGTCCGGGCTCGTTGATGTGCACATGGGTATCGACGACGCCGGGCAGGAGTGCGGCGTCACCCGCGTCGACGACCGTCGCGGCGGCCGGGGCTTCGCCCGGCGGCACGATGGCCGTGATGCGTCCCTGCGCCACGACGACCGCGCCCGGCCGTTCGCCCTCGGGCGTGATCACGCGGCCGCTCGTTACGACAAGGTCAGGCTTCACGAGACGGTGACGATACTCGTTGCACGAACCCTCGGCCATGCCGCATCTTGGCGTGATGAAGCTCACCGGCGGCGAGATCGTCGTGCGCGCGCTGCGCGACGAAGGCATCCACCACACCTTCGGCATTCCCGGCACGCACAACATCGAGCTGTACGACGCGCTCGCCGAATCGGCCACGGTGCGCCCGGTGCTCGTGACCGACGAGCAGAGCGCCTCGTTCATGGCGGACGGCTACTGGCGCGCGTCGGGACGGCTCGCCTGCGTCAACGTCGTCCCGGGCGCGGGGCTCACGCACGCGCTGTCCGGCATCGCCGAGGCCTATCTCGATACGGTGCCGCTGCTGGTGCTGGGATGCGGCATCCGGCAGGACTTCGCGAAGGCCTACCAGCTCCACGATATCGACCAACTCGCGCTGGCGCGGCCGGTGACCAAGGCAGCGTACCGCATCGAGCGGGGAGCGGAGATCTATTCCGAGATCCGCCGCGCCTGCGCATTGGCGCGGGCTGGGGCGCCCGGCCCGGTGATGGTCGAGGTGCCGGTGAATCTCTACCTCACGCGACACGAGGTCGACCCGGCAGGGTGGGGCCCGCCGCCACCGATCGCGGCGCCGATCGCGACTGAGGACCAGCTCGATCGCGTTGCGGCGGTGCTGAACGAACCGGGAGCGCGACCGCTCGTGTATCTGGGACTAGGGTCCGCCGGCGCGGGCGCCGACTTGGTGGCCCTGGCCGAGCGGCTCGAGGCACCCGTCGCCACGACGTTTCAAGGGAAGGGCGTCTTCCCCGAATCGCACCCGCTGTTCCTGTGGAACGGCTTCGGCGCCGCGGCGCCGCCGTTCGCCCGAGCAGTCGTGGGGCGGCGCGTGGCGACGCTGGCGATCGGGTGCCGCTTCAGCGAGGTCGGCACCGGTAGCTACGGGATCGACCCGCCCCGCCCGCTGGTGCACGCGGACATCGATTCGGCCGTATTCGGCCGGAACTACGAGACGGACGTCGCCGTCGCGGCCGATGCCGCGGCGTTCGTTCGCGCGCTGCTCCCACGACTCGTCGCGCGCCCCCGGGACGACGCGCTGCGGAGCCTGATCCGCGAGGGGCACGAGCAGGTCTGGCGCGACTGGCTCGCGCGGCCGGCGGCGGACCGGGTCACCCCGGCGCGCCTGTTGCAGGCGATCCAGGAAGCGCTCGGCCCCGAGACGGTGTTCACCAGCGACAGCGGCAACGGGACGTTCCTGGCCATGGAGTGCCTGCGCCTCGAGCGGCCGGGGATGTTCCTGGCGCCGGTGGACTACTCCTGCATGGGATATTCGGTGCCAGCGGCGATCGGGGCGAAGCTCGCCCGCCCCGATTGTCCGGTCGCGGCGCTCGCCGGTGATGGGGCGTTTCTCATGACGGGACTGGAGCTGCTCACGGCCGCGAATCACCACGTGCCGGTGGCCGTCTTCGTGCTGCGCGACCGGGAGCTGGCGCAGATCTCCCAGTTCCAGGCAACGGCGTTGAATCGGAAGACGGCGAGCGAGCTGCCGGACTACGACGCCGGGGGTCTGGCGCGGGCGCTGGGCGTCGAGGCGTTGCCGCTCGCTCGCGACGCGGACATTCCCGCGACCCTCGGGCGTGTGCGGGAGATCCTGGCGGCTGGCAGGCCGGTGCTCGTGGACGTGGCCATCGACTATTCGCGCAGAACGTTCTTCACGGCGGGGGTGGTGAAAACGAACCTACTGCGGTTGTCGTGGCCCGAGCGGCTGCGGTTCATCGGGCGGGCGGTGGGGCGCAAGCTGCTCGGTTAGAACAGGCTCCGCACCACGAACCACACGTTCGCCGGCCGCTCGGCGAGCCGCCGCATGTACCAGGCGAACCAGTGACTCCCGTAGCTGATCAGCACCCGGACTTTCACACCGGCCGCCGCGAGGTCGCGCTGTGCGTCGGCGCGGATGCCGTAGAGCATGTGCACCTCATATCGCCCGGCCGCCTCGCGGGCACCCGCCTGGTCGCGGATGCGGTCCACGAGGCGAAGGTCGTGGGTGCCGAACACTGCCGTGGCGCGGCCGGCCGCGGCGGCGTCCAGCATGCGGGCCGCGAGGGTGAAGTACTGGGCGTCCACGTCCTGCTTGCGCGGGAGCGCCACATCCCCGGGTTCGTTGTAGGCGCCCTTCACCAGCCGGATGGCGGGGGAGAGGGGAAGCAGCGAGCCGAGGTCCTGCGGGGTCCGCCGCAGGTACGCCTGCAGACACACGCCGACGCCCGCTCCCGCGGCGCGCGCCTGGCGGTAGATGTCGAGCGTGGCGTCCACGTAGCGGGACTCCTCCATGTCGATCCAGAGGAAGCAGCCCTCCTCCCGCGCCTTCGCCGCCAGCGCGAGCACGTGGCGCAGGCACGCCTCCCGGCCGACGTCGAGGCCGAGGTGGGTGAGCTTCACCGACACGTGGGCGGGCAGGAACCGGTCCCGCAGCTGGTCGATCACGGTGAGATAGTGGTCGCGCACGGCCTCGGCTTCGGCTCCGCTGCGAACCTGCTCGCCGAGCTGGGTCAGCACGGTTCCGATCCCGGCGGTGGCCAGCGTGCCGCTCGCGTCGAGCGCTGCGGCGAGATCCTCGCCGGGCATGAAGCGGCGCACCGCCCGGCGGGCAAAGGAGCGCTTGCGAAACTGCTCGGCGAGCCATGGGCTGCGTGACGCACGCAGCAGCAGCGATCGGGCGAGGGACATGGGGCGGAAAAGATAGTCGCGGTGCGGCCTACGCGCCCGACGGAATCTCCCCGGCGCGGGCGTGCTGCGCGATCCGCTCCGCGGCGCGATAGGCGAGAGCCTGGATGGTGCAGGTCGGTTGGCCCCGGCCGCTCGTCACGAAGCTCGAGCCGTCGCAGATGAAGAGGTTGGGCACGTCGTGCGCCCGGTGATCGCGGTCCACGACCGAGGCGGCGGGGTCGCTCCCCATCCGGCAGGTGCCGAGCAGATGGTTCGAGCCCGACTGCTCGGAGACGGGAAACGACCAGGTCTGTTGCGCGCCGGCCGCGGCGAGCAGCTCGAGCCCCCGAGTCTGGAGGAATCTCATCAACGCCAGATCGTCGGGGTGGTCGCGATAGGTGACGCGGATCGCCGGAATCCCCCAGGCGTCCTTCACCGAAGGATCGAGGGAGATGGTGTTTGTTTCGAGCGGTAGCGAGGTGCCGTGGCACGCGACGTTCATCGTGCGCGTGTAGTACCGGCGCAGGGTGCGCTTGTACTCCGCGCCCCAGCGGGGGGTATCGGACGGCAGGCCGGATAGGGCGAAGCCGATCGGCATGAAGTCGAACCGCGCGTCGAGCCCCCCACCTCCGTAGAACCCGCGCGCCGGATCAGACTCGTAGAAGTCGTGCAAGACCCGGGTCACCATGACGCTCTTGAATTCGTTGAGCGGCTGGTCGAACACGCCCGCCGCGAGTGCCCACCCCGTGAACATGAGGTACTTGCCCACCAGGCCGCTCGAGTTGGCCAGCCCATGGGGGAACCGCGACGACTCCGACAGCAGCAGCAAGCGGGGCGTTTCGGCACCGTTGCAGCTGAGGATCACGGCCTTCGCCGCCTGGTGACGCTCGCGCCGTTGGGCGTCGTAATAAGTCACGCCGGTCGCGTGACCGCGGCGATTCACCTCGACCCGGACGACGTAGCTGCCCGACCGGATCTCGCACCGCCCGGTCGCCTCGGCGCGCGGGATCGCGGTGAACAGGGTGGAGGACTTGGCCCCGAACTCGCACCCGAAGAATTCGCAGAACCCGCAGTGCTGGCAGCCGCCCCGCCCCTGGTACGCCTGCGACGCGATCGCCATCGGCGCCGGGAACGGGTGCCACCCGAGCTGCCGCGCGGCACGCTCGAACAACACGCCGGAGGACTTCACCGGAAGCGGCGGCATCGGATACGGCCGGGAGCGGGGCGGATCGAACGGGCTCGCCCCGGCCAAGCCGGACACGCCGATATCCCATTCCACCTTCGTGTAGTAGGGCTCCAGGTCGGTGTAGGTGATCGGCCAGTCGGCGAACCCTGTTCCGGCGATCGCGCCGAGCTTCGAGCGCTCGACGAAGTCGCTCTCGTGGAAGCGCCAGTAGTTGGCAGTGAAGTGCGCCGTCCCCCCGCCGACCAACCGGCCGTACTGCACCGCCTGACCGGGCCGGGCGACGTCGGCGGTCGTCTTCCGAAAGGTGCTCGGGCTGGTGGCGGCGTCGTTCGTGAGGGCGAAGCGGTACAGGGTCGCCAGCTCGTCGTGATGAAAGTCCGACGCCTGGAGATACGGACCTTGCTCCAGCACTACGACTCGGAACCCCGCCCGCGCGAGCTCCTGCGCGATCACGCCGCCGGCCGCGCCCGATCCGACGATGACGAAGTCGGGTGTGGTCACCGGTCGTAGGCGCCGAACGGCGGCTGCCAGAGGAAGCGATCCTCGAATCCGATCGCCCGCCACCCGCCTTTCTCCGCGTTGCCGCCGTACGCAGGATCGGCGAGTAGGCCGACGAGGGTCATCCGCCGCAACAGCAAGAAGAATGGTGTCGTCTCCAGCGCGACCAGTACTTGCCGCTGCCGGTCGGCGTCCAGGTCGGCCCAGCGGCCGGCTGCGGGAAACAGCTCGGTGCTCTTGCGGTCGAGAGAGGCGAGTCCGTCGCGCACCAGCGGCGCAAATCCCATGTCGGAAGGATCGGCCCCGATCGGCGTATCGTAGATCGCGAAGTTCACGTCGGCGAAGGAGCGGTCTGCGCCCGCGGCGAACACGCCATCGATGAAGTGAGGGATCCCGGTCTCGAGCGCTCCCGGGACGTCGTCGGCCGGCCAGATGTGGGCGGTGATGGCCGCGAGATCGGCACCCTCGTCGGCGCTGAAGAATTCGAACGGCAGTGGCGTGGGACTCGCCGCCGCGCGCCGCGCTTGCGCCAGGGCCGCCTGCAAGCCGGGCAGGCTGCTCGCCCAGCCGGCCAACAGTGCGGCGCCGCCCGCGGACAGAAATCGGCGCCTGGAAAAGTCGACCGTACTCATGGGTGTGGAAGGTGCCTGCGGAGGAGGGAAGCGGCTAGAGGACGCAACACCGCCCCCGGACGCGAAGTCCCGAGGGCGGTGCAGTAGGCGGGACTGCGTCGCTCAGCTTTCGACGATGATCAGGTACTTCGAGGCCGTCCAGAACCGGCCCGGAGCCGAGATCTGCACGCTCCCGTTCAGTCTGCCGTCGGCGTCGGGCGGCGTGGCGAGCGCGCCGAGATCCTGCCGCGACGCGATCTGGTAGCGCTTGGTCGAATCGGGCAGCGGAATCGTGGTGACCTGCCGCTTGTCGATCGCCGTGAAGGCGGCGGGATCGAGGTTGCGCGCCGGCTGCACCGACTTGCCCGACTTCCACAGAATGAACAGGAAGCGACTGCCGCCGGTCTCGTCGATGATGCCGCGCTGCTTCAGGTCGGCCCGCGTGCCGATCACGTAATAGACCGTGTTCTCGCGCAGCGACAAATCGCCCACCGTGTCCTTGAGCGCGGTATTCACCGCCGTCAGGACGGTGTTCTCCCCCTTCAGGGAGTCGATCGCCGTGGCGTAGGCCACGAGCGCGGCCCGCTGCGAGGTCACGACCGAGTCGTAATTGGCGATCGTGGCCACGAGGGTGTTCCGCAAGCTGTCCGACACCGAGGTCAGGCCCCGGATGCGGCGCTCGCTCGAGCGCAGCCGCGATTCGCTGTCGTTCAGCCGGGTGGCGATGTACCGCACTCGCGCGACGACGCTGTCCCGGGAGGCTTGTCCGGGGGACTCACTCGCGACGTTCAGCTTGCCGCGCACCTGCACCTTCGCCAGCTCCGCGGAAACGTCGGAGATCATACGGGCATCCTGCGCCATCTCCTGCACCAGCCGATCCCGCTCGTTGGCGGCGTTCTGCAGCGAATCAATACGCGCCTGCAGCTGCGGCGAGGGCTTCGACTGGCACGCGAGCGCGCCCAACAACCCGAGGGCGGTCACGGCAATTCGAGTCCTGTTGTTCATGGGACATGTCCTCCATGCGGGGGCCCATCGTGACGGCCGGACCGGCAGCGCCCCCGGCCGCCTGCCCGCCTCTCGTGTGAGCGATCTCACCAATCAAACGGTCGCCCGACGAACGATCTCGCCGGGGGTCTTGCATGAGGGCCGAATATACCCGGTAATCAACGCAACGTTTCCTGCGGCGACGAATTCGTTCACCATCATTGGACGTACAACGAGGTCCGTCATTGGACGTAGAACGAGGTCCGTCCGACCATGCCGTTGCGCTCGAACCACAGCGTAATCGCTTGCCCCCCTGCGGCCTGGGCAAACGCCCCGCGCAGGGCCTCGGCGGTGCCCACGCGCAGCCGGTTCACCTGGAACACCACGTCACCAGGCGCCAGACCAGTGGCTCGCCGCGTGTCGTCCCCGAGATCGAAGATCAGCACGCCCACGGCCACCTGTACATTACGCTCCTGGCGAATCGCCGGCGTGAGGGTGATCACCTGAATGTCGCCCAACACCGAGACCCTTTCCGCACTCGAGGTGGGGAGGTTCCCCACGACGAGCCGGACGATCCGGGAGCGGCCGCCGCAGCGGCACGACACCGGCAGGGTGTCGCCCGGGCCGGCGTCCAACAACACCGCCTCCCAGTCGAGGAAGGTGCGGAGCCGCTGCCCGCGGGCGCCGAGCAGCACGTCGCCGGTCACGATCCCGGCGCGCTCGGCCGGCCCCCCCTGGGCGACCGTAGTGATCTGCAGCCCCCCTGACTGCTTCCAGCCGCGCAGATCGTTGGCACCGCCCCCCGAGACGTCCAGCCCCACCCAGGCGCGGCGCACCCGGCCGAAACGCCGCAGCTCGGTCGCCACCCGGATCGCGCGCTCGATCGGAATCGCGAACCCGATGCCGACCGAGCCGCCGGTATTGGAGAAGATGTTGCTGTTGACGCCCACCACCTCGCCCAACGCGTTCACGAGCGGACCGCCGGAATTGCCGGGATTGATGGCCGCGTCCGTCTGGATCATCCCCACGTACACACCGGCCTGGTCCTGCGAGGGCAGCAGGTTCCGACCCACCGCACTCACCACACCAGCGGTGACCGACGGCTCGCTGTTGCCCAGCAGGTAGGCGTACGGGTTGCCGATGGCGACCACCCACTCGCCGATCATCAGATGTTCGCTTGAGCCGATCGGCACCGTGGGGAGATCGGTGGTGTCCACTTTGAGTACGGCGATGTCGGTCTGAGGGTCTTCGCCGAGCAGGCGGGCGGTCAAGTCGCGACCATCGCGCGTCGTCACGACGATCTGCTGGGCGCCTTCGGTGACGTGCTGGTTGGTGACGATGACGCCGTCGGTGGAAATAATGAAGCCCGAGCCGAATCCTTGGACCTGGCGCGATCCCTGAGGCATAACGAAGAAGGCGAGCGGGTCCTGCGGCTGCTGGCGCTCCCGTTTCAGCACACTGACGCTCACGACGCCGGGCGCCGCGCGGGCCGCCGCCGTCACGATGGCGGTGCGTCGGGACGCGTCCAGATCGGCCGCCGCCACGCGCGGCGTTTGGGCGTGGAGCGGTGCGACGCCGGGCGTCACGAGGAGTAGCGGGAGCAGGCGATGCAGCGTCATGTGACGGAACGGGATGAAGGTAGCTGAGATGATGCTCGAGGTGGCAGGGACGTCGCTGCCGCTCAGCGCCGGATCCGGAACGGCGTGAGGTCGAATGCCGGCGTCCGGTCCTGGAGCAGGTCCGCCAGGATCTCGCCCACCGCGCTGGCGAACTTGAAGCCGAATCCCGAGCACGGGCTCGCGACGATCACCGCGGCGTGCTCGGGGTGGCGGTCGATGACGAAGTGCCCATCCCTCGAGTTCGTGTAGAGACAGACGGCCGCGCGCCGATGCGCGCCGGCGAGCGCCGGGACGTAGCGCTCGAGCAGCGCGCGCGTCGCCGTGATCTCGGCCGGCGACAGCGACCGCGGGACGGTGCCCGGTGTGGTGCTGGCCCCATCGTGATGCACCGCCACCTTGATCTCCCACGCATCGCCCGCCGGCGGGAGGGCGTAGAAGACACCTTCCGGGACCTCACGGATAAAAATGGGAAGAGCCCCGGCCGCGGTGGACCCAGGCGCGAACCAGTGCTGGACCTGCCGCTCGACGCGGAGCCCTCCCACCGCATCGCCCAGCAGCTCGGGCATCCACGGCCCGGCGGCGAGCAGCAGGCGGCGGGCGCGGTAGTGGTCGCGTGCCGTGGTCACCACGATGCCATCGCCGTCCCGGTCCCAGCGCACTACCGGCTCCTCGAACTGGAGGGTGACACCCCGGTCTGACGCCAGCCGGAGACACGCCGCCACCGAACGCTCCGGGTCGAGCCAGCCGCCTCCGGGCTCGAACACCCCCGCCGCGCCTTCGAGACGGCGCTGGTCCGGGAATCGGCGAGCGAGTTCGGTGGCATCGAGCAGCTCGTGGGTCACGCCGTAGTCGCGCGCACTCTTCAGGGTCCCGCCGACGATCGCTCCCTCCTCGGGCCCCACGAACAACACACCGGCAACGTGCAGCAGGGGTTCGCCTGATTCGGCCTCGAGCCGGCGCCAGTTCTCATAGGCGCGGCGCGCGAGCGGGACGTAGAGCGGGTGCTCGAATGACGTTTCGCGAATGACACGCGACTCGCCATGGGATGATCCGAGGTCGTGCGGTGGGTGGTAGCGGTCGAGTCCCAGCACGCGGACCCCGCGACCCGCGAGGTGATAGGCCGCGGCGCTGCCCGTGGCGCCGAGTCCGGCGATGATGATGTCGAATGACACAGGGAGAACTTACCTTCCAATCAGATCTCCAGATGCCTCTAGAACCTGTCCTCGAACCCGTCATTCCCGCGGAGTCCCCGCCGTCCCCGCAGCAGCAGCGGGCGATCGAAGCGCCGCTCGGACCCGTGCTCGTCCTCGCCGGGCCCGGCGCGGGCAAGACGTTCTGTCTCGTCGAGCGGGTCCGCCACCTCATCGAAGCTCATGGGGCGCGCCCCTCCCGCATCTGCGCGGTCACGTTCACCAACAAAGCCGCCGAAGAGGTCGTGCGGCGGCTGCATCGCGAGCTGGGCACGGCCGCCTGGGACGTCACCCGCGGCACCCTGCACGCACTCTGCGCCGGCATCCTGCGGGAGCACGCCGAGCTCGTCGGCCTGCGGCGCGGGTTCGGCATTGCGGACGAGGAGTACCAGCAGACGCTGCTGCGCCGGCTCGGCGTGCGGCCCCGCAAGCGCCGGGCGTGGATGTTGGGGCTATTCACCCGAAAGCGCTTGCAGGGGTACCGGCTCGAAGCGGACGTCGATGCGGTGTTCGACCGCTATCACGCGGCGCTGCGCGACCGCAACCAGGCGGATTTCGACGACCTCCTGGTCCTGGTGCAGGAGCTGTTCGAGCGCCACCCGGCGGTCGCATCGGCCGAGGCCGCCCGTTGGGATCACCTCCTGGTGGACGAGTTCCAGGACCTGAGTCCGGTCCAATACGCGATCGTCACGCGTTTGGCCGAGCCGCACCGCAGCCTGTTCGCCGTCGGGGACGACGAGCAGTCCATCTTTTCCTGGACGGGGGCCGACCCGGAGGTCATCCGCCGATTCCGGACCGACTACGCTGTCGAGCCGATCGTGCTGGACCAAAACCGTCGCTCCGCGCGAGCGATCTTCGCCGTCGCCCGCCGCCTGGTGGAGCGCAACCCCCGGTTGTTCGACAAGCGGCTCGAGGCGTTGCGGGATTCTCCTTTTGCCGTCGAGGTGCACCGGTTCCCAGATGAGTCGGCCGAAGCGGCCTGGATCCTGGCCGACATCGCTCGCGACCGCGAAGCCTACGGTCTCGCCTGGGGCGACGTCGCCGTGTTGTACCGTAAGCACGACATCGGCCGGGAGCTGGAGCGGCGCTGCCTCGAAGCGGGGATCCCCTGCCGCATGGCCCGGGGCCGCGCCATCTCCGACGACCCAGTCATCGGCCAGGTGACGGCTTCGCTGCGGGTCATCGCCGATCCGGAGGACCCCGTCGCATTCGAGGCGCTGGCGACGCACGTGCTCCCTGACACCCTGCTCGAGCGGGTGCGCGGTGCGTCCCGGAAGGGTGAGCCGTTCCTCGATACCTTGCGACGCGTGGCTCGCGGCGCGCACGGCGAGCAGGACGGCCGCTGGCTGTGGCGGTTCATCTATCAGGTCGAAAACCTGCGAGCGCTCGTCCAGGGGCAGGAGAGTCTCGGCGGGCTCGTGACCGAGCTGTTGGGCGAGCGGATGGGCAAGTACAAAAACCCGCTCGACGAGCACCTGGGAGAGCTGGTCGATCCCGCCGTCAGCCCCGGCGCCGCGGAGCTCGTGGCCGCCCTGCGAACCACCCGCGAGGCGGAAGGCACCGTTTGGATCGCGCCATGGCGCGGTCTGGAGATCGGCCTCCGTGGACTGCTCGTCGCGTCCGAAGCGGTGCGCGCCGTGCGCATCCTCGGGCCGGATGATCACCCCGAGCCCCGGGACCTGGTGCTGCGCCCGGACGAAGCCGATCCAGCGGCGCTCGTCGTGCGGCTGTTCAAGGCGCTGCAGCTCGACCACGTGCGCGAGCCGGGCGAGCCGTACCCGTCCTACGTCACCTTCGACCTCGAGACCACGGGGACCGACGTTCAGGTGTGCGAGATCGTGGAGATCGGCGCCGCGCTGGTGGTGGGCGGCCGGATCGTCGAGCGGTTTCACTCGCTGGTCCGCCCCGATCAGCCGGTCCCCGCTGCCGCGACCGAGGTCCACGGGTATGGCGACGCAGATCTGGTGGCGGCTCCGCGTTTCGAGGAAGTATGGCCGCGGTTCCGAGCGTTCGTGGGCGAACGGGTGATGGTGGCCCACAACGGTCAGGCGTTCGACATCCCCGTCCTGCGCCGCCTGGCGAACGCCGGGGACCTGCTGTTCTTCGATACCCTGCCGCTGGCGCGCGCGCTCTCGGATGAAAGCGCCAAGCTGGAGGCGCTGGCGGAGCGCCTCGGGGTCCCGCTGCCGCGCGCCCACCACGCCCTGGACGACGCGGTCGCGCTTGCCGGCGTCTTCACCGCGCTGTGGCGGGAAAAGCAGCGGCGCGCGCGCACCACCAGCCTCGTCAACCTCTTCGATTTTCTCGGTCTCTCACTCGCCCTGGCGGAGGACCCGGGGACAGACAAGGAGCGACACGCACTCGCCGAGGTCGGGCGTGTGTACGCCCTCGGGCGGTATTCGAGCTGCCTCGACTACTACGCCGGCGAGCGTGAGCGTGCCGGGCGGGACGACGCCCCCACCCGGGACGCGCTAGTGGAGCGGTTGGGTGGGCTTCGGCTGCTCGAGCGCCTGCGGACCGAGCGGTCTCCGGCGGAGCGGTACCCGTCGGCCGTTTCCCGGCTGGAAGCCCTGGTAGCGGCGAGCGCCGCGGACACGCTCGCCGCCGGCATCCGCCGGCTGCTCGAGCGGGTGGCGCTCTCGACCTCCGACGGGGTCGAGGTGGACCCCGATCGCGTGAACCTGCTGACGCTGCACTCGACCAAAGGGCTCGAGTTTTCGCGCGTGTACATCGTGGGGGTGGAGGACGAGCAGCTGCCCGGGGGCCGGGAGCTCGACCGCGACGCTACCCGCGACATCGAGGAAGCGCGGCGCGTGCTCTACGTCGGCATGACGCGCGCGATGGACCGGCTCGTCCTTACGCGCGCGGAGACACGGTTTGGAAAGCCGGGGCGGGGGAGCCTGTTCCTGGAGGAAATGGGACTCGCATCGTGAAAGTGGGGTGAAGAGGCGCTCACGGTGTGGCGCCGAGGCGCCACCACGTGGCGCGCTATCCGGCGTTCGTTTGGAGAGTTGGCCGCTCCCTCCGCAGAACTACGGAGCATTCCCCTCCGCACTTTTCCCAATGGCTCGAGTGTGAAGGACGGCCTAGCATCGGGCCATCCTTTCACGCGAGAGAGTCCCTGTCATGATCCTCGTCCGCCTTTCGCTCGCCGCACTCGTGGCCGCTCCGACACTCGCCGCGGCCCAACAGGGCCCCACCGACACCACCCGGCTGCGCGATACCGTGCTCCTCACGCCGATCGCCGTGACGGCGACTCGGTCCATGAAGGACGTCTTCCTGACGCCGGCACCGGTCACGGTCTTCGACCGGTCCGACTTCCGGACGAAAGCGCCCAACACGCTGACGGACCTGTTTCGCGGGCAGTCGGGCCTCGACGTGTCCGGAGTCGGTCTGAGCCAGGTGCGGCCGGTGATCCGGGGACAGGCCGGCGAGCGGATTCTGGTGCTGGCCGACGGCCAGCGGCTCAACAACTCCCGACGAGAGCAGGATTTCGGGGAAATCCCCGGCCTGTTCGACGTATCCACGATCGAGCGCGTCGAAGTGGTGCGTGGGCCCGCGTCCGTGCTGTACGGCTCCGATGCCATCGGCGGCGTGATCAACGTGATCACCCGCATGCCGGAGCTGGCGGGCCTACACGGGGACCTGGGCGCGCGGTACAGCTCGGCCGACGACCAGGAGCGGGTGTTCGGCACCGCCACCGGCCGCTTCGGACGTTGGGGGCTGTTGCTCGGCGGCGCCGCGCGCAGCGCCGACGACTACCACGCGCCGGCAGGCGACTACGGCAACATCCGCCTGTCAGAACCCACGGCGGTGCGCGACACGCGCGGCCGGGACTGGAGCGCCAACGCCTACCTCGGGTACCGTCTGGGCGAAGGACGTGAGATCTTCGCCCGCTACGAGCGTTACCGCGCCGACACCGCCGGGTTCGGGTACGTGGACCCGGCGATCTACTCCCCCGGTGCCCCGACCATCCGGATCCTCTATCCCTGGCAGGTGTTCAGCAAGGTCAGCGCCGGCATCCGCGCGACGAGCGTGAAGCTGCCCTTCGCCGACCGGGCCGAAGCCACGGCGTATCGCCAGGAGAACGACCGCCAGCTCGCCTTCGGGATCACGATTCCCACCGGGCCCGGATCGATGATCGACATCGACCAGGTCAATCGGACCGATCTCGTGACCTACGGGCTCCGCGGCGAGCTGTACAAGCTGATCGGAACCAACTTCGGGCTCACCTATGGGATCGACTACTTCCACGACCGCTCGAACAACACCGATTCGAGCTCGATGGTATTCGTGAACATGGGGCCGATTCCTCCCTCGACCAGCTCCGTGCCGCAGATCCCCAACGCCACCTATCGCAGCACCGGAGTGTTCGCGCAGGGTGATTGGAGCGTCCTGCCGCGGCTGTCCCTGCTGCTCGGGGCTCGCTACCAGCACGTCAACGCCGCCACGCGGTCGACCCCCAATTTCACGGGACCCATGGAGAACGCCACCGATCGAACGGTGGTCGGCGCGGCGAGCGCTGTGCTGCGTCTCGCCAATGCCGTGAGCATCGTCGGGACGGTGGGCCGCGCGTTCCGCTCGCCCAATCTCGTGGAGCGCTTCTTCAATGGGCCGACCCCCGAGGGCTTCGGGTACCAGTCCCCCAACCCCGATCTCAAAGCGGAGACGAGCCTGAACACGGATCTGGGCGTCCGGGTCCGCACGGCGCGCGCCTATGTCGAGGCGTTCGTCTTCCAGAACAACATCCGCGACGGCATCGCCATCGCACCGACCGGGGATTCCGTGCAGAGCCTGCCGGAGTACCGGGACGTGAACGTGGAGAAGCTGCGGTACCGGGGCGTGGAGCTCGACAGCCGGCTGCGGCTGGCGCACGGGTTCTCGCTCGGGGCGGGTGCCTCCTGGCTCCGCTCGAAGAACGTGCTCCAGCCCCAGATCCCGGTGGGGAATTCTTATTCGAGCAGCTTCCGCGGCACGGTCCGCTACGATGCGCCGCGCGAGCGGCTGTTCGCCGAATACGAGCTGCGCGGCAACGGGGATCGCAAGAACGTGCTCGCGGGCGCCAACAACCCCGTCGGCGCGACGTTGCCGGGGTTCGTCGTCCATTCGGTGCGGGCGGGCCTCGTCATCGCGCGCACCGGCCTGCGCACGCACCGCATCGACCTCGGAGTCGCGAACCTGGCGAACACGCTCTACGCCGAATTCGCGAACGTGAGCTTCTTCCGGCCGGAGCCGGGTCGTCGCGTGTTCGCGACCTACAGCGTCGCCTTCTGACACTGGGAGCGGGCGGGGGGCGGCCGCCACCCCGCCCCCCTGCCGGATCACCCGCGCCCGCGCAGCTCCCGATGGCGGTAGCAGGTGACGAGGTGGTCGTTCACAATGCCGACCGCCTGCATGAACGCGTAGCAGATCGTCGGTCCCACGAACCGGAAGCCTCGCTCGACCAGCGCCTTGCTCATCCGCTCCGACTCCGCCGTCTTGGCGGGGATCTGCCTGAGTGAGCGCCAGCGATTCTCCTTCGTCTCGCCCTCCACGAAGCTCCACAAGAACGGCCCGAACCGCTCGCCGGCTTCGCGCATCTCGAGGAAGGCGCGGGCATTGGCGATCGCGGCGTCGATCTTCTGCCGGTTGCGCACGATCCCGGGGTCGGCGAGCAGGCGCCGGCGTCGGACTGCCGTGTAGCGCGCCATCTTGTCCGGATCGAAGCGGTCAAACGCATCCAGGAACGCGTCGCGCTTGCGGAGGATGATCGCCCAGGAGAGTCCCGCCTGGAACCCGTCGAGGATCAGTTTCGCGAACAGCGGCTTGTCGCCGCGTACCGGGACGCCCCATTCCCGGTCGTGATAGGCGAGCATCGCCGGATTGTCGCCCAGCCAGGCGCAGCGCGGCTTGCCGTCGGGACCTCCTCGTACCACGAGCCATTCCCCGGTGTTGGATGCCCGGGAATGTAGATTGTCGCGATGCCGCCCGCTCTCCTGGTCCTGTCGGGACTGACCGAGTCGCTGCAACACCATCCGCTCGCCGCGGTCGCTGCGCTGTTCGGGGCGGGGCTCGTGACGAGCCTGTCGCCCTGCATCTACCCGATGATCCCGATTACCGTCGGATTGATCGGTGGGACGGCTCGGAACGATGCTCCGCGCCGGCGCGTCGTCGGGTTGACCCTGACCTACATCCTGGGCCTGGCCCTCTTCTACGCCGTGCTCGGCCTCGCGGCGGGGCTCAGCGGCACGCTGTTCGGGACCGTGGCATCAAATCCCTGGGTGCGGCTCGCGGTCGGCAATCTGCTGGTGGTGTTCGCGCTCGGCTTGCTCGACGTGATCCCGATGAACGCGCCGCAGCGGCTCGCCGCGTGGGCGGGAAGCCTCTCGGGAGGCTCCTACCCGGCGGTCTTCCTGCTCGGCGCGACCTCGGGGATCGTCGCAGCGCCGTGCGGGGCGCCCGCCTTCGGCGTCGTGCTCACCTGGGTCGCGGCCACCAAGAGCGGCATCCTGGGGTTCTTGTACCTCTTCGTCTTTTCGCTCGG
>Ga0184629_10000451_pt1 | contig 18466 bp, 18 predicted proteins | sample PLM4_32_b1_FD_133158 | JGI IMG/M metagenome (GOLD analysis project Ga0184629, IMG submission 133158) | Groundwater sediment microbial communities from an aquifer in East River, Colorado, USA - PLM4_32_b1 | ecosystem: Environmental > Terrestrial > Soil > Riparian zone | place: USA: East River... | reverse complement strand
CGTCGTGCAGCCGATCAGCGCCGCGCAGGGCGCCGGGTGCCGGCGGACGGCGTTCCACCGTTACCAGGCGAGCGCGTAGCGGGAAAAGTGCTGCAGCTGTCCGGTGACCTGCTTCTGGAAGAGATTGTCCAGCGAGAGCAGGTAGGACAGGATGGTCAGGTTGTCGGTGGTGTACGCGATGTGCTTCGGCACCAGCCGCCCAAGCAGGTTGCAGTTCGCGTAGCTCATCGTCAGAGCTGCCGGCCGCGCGAACACCAGTCCTTGAGGAGAGAACCGCACCGAGTTCACGGTCTCGCTCGGGGCCTCGGCCGTGATGAGGACCGGCTGCGCCAGCGCACCGGCCGGAATGGTCAGTGTGTGGGGTCCGACACGCAGCTGACCCCCGTCTGGTCCGATCACCTTTGAGGCCGACGCATACGGCAGCGGCGTGCAGCGCAGCAGCCCGGTTGCACTGAGCAGGCTCCCCACGAGATCCGGGGCGGGAGCGGCCGGCGGAGTCACGGCACTTGTCGGGGCGTTGACGTCTCCGCAGCTCCACGCCGCCACGGCGAGGGAACCGGCAACCAACAGGACCGAAAGGATACGCGCGTACCGCATGACTTCACTCCTCGGGCACAAGGACGGCCTGGGCCGTTCGTTCAGGGAAAGCTCCGAGGCGGACCATCTGGCAACTGCGATGCCAGAGTGTGAAGGGTTGTTTAGTGATCGGGCGCACGGTCCGGCTGTGAAGCGCTCGCCGCACCGATGACATCCGAAAAACCCCAAGAACTCCAGGTGCGGCGAGCCAGCAACAATCGGTGTGGTAGGAGGGCGGCATCGGCCGGAGGGAATCGGCCGAACGTATTGGGGAGGAAGGGGTTGGCGCTGATCCAGTCTTACCGCCCCGTGCCGTGTCGAGGATCGAGCGCGTCGCGCAGGGCATCAGCGACGGCGTTCAGCGCCATCACCACCAGGGCGATCGCGGCTCCGGGAAACAGGGAGGTCCAGGGCGCGGAGGTGAGCAGGTCCCGTCCGTCCGCGATCATGTTGCCCCAGCTTGGAGCCGGCGGCTGAATGCCGACCCCGAGGAATGAGAGCCCGGCCTCCAACAGCAACATGTTTCCAATACCCAGCGCGGCGGAGACCACGAGGGGGGCCGCGGCGTTGGGCAGGACATGCCGGGCGATCACGCGCCACGGCCCCGCGCCGAGCGACCGGGCGGCATCGGTGAATGGCCGCTCTCGCAGCGTGAGCACCTCTGCCCGCACTAAGCGGCTCGTCGCGAACCAGCCGGTGAGTCCCAGCAGCAGGATCAATGGTCCCACGCCGAGTCGATCCCACACGGCGATCGCGGCCAGCACGAGGAATATGCGCGGCACCGATAGCCCCACATCGACCAGGCGCATCAGCACGCCGTCCGCCCAGCCGCGGAAGTAGCCGGCGGCCGCGCCCACCATCCCTCCCAGCGAAACCGCGACGAGCATCCCCAGTGTCCCCACGCCCAGCGACACGCGGGCTCCGTACACGAGGCGGCTCCAGACGTCCCGGCTGTAGAGATCCGTCCCGAACGGATGCTGCCAGCTGGGCGGGTGGTTCTGCAGCTCGGTGATGTTGATCTGCGTGGAGGGGAGTATGGGAGCGACGAGCGGGGCACAGAGCGCCAGGGTGGCCAGGAGGATCAGGACGGCGAGTCCGGCTGCGGCGGTTGGATGCCGGAAGAAGCGGCGTCCAGCGTCCCGCCGGGCACGGCGCGCCACTCCGTGGCTCCAGGCGACGACCGTCGTGGTCCAGGCCACGGTAGCGAGCAGCAGGAGCCAGGAGGCGATGGTCACGCGGAGAGCCGGATGCGGGGATCGGCGGCGGCGGTGACCAGATCCGCAAGCAGGCTGCCGACCACGACGGCAGCGCACACGAGCAGCGTCGTCCCAAGCACCACGGGATAATCGCGGGCCGAGATGGCGTCGGCCGCGAGCTTCCCGAGTCCGGGCCAGGAGAACACGGTTTCGACGAGCACCGCGCCGGTGAGGAGAAATGGCAGGGCCAGGCCGAGGAGCGAAATGACGGGCAGCAGAGCGTCTCGCAGTGCGTGTCGCACGAGCACTCTCGACTCGGCAACCCCTTTGGCTCGGGCGGTGCGCACGTAGTCCTGTCCCAACGCCTCGAGCAGGGCGGCGCGTTGAAAGCGGGCGGTGCCGCCCGCGCCGACGAGCCCCAGGGTGAGCGCCGGCAAGGCCAGGTGCCGCAGCCGGTCCAGCAACTTGCCGGCGAACGACAGCGAATCGTACACGACGGGGTCGGTGATCCCGCCGACGGGGAACCAGTGCAGCCACTGCCCGAAGACCAGGAGCAGCACCAGGCCGAGCCAGAAGGTGGGCAAGGAATAGAAGAAGAGCGTGATGTTGGTGAGCGCGACGTCCGAGCGACGGCGCACTCGCGCGGCCTGGAATACGCCGATCGCGATCCCGAGAGCGAAATCGATGAGGAGCGCGGTGGCGGCGAGGAGGACGGTATTGGGGAGCGCGTTCCCGATCATCGCGGCGACCGGGCGCCGCTTGCTGAACGACTCGCCCAGCTCACCGCGGGCGAGCGCGGCCAGGTAGCGGACGTATTGCTCGGGCAAGGGCCGGTCGGTGCCGAATACATGCCGCAGCCGTTCGGTCGCCGCGCGATTCACGGGCCGGCCATCCGCCGGCTGGAACGGCTCGCCCGGCGCCAGGTGCACGGCCGCGAAGGTGAGGGTGACGACCGCGAAGACGATGGCGATCCCGGCGGCGACCCGCCGCAGGAGCCACGGCAGCACTCAGCCTCCCACGCGGTCCCGCTCGTTCAGCTTGTCGGGGGGGATGCGCCACGTCCAGAGGAGCGCCCACCACGAGTCGGGGCGGATGCGGACGCCGGCCACGCGGGAGTCCACCGCGGCTATCATGTCGACCGAAAACAGCATGATGCCGGGAGCATCTTGCGCCAACGTGCCGAACGCTGCGATCCAGGCGGCCGTGACGGAGTCAGGTGACGTGGCGGAGGTGGCGACTGCAATCTGACGATCGAAGGTCGCGCTGGCGTAATGGCCGAAATTCGAGCCGCCGCCGCGCCCCCAGTTCCCGGGGACGCTGGAGGTAGGGCTCGGATCGGTATTCCAGGACTCGAGCGCGGTGTCGAACGCCCCCGAATGGAGACGCTCCTGCTGGGTCGCGGTTTCCATCTGGTCGATCAAGACTTCCACGCCCACGGCCTTCAGCTGCTCCTGCAGCAGCTGGGCGTACTGTTGGCGCACGGCGCTGGTGGATGGAACGCTCAAGTGAAAGCTCAGTTTCTTCCCGTTGCGGTCCCGCACGCCGTCCCCGTTGGTGTCGCGCCAGCCACGCCCGCTGAGCAGCCGTGAGGCCTGGGCGGTGTCGAACGGGGGGACGGTGAGCTGGGGCACCCAGAGCCACGCCCACAGCTGGGGCATCGGCCCGGGCGGGATCTTGGCGTGACCGGCGAAGACGCTTTGCAACATCCTGGGGCGGTCGGTGGCGAGTACCAGGGCGCGGCGCACATCCGGATCCGCAAAGATCGTATGCGGATGTGCGGAATCCCCGTTCGCGCGGAGGTTGAACCGCAGGAAGGTGTAGGTGGACCCGGAGTACGGGTACAGCGTGAGGTGTCCCGCGTCCTGAGCGCGCTTGATGTTGGTCGGGGTGATGAGCACTTCGACGGCATCGGCCTCCCCGGCCGCGACCTGGGTGATGGCGGTATTCAGGTCGCTGGCGAAACGCCAGATCAGCCGCCGCAAATGGGGGCGGCCGAGGAAGAATGTCGAGTCGGCGGCGAGCTCGAGCGTCTGGCCCGGCGTCCAGCGGACGAAACGGAACGGGCCGTCCCCGACCGGTGCACGTCCGAATTCCGCCGTTTGCCACGTGGCCGGCGGCACACTGCCGAGCACGTGCGCCGGCAGGATACGCATGTGAAACACCGCGTCGTAGAACATCTCCGGATAGCGGTCGCGGAAGTGGAATACGGCCGTGAGGGAGTCGAGTGCGCTCACCGAAGCGATGTGGCCGAGCGTGTTGCGATCGGGCGAATTGACGGCGGTGTCGGTGTAGGCGGCGAAGGTGAACGCGACATCCGCCGCGGTGACCGACGGCCCGTCGTGCCACCGGGCTCGTGGGTCGAGATGAAAGACGAGCGTCAGCGGGTCGGTCCACTCCCAGCGGTTGGCGAGCTGGGGCACGAACCCCGCGTCGCCGATCGTCGAACCACCCGGGGCGAGGTCGGCCAGACGCAGCAAGATCTGATCGAACACGTCCCGGTCGATCGCCGCATCGCTCACCGGAGGCAACAGCGTCGTGACGTCGCTGGTCCCGGCGATTACGAGGGTGCCGCAATACTCACCGGTGCAACCGCCTCGGCGGGTACAGGACGCCGCCGCGAGGACGGCCAGGAGCAGGGCGGTGGCTGCGTGTGGGAACCGCGGCTGAGTAGTCATGCCCTAAGATTTCACGACCCCGCTAGCGGCGCCAGGTCCAGTCGGGGGAGGCGAAGGCAGTGGAGGATGGAGAAGGTCGGTCCAGGACGGTGAAGGAGGTCCCCCAGCCGGTGCGAATAGCGTCCGCGACTTCCGGGAAATCGATCGGGCGGCCCAGCACGGCGGACAACGACGAAGTGGAGCTGATGGCTGTTGGCCGATAGCTGATGGCATTGATCACGTCCTGCGATCCGTCGAGCAGGATCGAGCCGTGTTGGAGAAACGCCGTTCCCCGGCGCACCTGAGCGGACCCGATCACCTTCCGTCCGTCGACCAGCACTTCGCCGCCGGCCGGGCTGGCGAAGCATGGTCCGGCCTCCACGCCGCTTGCCGGGCGGGGCGCCGCGAGCTCGGCGCGGGCGCCGAGGGCGCGCAACGCAGCGGCGAGGCGCTCATGGATGGCCCGGTAACTCTCGGCCAGGGTCCCGAAGGCTGCGACGGGCGCGGCGACCGCGTAGGTCACCTCGGCGTCGTGCCAGACCGCCCGGCCGCCGGTGGGGCGGCGCACGACGTCGAGGCCCAGCCGCTCGATCGCGCGGCGGTCGTAGCGTGCCCGGGCGGGCTCGTTGCGTCCGACGGACAGGCAGGACGGCGCCCACCGGTACAACCGCAGCGTCGGCCGTCCGGTCCGCGCGGCGTCGACGAGGAGCGCCGCGTCGACCGCCATGTTCCACGCGCCCGGGTGCCCCGCCGGGTCGACCACCAGGCACCACTCAGACGGCGGCGTAATCCTCCACCGGCGGACAGACGCAGACGAGGTTGCGGTCGCCGTAGGCTCCGTCGACCCGTCCGACCGCCGGCCAGATCTTGTACTCGCGCGTGGCGGCGGACGGGAAGCCGGCGCGCTCGCGCGTGTAGGGCCGATCCCACGCGTCGGCGAGCAAATCGCCCAGCGTGTGGGGGGCGTGCTTCAGGGGGTTGTTCTCCCGATCGGCCGTGCCCGTCTCGATCTCGCGGATTTCCTCGCGGATCGCGATCATCGCCTCGCAGAAACGGTCCAGCTCCTGCTTCGATTCGCTCTCGGTCGGTTCGATCATCAGCGTCCCCGCCACGGGGAAAGAGACCGTTGGCGGATGGAACCCGTAGTCGATGATGCGCTTCGCGATGTCCTCGACCTCGATCCCCGCTGACAGCTTGAACGGGCGCGTGTCGATGATGCACTCATGGGCGATCAGTCCGTGCGCGCCCGAGTAGAGCAGGTCGTAGTGCCCAGCGAGCCGGCGCGCGATGTAGTTGGCGTTCAGGATGGCGACCTTCGTCGCTTCGACCAGTCCCTCCTGTCCCATGAGGGAGATGTACGCCCAGGAGATGGTCAGGATCGCTGCGCTGCCCCAGGGCGCCGACGAGACGGTGCCGCACGATTGCGGGTGGCCGAGCGGGACGACCGGATGATCGGGCAGGTACGGCACCAGGTGGCGTGCGACCGCGATCGGGCCCATGCCCGGGCCGCCGCCGCCGTGCGGGATGCAGAAGGTCTTGTGCAGGTTCAGGTGGCAAACGTCGGCGCCGATGTCGGCCGGCCGGCACAGGCCGACCTGCGCGTTCAGATTGGCGCCGTCCATGTACACCTGCCCGCCCGAGGCGTGGACGATCTTGCAGACGTCGCGGATCGTCGCCTCGAACACGCCGTGGGTCGATGGGTAGGTCACCATCAGCGCCGCGAGGGTATCCGCGGACTGCGCGGCCTTGGCCCGGAGGTCGGCCAGGTCGATGTTGCCCTGCGTGTCGGTCTTCACCACCACCACCTGCATCCCGGCCATCACGGCGCTGGCGGGATTCGTGCCATGCGCCGACTGCGGAATGAGGCAGGTGGTCCGCTTGGTGTCGCCACGCGCGCGGTGGTAGGCGCGGATGACCAGCAATCCCGCGAACTCGCCCTGGGACCCAGCGTTGGGCTGCAAGGACACCGCGGTGAAGCCCGTGATCTCCGCCAGCTGATCTTCGAGCTGGCGGAACAGCATCTGATAGCCCTGCGCCTGGGACAGCGGCGCGAAGGGGTGCAGGCGGTTGAACTCGCGCCACGACACGGGGACCATCTCGGTCGTGGCGTTCAATTTCAGGGTGCACGAGCCGAGGGGGATCATCGCCGACGTGAGCGAGAGGTCGCGCGCCTCGAGGCGCTTCAGATAACGGAGCATCTCGGTCTCGGACCGGTACCGGTGGAACACGGGATGCGTCAGATACGGCGACGACCGCTGCAAGGTGGACGGGATGGCGCTCTCGGTGCGCGCGCTCGACTTGTCCACCATGTAGGGCAGGCCTTCGTTCAACGAAAAGACGGCGATCAGATCGGCGAGATCCCCGACGGTCACCGTCTCGTCCAACGCGATCACGATCTGGTTGGGCGTGAGCGCCCGCAGGTTGATGCCGCGCGCCCAGGCGGCGTCGAGCAGCCGCGGCAGCGCCCAGGGCTCCACCGCGACGCAGACGGTGTCGAAGTAGCCTTCGTGCACGAGCTGGAAGCCCATCCGCTGGAGCGCCTTGGCCAACAGCCCGGTGAGGGCGTGCACCCGCTCGGCGATGCGCCGCAAGCCCTCGGGACCGTGATAGACGGCGTACATCCCCGCCATCACCGCGAGCAGGACCTGCGCCGTGCAAATGTTGCTCGTCGCTTTCTCGCGGCGGATGTGCTGCTCGCGGGTCTGCAACGCCATACGCAGCGCGGGCCGCCCCGCCCGATCTTTGGACACGCCGATGATGCGGCCCGGGAGGTGGCGTTTGTGGGCGTCGCGGGTCGCGAAGAAAGCGGCGTGGGGACCGCCGTAGGCCATCGGCACCCCGAAGCGCTGGCTGTTGCCGACCGCCATGTCGGCGCCCCACTCCCCCGGTGGGACGAGCAGTGTGAGGGCCAGCAAGTCGGTCGCCGCGGTGACCAGGGCGCCCGTCGCGTGGGCCCGTTGGCACAGGGCGCGGAAATCGCGCAGCCGGCCGTCGGTGCCCGGATACTGCACCAGGGCCCCGATCACCCCATCGCCGAAGCGGAACGTATCCGGGTCCCCCACCACGATCTCGATGCCCCGCGCCTCGGCCCGGGTGCGCACCACCGCGATCGTCTGCGGGTGGCACTGCTCGTCCACGCAATAGACCGACCGGCCCTTCGACCCGGCGACCGCCTCGGTCACGTGCATGGCTTCAGCCGCCGCCGTCGCCTCGTCGAGCAACGACGCGTTCGCGATCTCGAGCCCGGTGAGGTCCGCGACCATCGTCTGGAAATTCAACAGGGCTTCGAGCCGGCCCTGAGCAATCTCCGCTTGGTACGGCGTGTACGCCGTGTACCAGCCGGGGTTCTCCAGCACGTTGCGTTGGATCACTTGCGGGGTGAAGCAGGCGTGATAGCCCATGCCGAGGTAGGAGCGGAACGGCTGGTTCTGGCCGGCGATGCGGCGCAGCGCTTGGAGCACCTCGCGCTCGTCGCGGCCGGGCGGCAGCGCGAGCGGCCGGCGCAGGCGGATGTCCTCGGGGACGACCGCGTCGATGAAGGCATCGAGCGAGTCGTAGCCCAGCAGTGCCAGCATCTCCCGCTGCTCTTCGGGGCGGGGCCCGATGTGGCGCGTGCGGAAGACATCGGGGTGAACGAGATCAGAGGTCGACATGCGCGGTGGCCGGGTTCCGGAGTTCAGGAGATGGTGTGGGACTCGCCGGGGGCGAGAATCACCACGCCGGCGGCGCGACCCACATGCGACCGAAACGCTTCGGGATCGGCGGCGACGACGTCCCACGTATTGTAATGCATCGGCACCACGACGCGGGGCTGGACGAATTCCACCGCCCGCGCGGCATCCTCGACGCCCATGGTGTAGTTGTCGCCGATCGGCACCAGCATCACGTCCACCCGACCCTTGAGGAGCTGCATTTCCAGGGTCAACCCGGTGTCGCCCGCGTGGTATACGGTCTTGCCGCCGAGCGTGAGGACCAGCCCGCAGGGGGCCGTGGTGTGCGATCCGTCGTCCCCCTTGATCCCGCCGCCGTGAAAGGCGGGGACGAGCTTCACCGTGCCGAACGGGAAGCGGTGACTGCCGCCGATGTGCATCGCGTGCGCCTTGGCGCCTTGTTGCTCGCAGAACGCGGCCAGCTCGGAGGTTGCGACGATCGTGGCTCCGTCGCGCCGAGCGAGCGGGATGGCATCCCCGAGGTGGTCGCCGTGACCGTGGGACAACAAAATCGCGTCGAGCATCGGGACGCGGTCGGCCGGGATGTCGGCTTTCGGGTTACCGGTGAGAAACGGATCGAAGATGACGCGCTTGCCGTCGCCCTCGGCGATGAAGCAGGCGTGGCCGTGGAACGTCAGTGTGAGCATTCAGCCGTCAGCAGTCAGCCATCAGTCATTCAACCGCGCCTGCTGACGGCTGATGGCCGACGGCTTCATTTGCTTCCGGTGAGCTTCTCGTACGCCGCCGCATCCAGCAGGCCGGCGAGCTCACCGGAGTCCTTCACCTTGAGCGTGATCATCCAGCCGGCGCCGTAGGGATCGCGGTTCACGAGCGCGGGGTCGCCGTCCAGACCGCCGTTGGATTCCACCACCGTACCGCTTACCGGACAGTACAGCTCGGAAACGGCCTTCACGGCTTCGATCGTCCCGAACACCTGCATTTTGGTGAATGCGGAACCGGGCTTGGGGAGCTCCACGAACACCACGTCTCCCAGCTCGCCCTGGGCGTAATCGGTGATCCCGATCTGCACGACGGCGGGATCGCCGGTGGTCTTTACGTATTCATGCTCCGGGGTATAGCGGAGGTCTTTGGGGACGTTGGCCATGCCGGCGTCGCTTTCGACTGAGGTGGCGGGAACGCGGGCGAAGCTAGAGAAGGCCGAAACCCGTGTCAAGCTTGCTCTTTGGCCGCCGCCCGCCGCTCCAGGTCGTTGTACACCGCGCGCGCGCGGCGCTCCAAGTCTTCCAGCGTGCCGTCGTTGTCGATCACGTGCTGACTCTTCCTTCGTTTGCGCTCGGGTCCCTGCTGTGCCGCGATCATCCGGTCTGCGTCTTCGGTGGTGAGCCCCCGCAGCGCCTCCAAGCGCGCGCGCCGCACTGGGACCGGCGCATCCACGAGCACCACGACGTCGAAGCGGTCCGGGTCGAGGGCCTCGAAGAGCAGGGGGATGTCGTTCACCACGATCCGGTCGCCGCGCTTCCAGGCGGCGTCCACCAGCGCTTCGCGGCGCCGCTCGACCGCCGGATGCACCAACGCGTTGAGCGCCGTCAACGCCGTGTTGTCGGCGAGCACTTTGGTCCGCAACGCCGCACGGTCGAGGGTCCCGTCGGGGGCCAGCACTTCCGGGCCGAATCGCCTGGCGATGGCGGCGAGTATCGGCGTGCCGGGTGCCTCGACTTCGCGCACCAGCTCGTCGGCATCGATGATGGTGGCCCCCCACCGCCGGAACAGGGAGACCACGGTGGACTTGCCGGCGGCGATGTTGCCGGTGAGGGCGACGTTGAGCACGAAAGGCGCTATCGGCTATCGGCTATCAGTCATCGGCCAAGCGGACAGCCGATAGCTGATAGCCGATAGCGCCTTCACAGCAGAGCCGTCTGACCTTCATCCGCCCTCGGGACTTTGTGACAATGCCGGCAGCGCGCTTCGTAGCTCTCGCGTCCGCCCACCATGATCGTGGGGCTGTCCCAGGGCGCCGGCTGGCCGTCCACCAGCCGCTGGTTGCGGCTCGCGGGGCCGCCGCACACCACGCAGATGGCGTGCAGCTTGTCGACCACTTCGGCGGCGCACATGAGGCGGGGCATCGGCCCGAAGGGGAGGCCGCGAAAGTCCACGTCGGTTCCCGCGAGAACGACGCGCACTCCCCCGTCGGCCAGATCGCCCGCAACCTTGACGATTCCCTCGTCGAGAAACTGCGCCTCGTCCACCGCTACCACCTCCGTGCCGGTGCGGATGCCGCGCTGAATCTGCTCGGCACTGTCGACCGGCTCGGCCTCCACGGTGACGCCGTCGTGGCTGGTCACCGAGTAGAGCCCGGCGTAGCGGGCGTCGAGATGGGACTTGAACACCTGGACCTGCTTGCGGGCGATGGCGGCCCGCCGGACGCGGCGGATCAGCTCCTCGCTCTTGCCGGAGAACATGACACCGGCGATGACTTCGATCCAACCGGGGCGGGTACCGTGGAACATGGCGCTGCAAGCTCACCGGGGGTGGGTCGGAGGGCAAGCGGAGGACGGAGCAGGACGGTGGAGGGCGGAAAAGGGCAGGAGTCTTGCGGATTTCCGGGGTAGGTCCCCATATTGTTGAGAGATTTCAAGGCTTTTCGGGGGCCCCCCCGTGAAAGGGGCTGATTTGCGAGGCTTTCCCCTTACCAACCCTCTTATTGAGGAGTGCGCCGTGAACAAAGCCGACCTGATAGCGGCTCTGGCGATGCGGACGAAGATGTCCAAAGCCGATGCCGGCCGTGCGGTCGAGGCCCTGTTCGACGACAAGGGCATCATCGCGGGCGAGCTGAAGAAGGGTGTGAAGGTGCAGATCACGGGGTTCGGCAACTTCGAAGCCCGCAAGCGCGCCGCGCGCGTGGGGCGCAACCCCAAGACCGGCGCCGAGATTCAGATCAAGGCCACCATCGCCCCGGCGTTCCGCGCCGGCAAGCAGCTGAAGATGGCGGTCAACAAGAAGTAGCACAGGAGCGAAGAGAAGCGATGCTGATTACGGGCTGCCCCGCTGGGCGGCCCGTCAGCGTTTCCCACCCTCTTTACACGACGCCGCGCTGCCGCAGGTCGGCGATGGTCGCGGGATCGAACCCGAGCCGCTCGCGCAGGATCGCGTCGGTGTGCTCGCTCAGCAGCGGCGGCGCCGCATCGTACTGGATGGGAGTCTCGGACAGGCGGATGGGGTTCGCGACGAGCGGCACGGCGCCGGCGACGGGGTGCGGCACCTCGAGCAGTATCCCGCGATGGCGCACCTGGGGGTCGGCAAACACCTGCGCGAGATCGTTGATCGGCGCGCACGGCACGCCCGCCGGTTCGAGCGCCGTGAGCCAGGCGCCCGCGGAGCGCGTCACGAGCAGGCGCTCGAGCTCACCGGTCAGGGCTTCACGATGGCGCACCCGGGTGGCGTTGGTCGCGTAACGGGGATCGTCGGCCAGATCCGGCGCACCCGCCACCACGCAGAACTTCCGGAACTGCTCGTCGTTGCCGACGGCGAGGACGATGGGCCGGTCGGCGGTGGGCAGCACCTGGTAGGGGGCGATGTTCGCGTGCGCATTCCCCCACCGCACCGGCACGGTCCCCGAGACGAGGTAGTTGAGCGCCACGTTGGCGAGCGCCGCCACCTGGACGTCGAGCAATGCCAGGTCGATGTGCTGCCCTCGACCAGAAATCTCGCGCTGGGCGATGGCGGCGAGCACCCCGATGCAGGCGTAGAGCCCCGCCATGACGTCCGCCACCGCCACCCCGACCTTCTGTGGGCCGCCGCCGGGCCGGTCGTCTCGCTCGCCCGTCACGCTCATCAAGCCGCCCAGCGCCTGGATCGCGAAGTCGTACCCGGCTCGGAGCGCGTACGGACCGCTTTGGCCGAACCCGGTGATCGAGCAGTAGACGAGGCGCGGATTGAGCTTCCCGAGACTCTCGTAATCCAGCCCGTGCCGGGCCAGGTCGCCCACCTTGTGATTCTCGAGGAAGACGTCGGATTGGGCCGCCAGGCGCCGCACGATGTCGCGTCCGTCGGGCGTGGCGAAATCCACCGTGAGCGACCGCTTGCCGCGGTTGGCGCACAGAAAGTACGCCGCCTCCCCCGTGTCGTGGCCGGCCGTGTCGCGGAGGTAGGGCGGACCCCAGTGCCGCGTATCGTCTCCCGTACCGGGCCGCTCGATCTTGATGACGTCGGCGCCGAGATCGGCCAGGATCTGGCTGGCCCACGGTCCCGCGAGCACCCGGGAGCAGTCGACCACACGGAGCTGAGCGAGGGCGCCGGCCACGTCAGGTCTCGCGATCGCGCCGCGCCGAGAGACGGCGGCCGCGGATTGCCACGCGAGAGAGTCCCCGGATTGCCGTGTCCGCCGCGTGCGGCGCCACGCTGACCAGGGTGAACCCGTCACGCACCTCGATTCGCCCGATGTCCTCCCGGGACAGCCCGATCTCCCGCGTCATCGCGCCGACGAGGTCCTTGGCCGCCGCCCGGTCCTTCTTGCCGACGTTGACGAAGAGGCGCACCCAGGCGTCGGAAGGCGAGGGATGTGGGGTGTTGGATGTGGGTTGCTCACCGGCGATGGCAGGCTGGCGAGCGATCGCCAGGAGCGCCGCGGCGATCTCGGCCGCATCGTAGCGCTCGAGCAGCGGCTCGAGAAGACCCAGCTCGGCTTCCAGGCCGCCCGCTTCGATGCGGGCGGCGGTGCGGGCGCGCAGCGCGTCGGCATCGGTCTGAGCGCGGAGTCGGGTAGCCGCGAAGGGGAGCGGCGTGAGCGGTGCGGCGATCGAACGGGCGTACGGAAGTTGAGAGGGAGAGACCAGGAGGATCGTCTCGCCGGCGGTTGCGAGCCGGGCCAGCTCCTCGCGGGAGGGTAAATCGAAGCACACCACCGCATCGGCCGGATCGCCCAGTGCCGTGCTGCGGCGCCATTCGAGCACGCGAGGGCGGTCGAGTGCGTCCAGCACCTCGCGCCGGGCGGCCATGCGGCGTGCGCGCGGCAGGACCGCGAAACGTGCCGGCCCGACCGGCGGCAATGGGCGCGCGTCCTCGCCCATCGGGAGGTCGCCGACCACATGGGGGCGGCGCGCGTAGCGCTCCAGGAAGTCGTCGAGGACCGGAGGATTCCAGGCGAGCACGATGCGGCGCGTCTCGCGCACTTCGCCGAGCAGCTGCTCGAGCGCCGTGAGGCGGTCCGTGGCGATCAACCATTCGGGCCAGGCGAAGAGAACCGTGGCGACGGTGTCCAGCTTCAGGACCGAGCGAGTCGCGAGCTGCTGCAGGTCTTCGGGGGAGCCGGCGAGGACATCGATCGCGCCATCCTGGAGGAGGCGGGCGGTGCGGCCGAGACCCGTGACGGCGTGCGTCCGGAACGACGCGGGCGCGGCGTCGGCCCATTCCTCGGCGGCGGCGCTGTCGGCACACACGATGAGAGTGCTCGGGCCGGGCGCCCCGGGGGCGAGCAGATCCCACACCATTTCCGCCTGCTCCACCGCCGGCGGGGTCACCAGCATCACGGCGCGGCCGCGCTCCAGCGCGGCCTGCGCGTCGCTCACACCTGTCACAGGATCCTCGGTTGTCAAAGGGCGGACTGCGAGGTGGATGCTAGTAACCCGGCGCGACGAGCGCAACCGGAGAGCCGCAAGGGTGAGGAGTTGGAGCTACGCTACCGGCCGGATCGGCCGGTAGGCGTGCGACTTCAGTGGGGCAGGAGTGTCAAGGCGCCGGGTTTGCGCACCGACGCTACAAACGCCCGGTACACCTCCGGATGCCACTGCCGGTGTTTGCGCCGGATCTCCTGGACGGCTGCATCGACGGTCACGGCCGGACGGTAGCTGCGGGTGGTTGTCAGCGCGTCAAAAGCGTCGGCGATGCCGATAATCTGGGCGCTGATGGGGATCTCCTCGCCGCATAGCCCATCGGGGTAGCCGCTGCCGTCGTAGCGCTCATGATGCCAGCGGATGATCGGCTTGATGTCCCAGGGAAATTGGATCCCCTCGAGGAGCTCGACTCCCCGGACCGGATGCGTGCGGATGATCTCGATCTCTTCGTCCGTCAGCGGGCCGGGTTTGTTCAGGATCTCGCTCGGCACACAGACCTTACCGAGGTCGTGGAGGTGCGCGCCAAGGCGGACGGCGGTGAGCAGGCGCTCCTGGAAGCCGAACCGACGCGCGATGTCCACTGAGTACTCGGCGACGCGCTCGCAGTGCCCGAACGTATACCGGTGGGTCGCGTCGATCAGCTCGCCCAGGCGACACACCAATGCCAGGTGCGATGCGGGGCCGGCGGGAGCGGCGAACTGGTGTTGCGGCCGGACCGGCTGATCGCGGAATGATGCCGCAGGGGGGCGCGGACGGCGCTGTGCGTTGAGCGATGACATGGCCGTTATGAAGATGCCCAAGGCTGCCCGAAGTCACGCTTCGCTTCCGGTATCCCGGTTGCGCGTGGAGCCGCTCCGCCGCTATGCTGGCACGGCGCCGTTTACCAGCCCCTAACCTCTGGAGCCATCAGCAAATGAGCGACGTCCTGTCGCCCAACATCGCCCACCTCGAGACCTCGGCCACCATCGCCATCTCGCAGGAGGCCAAACGCCGCCGGGCGGCCGGCGAGGATGTGATCGACCTGGGGGCCGGCGAGCCCGATTTCCCCACCCCACCGATCCCCGCCGAGGCGGGGATCAGGGCGATCAAGGAGGGAAAGACCCGCTATCCGACCAACGAGGGCATTCTCGAGCTGCGCGCCTCGGCCGCCAAGCACCTGGCGCTGCTCTCCGGTGGGCGGCCGATCAATGCCGATCACATCGTCGTGTCCACCGGGTCGAAGCAGTCGCTGTTCAATGCATGTTTCACTCTGTTCGGCTCCGGGGACGTGGTGGCGATCCCGGCTCCCGCCTGGGTGTCCTATCCGCAGATCGTGCATCTGACACGAGCGAGGCCGGTGCTGATCACCGGGCACCCCGAGTGGGGCCTCAAAGTGAGCGTGCGCGAGCTGGAGCGCATATTGCCTGCGCCGAAGGGGCTGATTCTCTGCTCCCCGTGCAATCCGACAGGGTCGGTGTACACGCTGGCCGAGCTGCGGTCCATCGCGCAGTGGGCCGCGGCGCGCCAGGTGTGGATCGTGGCCGACGAGATCTACCGGAGCATTCATTACGGCAGCGGCCCGGCGCCATCGTTCCTCGATCTCCCCGACGACCTGCTGGAGCGTGTCGTGCTGGTCAGCGGCGTGAGCAAGGCGTATGCGATGACCGGCTGGCGGGTAGGCATCGCACTGGCGCCCGGGCCGATCGCGAAGGCGATGGCGGCGCTGCAATCGCACACCACCTCGGGCGCGAACCACATGGCGCAATTCGCCGCGGCGGCCGCGTACGCCGACGAGCGCGTCGAGCAGGACGTGCAGCGCATGGTGGCCGAGTTCCGCCGGCGCCGCGATCTGCTGGTGGACACGTTCCGCCGCAGGCTTCCGGGGGTGGAATTCGTGGAGCCGCATGGGGCGTTCTACTTCTTCTTCCGCGTCGATTCGTTCGGCGGGATCTCGGGGACGTCGTTCTGCACGCGCCTCATCACCGACACGGGTGTCGCCCTCGTCCCGGGGGCGGCGTTCGGGGATGATCGCTGGGTCCGGCTATCCTACGCGGCCGCTATGTCCGACATCGAGAAAGCACTGGAGCGGATCGTCGAGTTTACGGGGCGACTCTAGAGTTTCGCTGGGCGATGGCTCAGCACCTCGAGGCCCGTATCCGTGACGAGATTGTCGTCCTCGATGCGCACCCCGAACTTCTCCGGTTGATAGATCCCCGGCTCGATGGTGAACACCATCCCGGGCTCGAGCGGCGCGTCGTTGCCCTCTACGAGGTACGGCGGCTCGTGGCCGTCCATCCCCATGCCGTGACCCAGGCGGTGCGTAAAGAATGGTCCGTAGCCGCCGTCGCCGATGACGTTCCGCGCAGTGCGGTCGAGTTCCTGGCACCGCACGGCAAACGGCTTCCCCAGGTCCATCGCGGCGGTCTGGGCGTCGTGCACCAGGTTGAACACCTTCTTGAACTCGTCCGAGGGCGCGTCGCCGAACCAGATGGTGCGGGTGATGTCGGAGGTGTACCCCGAGACGTCACTGCCGGCATCGACCAGCACGACCATTTCCTTCTGGAGGGCGCCGCTCGTCGGACCGCCGTGGGGCAGGGCGCTCGCCGGGCCGAACTGCACCAGCCCGCCGCCGGCTGAGCCGCGCGAGCGCATTTCGTCGCTGAGTTTCGTAGCGACGTCCCGTTCAGTGATCCCGGGAACGAGAGCTGCGAACGTGGCGGCGATCGACGCTTCGGTGATCTCGATGGCGCGTCGGATCTGCGCGATCTCCTCCGGATACTTGATGAGCCGCAGCCGCTCGGTGAGCGAGGCCGCGTTCTGCCACTTCCAGTCCCCGCCTGCCGCTCCGAAGAGCGCGAGTACCGATCCATAGTCGAGAGTCGCCTCGATCGCGCCTTGCCCCACGCGATGGAGCGGCTTCAGAGCGCGCAGCGTCGATTGCACCAGCTTCCAAGGATCGTCTTGCTCGTTCCACCCCCGCACGTCGTTCACCGCACTGCCGCGCTTGACCCGCTCGACCTCGAACGACGGCGCGACGATGGCGGGGTCGCCCTTCGCGGGGACGATGAGCAGGATGAGGCGTTCGCTCCGCCCGGGGTTGACGCCGGTGTAGTAGGCGAAGTTCGTGCTGGGGGCGGCGACGAACAGATCGAGTTTGCGCCGGTCGAGCTCGGCGCGCAGCCGGTCGAGGCGGCGGGCGAAGACTTCCGGCCCGAGGGCGGGCTGTTGCAGCGAACGGGCGGTCGGGCGGTCGGGCGGACGCAGCGGCGCACCGACCGCCTCACCGCCCGTCCGCCCGACCATCACGGCGCTTCCCATTGCCGTCACGAACTCCCGCCGCTCCATCATCTGGCTCCTCTTCGAGATAGCGCTATATTACGCCCCCCTCCCGACCCGTGGAAGGCGCGCGCGCGTGCAATTCCAAACGAAGATCGAGCCACTCGAGGGCAAGCTGCCCAAGGTGAGCTATCGTTGGGATCCGGAGACCGACATCCTGTCGGCCGCCTGCAAAGGCGTGCCCAAAGCGAGCGGCATGGACGGCAGTGTGGATTTGGAGGGCAGTGACGGGTCGTTCGTCCTGCTCGACGTAGCCGGCGGACTGCTGCGCGGACTCGACGTGGTGACCTGGCCCGACGACATCCGCACGGTGGACGGCCTCATCGCTCCCACCGGGGCGCAGGACGCCCGGGTACTGTTCCCCTCGCGGCGCTCCCAGCCTTCCGTCGCCGCGGTGGAAGTCGACACCGCTCTGACGGTCGAAAAGAACCCCGCCGAATCGGTGTTCCACATCCGGGTGGGGCGCAGCCGTCCGACGAGCATCGCACGCATCGCCGACCTGCTGCTGGTCGAAGTGGACAAGCAGTCGCACCTCGCCGGGATCTGGCTGCTCGACGTCCCGCCGTTCCCGAACGTCGAGGCCACCGCGTAGTGGAGGACGAGCGGCTCCGGCGCTACATGGGGGAGCTGTTCGCGGTCGAAGATCCGGTCCTCAAGCGCGTACGGGATCGTCACGCCGAGCAGGATCTCCCGCCGATCCACATCTCTCCCGAGGAAGGGAAGTTGCTGCACGTGCTGCTGCGGGCCGCGGGCGCGCGCCGCGTGCTCGAAATCGGCTCGCTGGCAGGGTATTCGGGAATCTGGCTCGCCCGCGCCCTCCCCGCCGGCGGGATGCTCACGACGATCGAGAAGCAACCGGCGCACGCGGCACTGGCGCGGCAAGCGTACGCCGAAGCCGGTGTGGCCGACCGGGTGGGGCTGGTCGAAGGTGAAGCCCTCACGGTACTGGCGACCCTGTCCCCCGGTTTCGACGCCGTCTTCGTGGATGCCGACAAGGAGCCCTTGGCTCAGTACTTCGAGCACAGCGTGCGGCTGCTCCGCACCGGGGGTCTGCTCTTGTGCGACAACGCGTTCTTCCACGGATCGGTCGTCGACCTCAACGATCATTCGGCGCCGGTCGAGGGCGTGCGCGCCTTCAACCGTCTCGCGGCGACCGACCCGCGCGTGGTGTCGGCCGTCATTCCCATTCGCGACGGCGTGGTGATCGGGGTGAAGGTCGCCGGATGAGCGGGCGGCGCGACTGGCTCACTGCGCTCTACGCCGCGGGCATCACGCCGGCCTCGTTCCTCCCCGATGCGAGCGTCGGCCGGTTGGGCGAGCCCGACGACGAGACGGGCGCCGCGGTCGAGCTGATAGAAGATGAGGAGCTGCGGGTACATCCCGTCGCGCTCGAGCCGTCGCCCGCCACCGTCGGGTTCCTCGACGGCATCCAGCAGTGGCGCGTG
>Ga0184629_10000450_pt1 | contig 18473 bp, 16 predicted proteins | sample PLM4_32_b1_FD_133158 | JGI IMG/M metagenome (GOLD analysis project Ga0184629, IMG submission 133158) | Groundwater sediment microbial communities from an aquifer in East River, Colorado, USA - PLM4_32_b1 | ecosystem: Environmental > Terrestrial > Soil > Riparian zone | place: USA: East River... | reverse complement strand
GGACCTATACCGCCGACCGGCCGGGCGAGTTCGGCGGCGGCGACGTGCAGGTGCACACCAGGGATTTTCCCGGCAACCGGACGTGGTCGTTCTCGATCTCCCAGGGCTGCACCCAAGGCGTGACGTTCGGGCAGCGGCGGACGTACGCGTCGAGCCGGGCCGACCTCTTCGGGTTCGGCGCCGACTCCCGGCGGATCCCGGACGCGGTTTACGACGTGGCCGGCAACCGCCCGCTGGTCGAGAGCAGCGATCCGTCCCGGGGCTTCACGCGCAGCACGCTCGCCACGGTCGCGCGTTCGTTTGCGAACATCTGGTCCCCCCAATCCGCTCACGCGATTCCGGACGCCGGATATTCCGCGACCTACGGGGACGAGTTCAAGCTGTTCGGCCGGTCCCTCGGCGTCATCGTGTCCGGGAGCATGAACCGTTCGTTCGACGAGCAGGCGGAGACCCAGCGCTACTTCACGGGCGTCTCCGACACGCTCGTCGACTACGCGGTCCAACGCTCGACCGAATCGGTGCAGCTCGGAGGGATCTCGGGCTTGAGCCTGCGGCTCTCGCCCCGCCACACGGTTCACCTGCGGGGGCTCTACACTCACAGCGCCGACGATGAGGTGCGCAGCTACGAAGGCGACAACCACTCGGGTCCCAGCCAGATCACCGGCGAGGACCAGCGCCTGCGCTCGACCCGCCTGCTCTACGTGGAGCGCGAGGTGCGGTCCGGCGCGCTGGAGGGGCAGCACGAGTTCGCGCGGCTGGCGGGCACGAGCCTGAACTGGAAGCTGAGCCGGTCGAAAGCGAAGCGGCTGCAGCCCGATCGCCGCGAAACCACCTACAGCCACAATTACTACTACGACGGCGGCGGCAGCCTGGTCGGCTACTGGGCGCTCAGCCCGGTCGGCAGCCGCGAATACGGGGACCTGCGCGACGAGGGCTGGGGCGGCACACTCGGGGCCAAGGTGCCGTACCGCCTGGGTGCGCTCGGCGCCGGGAGGCTCTCGCTCGGGCTCGACCGCCAGACCAAGACGCGCGAGAACTTCTACCGCCGATTCCAGCTCGTCTACCGGGACGACGCGGACCCGACGGCGCCTCCCGAAACGGTCTTCGCGGACCCGGCGTACGTCACCGAGGCCACGTTCGCGGTCGACAACTATCGGGCCAGCACGAAGCTGACCGCCGGCTACGCCACCCTCGACGTTCCGTTCGGGCGCCACGCGCACGGAAACTTCGGCGTGCGCGTCGAGCAGGGTTTCCAGGACGTGCACAGCTACGACCTCTTCCAGCCGACGGTCGTCACGTCCGAGGGGATACTGGAGAACACCGACTGGCTGCCCTCCGGGAACTTCACGTGGGCCGTGACCGAGGCCGTGAATCTGCGGCTGGGGGCCAGCCGCACGCTCTCGCGCCCCGACATCAACGAGCTGTCCCCGAGCCCCACGACCGAGTTCATCGGCGGGCTCCAGCTCGTCGGGAATCCCGCGCTGAAACGCGCCGTGATCGAGAACTACGACGTGCGGCTCGAAGCGTTCCCGGCGCTCTCCGAAGTGCTGGCGGCGGGGTTCTTCTACAAGCGCCTGCACGATCCGATCGAGCAGGCGATCCGCGGCGGATCGCCGGGGCTCCTGATCCCCGTCAACTCGGAGGGCGGCAGCAACCGCGGCATCGAGATGGAGGCGCGGACCGGGCTCGGCCGGCTCTGGAAGCCGCTGGCGCCGTTCTCGGTCAACGCGAACGCCTCGGTCATCTCGTCGGACATCCGCCTCGCGCCCGGCGACAGCCGCTTCGGCAGCGGGGAGCATCCGCTCCAGGGGCAGGCGGACTACCTGGTGAACGGCGCGCTGGGCTACGCGATCGCGAGCCGGCGCCTCGAGGCGACGGTCCTGCTGAGCGTCGCCGGGAAGCGCCTGCGCGCTCTCGGCAGCAGCGAGCTTCCCGACATCTACGAGCAGCCCAGCGGGAGCCTGGACGCGACGCTGAGCTTCGGGCTCGCGCGCTCGCGATGGAAGCTCGCGGCCCGCAACCTGCTCGACCCGAGGATCCAGCAGCTCCAGAACGGGGAGGAAGTCTCCGGAACCCGGCGCGGGCGCAGCTACTCGATCGGGTTCTCGACCGGCTCATGAGGTTCGGAGCGAGGACAGGGCCGGCGCGGCGTCGCGCGTGGAGGGCGCTTGGTTGCGCGCTCGTGCTCGTGGCGCTCGCGGGCGCGAACGTCCCGGCCGCGGATTCCGGCATCTCCCCCGAGCCGGCGCCCGCGGCGCCGCCACCGCGCGCATCCGTCCGCAACTCTCCGGGCTGGTACCCGGGCGTCGATCCCGAATCCGCATCGGTGGTGATCGGCCGCCGCACGAACGCGCCGGTGGTGCGCGAGCCGTTCCGGGGCGGCGCGCGCAGCCTCGACGAGCTCGGCCGCACGGTGTGCCGGCTGCTCCATCACGAGGCGCGCGATTCGATGCTCGCGCTGTGCGTGAACGCGGATGAGTTCCGCGACATCCTGTGGCGGGAGTTTCCCCAGAGCCGTCCGGCCACGGGGCTGACGTGGCAGGACGCGTGGGGGGCGGTCGGCATGAGGCTCCACACCGGTTGCTCGGGCGCGATCGGCGACTACGGGGGACGGGTTCTCGAGTTCGTGCGCTTCGAGCGCGCGGACACGACGATGCGCTTCAAGAACTTCAAGCTCCATCGCGGCCTGGTCCTGGTCGCCCGCAACGACGAGGGCCGGGAGGAGCGTTTCGACTGGCTGCGCTCGGTGGCCGAGCGCAAAGGCGCGTTCAAGATCTTCGGCGTCGAGGACTAGGCTCCGTCTGAAAAACGCCCGGGGAGCCTCGCTCGTCGGTGGGGCCCGTCGCCCCCGCAGCCTCCCTTCCACCCCCCGAGCTCACGCCCACCTCCTCGCGAGGCCCCCCGGGCGCTTTTCAGACGGAGCCTAGACGATCTTCTCGAAGATCGAGTCCACCAGCTCGTCGAATCCCTCGTCGCGCTTGCTGCGCGGGCGCGGGAGCGGGACGTGCAGGTCGGCGGCGATCCGGCCGGGGCGCGAGGAGAGCACCACCACGCGGTCGGCCATCAGCACCGCCTCCTCGATGATGTGGGTCACCATCACCACCGTGTTCACCGGCAGCGCGTGGTCCGACCACAGCGTCAGCACCTCCTCGCGCAGGTTGGCGGAGGTCAGGGCGTCCAGCCCCGCGAAGGGCTCGTCCATGAACAGCAGCTCGGGCTCGACCGCCAGCGCGCGCGCCAGCCCCGCGCGCTGCTTCATGCCGCCCGAGAGCTCCGTGGGATAGGCCTCCTCGTAGCCGTCGAGCCCCACGCGGTCGAGGTAGAACGCCGCCCGCTTGCGCGCATCGTCCTCGCCGAGATCGCGCGCCAGGAGGCCCAGCTCGACATTGGCCTGAACCGTGAGCCAGGGCAGCAGCGCGAAGGACTGGAACACCATCGCGGCGTGCAGGTTCACGTCGGTGACGCGCCGCCCGCGGTAGAGCACGTCACCCGAGCTGGGCGCGGTGAGGCCCATCATGATGCGCAGCAGCGTGGACTTCCCGCTGCCCGACGGGCCGACGATGCACACGAACTCGTGCTCCGGGATGTCGAGGGTGATGTCCTCGAGAACGGGCGTGGGGCGCGCGCGGTCGAGGAAGCTCTTCGAGACCCGCCGGAGCGCGAGCACTAGCGTCCCGTCCCTGGAGTGCCTTGACCACAAAGGCTGCCGATGAGCCCGGCGGGCAAGGCGCGACGACGAAGTCGTATCATGAAGATACGTCGAGGAGGAGCAACGCAGCCCGCCGGGATGCAGCGGCAGCCGACTGGCAAGGCACTCCAGGGACGGGACACTTAGCCCTCCAGCCGGTAGCGGGCGTGGACCGAGCGGTAGACGCGGTCCCACACCAGGCGGTTGAAGATGACCACAGTGGCCACGAGCAGCACGAGCGAGAGGAACAGCACGGCGCGGCTGCCGGTCTGGAACGTGGCGCGGTTCAGCATCTGGCCGATGCCCAGCACCTCGTAGGTGCGGCCGCGGTAGACCACGTACTCGGAGAGGATGAGCGCATTCCAGGTGCCGCCCCACGCTACGACGCTGCCCGTGACCAGCGCGGGCATGCAGGCCGGGATCACGAGCCGGCGGTGGATCTCCCTGCGGCTGAGCCCGAGCGAGCGCAGCGATTCGCGGAGGTCGCGCGGCACCCGCTGCACGCCGCCCAGCAGGTTGAAGAGCAGGTACCACTGCATGCCGGTCATCGCGAGGGCGATCGAGATGATCTCCATGCCGCCGAAGCGGTCCACCAGCAGCGCCACCAGCACCGGGAAGAACGCGGTCGCCGGGATCGAGGCGCCCACCTGCGCGACCAGCGAGAGCCTGCGCACCTGGCGGGGATGATCGCTCGCCCACAGGGCGACCGGGATGATCCACGCCAGCGCGAGCACATAGGCGGCCGCGATGCGCAGGAACGAGAGCAGGAGCGCGAGCGGCAGCGACGCGGCCTCGCGCGGCCACGGCGGCCGCACGGCGCGGACGATCCCGGCCATGCCGAACACCACGCCCGCGATCAGCGCAACGCCGAGCGGCCAGCGCAGCCAGCGCCAGGCCGCGCGCGCGAGCGTCGCCCCCCGGGCCGCTCCGCGGTTGATCTCCGCGACCGGGAGCCGCGACCACAGCGAGCGCGCGATCGCGCGCACCGGGCGGAGCAGCGCCGGGATCCCGAGATCGGGGAGGTGGAACTCGGGCTCCTCCGTATCCTCGGTCTGCAGCGTGTCGTAGCGGAAGCGCCGCGACCAGGCCCGCAGGGGCCGCCACACCACGAACTCGATGGCCACCACCAGCGCCACGAGGATGAGGAGCGCCCCAGTCGCGAGCGCCAGGTCCCCGCGCGACAGCGAGCGCGACAGCATGCTCCCCAGGCCGGGGAGATCGTACTGGGCCTTGCCGGTCACGATGATCTCGCACGCGATCAGGAAGTACCATCCGTTCGCCCACGACAGCATGCTGTTGTAGACCAGCGCCGGGATGCAGGCGGGCAGCAGCAGGGAGCGCAGCCGTAGCAGGCCGCGCACGCCCAGGCTGTCGGCGGCGGCACGGGTCTCGGAGGGAATGGTCGAGATCCCCTCGTAGACCGCGAACGCCAGGTTCCACACCTGGCTCGTGAAGATGAGGAAGATCGAGGCCAGCTCGAGCGACAGCCGCCCGCCGCCCAGCAGCGTGATGAAGAGGTAGATCGCGGCGGGGAAGAACCCCAGCACCGGCACCGACTGCCCGACATCGAGCAGCGGCAGGATCACGCGCGCCGCGCGGGGGCGCGTGGCGGCGTAGTAGCCGGCGGCCCACGCGAACAGGAGCGAGACCGCGAAGGAGGCGGTCATGCGCAGCATCGACCAGGCGGCCGCCGGCAGCAGGTCGGGCGCCTTCGGCGCGCGCGCCACGCCGCGCGCGACGTGGAGCACGCGCTCCGGGCCGAGCGCCAGCCCGAGGAACGCGACGAGTGCCAGCCCCGCGAGCAGCGGAAGCCAGGGCGGCGATGTTCGCTCTTCGCTCATGCGCGTCGTCCTCGAATGGCGCTTGCTCCAGGCGCGCCGGGCCCGCCCGGCACGAAGCGGGCAGACACTAGCCCGGACGATTCATGAACCGCCAGCCGGGAATGCGATTTCGGCCCGCCGAGCGCGAGCGCGCCGATGCGCCCGGTGCTTTCCGGCAACCCGGCGTTCCCCGGCTGGCGGTTCGCGAGTCGTCCGGGCTAGTGTCCCGCGCGGAGGGAACCGTGTCCGGACTGGTGCTGGTGATCGAGGACGAGAAGGAGATCCGCGACCTCGTGCGCTACAACCTCGAGCGCGCGGGCTTCAAGGTCAGCGCGGTCGCGGACGGGGACCAGGGTCTCGAGCGGCTGTTCGCGTCGCGCCCGGACGCGCTGGTGCTCGATCTCATGCTGCCGGGCCGCAACGGCCTCGAGATCCTGCGCGAGGTGCGCAACGAGCCGGCGACGCGCGACCTGCCGGTGATCGTGCTGACCGCGCGCGCGGCCGAGATGGACAAGCTGCTGGGCTTCGAGCACGGCGCCGACGACTACCTCACCAAGCCCTTCAGCCCGCGCGAGCTGGTGGCACGCCTCGAGGCGCTGCTGCGCCGGGCGCGGCCCGATCGCGGGCCGGCGACGCTCGAGGTAGGCCTGCTGCGGGTGGACCCGCTGTCGCGCGAGGCCAGCTACGGTCCGCGGAAGCTCACGCTCACCCCACGCGAGTTCGATCTGCTCGCGTTCCTCGCCCACCACCCCGGGCGCGTGCTGTCGCGCGAGGAGCTGCTCCGCAAGGTGTGGGGCTACGACTACGTCGGCGAGACCCGTACCGTGGACGTCCACGTGCGCCGGCTGCGGGTCAAGCTGGGCGCGAAGCAGAGCGTGATCGAGACCGTGACCGGCGCCGGCTACAAGCTGGTCGGCGCGCCGCGCGCGGGCGGACGCTGACGGCCGCCGCGGCATGAACTTCTCGCTGCGCGCGCGTCTCTTCATCGCCTGCGCGCTCGTGGCGCTGGCTGCGCTGGCGGCGGTGACCGCGCTCGTGGCGCGGGAGCAGCGCGAGTGGCTGCTGCAGACGCACCAGCAATCGCTCGAGCGCACGGCGCGATCGCTCGCACGCGACCTCCCGCGAGCGCCCGGCGGCTGGCCGGAGACGGCGCACACCTGGGGGCGGATGGTGGGGCTTCGCGTCACGCTCATGGCCGCGGACGGCCGCGTGCTCGGCGACAGCGACGTCCCCGCGGAGGGGCTCTCCCGGGTCGAGAATCACCGCGAGCGCCCCGAGATGAGAGCGGCGCTCGCGTGGAAGACCGGCCACGCGGTGCGGCGCAGCCGCACGGTGGGCATCGAGTTCCTCTACGTGGCCGTCCCCGCTGCGTCGGGCGAGGTGGCGGTGCTGCGCGTCGCCGAGCCGCTCACCGCGATCGCGAGCCTGCGGGCCTCGCTCCTGCGCCTCACGCTCGTAGCCGCCGCCGTCGCCCTGCTCCTGTCGCTGGCGATCGCCTACTGGATCGCGGGACGGCACTCGCGCCGCATCCGCGACCTCGAAGCGGCGGCGGCGGCCGTGGGGCGTGGCGACGGAGCGCGCGCGCGCGAGCTGCCGGCCGACGAGCTCGGCAGGCTGGGGCGGGCGTTCAACCGGATGGCGGCCGAGCTGCGCTCGCGGGTCGACGCGCTGGAGCGCGAGCGCGACATGCGCGAGCGCATCGTCGCGCACCTGGGCGACGGCGTTGCGCTGGTGGACCGGGAGGGTCGCGTGATGCACGCCAACCAGGCGCTCGCCGCGCTGCTCGGGGAGCCGACGCCGCCCGCGCCCGGCACGCCGTTCCTGGACTTCGCGCGCGCGCCCGAGCTCGGGGACCTGATGCGCCGGGTCCAGGCGGGGGAAGAGAGCCCGGAGGCCGAGCTGCGCCCGTGGACCACGGCGGGGCCGCGCCTGCTCCAGGCCACGGCGGGACCCCTGGGGCCATCGAGCGAGGGCGCCGTGCTGCTGGTGCTGCATGACCTCACCGCCATGGAGGCCGCGAACCGCGTGCGGCAGGATTTCGTCGCGAACGTCTCGCACGAGCTGCGCACGCCGCTCACCTCGCTGCGCGGCTACGCCGAGACCCTGCTCGGCGGCGGGCTGGAGGACGCCGATCACCGCGAGGGCTTCGTGCGCACCATCCACGACCAGGCGGTGCGCCTCGAGGCCCTGATCGCCGACCTGCTTTCGCTCGCCGAGCTGGAGCGTCCCGGCGCGGGGCTGCGCCTGGCGGCGCTCGATCTGCGCGAGGTGGTCGAGCGGCAGGCGGCCGCGCTCCGGCCGCGCGCGACCGCGGCGGGGCTCGCGCTCCACGTGGAAGGCGGCGAGCCGGTCCCGGTCGAGGCCGACCGCGCGCGGATCGAGCAGGTGATCGCCAACCTCCTCGACAACGCCGTCAAGTACACCGAGCGCGGCGAGATCTCCGTGATGCTCGGCGGCGACTCCGATCGCGCGTGGTGCGAGGTGGTGGACACCGGGCCCGGGATTCCCCACGAGGACCAGCCGCGCATCTTCGAGCGCTTCTACCGGGTAGACAAGGCGCGCTCGCGCGAGAAGGGCGGCACCGGGCTCGGGCTCTCGATCGTGAAGCACATCGTGCAGCTCCATGGCGGCACGGTCACGGTCCGCAGCTCCCCGGGCCAGGGCAGCACGTTCCGCTTCGAGATCCCGCGGGCCCCGCACCGCGGGTTCTGACGCCTGCGGGCGTCGAGTCTGCGGGCGCCGCTGCCGCGGAACCTCCGCCCCGAGGACCACGTTCCGCAGCCGGCGATTACCGGCAACCCACGCCGCGCCCGCCCCGACTCGTACCGGCAACTCGACCCTTGCGTAACGCACGATTCCGCCGCGTGATCCACATTCGATTCTCCAATGTTAACGCGGTTGTTACATGCCGGGACGGAACCAGAAACCAGCCGTCGATACACTGATTTCGGTTCACTTGATACGGGGCGTCAGAAGGTGCGGCGACACGCCGACAATGCCGGCGCCGCCGGCCCTGCGGACGACGCGGCATCCGCGGGCAGCCCCGCAAAGACCGAATGCGCCTTGGCCCGCGAACGAAGGCGCGAACGAAAGGAAGTACATGTCACGCAGCACGGGTTGGATCCTCCTCGCCTTGATCGTCGCCGCCCCGTGTGCGGCGCAGACCTCGGCGCCCACCTCGACGCCGCCCGACTTCCCCCGCGGGCGCATCACCGGCTACATGTTCGGGGACCTTTATTACAACCTCGACGGCAATCCCAACCACGTCTACGACGCGAACGGGAACGACCTGGGCAAGGCCAACATCGACAACACCCTGGTTCCCATCACGGGCGACCTGAACGGCGTCCAGCTGCGCCGTGTCTACTTCCAGCTCGACAACGACCTCTCGGTTCGGTACGCGACGCGGTTCCGGCTCGAGGTGGACGGCAAGTCACTCACCTCGGACAACAAGCTCGGCGTCAACGTGAAGGCGGCCTACCTCCAGGCCAAGAGCATCGTTCCGCGGGGCGACGGGTATTTCGGCGTCCTCACAACGCCCACTTGGGAGAACTCCGAGGAGTTCTGGGGCTACCGCTCGCTCGAGAAGACGATCGCCGACTTTCGTGGCCTCGGCTCCTCGGCCGACCTGGCGCTCGAGATGAAGGGCTTCGTGGGCGACAAGCACCACATCGGGTATTCCGCGATGGTCGGGAACGGCGCCGGTCAGTCGCCCGAGACCAACCGGTTCAAGAAGGTCTACCTGGCGCTGCCGCTGCGCTTGGGCGACCTCCGGGTCGAGCCCTTCGGCGACTACGAATCCGTCCGCTCCAACGTCCAGGGGAACTTCGACCGGTCGACGCTGAAGCTGTTCGCGGGCTATGAGTTCAAGAAGATGGCGGTGGGCCTCGAGGCGGTCGATCGCGTGAACCGCAGGGGCGCGCTGCGCAGCCAGAATCCTCGCGGCATCTCGGTGTACGCGCGCGGTTCGATCACCTCGACCCTCTCCGGGGTCGCGCGGTACGACCACTGGGTCTCCGACCAGAACCTCGGCAACCGCGTGGACTCCGATCTCTTCATCGCCGCTCTCGACTGGCAGCCCTACCGCGACGTTCACATCATGCCGAACGTCGAGGCCAAGCAGTACATCAGTCACGGGAACCCGGCCGCCTTCCCCGCCCACAACGAGCTCCAGGCCCGCATCACCTTCTACTACCGGTTCAGCAGGCCGCAGTCCTCCTGAGAGAAAGGAACCCCATCATGAAGACCCACTCGATTCGGCGCCTGATCGGCGCGACCCTTCTGCTCGCGCTCACCGCGGCATCGGCTTCGGCCCAGAACCTCACCGGCGCCGGCGCCACCTTCCCCTACCCGCTCTACTCGAAGTGGTTCGACGTCTACCACGAGAAGACCGGCATCCAGATCAACTACCAGTCGATCGGAAGCGGCGGCGGGATCCAGCAGGTCAAGGCCGGCACGGTGGACTTCGGGGCGAGCGACGCCGCGCTCTCGAACGACCGGCTGAAGGAGATGCCGCGCCGCGTGATCCACTTCCCGACCGTAGCCGGGGCGCTGGCGATCGCCTACAACCTGCCGGGATTCACCGCCACCCTCAAGCTCACCCCCGAGCTCATCACCGGGATCTACATGGGCACCATCACGGTGTGGAACGACCCCAAGATCGCGGCCGCCAATCCCGGCGTGACGATGCCGACCGCGCCGATCCTCGCGATTCATCGCTCCGACGGCAGCGGCACCACCAACATCTTCACGACGTATCTCGCGCTGGTGAGCACGCAGTGGAAGGAGCTGGTCGGCGTGAACACCTCCGTGAGCTGGCCCTCCGGCGTCGGCGGCAAGGGCAACGAGGGCGTGGCGGGCCTGGTGCGCCAGACCCCGGGAGCGATCGGCTACGTCGAGCTGGCCTACGCCAAGCAGAACCAGCTCCAGGTGGCGCAGGTGCGCAACAAGGCAGGGCGGTTCATGGAGCCGACCCTCGCTTCGACCACCGCGGCAGTTGCGGCGGCCGCGGACGCGCTCGCCAAGGACGCGCGCGCCCCGATCGCGAATGCCGCGACTCCCGATGCCTATCCCATCGCCGGGCTCACCTACCTCCTCGTGTACCAGGATCAGAAGGATCCGGCCCGGGCGCGGGCGCTGGCAAACTTCATCGACTGGGCGATCCACGACGGTCAGGCGCTGGCGGAGGGCCTCGAGTACGCGCGGCTTCCCGAGGCGCTGGTGAAGGTGAACGAAGCGAGCCTGAAGAAGCTCACGGCGGGCGGCAAGCCCCTGGCGGCGGCGCAGTGATCGTTTCCGGGAACCGCGCGTGAGCGGGTCCGCGACCGTCGCCGCCTCCCCCCCGGGGGCGGCGACGCGGCCCTCCGTCGCCGTTCGCGCGCGGCAGGCGTGGGCCGACCGTGCCTGCCACGGCCTGCTCGCGGCGCTCGCTGCGTTGGTGTTCGCGGTCGCGGTTCTCATCCTGTACGAGACCACGCGCGGGGCCGGGCCCGCGATCTCGGCGTTGGGCTGGGGCTTCCTCACCTCGACGTCGTGGGACCCGGTGGCCGAGCGCTTCGGGGCGCTGCCCTACCTCTACGGCACGATCGTCTCCGCGACGCTGGCCCTCTCGCTCGCCCTGCCGCTCGGCATCGGCACCGCCGTGTTCCTCGTGGAGCTGGCGCCGCGGCGCATTGGAGAGGCGGTCGCGTTCCTGGTCGAGCTGCTGGCGGCGATTCCAAGTATTGTGTACGGGATCTGGGGGGTGTTCGTGCTCGCGCCGTGGCTGCGCAGCGCGCTCGAGCCGTGGCTCATCGCCCATCTCGGGTTCCTGCCGCTCTTCCAGGGCTTCCCGTTCGGGATCGGGATGCTGAACGCCGGGATCGTGCTCGCCGTCATGGTGTCGCCGACCATCATCTCGCTGTCGCGCGAGATCCTGCTCTCGCTGCCCGGCAGCCTGCGCGAGGCCGCGTTCGCCATGGGCGCGACCCGCGCCGAGGCGATCGCGGTGATGCTCGACGGCGCGCGCCCCGGCCTCCTGGGCGCCGCGATTCTCGGGCTCGGGCGCGCGCTCGGCGAGACCATGGCGGTGACCATGGTGATCGGGAACACCAATCGCATCTCGCCCTCGCTGCTCGCCCCGGGCGCCACGATGGCGAGCGTGATCGCCAACGAGTTCACGGAGGCGACCGGGAAGCTCTACCTCTCCGCACTCACCGAGATCGCGCTCGTGCTGTTCGCGCTCACCATCGTCGTGAACGCGCTCGCCCGCCTGCTGGTCCGCATGACGATGGGTGCGCGGAGGGACATCGCCGGTGCCGCCTGAGAACTTCACGCCGCTCGCGTCCCGCGGTCGCGGCCTTCGCCGCCGGGCCGTGAACGCCGCGGCCATCGGGGCCTGCGTGCTCGCGGCGGCGCTGATCCTGCTTCCGCTCGCGCTCATCGTCTGGCACCTGCTGGCGAAGGGGCTCCCGGCCTTCGGCCCGGCGTTCTTCCTCCACATGCCGAAGCCCGTGGGCGAGCCCGGAGGAGGCATGGCGAACGCGATCGTGGGCACGCTGATCCTGGTCGGCCTCGGCGCGCTCATCGCGGTGCCGGTCGGCGTCGGGACCGGCGTCTACCTCGCCGAGTACGGGGGCGGGCGGCTGTCGGCGATCGTGCGCTACACCGCGGACCTGCTCGCTGGGGTTCCCTCGATCGTGGTCGGGGTCGCGGCCTACGGTCTCGTGGTCATGCCGATGGGGCGCTTCTCGGCGATCGCCGGGGGCGTGGCGCTCGGGATCCTGATGCTGCCCACGATCGTCCGCTCGACCGAGGAGGTCGTGCGGCTGGTGCCGCAATCCTATCGCCATGCCGCGCTCGCGCTCGGCGCGCCGCGCTGGCGCGTGCTGCAGTCGGTGGTCGTTCCCGCGGCCTGGAGCGGGATCGTCACGGCGATCATGCTGGCAGTGGCGCGCGCCGCCGGAGAGACGGCGCCGCTCCTCTTCACCGCGCTCGGGAACCGCTTCTGGTCGCTGGCGCTGGACCAGCCCATGGCCTCGCTGCCGGTGTTCATCTTCGACTACGCGCGCGCGCCCTACGACGACTGGAACCGCCAGGCGTGGACCGGGGCGCTGGTGCTGCTCCTGCTGGTCGCGGTCGTCTCGGCGCTGATGCGTCTCACGACGCGGCGCATCGCGGGGCACTGACATGGGCGCGAAGCGGGCGCTCGGAGCGAGCGCGGGTGGCGGCCCGGCCGAAGTCGCGCCGCGCATCGCGCTGCCGACCCCCGCGCTGCCGCTCGGCGAGGCTCCCGCGCATCCCGCGGCGGAGGCGCGGGCCGCGACGCCCTCCGGGGCGCGGCTCTCGGTCCGCGACTTCAGCCTCTACTACGGGCGCCACCAGGCGCTCAAGGCGGTCACGCTCGAGGTCGAGGATCGCAGCGTGACGGCCATCATCGGGCCCTCCGGCTGCGGGAAGAGCACGCTGCTGCGCTCCTTCAACCGCATGAACGACCTGATCCCGGGCGTGCGCACCGAGGGCACGCTCCAGGTCTCCGGCGCGGACGTGCTCTCCCCCGCGACCGACGTCGTGGACCTGCGCCGGCGCGTGGGAATGGTGTTCCAGCGCCCCAATCCCTTCCCGAAGTCCATCTTCGACAACGTCGCCTTCGGGCTCCGCCTGCTCGGCGTGCGCGGGCGGACCGAGCTCGAGACGCGGGTCGAGGCGAGCCTGCGCAGCGCCGCCCTGTGGGACGAGGTGAAGGACCGGCTGGAGCGCTCCGCCCTCCAGCTCTCGGGCGGCCAGCAGCAGCGGCTCTGCATCGCGCGCTGTCTCGCGGTCGAGCCCGAGGTCATCCTCATGGACGAGCCGGCGTCGGCTCTCGACCCGACGGCGACCGCACGGGTCGAGGAGTTGATCCTGAAGCTCAAGACGAGCTACACGATCGTGATCGTGACCCACAACATGCAGCAGGCGGCGCGCATCTCGGATCGCACCGCCTTCATGATGATGGGCGAGCTGGTGGAGATGGACACGACGCGCCGGCTGTTCACGAGCCCGGCGAAGAAGATCACCGAGGACTACATCACCGGGCGCTTCGGCTGATCCCGGAGGAGCGACAAGACCAGATGGAACGGCACTTCGAGCAGGAGCTGAAGGAGCTCAAGGAGAATCTGCTCCGGATGGGCGGGCGCGCGGAGGGGATCGTGCGCAAGTCCATCGAGTCGCTGCGGCGGCGCGATCCGAACCTCGCCCGCCAGGTGTTCGAGGACGACCGGGTGATCGACCGGCTCGAGATCGACATCGAGGAGAGCTGCCTCCGCCTGCTCGCGCTCCAGCAGCCGCTCGCGGGCGACCTGCGCTTCATCACCGCAGCCCTCAAGATCTCGAACGACCTGGAGCGCGTGGGCGACCACGCCGTGAACATCGCCGGGGGCACCACGCGCCTGGGGGGACAGCCGCTGCTCAAGCCGCTGGTGGACATCCCGCGCATGGCGGATCTCGCGGTCGGGATGCTGAACGAGGCGCTCGACGCCTTCGTGCGGCGCGACGCAGAGAGCGCGCGGCGCGTGGTGCGGCGCGACGACGAGGTGGACGACCTCAACCACCAGGTGTTCCGCGAGCTGCTGAGCTACATGATCGAGGACCCCTCGACCATCACGCGCGCGATGGAGCTGATCCTGGTGGCCCGCAACCTCGAGCGCATCGCCGACCTCGCGACCAACGTCGCGGAGGAGGTGGTATTCATCGCCGAGGCGCGCATCATCAAGCACCACGCCGACGAGAACGCGGCGGGAGAAGACTTCGGGAGAGGCTGAGGCCCTACTCCTCCGGGGCCGCGCGCCGCGTGCGCTTGATCGCCGCCTCGCGTCGCTTGCTCTCGAGGCGCCGCTCGACCGCTCCGCGAGGGGGACGTGTCGAAACGCGCGGCTTGCGCTTCGCGGCGCGACGCTGCAGCTCCTTCCACACGCGCTCGAGCGCGAGCGTGCGGTTGCGGCCCTGCGAGCGCGATTCGGTGGCGATGCGTGTGATCCCGGTGGCGCGGTGGCGCACGCGCACGCTGGATTCGGTCTTGTTCTTCTTCTGCCCGCCCGGGCCGGAAGACTTGAAGGGCGTGACGTCGCACTCGCGCAGCAGGCGCTCGAGATGGGGCGGGAGCGGCATGGGAGAAATCTGGACCCGCGCGCCGGATTTCTCAAGAGAGTGCGGCGGGGCGCATGGCCGCGGCACGCGTGCGTTGTGCGTTATGCCGCGCCGGGGCCGGCCCGATTGCCCGGGCCCTGCCGGCGGCGCTACGCTGGCCGCCGTGGCCATCACCGTTCTCGTTCCATCGCCGCTCCGCCCGTATTGCGGGGGCGCCTCGGAGCTGTCTCTGTCGGCGCCCAGCGTGCGAGCCGCGCTGGACGAGATCGAGCGGCGCCACCCATCGTTGCACCGCAACGTCTGCGACGAGACCGGAGCCGTGCGGCGCCACGTGAACCTGTTCGTCAACACGTCCCATGTGCGGGACCGGGAGGGGCTCGACACGGCGCTGATGCCGGGCGACGTCCTGACGATCCTTCCCGCCGTCTCAGGAGGTTGAAGACATGCCGGAACGCCTGATGCTCTCGATCGGCACCAAGAAGGGCCTGTTCGTCGCCGAGGCGTCGAAGACGCGACGCGGCTTCGCGCTGCGCGGACCGTTCGGACCCGGGGTGCCGGTCTACACGACGCTGATCGACAACCGCGGCACGCCGCGTCTCTACGCTTCGAGCTGCAATCCATTCTTCGGCATGAAGGTCCTGCGCTCGACCGACATGGGGAAGTCCTTCAAGGAGACGAAGTCGGCGCCCGCGTTCCCCAAGGACGACGGGCGCGCGCTCGCCAACATCTGGTCGCTCGAGCCAGGCGCCGGGAAGAAGGATCTCTGGTGCGGCGTCGAGCCGGCCTCGCTCTTCCGCAGCGGTGACGGCGGCGATACCTGGGAGATGGTTCAGGGGATCAGCAACCACGAGCACGCGCGGAAGTGGCAGCCCGGGAACGGCGGGCTCTGCATGCACACGATCATCCGCGACGGCGACCGGGTCCATCTGGGCATCTCGACCGGCGGGCACTACCTGAGCGAGGACGGCGGCGCCACGTTCAAGGCCTCGAACCAGGGCGTCGGCGCCGGCTTCGCGCCCGATCCCTACCCCGAGTTCGGCCAGTGCGTTCACAAGATCGTGCGTCATGACGATGCGCCCGGCCGTCTCTACATGCAGAACCACGGTGGCTGGGCCGAATGGGACGGGCCCGGGGGGCGGCGGCCGGACATCGGCGTGCTGCGCAGCGACGACCACGGCAAGACGTGGCGGTCGATCGCGAAGGGGCTGCCGTCCGATTTCGGCTTCCCGATCGTCGTGCACCCGCAGGACGCCGACACGGTCTACGTCATGCCGCTCGTGCCGGAGACCCGCACCTGCCCCGGCGGCGCGCCCGCGGTGTGGCGCAGCGAGAACGGCGGCGATTCGTGGAGCAAGCTCGTGAAGGGGCTGCCGAAGAAGCAGAGCTACTTCACGATCCAGCGCGACGCGATGGACATCGACAAGCTCAAGTCGCCCGCGCTCTACTTCGGAACCACGACCGGCCAGCTCTGGATCGGGCGTGACGGCGGCGAGGAGTGGGAGTGCCTGTTCGATTCGCTCCCGCCCATCCACTGCGTGAAGGTCGCGGTGGTGTGAGGAAGGCCCCGCGGCCTAGTCCAGCGTCTTGTGGAAGCGCTGGACGGCGAAGGTGAAGAACAGGATCGCGAAGGCCACGAGGGCGAGGGTCTGCGGCCATAGCGCCTCGATCCCCACACCCTTCAGGATCACGCCGCGCAGGATCTGCAGGAAGTAGGTGAGCGGGATCCCCCATCCCAGCCACTGCGCGAAGGCCGGCATGCCCTCGCGCGGGAACATGAAGCCCGAGAGCATGATGTTGGGGAGCAGGAAGAAGAACGAGGACTGAATCGCCTGGGCGCCGGTGCGCGCGAGCGTCGACACGAACAGCCCCAGCCCGAGGCTCGCCACGATGAACAGGAACGCGACCAGGTAGATGGTGAGCAGGCTGCCGCGGATCGGCACGCGGAACAGGATCGAGCCCAGCACCAGCACCGCGGTCATCTGCACGTAGCCCACCACCACGTAGGGCGCGATCTTGCCGAGCATGATCTCGGTGCGCGAGAGCGGGGTCACGATGAGCTGCTCGAGCGTTCCGGCCTCACGCTCCCGCACGATCGCCATGGCGGTGATGATGATCAGCATGTTGGAGAGCAGGACGCCGATGATCCCGGGCACGATGAAGAGCGCGGTCTTGAGCGCCGGGTTGTAGAGCGGGCGCACGCGGACGTCGAGCGGCGGCACGGAGCGGGCCAGGGGCCCCGCGAGCGAGCTCACGATCTCGAGGTTCGTGCTCTGGCCGACCAGCTGGGCGGCGGCGATCGCGTTCTGCGAGACCGCGGGGTCGGACGCGTCCACCAGCACCTGGACCTGCGCCGGGCCGCCGCGCTTCATGCGGCGCGCGTAGTCCTCGGGGATCACGATCGCCGCCCGCGCCCAGCCGCGGTCCACGAGGCGCAGCACCTCTTCGTAGGAGTCCGCCCGGCGCGTCAGGCGGAAGTTGCCGGTGGCCTCGAAGCGCTGGACCAGGCTGCGGCTCTCCTGGGTGTGGGAGAAGTCCAGCACCGCGGCCGGCAGGTGGCGCACGTCCATGTTCACGGCGTAGCCGAAGAGCGTGAGCTGGATCACCGGGATGCCCAGCATCATCCCGAGCGTGGCGCGGTCGCGTCGCATCTGGATGAATTCCTTCCAGAAGATCGAGCGCAGCCGCTCGCGGATCATCCGTTCTTCTCCTGGAGCTGGACAAAGATGTCCTCGAGCGAGAGCCCCTCGCCGAAGGCGCGCCGCACCTCGGGCGGTGTGCCGAGCGCGGTGAGGTGCCCGCGGGAGAGGAACGCGAGCCGGTCGAAGCGCTCGGCCTCGTCCATGTAGTGCGTGGTGACGATGATGGTGGTGCCCTCCGCAGCCAGCCCGCGGATGATCTCCCAGAACGTGCGCCGCGCCGCCGGATCCACGCCGGCGGTGGGCTCGTCGAGGAACAGCACCGGCGGACGGTGGAGCAGCGAGCAGCCGAGCGCCAGGCGCTGGCGGAATCCGCCCGAGAGCGTGCCCGCGAGCTGGCCGGCGGCGGGGGTGAGGCGCATGGTCTCCATGGCCCAGGGGATGCGCTCACGCGCGGCCGTGCCGATGCCGTAGACGCCGCCGTAGAAGCGCAGGTTCTCCTCGACCGTGAGGTCCTTGTAGAGCCCGAAGGCCTGCGACATGTAGCCGAGCCGGGACTTGACCGCGTCGGGCGCTTCCACGACGTCCACGCCCGCGACGGTGGCGCCGCCGGAGGTGGGCGCCATCAGACCGCAGAGGATGCGGATGGTCGTGGTCTTGCCCGAGCCGTTGGGGCCGAGGATGCCGAAGATCTCGCGCGCGTGGATGTCGAAGGAGACCGCGGCGACCGCGGTGAGCGTGCCGAAACGCTTGGTGAGCTCGCGCACCGAGACCACCGGAGCATCGGCCGTCACGGCGGGAGGATGCGCGCGTCGGCCGGCAGGCCGGCCTTGAGCGTGCCCTTCGTGGGCGCGAGCGCGACCTTCACGCCGAACACGAGGTTGGCCTGCTCCTCCTCCGTGAGCGCGGCGCGCGGCGTGAACTCCGCGCGGCTGGCGATCTCGACCACGCGTCCCTCGAAGCGCTGGCCGGGCGCGCCCGGCGTCGTCACTTCGGCCCGCGCGCCGAGCTTCACCTGTCCGAGCTTCGGCGCCGCGATGTAGGCGCGCATCCACAGGTTTTCGGGATCGCCGAGCGTCACGACCGGGATCCCGGGCTGGGCGATCTCGCCGGGCAGCAGGTTCTTGAGCAGCACGACGCCCGAGACCGGGGCCACCAGCACCAGCTCCTGAGCGCGGCTCCGGGCCCCCGCGAGCTGGGCGCGCGCGGCGTCGGCGGCCTTCTCCG
>Ga0184629_10000449_pt1 | contig 18477 bp, 15 predicted proteins | sample PLM4_32_b1_FD_133158 | JGI IMG/M metagenome (GOLD analysis project Ga0184629, IMG submission 133158) | Groundwater sediment microbial communities from an aquifer in East River, Colorado, USA - PLM4_32_b1 | ecosystem: Environmental > Terrestrial > Soil > Riparian zone | place: USA: East River... | reverse complement strand
ATTATAATCTTCCATATCACAGATTCTTTGGGTCAGTAATTTTAATGCCGAATGGACATTTTGAAGTTATCAACGGTTATGATAATGATTATTATTTTTGGGGTGCGGAAGATGATGCACTAAGAAAAAGATTGGAAGCAAAACAAATTACAATTGAAAGCCGCCAATGCAGATTCAAAAGTTTGCCGCATGAATCAAATATCAATCATGAAAAAAGAATGATAAACTTTGCAAGGTCAAAAGCGCCGATTGATTGGAATAACGGTTTGTCGTCTTGCCAATATGAAGTCGTGCATTGTGAGGATTTGGAACATTATACTTTACTACAAGTTAAATTATGATTGAGACAATTCACGTAATAAATCTATCGCCGGACAGTTTCATAGACCCCTATGCAAATCCGGAACTTAAAAAAAATATAGCCAGATGGCGGCAAGAAAATGTTTTATCCATTTCGGCGCAATCAAAGCAACATGGTTTCAGTTGTAGGTTCTGGGAAGGGAACACCGAAGAAGAAGTTTTTAGAAGTGGGAACATATCAAGAGCCTTCAAACAAATTGTTCGTTATGCAAAAGAAAAAAATCTTCCAATGGTCACAATCATGGAAGACGATGGCGTACTTACATCGCCTAACTCATGGAAATACTACAACGATAATCTACCAGAAGATTTTGATTTATACTTGGGCGGCATATATGCGGGGCAACTTGAAGAAAACAGAATTGTGAATGGTTGGTCGGGCAACACACTTCTAACGGTACATAAAAATTTCTACGATTTCTTTTTATCAGCAAACGAAGACCCGCTTGGTCTTGGCCAAGGGCATCTTGATAGATGGCTTGGTAATTTCTGTTTTGAAAAAAAATACTTTGTAGTGAGGCCATTCGTAGTAAAACAGATTAACAATTCTTATTCAGATAATCACAGAAGAGTTCAGAACTATGATGCCTATGAAGAAAAGTGGGAGTATTATCAGGATTGAAGTTTTTTACTTTCTTTTGCTAACGCATCACAAATAAATTTATCAAGCAACTCCTGCGGCGTTAAAACTAATTCTCTACAAAGAATTTTTATCAACCTTATTTTATCTCTATCTGTAAATTTTTTCCGATAATTTATGTAATCATCGGAAGCTCTTTTTGGGTTAGCCATAAAAATAGTTGGGTCAACGTTGCCCCAATATTAAGCAATTTACAAACTGCAAGTATAACTTTATGCCTGAATTTTTCCCACAACTAAATGATTTTACATGGAATCGACTGAAGTTAAGACCCCCGATATTAAAACAATCAAGAGTGCCGGACAACCAGAAAGGCATGATTTCTCCAATCAAAAACCAACAGTAGCCGCAGTTGAAAATAACGGTGCTGCTCCTGCCGCTTCCGCAGAACCCGCAGCAAATAACGGTGCTGCTCCTGCCGCCGCACCAGAGATAACACTTCCTGAATTATCGGAAGACCAACTAAAGAAGTTGTTTGCAGATAAGGGTATTGAAGGTTTTGATGGCAACTTTGAAACTTTGAAACAAAAACTTTCGAAAGCCGATGCGCCCGTTGATAATCCTCCTACTGAAGAAGAAAAGAAGCAAGCGGAAGCCGCACTTGAAAAAAGAATGCTTGACCATTTCATTGCAACCGGCGGAACACCAGAAGCATTTGTTGCAGTTAAGCAGATCGTCGCAATGGATTTAAAAGAATTGTCTATCGCAGAAATAAAAAAAGAAATGAAGGAGAATAAATTCTCCGATGACGAAATTGATGTTGTCTTAAAAGAACGCTACTATCAACTAAATCCCGATGAGCTTCAAAAAATAGTGACAAAAGATGAAGACGGGAATGATGTTGAAGAAAGCGATGAAGATTTCAAAAAAAGAAAAGACCTTCTTACAAAGAAAGTTACATACGGTTCCACTAAACTGGGAAAACGTAGTTCTCATACAAAACAAAATGCCGAAACAATTTTAAATAATCTGCGTGAAGCAGTAAAAGCAGAAGACTCAAAGAAGGTTCAGGAGCAACAAATCTTGTCTAAGGTTGACGAGATCTCTAAAACCTTTCCGAGACAAATAACACTTGAACTGGGAGAGGTAAACAATACCAAACAAGCTCCGGTTGTATATGATGTTACCGATGCTGATATTGCAGAAGTCGCAGCAAAGTTTAAAGATTCGGCGACAAGACAAAAAATTTTACTAAACGAGGACAAGACTTTAAACCTTGCCTACTTGATGGAGTTGGAGCTTGGGAAAAAAACCCGTGAGTCTGCAATAAAAGCGGCTTACATAGAAGGTGGCAATCGACAGGTTGCTGCTTTCGAAAAGGTGTTTCCGGGTTCGGCTAAATCGTTGGGCGTAGGTGGCTCACAGGCGGCAGCTACACAAGGACGAAAAGGTGTAATTGCAAGTGCCGGTCAGCCAGAAGTTGCAGTCCCACAACGAAAATAAACCGTGGCTACAACAATTACAACCAATAGTGCTTTAGGTTTGGGATACCAAACCGGCATATTTTCCGGGCCATTAGGCGAAAACCTCAATCAAACCTTTTTTGATGCCGCCTTTGCCGGACAAATCAATACGAACAAGATTTATAAAAGTTCATATCACTGTAACATCATTCAGGACTGCGGCATGAGCCAATGGCTTGAAGAGTTCATGGGATATGATACCGACTGTCATCCCGCTTATTCACTTATCGAAACATACAATTACAAGAATCAAATAACAGTTCAGACAAACGTGACCATCAATGCGTATCCTGCAACTGGTGTAATTGAAATGCTGCCTGCCGATGCGTATTCAGCAAATGCGTATGTGTTGCCGCAGGTAGGAAACATTCTTATTTTCCCAACAGGTGCAATGGGAAAAGTTACCGCTATCGGTACAGCAAGTGCCGCCGATCCGAAAATTACAGTTCAACTACTTCCGGGTGTTGCTGCGCAAGTTTTGCTTGCAGGCGACAAACTTTATGTATTGTCAGGTTCAGAGATTGCAGATTGCGCTTGCCCAGCAGGTCAGTTTGCGGTTCCTGATATGCCAATCGTAACCGATTTGAATATGTTCAATTTCGGTGATAAGGGTCAGGTGTGTGGCGATGCCATTGACAAATGCCAGTGGTTAAAAATTCCATTTACTGATGAATGCGGTAATGTAATCAACGCATGGTACACAGAAGCATTGCAACTGATGTACCAGCGCCATGAAAAAGCCAAGTTCTATCAAAGACTGCTTAACCCGAATTTTGGTATCATACCAATCGTAAAAGCAAGAGGATGGAAATGGACGCCGAACTCAACAACTGAAATTGTTGAAGAAGATTTCAGAACACTGTCAAACCTGCTTGACCAACAAGGTGTAGGTTGCCATGAGTTCGCCATCTTCGCCGGTAGAAATTTATTCTCTCAATTCCAAAGAATATTCAATACGCTTGCGAAGAGCAATCTTCAGTATTCAGAACGTCCATTGAACGAATGTGCATGGATAAACCTTGAGTACTGCGGTATAAAAGTAGAAGGCTTAACCCTTCACGTTTACAAAGATTGTATGTTCTCAAACGGTAAAGAACTCGGCGGGCCAAACAGCGTGTTCCCTGGAAGTGCTATCATCATCCCAATGTGTAACCGCCCAGCTTGTCGCCGTGGCAATGGTTCAACAAGAGGTGATGCAGGTGGCCGCGACAGCAAAATGTATTCAACAGTTTATTTCCGTAGCGATGCAACAGGACAGGTGTTCGATAACCTGACTGATAGCAACGGTATATTCGGGCCAAGAAATACATTCGGAACTGGTTGCAGAGAACACCAATGGACTATACAGTCGAGGTTCCTTGGTGAGATTCACTGCGCAAATTGGTGGGGCTTTATGGGTCTGTAAGTCATATAAAAGCAGGGGTGAAATTCATCCCTGCTTATTTTCATAAAAGCGGTTATCGCCTTAGCCCGCAAATAAAGTTGAGGCCGATTTATAAAAACAAAAAATCATGTCAAACGTAAAAACTTACCATCTGTTAGCGCACACTGAATCAACGGCGCAAGTTTATGTTCAAGCAAACGCAACTCAAAAAGTACGCTTGAGCAAAAGACCAATTGACCATGCTTATGGTCAACTAACCTTTTCAAACAGAGAAGGTAGCAATAAAACAATAAGGCTGAAACTAAACACAGATGAGATATTTCTGCAAAATCAAATTAAACCTGAAATTGGAATTCCGGCAAATGAAAAATATACGCAGGCGGAACGTGATGCGTTGATGTTTCGTGATGGAGTTTTGATTACCGCAAATAAAACTGTGCAATTGTTTTTAGAAACAAGTCCGCAGTTTGAAGATTTTTGGAAGCCAGATGAACAAGGAAGAGTCGGCTCTTGCCCAGATATACAAAAGCCTCTTTACAAACTATACGATAAAACAGTTGAAATAAAGAGCAATCACGCAATGTTCCAATTGCGATTGAAAGCGGCGAATCGTGTTAATGATTTGAAAACTGTTGAAGATGCACATGAACTTTTATTCCGTTTAAATGGATCATCATTTAAAGCACCGGACACACTTGAAGAATGTGTTGATTTACTCGTTGGATTTATCGATGATGCCGACGAGGTAATGCTTAATGCGCTATTGAAAGACAAATTGAATGTGGATGAAAAAGTAACTGTGTTACTTGGTAAAGCAATAAAGCATGGTATAATTTCTTTTGATAAAGTGCCTGACCAGATTGTAATGACCGTTGGCGGCGCTACAAGGAACGTAAAAGAAATTTCTTCTGAATATTCATTTGAAGAAAGGAAAAGATATTTCTCTGAGTTCCTTACAATCTCTGACGGCAAATTATTGCTCGATGATATTCAAAAAGAAGTTGACAAAAAAGAGAAGAAAGTTGAAACGAAATAATTTTTTAAACTTTTAAATTTTAAAGATATGGGATGCGGCGGAATGGGTGGTTGCGGCGGAAGTTCATCTTCTCAAAAGACCAGCAACCATTCACCAAAAAAAGCACCTAACTGGGGCATGACAAAACAACCAGGCACAAATTCTACGCAAGCAGCAAGGAACGCCGCCGGTGGATTTGGAACGCCGAAAGTTAAAATGAGCTTCAGGGGCTCTAAACGATAAAATAAAATGCCAGGAACAGTAATAACAACATCTCCCGATATTGCGCTACTCGATAGCCATATTATTGCTGACTTGTGCATAGGCAAATTCTATGTCGATATTTCAAATTCAATTTACATAGGAAGCGGGGCCGATAATGTACTTGGTGCAAATGTAAAAATCGTCAACCCCTATGGCGTTGTTGTTAAAGACTATGGCTCTAATTATGAAATAGCACCAGCGTTAAGTGGCGGCATGGATGCCGTTATTTCTTTTAATATACCTACTCAGGCAAGCAATTATCAATACGGTAAGTACACAATATCAGTTGAATTATTTGACCAGAATAATACACGGTATGTTGTTACAAAAACCGTTTCAGTTTGTGAACCTGATAAGAAAAATAAAACAAGAAGTTACGGTACATTATCAGCTACACTTAAAGGTTCTTGTACTGATGGAAAAGTTTATATCATCACCGATACGCCGCCAAATTATAATGGCCGCATATATGAAAGCCGTGATTTGGATTTAACGCTTGACTACCCAACAGCAAGCGGCGAAGATCCACTTGAAACATCAATCGGTAGTTTCAGCGTTCAGCTTTACGAAGGTGTTTATAAATTAACCGGCACTGATTGTGTTACCTATAATTTCGGTGACAATGTTTTTGTAAAAGTTAATTACAAAATAAAATTAGAAAAAAACATTCGCTGCCTTATTGATGAGTGCTGCGTATTTGCAAGACTTGCTGAACTTAATCTGCAACTTAAAAACGGATGCCCACTACCTGAACGGGAAAGGATTTCTTCCATTACAGTTGATGCTTTACTTCTTTTAAAAACTATTACGCTTGCAGCAAACTGCGGCGAAGACCCAAGTGATTATATTACTGACCTTGAAAAATTACTTGGTTGCACCTGCACTTGCAATTGCGCCGAAGGCACACCGATAATCAACACAAGCCCTGCAAAAGATTTTTCTATTGTTGGCTGCGGCTTTGAAAAAACAACAGTAGGACTTACTGATACATATACGATATATAATTATTCTTATGTTGTTGGTGTTGTAGAGAATGGTGGCGTTCTTGTTGTAAGCACAGCTACGCTTGATGGCTGTACGCAAACACAACAAATCACCTTCAGCATTGATGCGGCATACTCGCAAATAAAAAGTCTTATAACTGCTGATACTTCTTATTGGGAGTCGCTTATTAATACGATACTTAACTCAGGTAATATTTCAGCATTTCAGGCGGTTCTTGTTGCAATAACAAATTGCTGCAATTGTTCGGCTTCAATAAGTGGAGTGAGTGATTCTCAATCAGGAGCAGATGTTATTTTAACATGGACTGGAACAGATGAATTTTCTACTGACATTTATGTTGATGGAATATTCTTAGGAAATGTTCTTGCCGGTGTGGATACTTTTACGGTTGTTGGCGGCGCAGACGGAGCTACACATAACTACGCACTACTTCCAAAATGTTCAAATAATAAATACGGCACTTCTGCAAACGGTTCATTCGCATATCTTGGTTGCCCATCAATATCGCCTCCGGTGGTTAGTTCAAATAATGTGAACGGTGTTGAATGTCCTTATGACCTTACAACACTTGAATCAACACCACCTGTTGGGATTACAAATGAGTGGCATACGGCGAACAATACAAACGCTTCATCACTTGTTCCGGATGCTACACAAGTATCAAGTGGTGTTTATTACGCTTTTGCAAAAGATGCTGACGGATGTTATAGCACCGCAACAACAGTGACGCTTATTTGCGCTGAAGCCACAAGTTGCACAGCGCCGCAGAATTTACTTGTTGCCGATTCAGTGGGTGGCTTCCTTGCATCGTTCCAAAGCGCCGCCTTCCCGCCGCCATCAAGTTCTTATACCGTTAAGAGAAGACTCTTTGCCGATCCGGATGTTGACGGCAGCTATACAACTATTGGTACGCCGACATGGAACGCGGGTACAAGCAAATGGGAGATACTTGACGTAACTGCAATAAACAATACATTATATGTTTATAAAGCAATAAGCAATTGCGGTGGCAGTCCTGTAACAACACCTTATACTACTTATACCTTTGCAAACATTGATTGCCCATCACTGACCTTAACACCGGATGATGAGACAGTAGAATATTCATTTGCACCTTCTGGCGGCGGCATTGATAAATACGAAGTGAAAATTTATGACGCTACCGGAACAACACTTATTCATACAGATACGCATATCCCTGCTTTCTCTAATCCGACAACAGGAACATTCACATATCTGTCAGCGGGTACAACTTATAAAGTAAGGATAAGAGTTTATATCGGTACTTATTATACTGATTGCGCTTTTGTAACTACAACCACTACGACACAGAATTATAGATTGAATGCGTCACTTGGTCTTTCAATAGATAGTGTGACCGGAACGGGTGTGCCATCGCTGCCATCAACAGGAACTAATGGTTCACAGCTTGGGCATCATACGGCTATCTCTGGTAATCTGTCAATAACAATTTCAGGCGGCGTTTTCACGACAACCAAACTAACTGTTTATAAAAATGGTTCAGCACTTATTTGTACAGCCGTAGCAGCAGCAGGCGTGTTTGTACTGGCAGTATCGGCGCTTGAATCTGATGATATAATTATATCCATAGAAAGTGGTGTGTGTTAAGTTGATTAAAATGAGCAAAGAATATAAAATAAATGTTGATAAAAGGAATATATGATGATTGTATTGATACCATTGGAACAGACCAAAATGGCGACCTAAGTTTTTCCAAATTCAACCGCTTCTCCCGTAGAGCAGAACTTTCAATCATTGATTGGCTCACAGGCAATATTGATGTAATCCCTGCTCCTCCTTTTCAAAAAAATAAAGATTGGCTTTCTATTTTCATTAAAAAAGTACCCGCACAAGTTACAGGCGGCGTTATCTCTAAGCCAGATGACTATTATACTTACGACAATTTTTACAGGCTTGGGAGTAAAGTTGAAGCAGATTGCGAGGAAGAAGAAAACCCGCAACTGTGCAATACTCCAATCGAAATACTCGACGGCCAACAATACTATGTTCGCTGCAATACTTACATAGAAGAAAAATCGCCGTCATTTAAAAAACCAATTTCAAAAATAGTTGGAAATACATTTGAGGTTCTCCCAAATGATTTAGGTAGCGTTGTTTTAGAGTATGTACGCAATCCTGTATTCGGCACAATAGTTTCAAGACATGATGATGTTTATAATGAAGATGTGATTGATGAAAATCTAAGTACTAATTACGAATGGCCGCAAGGATGCAGACAAGTTCTGGTATGGTTCATCGTAGATATGTTTAGTAACTATACCCGCGAACAGGCGATAAAAAGTTTCAACCAATCATCAAAACCATGATACACGAAATATTAATAGTAATATTTTTTACCTATATCTGGGTGCTTGGTGTTAAGATTTCAACTGCTGAAGGGATGGTATTTGATAAACTTGGGGAATGGGGAGAGGCAAAAGAACAAGACGGTTATAAAATATTTAAAGGATTAATAACATGTCAATGGTGTTTGCCGGGGTTTCATTCAATTATTGGTTGGACTTTTGCATTTGCGATAGGCGGCATCCAATTAGAATGGAATTGGAAATATTTAGTGATGTGGCCAATCATCATTATGGGTACAAGTTTGTGTACCGGATTAACATGGACAATTTATTTGACGATAAATCAGATAAGAGAGAAGAATGAAGTAGAGGCAAATTATTTAAGTCATATAGAACAGATGGCTTTTTTTGATTTACAGGAAAGGAAGAAAAAACATTTGGAAAGGAAAAATAATAATCATTAGTGGCTAATTTACTTTCAATAGCGGAGCAGGCATGGGCGCAATTATTTCCCCGACCTACGGATGAAGAAGCTGTGGATAGGGAAGACTTCGTAGCAACGGCCAAGAGTGAATATGCTTTTCAGATATGGAGAAAGATTAAAGAAGATAAAGTATTATACGGGGACTGTGATATTCCTAGTTATTTATTAAGTGAAAAAGAACTTGATGTGGCAGATAATATCATGGATATTTCTTCTTTGAAAATAATGAGAAGCATTGACCAAGAACTTTGGCTTCAGGATATTGGCGGTATAGGCTGCGAATGTCAGTATATAAAAAGCACTTTGAATAATAGTAAACTACTTTGTGATGATGATAGTTTGCCTGATGATTCAAGAACGTTTTACCCAATGGGAAAGAAAATTATTTTCCCAAAAGGAGTTCATAAAACACCGTTGGCAATCGTGTATGCAAACCAAGGAGAAGAAATTGATGGACGTATTGAGATTGATGATGCCATCGGCGGCATATTAAGAACAAGGTTAATCGAAATATACGGCGGTAAAATTGGTGTACCAGATACGGCAAATGATAGCGACCCAAATAGTAAATAATGGAATTAGTAAACTGCAATACTGAATTAAAAAGAACTGTGCCACTTACGAAAGTAGTTGGCGCAGCTATTATTGACCTTCATGAGAATATTGGTTATTTGCAACAGGTGGCTACACATCATGCTGCAAGAGGATTAAAAAAAATAACAAGAGAAACATTAAAGACGGGTTTACGCAAAGTAACATTAACGGTTAATCAAAATACAAGAAGTGCAACTTTACCGCCAGATTTTGATAGCGAAGAAGGTGTGTATATCATTAATGAGAGAGGCTTTAAAGTTCCGTTAAGAGTAAATAATAAACTTGTTGATTATAAAAATATAGAAGATATAGCGCCGCCAGAACTATGCCCTAAGTGTAATCAGGATACACAAATATGTCAAGACTTAACGATAACAGAAGAAACAACACTTGTTGTTGTCAATGGGATAACAGCGCAACAAACTGTTGTAAAAAAACTTTATCCTGATGGAAGTTATTATCTTGAAACGACAATACCTGTTTGGGATATAGATTCCGAGGGAATAATTTATACTACCGCAAAAGAATTTATTACTGCACTTGAACTAAAAGATTGCGGTTGCTTGGTTGAGTCACCAGCAAACATTGAAACTATAAGATGCCTATGCCCTGATGTATGGTGCAATTATTTTGCTCCTTGTGACAGAAATTGTGTGGTTGATTATGGCGGGTACAGAATATTTGAAGAAACTGGACTTATTTATTTTGATAAACCGCATTCATTCGAAAAAGTATATCTGGAATATTGGGGCTTCATGGTTAAGAAGAACGGCCAATATCATGTACCGGAAATTGCATTTGAAACTTTAGTTGAATACACGAAACACAAATGGGTTCAGAATAAAAAAAATATACCACGTTGGGAACGGCTTGACCAATTCAATGCTTACATGAGAGAGCGAGGGAGCATGGAAAAAGCGATGGGGCGAATTGGCCTTTCACAAATAATTCAGGCCATCGGGCTCATTCCAAAATTTGACCTTGACTACAATCCTGAAATGTGGTGTTCTGGTTCCATTGTTTCCTATTCTACCGTGAATGGGTCTGCCGCCGCCGCCGCCGCTGCTGAAGAGGCTTGCGCCGTCGCTGTTGCCGCTACTGCCGATAGCGAATCAGATACCGAAGGATGCAACGATGAGCCGCTACCAGAAGTAGAATGCCCATGCCCACCATGCGACCCAACAAAGCAGCCATTCCAATTAGCGAAGATTGCAGATGTGAGTGATGGCCCAGTATCGGGCACTTCAACTTATCAGCATAATGATTTGATTGGGGCGCTAGATGTTAATATTATTAATGTAAACAATACGCCGGAAACAGTGCAAGCATCGCAATTCACTTTTAATAATATTACCGGAACTATTTCTAGGTTCCAGGGAGATGGGGTTACGCCGAATCAGTGGCAACCCGGAGATGTATTAGTGGTTAATTATGCAAAAATTGAAGGGGTAAGTATTATAGGGGGCGCAACTCCACAAACAATTTTCATGAGTGCCGATGGTACATATATATTACCAGATGGGTATTTGATTGATAAAATTTATATAAAACCAACAGCGGCAGATACAGTAAGGATTGGAACGACGGTTGGCGGCGATGAAATAATGTTCGACAAAGTAATGGTTCCAAATGTTTACAGTACTAATGGTATAAACAATGTAGATGTGTATGCAGATGGAGCGCCGGTTACAATTTATTTCACCGGATTTACGGCGTCGGCGCAAATAAAAATTTATTTATTATCAATATGAAAAAGAAAAAAGAATGACAACAGTATGTCCTTGTCCTCCTGTGGTGCAAAAAAAAATACCATTTCAGCTTTCTATTAAAGCTGGATTTCCGGGTGGCCCTATTATTGGAACAAGTGCATACACAAATTTAGTTCTTGTAAATGCTTTAGATGTAAATGAGATTTTCGTAAACAATACGCCGGAAACAGTACAGGCGTTACAGGTTGTGTTTAATTCAACGCTTGGGAAAGTTTCAAGATTTCAGGCAGATGGGGTCACCCCAAATCCATGGCAATTAAATGATGTATTGATAATTAATTATGCGAAACTTTATATTACCGGAAACGGTGTAACAATTTTGCCTAACGGAACACCGCAAACAATTTTATTGAGCGGTGACGGCACGTTTACATTACCGGCAGGATTTTTCATTACAAGGATTTCGATAAAACCAACAGCGGCAGATACAGTAAGGATTGGAACGACGGTTGGCGGCGATGAAATAATGTCAGACAAGGTAATGGTTCAAAATGTTTTTACAGGCAATGGCGTTAGTTTAGCCGATGATGCTGCTATGGCCGATGGCGCTCCGGTTACAATATATTTTACAGGATTCACTTCATCAGCGCAAATAAATATTTATACTTTACCGATATGAAAAAATTATTTACTATATTAATCTTACTTATAAGTATAAATTCTTTTGCTCAAGATGTAGTGGGTTCAAGAGTTATAGCTAGGCAAAGTTTCTTTTTAAGAAATACTTGGATTGATTCACTTAGAAGAGATACGCTTAATTGGGCTAACGATCTTACTTCAGCCCCTACAACAGGAGCAGTATATAAATTTGTATTGGGAAGAATAGGTGGCGGGGTAACAAGTGTTGGAAGTGGCTACGGTTTAACAGGTGGCCCAATAACAGGAGCAGGGACACTTGTATTTGATAGCACTACTGTGTTTCCTCAATTAAGAGCAACTGTAAAACAAAGATTTGGAGTACTTGGTGAAGATAGAATTTTGGGGCAGGACAGGTACATAAACGGGCAATGGAACTACGGAATTGAATTTGATAGCTTGGTATATTTTAATCTTGAAGGCCCAAACTCAAATTTTATACGAACACAAATTGGGTTCAGCGTAAATTTTATAGATATAGCTCTTAATGGTTCAGGGGGAGCTTATGCCTCGACTTCAAGCGCAAATACAAGTGGTAGCAGTACAATATTCGGGCCTTCAGCATCAGGCGGTAATATGTATATGAGCATGGATGCAAGTGCAACGGCTAAATCACATCAAATAGGAAGTTCTCACAATGTGGCTGGAAGATGGTTGGATACAAAAAGTGAATCAATAATTTCTTCAACCGATGCAGGTGGTTCGTATTGGTATTGGGATATACAGCAGTTGTTTGGTAGCAGTAGCGAACGGTTTACAAATGTTACCATGAGGATGGATAGTACCGGATGGTGGGCAAGAACTCATAGAAAAACAGGGAGTGCCAGTTCGGTTTTATATAAAGGGATAAGAGTTGATACTTTATCAAACTTTGTGTTAGAGAATTACCCAAGTTCAAGAGCAGACGGAACTACAGCAAAGGCTCTTTATATAAATAATGCAAGTGGGGATATGGTTTATGGGATAGTCACTCCGGGCGTACAAGGGGCGGACGTAGCAAGTTTAGCAGGCGCAATAATCCTTGGTTCTGATGGCAGTACTTTTGAAATAACAGGCACGAATGCCATCACCTTAATATCAAATACGAATTGGCGTAATGGTTCAGAAGTGACATTGATATTTACATCAACGGCATCGTTAACTGATGGAACGCCTAATAGTGGGACAAATATAGGAATGGAGTTAGCAGGGAATGCAAACTTTACAGGAAGTGCAGATGATACTATAACGCTTATTCTTAGTGAGATTGGTGGAACACAGAGATGGCGAGAAAAATGTCGGAGTATAAATTAATAAATCAACTTGAATTACCCGCAAACAAATAAGCCACTTAAATTAAATATGGATAAATCGCCAAAAGTTATTGGCGTTGATGAAATGTTCTACGCTTTAAATCATGATATCTTTTTAAATAGCGATGGCAGTAAAAGAGGTACACTTGGCAAAGGCTCACCAATGGTAGCAAATAGAATTGCTTGTGATATGGAGCAACCGGCAGGGGAGTGTTATTCTGTTGGTAAATACTACTGCAACTTAACTAACGAACTTTACTCATGGATTTATAATGGTAACAATGTTCATTACATTCAACGAATAAATGGCGATGGCGAGTGTGAGGTTGTTTATCACGGTTGTTTAAGATTAAACGCTTCACCAAAACATTCTATTGAACAATGGCGAGCTTATTTGAAGTTAGATAAGTTGTGCGCAAACAGACATGGTAAAGCACTTGTATGGGTGGACGGTACAGATGAAGATATAGGTATGATTGATGTAGAAGCAAGCATTGCAACAGAAAATTTTACTACTCCATTCTTTGATATTTGCGGCGACCCATGTGAACTTATTAAAATGTGTGTGCCCGATCCGTGTGGATGCTTAAAAGGAGAGTTTGTTCAATGGAGACTTGCCGATGCCGGTAAATCAAATTTTATTACTGATGTAGGGATAAAAATATCTTATCGCCATGTTTATTATGATGGCCGCGCTTCTATATGGTCAGAGCCTTCAAAACCATTTTATCAGGACACAAAGGGGTGCTTTGATAGTTCAGACGGCTTCCCTCGTTGCATTAAATTAAGAATACCCATCGGTAATCCGCTAGTTGATAAAATTGAGATTGGCATTATAAAAAACGGCGCAGTATCAAAATATGATACCATTGATAAATACAAAAAATATAATAGCACTCAGCAGTATTGGTATGAAAGGGACTTGTCTGAACAAGTGCGAAGTAGTTTTTCAACAGAGGATTGCAGCTTTGATTACTTTTTTTGCAATGATAAAGATTGCGAACCTATTGCGCCTGAAGAATTTAATCGTGTATTCAACCCATCGCCAAGAGAGCCGCAAGGATTTTTCCCTATCGGCTTGCCCAATCAAAGAGACACCGCGCTTGCTTTTTATAATTACAAACAAGGAAATTGCCCTATTGACAAATTTGAGATTGATAAATTCGGTATTCAAGTAAGCTGTCCAACAGATACCTGTGAATCGGAATACACTAATATCATCGCTTATGCAGTTGTCCATAACAGGGTACATAACCGAAACCAACCAATATACAGACTAGGCGGTGATGCGGCCAATGCGGAAGATGATGTTGATGATACGGCTTATTTCGGCGGCTTAAATAAAGTAGGTAGCGGCAGTCTTGAACTTGGGCATGGCCAAAGATTTAAAGATAAAGTAAGAAACTTTATAGCCTATTTAGAAGGGACTGATTATTGGGATGAGATGAAACAATGGAAGGCCGATCCCGGCTTGGTAAACATTGAAGAATGGGGAACACTAGGGCACTTCGATAATAATTTTGAAAGGAATAGGTGGCGAAGGGCAATCGCCGACGGCCAATTTTTTTATCAGAAAATGGAAATTAAAGTGCCAAAAGGCACAAGAGGATTTTTAAGACTAACCTCTCATCAATCAACCGGGAATGAACAAAACAAATCCACCTTTGTAATAGGCATCTTGAATGATATTAGAAGTTATAGGGGAACAACTACACTTGATTCAGATAATACAGATTTTAATAATGAAGAAATATATTTCGATACCTGCAATTTAGATACCCTTGAAATATCTAAAGCATTCGTGATAGATGATAATGCTATTGATGCTGGATTGACAAAAGCGGCTACTTCTTACAGTGGGTATGTAACCGATGGTAACGAGATACCAATTGAAGGCGCTGTGGTTACGTATGGTTCAACAACAAGTGTAACTGATTTTAATGGCTTCTTTCACTTTTATATTTATCCCGGCGATAAAGATTCTATTGATGTAGATGTGTTTGTTGAAAGAGACTGCGGCGATTTTGCGAGTATTAAGGTAGCCTCAATGAGCGCAGAACTTGGAGGGTCAATAGTACAAGATATTAATATTACAAATGAGCCTTACAGGGATGGGATGTTTGCCACAGTAAAAGTAAAAGCTGAAGATTGTGATGGTAATAGTGTAGCCGGAATAAGAGTAGCATTAAGTGGTTCTAAATATAAAGTAACCGGCACAGATGGTTATGCCGTATTTAAAATTCGTAATTATGAATCAAGAGACAGAATAGTAACAGCGGTTCTTCTTAATAAGGGCGGCTGCTTTAATACTGATTGCCTTGGCGAGTGCAATGCGTGTGCGGCCTCAAGTTCTGCTGGCACACCGGCTTGTTATCAAACAGAACCAATAGTAACATTAAGCGCCCTGACATTAAATACCGAATCAATTATTTCAAATAAAAACGGGCTCAAATCAGGTGGCCGTTATCCATTCGGATTTATTGCAAGAGGTAGCTGCGGCAGGATAAGCGCCGTTAATCAGGTTACATATATTGATGTGCCCAGAGTACAAGAAAGAAATAGGGATGGGTTTTGTTCATTTACTTATAACGGTAATGATATAACGCTTCCTTCATGGGTAAAATGCGTTGACATTGTTCGTGGCGAAAACCTTAATCCATTTTTACTGCAATGGTTGGTGGATAAAATAGAAAGAACCGATGACGGCAAAATAAAACTTACTATTCAAAGCCTTAATGATTATAACGAAAAATATTTCTTTAAAACCAATACTTCTTATCAGTGGTTAAAAGGCGATAGAGTTGAGTTTATAAAAAATGGTGATGGAACTATATTTTCGATAGCGCAGTTCGGGTTATTAAATTATCTAACGATTAGCCCATTCAATGATGAGCAGATAAGTGGCGAGACAGAGCAACCGGCAGACTTCTTTAATCAACTTATAATAGAAGATGATGGTAAACTAGCTGAATTGAAAAAGGGGGCAGTCATCGAACTTCAGCGGCCAAAAGAATGCACTACTGAACCAACTTATTTTGGTATATGTGTTTCAATTCCTGTGGTAGGTGGAAAATTGCTCTATGACAGCGGTACATTCAGAACCTTCGACACTTATTATGTAAATAGAAAAATAGGTGAGTTTCCATCACAGCAATTTGAAAATAAAAACCCAAGTGATTTTTGGGGCGATAATATAAATCCATTGACTGATGCGGGCAGACCATACTTTGTAAACAAGTATGAGAACGAGCAGCGGTTCGGCAGAAACATTACAATTAATTCGCCGACAGAGTTCAACAGATTTGGCGACATCGTAAAAAAATTAGACCCTGCAACGCATGGAGATATTATTGCAATGTTTGTGGTCGATAATCAGGTAGGCTTTTGTTTAAGTGAATTTGATAATTCACTATATCAAGTCGATGATAATTTTGTAAGAGTAAATCCACAGAATGTTATAACCGCAGCACCAGCAGATAGTATAATAAGTGATAGCGTAGCCAAGTTAAGAGGCACATTTGGTTGTCAGTACGATTCTATTGGGAGTATATTTTTTGGGGATGGGTGGCTAACTTGGGTGGATGTGTATAACAGTCATTACATAAAACACGACTATCAGGAAGCAAGAGCGATGGATATTGGTAAATGCCAAAGTTATTTTCGCCGCCGTTGTCAGGAGATAGGGACATTCAACAGGACAAATACTAATCCGCTGAATCAATACCGGTTCGCAACAGGATTAAATTACCAAAGCGGCGTCCTTTATCTTACTATAAAATCTTTGAGAGATAGCGGCATAAATAATGAATCAGCGCCATATCAAAAAAGAAATGAAACAATACTATTTCAACCTGAAATGGAAGAATTTTTAGGCTTTGCATCATTTACGCCTGAAGCATTTGCTCAATTAAGTTTGTTCGATGGTAGCGGTGCGGCTTACATTACTTTCTTGAACGGACTGCCATGGATTACTCCAATTATACCGGAAAAGCATAACGAGTTTTATGGCGTTGCTTGTGATTGGTATGTGGGGATTTCCTTGAATAAGGAACAAGAAAAACTGAAAAGGCCATTAGCGATTGAGGTGCAATCTGACACCATGTTTTTTATTAAACAAGTTACGACGGATAGAATTAACTTCGTAAGCGAACTGCCGCCGATAAAGATGAAGAAGATGGGAAAGAATAATGTATGGAATGGAAGTTTTTTGGGCAATATAAATTCAAGAGGCGGATTGTATGGGGATGAAAAACCAAGTGGATATTTTACGCAATTGTTGCTTTGTCGTGATAATACGAATAATTTGATTTATAATTCTATTGATAATAATAAAAGGATAGCATATTCAGAGATAGACTTAATAACATCAAAGTTCGCAATAATAGAAGAATCTGGCGTCACAGCAAATCTATAAGTCATGAAACTAAATTTTATAACACGATACTTTGATTTAGGCGCTGCTCTTGGTGGCGCTCTTGGCGCAGCAGGCCCAATAGGTATCGGCTTATCGGCGGCGCAAACAGCACTTGGGCTTGTGCAATCAATAAGCGGCGATGCCAAGATGAAAAAGTTATTGGCACAAAGAAAGGCGTATGTAACACCGGATGAGATTTATGATATTTTAAATGCAACAGCAAGCAGGGCTTCATCAGGCTACGACCCAACAACTTTAAATTATTTAACCAATCAAACAGACATAGCATTTTCTTCATCAATAGATGCGGCAACATTACTTGGCGGCGACCCGAATGATTTATCAGCACTATTCGACCAAAAAATGCAAGCCACTATGAAGATAGGAGCAGAGAATCAGCTATTGAATATGAAAAACTTTGAAAGGTTTTTGCAGGCCGAAAGTGTTGTGGCCGATTCAAAGGCCGCCGAGCAAAAGTCACAGCAAGATATAATAAATGACAAGCTACAAGCTGCCGCAGCAAATAAGCAAGCAGGACTTCAAAATATTGGTAGTGGATTAAATGCCGGACTCGCAACAGCTTCTGCTTATGGAACAGCAAATTTGTATAAAGATTTGGCCGCCGGTGATACAACAAATATCACATCACAGGCAACGCCTGATTATTATATTGATGTTTATAGAAAATTATTGGAGAATCAAAATAGAAGTGTAAATCAAAATAATTATTTAAACAGAGGGTAAAGCATGGCTACTGCATCAGATATTGGGGCTAATTTTTCAAACTATCGCGGCGATCAGGCGCTAGGTGGAAGCACTCTCAGTTCGTT
>Ga0184629_10000448_pt1 | contig 18495 bp, 27 predicted proteins | sample PLM4_32_b1_FD_133158 | JGI IMG/M metagenome (GOLD analysis project Ga0184629, IMG submission 133158) | Groundwater sediment microbial communities from an aquifer in East River, Colorado, USA - PLM4_32_b1 | ecosystem: Environmental > Terrestrial > Soil > Riparian zone | place: USA: East River... | reverse complement strand
CCGCAACTGGCGGGCACCACTGAAGCCTACGCCGTCTATGTCGCCGGCTCCAGCATGGAGCCCCGTTACATCGCTGGCGAGCTCGTCCACATTCACCCCGGCAAGCCGGTTACGCCCGGTGCCTTCGTGCTGGTCCAGCTTCGCCCGGAATCGGAGGGCGAAACGCCGCGAGCCTTCATTAAGCGTCTCGTGAGGCGAACCGCGACCAAAGTCACCTTCGAGCAGTTCAACCCGCCCAAAGAAATCGACATCAAGGCGGCCGAGGTCAAGTCGATGCATCGGATCGTGGGAAGCGCAGAGACCAGCGGCTTCTGATCGCGCCCCTTAAGGGCAGCCTTCTACGTCTCTTCCCTTTTGCGCTGCGATTGCAGGTGTTGGCACACGCGCCCAAAATATAGGACTATATGTTTATTCCTATTGACATTAAATAGGACTATTTGTACCTTCAGGGGTGTCCTTTGGAGGTGCCATGACGAGTTCCTATCTGACCCAACCGTTGCGCTCCGAAGCCGAGCTTCGGGATCGCCAGGAAATCCTGCCGATTGCGGTCGCGTGGCGAAAGATCATCTGGCGTCAGGCCGCCAGGGATGAAGACGAGCGACTGGATCGGCTTGTGGATTTGTGTACGCGTCTCTGTGATGGGGACCCGCTGGCTGGCAAGCTCCTTGCCAGCAAAGCCATCTGGACGCCGGGCTAGGCCTCAAGCACGACTCCGCTATAAACCCGGCATTTCTTAATCCCTGATCGTGCCTGTAACGGTGTCATCGGCCGCGAGGACTGTCTGAGATACCGAGTACGGACTCCTCTCAACGAATTGAATCTGCGCCGGGCGCGGCACCGCGACGGTCGCGGGGATCAGCGCGAGCATGAGTCCGATCGCTGGGACCGCCTGCCGATACTGCCGGTGATTGAGGAACACGATGATCGAACCGAAGGTGAGGATCGCGGCGACAGCGATTCCCCATACTCGCAGGGCCGGTAAGCCAAGCATGATGGCCGCGACGATATCGAGTACGCCCGTCACGAGCCTGACGCTGCGCCCATAACCCCAGCCCCGATAGGCCTCACGGACAAAGCGCGGCCCGATCAGCTGCACCAGCCCGATCGCGCTGAAGATCACGGACAGCCACAAGGCGATAAGGTCATAGATCGAAATATCGGACACGCAACTAACTCCTCGCTCACCCTCTGAAAGAAGGGGTCGGATCCCGGGGAGGGACGGGATCCGACCCGCATGCAGGAGCGGTCGGGGGGATCCGCCTTGCATGGCCTTGTTGATCCGCCTTGGGACGGATCAGAGGGTGAACGCGGCGTTTGGCTATGTGTTGCCTGGCTTACGCCAATCACTTTTGCCGTGCGTTCGTCCCTGTTCGGGAACAATCTTCAAACCGCGTGCCAAACGCCGTTACTAACTGGTAACATATGATGGATACTTACGTGTCAGTAACATGTCAAGTGAGGTTTTTGTATAGGGGCTGGGTTACGTGAATAACCTAATAGAAACAACAAATTACGGACTGATCACAACCGGTCTATCGGTGCGGTCAGGCGTGCCCTAGTTCACGATTTGAGTGAGGCCAAAGATGATCGTCCGTACACGGATCGCCGCCAACACTCCCGTAGTGAACGTGATCTCTCATGACTCGCCCGTAGGCCCTCTCATCCTTGTGTCCGATGGCGTCCGGCTTGTGGGTCTCCGCTTCATCGGCTGGACTCCGCCCTCCACCACCGAGCGCCGATCCGACGAGGTGTTGTCGAGGACCGCGCGTCAACTCGATGCCTACTTCGCCGGGCAACTCAGGAACTTTGATGTTCCGCTGCGTCTAGATGGGACGTCGTTTCAGCTGCGCGTGTGGTCCGCCTTGCGCGACATTCCGTTCGGCGAAACTCGAAGCTACGGCCAGTTGGCCGCGTCCCTGGGCGACCCTTCCGCGACGCGTGCCGTCGGTGCTGCGAATGGACGCAATCCGATCGCCATTGTCGTGCCGTGCCATCGGGTCATCGGAGCCGATGGTTCGCTGACCGGTTTCGGTGGCGGCATCGAGCGAAAGAGATTTCTCTTGCGCCTGGAGCAGGGACGCGAGCTGCGGCTGACAGGGTAGGAACGCTTGCGTCTTGCGCCGCGGTGCAAGAACGACCACGTTTATGGGATGACGAACAAGTTCGCTCGCGTACTGAACGCGCTTCCCGTCAAATTGGCGGACATAGAGTCGGCGGCTGCAGCCATCGCGGGGGCTGTCGAAGTCACACCGGCACGCCATTCGCGCATATTCTCTTCACTCGCCGGTGCCGAGATCTTCTTCAAATTTGAGAACCTGCAATTTACAGCCTCGTTCAAGGAGCGCGGTGCGCTCAACAAGTTGCTGTCACTCGATGACGACGGATGCAAAAGGGGCGTGGCCGCGATGTCGGCGGGAAATCACGCACAAGGAGTCGCTTATCACGCAGGACGGCTGAAGATACCGGCTACGATCGTGATGCCGGAAGGCACCCCCTTCACCAAGATCAAGCACACACGCGACTTCGGCGCTCGCGTGCTGATCGAGGGGGGCTCGCTTTCCCAGGCATTCGCTCGCGCTCAAACGCTCGCCACAGCCGAGAACCTGGTCTTCATTCATCCTTATGATGATCCGCTGGTGATCGCGGGCCAAGGAACGGTGGCAACGGAATTCCTCCACCAGGTGCCGGCGCTCGATGTGCTCGTCGTTCCTGTGGGTGGCGGTGGACTGATCTCCGGTATGGCCATCGCCGCCAAAGCGCTCAACCCGCACATCCAGATCTTCGGCGTGGAGACCAAGGTTTATCCTTCGATGTTCAACGTCATGAAAGGCGAAAACATTGTCTGTGGTGGTCAGACCATCGCCGAAGGTATCGCGGTGAAGGACACGGGCAATATCGCGCGCCAGGTTGTCGGTGCCCTCGTCGAGGATGTCCTGCTTGCCGGTGAGCCGGAGATCGAAGCTGCCGTCGTCAAGCTTCTTGAAATCGAGAAGGCGGTTGCCGAAGGGGCGGGCGCTACGGCGCTCGCAGCCGTCCTTGCCAATCCGAAGCTGTTCGCCGGCCGCAACGTTGGGATCGTGATTTCGGGCGGCAACGTCGACATGCGGCTCTTGTCGAACGTGATCCTGCGCGAGCTCGCGCGCGAGGGCCGCATCATGTCGCTGATCGTCAGCATCGAGGACCGGCCCGGCGTGCTTGCTCGAGTTGCCTCGCTGATCGGCGATGCTGGCGGGAATATCCTAGAAGTTTCCCACAATCGCCTGATGACCGGTGCAAGCGCGAAATCGGCCGATCTGGGGCTCGTTATCGAAGCTCGCGACGATACCCATGCCGACGAGATCAAGGTGCGGATCGAGCAGGCGGGCTACGCCGTCCGCGAACCCGACAATCCTCCGCATTGAGCGGTTCGCGTTAACCCTTCTTTAAGCATGTGCTTCGGCTTTGCGGCCCCACCGGCTACAGTTGCAGGGAAGCCAAAAGGCGTACTCGGATGCCCAAGACGCTCGCGCAGTGGACCGGAGTGGCCGTGACTGCAATCGTCGTATCAGGCTCCGACATGGACATCCTGTACGCCGTGCCCCTGGGAATCTTCGCAGGCGCTCTCGCGACGTTCTTCTCGAGCCTTGCGGAGGCGGCGATACCCGCTGCTAGGCCGATTCGGAAGGAATGGAATTAAGCGCCGTTTCGAGTTCGACAAAGCTCGGCTGAGAGTCCGAGGGCACACTGCCGCGCCCGATTTCCACCGACACCTGCGCCGAGTTTCCGTGCAGATGCGCGACCAGGATGTCGCGGATCACGTGATAGAACTGGGCTTCCTCATCCACGATTCCCTTTAGCCGCGTCGCGATGGGCCCGACGAGCCCATAGGCGAGGAACACGCCGAGGAACGTTCCGACGAGCGCGCCGCCGATCATCGAACCCAGAATCTCCGGCGGCTCGGTGATCGAGCCCATGGTCTTGATCACGCCGAGCACGGCTGCGACGATGCCAAGCGCGGGCAGACCATCGGCCATCGTCGTCAGCGCGTGCGACGCGGTCAGCGCTTCGTGATGGTGCTTCTCGAGCTGCTTCTCCATCGCCGTTTCGACCTGATGGGGGTCTTCGAGGCTCATGGTCATCATGCGCAGCGTGTCGCAGATAAAATCCAACGCGAAATGATCCTTCGAAATCTTCGGATACCGCTTAAAAATCCCCGATTCATGCGGTTTTTCGATGTGGGCTTCGAGCGCGATCATGCCCTTCATCTTCATGGTCTTGGTGAGGAGAAAGAGCAGGCAGAGCAGGTCGCGGTAATCGGAGGTCTTCCATTTCGGGCCGACGAAGGCCTTGGCGATCTCCATGACCGTGCGCTTGACCGAGCCGATGGAGCCGCCGAGCAGGAGGGCTGCCGTGGCCGCGCCGCCGATGGTCATCATCTCATGGGGCAGCGCATGCAGGATGACCTCGAAATGGCCGCCCGAGAGCACATAGCCCCCGAACACCATCGCGAACAGCATGACGATGCCGACGATCTGAAGCATGCGGACTGATCTTCCCCACCCGAACGGGGAGTATCGGGGCCACTGCTTAAAGACGGGTGAAATGCCCCATTCGCTGCCAACTCGTTAACGCCTACTGGCTGCGCACTTTTTGCCGGAAATGGTCTATACGGACGCCCCATGTGGGACATACGGACCGAGAGGCAAGCGGACAGCCACGCGATCGAGGCGCTGGTCGATCGCTGTTTTGGACCTGGCCGTTACGCGAAGACCACCTACCGGTTGCGCGAAGGCGTCGAGCCGGACCCCCGGCTGTCCTTCGTGGCGGTCAAGAGCGCCGATGGCGTCCTCTTGGGCTCGGTCCGCTTCTGGCCGGTCGCGATCGGGGGCGAGCCGTCGCTTCTCTTAGGACCCCTTGCGGTCGAACCGGAACTGAGGGGCAAGGGTATCGGAATCTCGCTGATGCAGCGCGGTATCGAGCAGGCCCGCACGCTCGGCTTTGCGACCATGATCCTCGTCGGCGACGAGCCCTATTACGCGCGCGTCGGATTCTCGAAGCTGCCGCGCGGACGCGTGCACATGCCCGGCCCGGTCGATCCGGAGAGGCTGCTCGGCTTGGCGCTGAAAAGCGGCGCGCTCGACGCTCTTTCAGGAGACGTCAAGCGCGCGCGTATCGATAGGGCGGTATCGGCTCAGGCAACGCCCTTGGGCTAGGACTTGCACGGCTAGGTCGCGCGGCCGAACCAGCGGTGCCGCTGGGCGCTGACTGGCCTCAGATCGCCGTCTTCGATCTTGACGAGATCGCTGTGACCGAATCCCTTGGAATAATCGAGCACCGAGACGACGGTCGGCTGGATGCGAAGCATGGGGGCGAAAGCAGGATTCGGCCGCGGCCAATCGGCGTATTCGGGATAGCGCTTCATGAAAATCTCGGAGGCGCGATTGAACTCCGCTGTTTGGGTGACGGGAACGGCCTTGCCCGCAAGCGAGAGTCCCTTGATCTCAAGCGGCTGGGAAAAGTCGCTGGCGATCGCGACCGACACGCGTGAATCGCGGATGATGTTCGAGTATTTTTGGCTCAGCCGGGCGACGAAGCAGTAGATCGTGAGACCGTCATTGGCATATCCGACGACGGTTGCCTGTGGCCAACCGTCGGGGCGGTTGGTCGCTAGCGTCATGATCCGGTGCTGATCGAGGATGCGAACGGCAAAATCTCGCACTTCCGACGTCATCGGAGTCTCCATTAACGCTGAACTCAATTGGCCGGCGTCACCATAATGACGCGGAAGGGCCGCTGAACACCGTCGTGCTCGGTGATCGAAACGTACTCGCCCGGCGAAAGCGCGTGCTTGTCGAGCTTGAAGAAGAGCTCGTCATCCGCGTCGTCTGACTTGTCATAGTCGAACCGCCAGCCATGGCCGACATGACGGAGCGTGCCGTTCTCCTCCGGCGAGTCGCCCCAGAACCGCGTCACACGGCATTTGTCCTTGAACTTCTTCCAGGCCGAAGCATCGATGTGACCGTCTTGGTTCAGCGGCACGACGAATTCGTAGCCGTGCGATGAGCTGCCCTGAGGAAAGGCAGACGATCTGGACAGTTCGAGCCGTACCCGCATCAGAGACATATCCGGTTCTCCCTCATGGTGATTGTGGTTGTGATTACTCGGCGCCTTCGGCCAGTGCGCTTAAGGCGTCCATGTCGTTCAAAACAATCTGGCTGACGCTCGGAATTGCGATGACCCGCTCACGCTTGAGCTCGCTCAACATGCGGCACACGGTTTCGATGGTGAGGCCCAAATAGTCCGCGATGTCCTGGCGGCTCATGGGGAGGTCGAACGCGAGCCCCTCCTCCGCGTCGGAGCGTTCCGCGATGTGCAGCAGGAAGGAAACGATGCGCTCTTTCGCGGTCTGGCGACCCAGCATCACGAGATGATCCTGCATCCCAAGCAGGCGCTGCGAGATAAGGACAAGAAGACGGCCGCGGAGGTTCGGCATCGATCTGCTCAGCCGCGCGACCTGGCTTTGCGGGTAGCACATCAGAACGACGTCGTCGACGGCTTCCGCGGTGAACTTGTAATGGCCGAACTGCATAACGCCGAAAAGATCGCCGGCAAGCAGGAAGTCCGCGATCTGCCGGCGACCATCCGCCATGTGCTTGCACAGCCTGACTGCGCCGCTGATCACCTTGTAGACATTCGTCGCCTCATCACCGTCACTGAAGATCGTCTCATTGCGGGCGAAGCGCATCTTCATGCCGACCTGTTGGAGGGCGCGAAGATCCTCGTCTACGGCCGACGATTTGGAGGGCGCGACAACACCGCCAAGGGACGCCCGCGAGAAGGGGTTCTGCGTGTTGCGCGCGGCTGTCATTGAGTAAACCGGGTCCATTGCGATTGACATGGGCGTTCCTCAGCTGCTCGTTTCGAACGCCTGCATGTTGACCCGCAGCAATGCTTTCGGGAATTCAGGAATACCCCTTAGGGGATTCTACCTAGCGCCCAGCCATTGGCTGCATTCGGCGAGAGACAGGGCTCGTGCCAACGAACACAGCAGCATGTCGTCTGCTACCGGCTTGTCGAGGAGCGCAAGTGCGCCAGCGCGAACAACACGTTCTTTCAGTGCGGAATCGCTTCGCCCCGTGAACGCGATCACGGGAAGCTTGGACCCTCGCGCGCGCAGCGTATCTAAGAGCTCCAACCCGGTCATTCCGGGCATGTGGAGATCAAGAAGTATGCAGCCTGTGACCTGCAGAGGCGTACCAATGAGGAACGCCCTTGCCGAGGCATAGTCGCGCACCTCGAGACCGTGAGATTCTAGAAGCGCACGCATGGAATCCCTAACCGCTTCATCGTCGTCCACGACGTGGACGACGAATGGTCTGGGATTCTCCAAACGAACCTCCTCAGGTAGGTGGGCTGTTGCACCTGCAACCTAGGAGCCGCGCCTTCGGAAGGATATACGGAATAACCCTTAGCGCTTGGCTGGCGGGTTCAGACCGGCTGCCAGAGCCAGCCGGACTAGGTCGGACAGGCTTCGCGCCAGCATTTTCTCCATCACATGGGCGCGATGGATTTCGACCGTACGCGGCGATATGTCGAGCTCATAGGCGATAACCTTATTCGCCTTGCCCGAGACCAGACATTCCAGCACCTGCCGTTCGCGTTCGGTCAGAAGGGCAATGCGAGCGGCGGCCGTCTGAGCGAGCGATGCCTGACCTTTGCTCTCCTTGCCGAGCACAAGCGCATGTTTGATGCTTTGCAGAAGAAGCTCATCGTCGAACGGCTTCTCGAGAAAGTCGACCGCGCCGGCCTTCATTGCCCTCACCGCAAGCGGTACGTCGCCATGCCCAGTGACGATGATCACGGGCAGCCCAATCTTGCGATTGGCGAGCTCTTCCTGCAGCGCCAGACCATCCATATCCGGCATGCGGATATCGGCGATCAGGCAGGCGCCTTGGGTAAGACTGCCATCTTCGAGAACGGCCTTGGCCGAGCCGAAATCGCGCACATCGAAACCCGCCGATTCCAGGAGAGCGCGCAGCGAGTCACGCACATCTGCATCGTCATCCACGATCAAAATCGGATCGGCCATCTCATCATTCCAAATGCGTCACCGGCAGCCGAAAACGAAACTCGACGCCACCGTCCGCATTTGGCGTCACCCAGATGCCACCATTATGGGCCTCAATTATCGATTGGCAAATTGTGAGTCCGATCCCCATGCCCTTTTCCTTGGTGGTGACAAAAGGCTGGAAAAGGCGGGCGGCGACATCGTCGGAAAGACCGGGTCCCGTGTCCGAAACCCCAACCTCGACAGCATCCTTTTCTGCGAACGTGCGTATCGTTAGATCGCGTTTGGGCGAAGCCTGCATAGCCTCGATGGCGTTGCGGATCAGATTGATGAGGACCTGTTGAATCTGGATCTTGTCGATCAGGATTGCGGCAAGGTTCGGGTCGAGTTCGAGATGCACCTTCACATTCGAGTCGGCCGACCCGACAAGTCCGAGAGCGATCGCCTCTTCCACGACCTTGTTGAGGTTTTCATATGTTCGTGAGGATTCGCGCTTTTCGATGAAGTCGCGGAGATGCCGGATGATCTGGCCTGCGCGTGCAGTCTGGTTGGTCGCCTTTTCCATCCATTCTCGCGCCTTCTCAACCTGCGGACCTTCGAGTGCGTTCATGGTCCGGGTCGCGGCCCTCACGTAGTTCATGATGGCGGTCAGCGGCTGGTTCAGCTCATGCGCGAGCGCGGACGCCATCTCCCCCATGGCGCTCAGGCGAGACACGTGAAGCAGCTCTGATTGGAGATCCTGAAGCCGCTGTTCGGTGCCTTGGCGCTCGGTGATATCGCGGATGAATCCGGTGAACAGCCGGCGCTTGCCGACCCAGACTTCGCCTACCGCCAACTCGAGCGGAAACGTCGAGCCATCACGTCGCTGGCCGACGACGATTCGACCAATTCCGATGATCCGTTTTTCTCCGGTCTTGCGGTAACGAGCGAGATATCCATCGTGCCCTTCGCGATAGGGTGAAGGCATGAGCACTCTGACATTCTGTCCGACGATCTCGTCCTGGGAATAACCGAAGAGCCGCACCGCCGCGGAGCTGAACGATTCGATGCCTCCCGATTCATCGATGGTCACGATCGCATCGGGTCCGGTGTCGAGGATCGAGCTTAGCCGAGCTTCGCGCTCGACGAGCGCGGCATCGGATTTCTTACGCTCGGTCAGATCGTGGATAATCCCGACATAGATCTTTTGCCCCTCGAGCGTTCCCTCGCCAACCGACAGATACATCGGAAACGTCGCGCCGTCCTTGCGGCGCCCCATGACTTCGCGGCCAATCCCGATGATGCGCTTCTCGCCAGTCGCACGATAGCGGGAGAGGTATCCGTCGTGCTCCTCGTGATAGGGCGAGGGCATCAGCATCTTCACATTCTGGCCGATAGCTTCATTGGCCGGATAGCCGAACAGCCGCTCGCAGGCGGCATTGTAGACCTCGATCGTACCCTTCGCGTCGATGACGATAATGCCGTCGACCGCTGTCGCAATCAGCACCCGAAACAACGCGTCCGTGGGTCCTGTGGTCGTCACTAGCGATTTCCGGCCGGTTGATACGGATCAACTCGGCTGCGCGAAGGGGCTGCTACAAGTCGCCCTCGATTGTTGTTGGGAATCGCGCGATGTCTGCTCACGGCACACGGATCTGGGTAGTGATCACCGATGGCGTGAGCACCCGCATATGTTCGTCCCAGGACGGCATCGCAACGCCCATCACCGCACCCTATTTCCACTGGGACTCAGGCGAGCGGGATGTAATGGCATATAGGGCCTGGTTCAAGGCAGAACGTCAGACTTGGCCGGGCCAAAACCCCCGACGTCAACACCTCCTGCACATAGGCCAGGTGTTGCTCGAAGGCGCTCGCGCCCACGCTTATGAAGGTCTCTTGATTATCGCTGGGGCGCCAATTGCAGCTCAGCTCGAGAATGAATTGGCGCCCGAGACGCGCGCTTTGCTGATCGGAAAGATCATCCAGGACTACTCGGGCCCCGAACTCGAGGTGCTCCGCAAGCAGCCGGAAATACGCCATTAGGAGAATGCGAGATGAGGAAGGTCCTTGTTTCCCTGACAGGCTTTGAAAGCGACACCGCCGCGCTCGATACTGCTTACCTCGCAGCGCGGTTGTTCGACGCGACCCTCCACTGCATCTGCGTTCGGCCCACGCCCGCGCAGATCGGGATCGGAGCATCCCCGTTCGAGATCGGCGCGGCGATGAACGCGGCTGAGCTGATTGCAGATTTGCAGAAAGAAAACGAGCTGCGAATAAAAAATGCTCGCCTTGCCTTCGACTATTTTTGCAAGAAATGGGACGTCACGTCAGCGACGTGGCAACAGATCAGTGGAGATGAAGTTGAAGCCACCATTACCGAAGCGCGTTTCCACGATCTAGTGGTGCTAGGTCGTCCACCGGAGGCCACGGCTCTATCGACTGGCGGCATTGGCGCGGTGCTCGTCGCCGGCGGACGGCCGCTGTTGGTCGCACCCAAGACGCCTCCCGAGAATATTGCTCCGACGATCGCAATCGCGTGGAAGGACGGTCCAGAAGCGGCGCGCGCCGTCACAGCCGCTGCACCTCTGCTGGCGAAGGCTGACAGGGTCATCGTGCTCGCGGCGGACGAAGGCGACACCAAGACAAATGCGAGGGTCGCCTCCGCCGAACGCGTCGCCGCCCAATTCCGCCGCCATGGAACCACAAGCGAAGCACGCCTTGTCATTCCGGGTGGACGCAGCCTTCCCGACGCCGTGCTGGACACCGCTGCCGCGTGCGGCGCTGATGTCCTTGTCATGGGCGGTTACGGCCATAGCCGGTTGCGCGAGCTCGTGTTCGGTGGGTTTACACGCCACGTCCTCAATTCAAGTCCGTTGCCCGTCTTTCTCTTCCACTGACGTGGCAGCAAATCGAAAGGAAACAAAAGATGAAAATCGCTGCTCTTATCTCGTTCACCCTCTGCATCGGCTATGCGAGCGTCGCCGAAGCAGCCGGAAGTGCGGAGGCCGGACGTCAAATGGTGATGCGCTCGTGCTCGTCCTGTCACGCGACCGAAGCTTCGGCAACAGCGACTGATGGCGCGCCGCCGTTTACGGCCGTCGCAAAGACAAACAAAGAAAGACCGGCTTGGATCCGGGGCTGGTTGATGTCGCCACACCCGCCGATGCCCAATATTTCGCTGTCGCGCCAGCAGATCGACGACATCATCGCCTATCTATCGAGCCTGCCGACAAATTAGGAGCACGTTCCAAGCAACGGCAGATGAAATCCTTCGAGCGAATACCAAATCCTTCGAGCGAATACCATCGCTGGAAGGAACCAGCATCGCAGGTGCTGCACAAAAGATCGAACAACCGCTAGCCAGTTTCTAGCTAGTTTCCAGGGACTTCAGATAAGCGAGCAGATCATCGATCTCGGCCGGTGACAGCACAAATTGCGGCATTTGACGCGCACCGCCGTGGCCGACAACGATGCCTTCCGCCAAGGCCTCGGCAAGCGCCTCTACGTCGTAGCGTTCATGCAACGTCCCAAAGGGAGGTGCAGGAGCATACGGACTTGATCCCGCCCGGCCGATAGCATGGCACGTGGCGCAATGCCGCTGGGCAAACGCGCGACCGCGCTCGATTTCGTACGACAATGGCGCCGACGCGGCAGCAACACCTTCCGCGCAGAGCATCGTTGCTAGGACAAAGATTGCCGCTTTCATGCAACTCTCGCTTCCGAAACACAAACAAAACTTAGCTCGCGGCGTTCGTTGCGGCGTTGATGCAGGTCAATTACAGCGACCACTTTGTCGTCAAAAATTAGATTAATGAAACTTGCGGGGCCGACATGAGCGCAAATGGATTGGACACCATCGACCGAACCGTCCACGAAACCAATCAGTGGCTTCGGATTGTCATGGCCGAGTTGAAAACGACCAACCGCCACCAGGCCTATGCGGCCCTTCGCGCGAGTCTGCACGCGCTGCGCGATCGCATCGGACCGGAAAATGCGGTTCACTTCGGAGCGCAGCTGCCGATCCTTTTGCGCGGCGTGTTCTATGAGGGATGGCGTCCATCCGAAACCCCTACACGCGAAAGGCGGCTCGACGACTTCGTTGCCTACGTTGAATCCATTCTCGGGCCCAAATCGGTGCTTGATCCTTACGAGGCCGTGCGGGCGGGCTTTGCGGCAATCGCCTGGTCAATCACGACTGAGGAGGTACTCAAGCTGATCAGCGTTCTACCGCGCGAGCTTCGCGTGCTATGGCCTGACTACGTGTTCACGAGACTCGCGAGCTGAGGCTGCAATTCGGCGAGTACTCATCGGCTATTGATCTGCCTCAATGAGGATTTGGTCCAATTCTGCGAAATAACACACTGAATTTGCGTTGCGCAGGCAAGGAGACGATTATGAAATCGTTGCTCAAACACTTAGTTATCGCTCTTTCAATCGCGGCGACGGCACAAATCGCACACGCCCAGCAACTTGGCGACGTGAAGGCCGGCCTTGAGTATGCCGATGCTGTTTGTGCGGAATGCCACGCGGTGAAGAAGGGCGAACGGGTCTCCCCGCACGAACGAGCGCCGGCCTTTGAACTGGTCGCCAATGCGCGCGGAATGTCCGAGATGGCTCTGCGGGTATGGTTTCAATCGCCGCATCCTTCGATGCCCAACCTGATGCTGAAGGAGAAGACCTCGGACGATCTCATCGCTTACATCATGAGCTTAAAGCAGAACCGCCGGAGCAAAAGCGGGTTATGAAGGCCATAAACCGCATCCTAGTCGCAACAGACAATTCTGACGGCGCCAACCGAGCAGTCGAGGCTGCTGCCGACCTCGCGAAACAAGTCGACGGATCGCTCATCATCGTTAACGTCGAGCAAGGCTATTTCGACCATCATCTGGGACCGATCGACAGTCGCGACGGCGTTATGGACATGCTTGATGCCCGTTCGCGCGAAATTCTGCTGCGGGCCAAGGAACAAGCCCAACGACTCGGCGTCGCACATGTCCAAACGATTTCGGGCCTCGGAGATGCCGCGGCGTTCATCTTGGATGTCGCGAAGCGCGAGGCCGTGGACTTAATTGTGCTCGGCAAACGCGGCCGCAGCCGCTTGGCCGGAATTTTGCTCGGGAGCGTGTCTCAGCATGTCGCAGCGCTCGCGCCTTGCAGTGTGCACGTCGTGCCCTGAGTAGCATCAAGCCCAGCTTTTAGGCGCACTCGTGCAACCGGCACAATCGTGATAGCTCTGTCCAATGGAGACACTTGGTTCTACCGCGCAGGCGACCGTGTCCGCAGGCGACACTGCCGACAGACTATATTGGGTGCTGCTCGGCTTTCTGCAAACGATCATGCTCGTCGAGCTGGTCGTGCTGGTACGTTCAGACCAGTGGCCGACCGCCCTGCAGGTTGCGATTATCATGGCGGTCACACTGGCGCCTGTCACGCTCGGGTCCAGATTGCCGGTGAAAATTCTCTCCGAGTTTCAAATCCTCGCGATCACGTTTGTGTTCGCGTCCCTGTTCCTCGGGGAGATTCAGAGATACTACTAGCTGCTCTGGTGGTGGGACGCCAGCCTGCATGCCTCCTCCGGCCTGATGTTCGGGATCGTCGGCTTCCTGCTTGTTTAGTACTTAACGAGAACGAGCGGATCGATATCAACTTGCGTCCGCGCTTCTTGGCCCTCTTTGCCTTTGTCTTCTCAATGGCGGTCGGCGCGCTTTGGGAGGTGTTCGAATTCGCCATGGATCAGACCTTTGGGCTGCAGATGCAGAAACCACGATTGGGCGATCCCTCGGGTCTAACGGATACGATGTGGGACTTGGCGTTTGACGCGATCGGAGCGGTGATCATCAGCATATTCGGCTGGTGGTACATGATTCGCGGCCAACGCTCATTCATCGAGGACTGGATACGCAAATTCATCGCGTATAACCGGCAGTTGTTTCGCAAGAAGAGCCCACTTCGCTCACCATCAGCACATCATAGCGAAGGATCAAGTCGCCGGTGACGCCTGCGTGCAAGCCTTAGAAGTGCTCGCCGATGCGGAATGGGCCGTGCCGCGTGGACGCCGCGACCAAGTAGGCAATGGACCAGCCGATTAGGATGAAGCCGTTCATGGACTCCAGAGCGGCGAACACACGCCAGCCAGGCGGCGGCGTGATGTCTCCGTAGCCGAGTGTTGAGAACGTGACCGTCGAGAAGTAGACGGCATCTTCGAGACTGCTGACCACGCCCGTCATCAAGTGAGCGAAAGCCCAGATCCATACCTCGACCGTGTGGACGAAAAAAATACCTAGCACGGTCGTGACCATGGCAACCGTCTTACCCAGGCTGTGCCGGTGGAGGCTGAACCAGTGGACGATCCAAGACATCCAGCGCGCGAGCGCGACCAGCCCCACCGTGTGGACAATCACATTTAGCGATATGACGAGCGCGCCGAGGGCAAGGTTCGACACCATCGCGAAATACCGAGAAGAAGGTGGCACCTGAACTCTAGGCAGCGTTGCGCCGTGGGCTTTCGGCAATGAGTTCGGAACGATCGGCGACGAGATCGTTGTCGGCCTTAGGGACGGCCCTCTCCCGATAAAATAGCGGGGCGGCGAAAACGAGGAGGCCGCAAAACAAGAAGACCGGCGGCAAGAGAATCCAAAGCAGCAGAATCTGCTGATCCCATAAGATTCGAGTCGAAGACCACACGAGCTGGCACCCCACGAAAGAGCTTCAGGCCCCATTCTGTCGGACCTTAAGACTTGCGCTTTGATCTGGATCAGCCGCGACGGACGCCTGGGGGCAGCTTGATTCAGGTCAAAGCGACATGAAGCGATCGGATGCATAGTGGACAAAGCAAAAAAGGGAGACCGTCATGCCACTCGAAACCATCCTGTACGTAACGTTCGTCCTTTCCGCTCTCGCACTGTTCGCATCGACTCTCGCCTATGCCGAGTGGGCGACGAGGCATGCAAACGACCCGGTTCGCACCCCGGCGAGCTTTACCCAAGAGAAGCCGTGCTGCCACCACAACGACGCTGAGCCTGTACGGAAGGCCGCCTAACGCCATTCACCGGCCGTTGGAGACATCGCATGCTGCAAGCACTGTCGGACTGGTTGACGCAGACGCCACTCCATGAAGTCTTTTCGGACACGACTCGCCTCGAGACCTGGCTCATCATTCCTATCTCGCAAACGGTCCACATCTTGGGCGTTGCGATCGTCATGATCGCCATCGGAATGCTTAACCTGCGGCTCTTGGGCGTGCGCGTGACCAGGCAAAGCTTCGCAAACCTTTCGGCCCGCTGGATGCCGTGGATCTGGAGCGCGATGGTCGTTCTTTTCATCACGGGCGCTGTGCAGACGATCGCTGAGCCGACGCGCGAGCTCATGAACTACACGTTCCGGATCAAGATCGTCATGCTCCTGGTCGCGGTCGCGATCACCGTCTTCTACAGAGCGCAGGTGAAGAAGGACGCCAAGTACTGGGAGCGATCGGGTGAGCGGCGCACATTGGCCTATGCGTTGGCCTCTGTATCGCTCGTTCTCTGGCTCGGGATCGTCGCTGCGGGCCGGCTGATTGCCTATGTCGGCACGATTGACGAATTTTGACATAACGGTTTGAAGGGGCTGACTTCGATGTGGGACCTACTGACGTGGATTGATGCGAGCCCAATGGCTGAGGAAATTCGAATCTCGCTGTGGCTCTTCCCGACTTTGGAAATCGCGCATGTGGCCGCTATTGCGGTCGTACTGGGTTCTATTGCCCGGGTTGATCTACGGTTGGCGGGGCTTGTGTCTCGCGACCGCGCCATCAGCGAGATTTCGCACGAGATGCTGCCGTGGACTTGGGCGGGCTTTGTTCTTGCGACGACTTTTGGCGCCCTGCTCTTCGTGGGCCAGCCGATCCGGTACGTCGAAGTCGTGTTCTTCGACGCCAAGATCATGCTCATCCTGCTCGCCGGCCTCAACATGCTGCAGGGGGATCGGCCGTTGGGACCGCGCGGGGACGCCACCACTCCAAGTGCGGCTCGCCGGCGGTCTCTCCTTCGCGTTCTGGATCAGCGTCGTCATCTGCGGCCGGTTCATCGGCTTCGTCTGAACTGAACCTGCTAGTAAGATAAGCATACTCGTCAGCTTGGCCTTAGCTTCATGCGGCTTGTCCTTGAAACATTCTTTTGACTTCCTAGGTTTGGCTACGCCTAGGCACCGGCCAAAGGACAGGCAATTGAAAGTCATTAGCTGGAATTTGCTTCGTAGGACGGGGGCGGCCGTCACAGATGTGGCGGCGCTCATAGAAGTCCATCATCCCGATCTTCTATTCATGCAGGAGGCAACTGAGGAGATCGAGGCCTTGCCATGCGCCATAGGCGGGCATGGCCTTGCCAGAACGTTAGTTTATTCCGTCGGCGAGCGCCCGTAGCCCATCGACATTTTGCAGCTCCAATCGGTGCTGATCTGGAATTGTGATCATACGTGCGGCCTTCAACCGCGAGAGTGTGCGAGAGACGGTTTCCATCGTTAGACTGAGATAGTCCCCGATATCTTGCCGGTTCATTGGGATGGTGATGCTCGTGCTGCCTGCGTCCAAGCGATCGGCGAGTAGCAGCAGGAACGCGGCCACACGCTCCTTGGCCGTCTGGCGCCCCACGACAGTTAGATGGTTCTGGATATCGCAGACGCGCTGCGAAAGCATCTGAAACAACCGGCTGCGCAAGTTTGGATTGTCCCGGCAAAGACGTTCAATCCGCTCTTGAGAAAACGAGAGCACAGAAACGTCGACCACGGCCTCCGCCGAGAAACCATGATCGCCAATCGTGACGAAGCTGAAATAGTCGCCGGGAAAAAGGAATTGAGCGATCTGCCGCCGACCGTCCGGCAAATGTTTGCAGAGGCGAACGACCCCGCCGACAATCTTGTACGCGTGATCTACAGGCTCTCCTTCGCTGAAAATGGTTTGGTTCTGTGGAATAAGAAGGGGTATCCCCGTCCGATCAAGCGCACCCAATACGTCGTGAACGTCGCGATTTGGTGGGCCGGCGACGGCCTGAAATTGCGGCCTGGCAAGCGACATGCGCGGTCCCTCATTCTTCGATAGGTCAGAACATCCCCCAATACATGGGAATTGGAAACTCAGGGAAGTTACGTAGTCGGCTGCGACATTTCGGACGCAGCGTGACCTAGGTCAAGGAATAGCCGGTGTGTTTCGGCGACCATTTCCCATCGAAACTCAAAAGGAGGGCAACACATGCCGAGGACAGCGCGCGGCACCCGCATCGACGCGCGGAAGGTCATGGAGGATCTGAACGCTGAAGCCGAAAAGTTGAACTTTTGGTTGCGCACGGAGATGAACGTACCATCGCAGCGGGCGTGGTTCGCGGATACGGGTGGGGCCACTGGGGGAGGGGAGAGACAGGTCAAAGGGCGCGTGGCGGCCAACCAGCATAAGGCGCTTCCTTGCCTTTGGCGCTGGAAGGACTATGGCCCCTATCTTGAGCGGCTCGCCAAGATCGCAACCGAGGGGGACGTTTCTCCCATCGAATTCGCCGATCGCCAGAGCATCCTGCTCACCAATCCAGGATTGGATGGACGCCTGCAGATCACGACGACGATGCGAACCGCGATCTCGGTCTACGTGCCTGGCGACAGGGCGCCTGCCCATATCCACAGCCCAAATGCCAGTCGTACGATTCTGACCGAAAAGGGCGGCTATACGAATGTGGAAGGTGAGCGCTGCGAGTGCCGCCGCGGCGACATCGTTTGGACGCCGAACGGAACATGGCACGACCACGGCAACGATTCGGATAAGCCAGGGATCTGGATCGACATGTTGGACTGGCCGCTGATGGAGTACCTCGATGCTGCTTGGGTGGACCTCGACTACCCCGCCGCGTCACATGCCAAGCCCAATATCCAAAAGACGGTGCACGGTGACGGCTACTCGAGCCGCCTTTATGGATCGGGTGGTTTGAAACCCGGTTTCGGAGCACATCGGCGCGGCTGGGGTCATAATCCGACGCCAATGATTCACTTTCGTGGGACGGACATCCGAGAGACGCTAGACGGGCTGCGCGATGAGGAGGGCGATGCATACGAGGGCATCGTCATGCAATTCGTAAATCCGCTCACCGGACAATCGGTGTACCCGACAATGGATTATCGGGCCCAGCTCCTGCGCCCCGGTGAAGAAACGCGCTTCAAGCGCGAGACGTCGAGCATCTTCGTGATTGTGATGGAAGGGGAGGGTTACAGCGAGGTCGGTGGGTGCCGCTTCGATTGGCAGAAGAATGACGTCATGGTCATGCCGAATTTCCTATGGCGGCGCCACGTTAATACCGGGAAGCGCGATGCAATTCTATACACGGTCTCGGACGCTGCCTTGATGCAAAACATCGGTCAGTACCGGGCGCAGGGAAAGGAGCGCGACGGCACCGTCACTCAGATTGTCACGTAACGGCCTGCGATACATCAAGACTCAAGAGCGGCATACAATT
>Ga0184629_10000447_pt1 | contig 18503 bp, 13 predicted proteins | sample PLM4_32_b1_FD_133158 | JGI IMG/M metagenome (GOLD analysis project Ga0184629, IMG submission 133158) | Groundwater sediment microbial communities from an aquifer in East River, Colorado, USA - PLM4_32_b1 | ecosystem: Environmental > Terrestrial > Soil > Riparian zone | place: USA: East River... | reverse complement strand
CCTGGCGCACCGCGGCCCAGCGGCGCGCATCGAGCCGCGCGCTCTCCGTCGCGAGCAGGCGCTCGAGTCCCGGCGGAATCGAGTCGGCCGGGTCATTCGCGTGGAATTGCTCCTCGATGGATTCCTGCAGCGCCGCGAAGAAGCGGTCGTCCGGATCGTGTGTGAGCAGTGCGGTCAGCACGTCGTCGGCGGATGCCATGCGCAGGCACTGGGCGCGACAGATCTCGCACCCCTCGAGGTGGTGGCGAACGAGATCGAACGATTCGCCTTCGAGCGCGCCTTCGAGGTGCGCCGAAAGCTGATCGGGCGCCAGGTGCCCGACCTGCTGCGGCTCCCCGACCTGCACCAGAGCGGCGAGACGAAGGCGCGCGCCGGCCAGCAGCGCCGGCACGCTCCCGGGCGTCACCCGGAGCACGGCCTCGATGAGGGAATGGGGAAGCAACTCGGCGATACGCAGCGCGACGGCGGCCTGCTCATCCGGATCCAGGCTGTCCATCGTCAGCAGGAGGCGCTTCGCCAGATCGACCACGCCCGGATCGGCGCCCGGGGGCGTGCCTTCGAAATCGCCGGGGCGGTGGCGCGCGCGCGCCAGATTGCGAACGATGCTCGCGACCCACGGGAAGAACCGGCGGCCGTCCGCCATGTATCGGACGCCTTCCTTCGCCTTGAGCACGGCCGCGTGGGTGACCACCGCCGCAGTCTGCACGTCCCGAGTCAGCGCGAAGGCCAGCCGATAGACCGGACGGTGGTAGTGGCGCAGCAGGGCGAGGAACGCCTTGCGGTCGCCCTTCTGTGCGCTGAGGACGTGGCCGAGCTCCTCGGCGGCGTCCATCCAAGGCGTTCGCGGATCCTGAGCCTGCATCGCGGATTCCCTTTCGACGCGAAGACCGCCGCGTCCACGGCAAACCGCGAGTCGGCGTCGGGCGGGAGCGCGCCACCGCGCGGCGGGCGCGCGGGCGGCCAATTACCGGTCGGGTGGTTATCGACGCGATCGCCGGGGCGCTTGAGCCCGGGCCGCGCGCGACGCCGGCCGCGAATCCGAGCGGCGCCGGACCCCTTTCCATCGAGAGCACCGGGAGCGCGGCCATGAGCGAACGGGCGATGACGCCTCGGCTGTCGGCGGCATTTCACTGCACATTTCGTCAGCTTGTCAGCTCCCGCTCAGCCTGGCGCCACGGCGGCTCGCGCTTCCGGGTGGGTGATCCGGATTTCGCGAACCCTATGCTTGTTGACGATCAGCGTCCCGAATCCGGTCTGCGCTGTGACGAAATCAACCGGAGAGCTCAGGAAGTCGGAGAGCCGGATGAGCTCGCCCTCGGCACGCCACTGGATGCCGACCTCCAGCCGGCGCAGATCGACAAACTGCATTTCGGCCCTTTGCTCCCGCGTTGGAAACCCGCCGGGAGGAAAGACGAAAGACCGCTCGACGCCAGATCCAACCACTACCCAGTCGATGTTGAGTCGGGTCAGGAGCAGAACGCTCGTGTCGTCGGTGGGAATGAAGGGAATGACGTCGCGTTTCGAGTTGAGAAGTTCCACCAAGCTCTCGGTGCGACCTTCAGCCTCGACTTGCGGATACAGCAGCAGCCATCCGTCTCGTGGATCCTGGTTCGGCTGGGAGAGCCGAACCGGCGCGCGGAGCTTCTGGACGTAAGCGGACACGCTGGCACTCCCTCCGCCCGTGATCCCAAGCTGGCGCATTACCGTGCCCACCCCAAGGCGGTCACGGAGTTGGCTCGCCAGTTTGCCGGAGCCAAGACTTCACCCGGCTTGACGCATCATGTCTCACAATCTGCAACGTCGGCTCATATATCTCTGAACTTTATTGTTAAAGCACATTACGAGTCAATTGATTGAAAACGCCACATAATGCTCTGTGAGGCGGGTCGGCGGGGATGGATCCGATCGTCTGCCGCCGGCGGCGCGCGCGGATGACCTCCGCGGAACAGGATGCGGGTTGACGTGGAGACCGGGCGGTCGCGGACCGTAGTGCGGCGGATCGAGCGCGCCGACGATCGGGCGGCCGAGCAGACTCCGAGCCCGCACCCGCCACGCTGCCCCGCTCAATCCTGCAGGTAGTACTCCACCGTCGAGACCACGCGCAGCGTCTTCTGGATCTCGCTGCCTTCGCCGATCCCGGGGGCCTGATCGCGCGGCAGGATCTCGAACACACCCTGGGACGCCCGGCGGATCGCGCCCACCCGGCTCCCGGACTCGCGCGCGAACTGCTGCGCCGCCTTGCGCGCGTTCGCCGTGGACTCGCCGAGCATCGCGGGCTTGAGATCGTTGAGGCGCGTGAACAGGTACGTGGGCCCGCTCCCGAACGGCCCGCCCGAGAGCACCACGCCCGCCGCCACCAGCTCGCCCACCGCCTGGCCCGCGCGGCGGAGCCCTTCGACGTCGTTCGATCGCACGACCAGCGTCATGGTGACGATGAACCGGCTGCGCACCGGGCCCTGCGAATACGGGTTCGCCTGCGCGTCCGTCACCTCGAGGTCGCGCAGGGAGACCTGGCTCGAGTCGATGCCGGCCCGCTGCAGGAACGCCATCACCCGCTTGCGGTCGGATTCGATCTTCTCCCGCGCGCGATCGAGCAGGTCGTCGGTCGAGACGAAGCGCAGCGGCCAGATCCCGACGTCGGCCGCGACGTCGCGCTCCGCCACGCCCTTCACCGATACGTAGCGGTCCGCGAGACGGAACTGGACGATCCCGCGGCCGACCAGCGCCCCGGCGAAGACGATCGCGACCGCGAGGATCACGGCGCGCAGCGTCGAGTTCTCGTTCATGGTCCTCCGAATCGCGGGCGCGGCCCGTGCGCTCGCGCCGCACCGCCGTGACAGTCCGCGGCCGTCCGCCTAATGTCCATCGCTTGCCGTCCCGATGATAGTCGAACCGGCCCTCAACGAAAGTGTCCCGCAATGCCCCGTGTTCCTCACGTCGCCTTCCTGTGCATGGAGTTCGGCCTGCACGAGTCCTTCCCCATCTACTCCGGGGGGCTCGGGATCCTGGCCGGCGACTTCATCAAGTCGGCCCGCGACCTCAAGCGCCCGGTCGTGGCCGTGGGCCTGCGCTGGGACCGCGGCTACTGCGTGCAGCGGATCCGCGAGAACGGCGAGCCGTTCGAGGAGTTCCCGGGCTACGACCACTCCTTCCTGCGCGACACCCGGGTGCGCGTGCGGGTGCGCGTGCGCGGCAAGGAGATCCCGTGCCTGGTCTGGGTCACCGAGCGCTTCGGGCACGTGCCGCTCCACCTGATCGAGCCGCTGCGCGCCGAGGACCGCTGGATCACGCACCGGCTCTACGAGTCCGGCAGCGACGTGCGCATCGCGCAGGAGATGCTGCTCGGCATCGGCGGGCTGCGCGCGCTCAACTGGCTCGGGATCCCGATCGCGACCTACCACTTCAACGAGGGCCACGCCGTCTTCGCCGGCGTGGAGATGATCGCGGAGCGCATGGAGGCCGGCATGCCCTTCGAGGAGGCCTGGGCGGACGCGCGGCGGCGGATCGTGTTCACGACCCACACCCCGGTCCGGGCCGGAAACGAGGAGCACTCCACCAAGGACCTGCAGCGCATGGGCGCGTCGCTCCAGCTCTCTCCGGCGGAGATGCGCGCCCTCGGCGGCGATCCCTTCAGCATGACCGCGGCCGGGCTCCGGCTCGCCCGCGGCGCGAACGCCGTCTCCCAGCTGCACGGCCGCACCGCGCGCGCGATGTGGGAGCACGTCGAGGGCGCGGCCCCGATCCAGGCGATCACGAACGGTGTGCACGCCCCGACCTGGCAGTCCGAGGGCGTGCGCGCCGCGCGCGGAGAGCCCGGGGCGCTGTGGGCCGCGCACGCCACGCATCGCGAGGAGCTGGCGCGCGCGGTCGAGCGCGAGGCCGGCGTCACGCTCGACCGCGACGGCCCGTGGATCGGCTTCGCGCGCCGGGCCGCGCCCTACAAGCGCGGCGACCTCATCCTGCGCGACCCGGAGCGCCTCGGGAAACTGCTCCGCCAAAGCAAGGTCCAGTTCGTGATGAGCGGCAAGTCGCACCCTGACGATCCCCAGGGCAAGGCCATCCTCGCCCGCCTCGCGCAGGCCGGAAACGTGTACCCCGGCCGCATCGTGTTCCTCGAGAACTACGACATGGCAGTGGGGCGGCTCCTGACGCGGGGCTGCGATGTGTGGCTCAACAACCCGATCCTGCCGCTCGAGGCCTGCGGCACGTCGGGGATGAAGGCGGCGCTGAACGGCGTGCTCAACCTCAGCATTCCCGACGGCTGGTGGGCCGAAGCCTGCGAGCACGGTGTGAACGGCTGGGCGATCGGGGACGGCAGCCCCGCGGATGACGAGCAGGATCTCAAGTCGCTGTTCGAAGTCATCGAGCGCGAAGTGCTGCCCGCATGGGCCGATCGCGGCCGCTGGACGAAGCTCATGCTCGCCAGCCTCGAGATGGCCGAGCGCCGCTTCACCTCCGACCGCATGGTGACCGAGTACTTCGAGAAGCTCTACGCCGAGGCGCCCGCCGCCACCAAAGTCAGCTGATCTCGCGGATCAGCGCGAGATGGTGCCGCACGTGGACCGCGTGGGCGCGGACCAGCTCGACGAGCGTGTAATGCCAGCGCTTCACGAACGGGTTCGGGATCCAGAGCCGGTCGCGCTGGGCCGCGGTGAGGAGATGGCCCACCGCGCGGTGGCGCTCGACCTCGCGGCGCAGGCGATCGACCGTCTCCGCCAGGCCGGGATCCGCGGCCGGCTCGAACCGGCGCGGCGTGCGGCCGCCACGCGGCATGACGCCGCGGCCCACGAGCAGCGACACCCACAGCCACTGGAGCGGCCCGCGGCGCGGCACCGCGGCGATCGTGCCGTCGAGGACTCGCGGCAGGCGCTCCTCGAACGCGTCCGCCGTGTCCGCCAGCGAGATGGCGACGTGCGCGGCATGCTGACCCGCCGCCCACTTCCCGCGGCGCGAGCGCGCCCAGCGCGCCGACCCGGCTTCGGCGTCGGCGATCAACTCGCTCACCGCTCGATCGAGCTCCGCCATCCGCTCGTCGAAGCGCTCGCCGTCGACCGCCGCCATCGTCCGCTCCTGCCTTCGGGCCCGCGACCTTTGACCCATGTTTCCCCGCGAGGCTAGCATGACCGCGCGATCGGCCGCATGCGAGCGCGGCCGGCGCGCGCGATGGCCCACATCCGCGAGCAGAGCGGGCCCGCGCTCCCTCCCCGGCGCGGACGGAGGCTCCCCATGACGAGCGTGCGCGGTCGCAGCGCGGAGATCGCCGCGGTGCGCGGCGCGGTGCAGGTCGCCGCCAACCGCGCCGACGACATTCGCGAAGCCACGGCGCGCCTGCTCCTCGCGCTGCTCGAGGCCAACCGGCTCACACCCTCCCACGTCGTGAGCGCCGTCTTCACCGCCACGCCCGACCTCGACGCCGACTTCCCCGCGCACGCCGCGCGGCGCCTCGGCTGGACCGACGTGCCCCTGCTCGGCGCGCGCGAGATGGGAGTGCCCGGCGCGCTTCCGCGGATCGTGCGCGTGCTGCTCACCGTGCGGAGCGCGCGCGGCGCCCGCCTCAAGCCCGTCTATCTCGAGGGGGCTGCGGCGCTGCGCCCCGACCTCGTCGCGGAGGGCCGCTCCGCCGCGGGCGCCGGCGAAGCCGCTGGCGCGGGCGAGGCGCCGGGCCGCCGCGCGCGCGGTGGCGCGCGCCCGGCGCGGCGGATCGCCATCGTCGGGCTCGGGCAGATCGGCGGATCCATCGGCCTGGCACTCGGCCGCCATCCCGGCTGGAGGCGCATCGGCTGGGACCGCGACCGCGCGACGCGCCGCCGGGCGCGCGCTGCCGGCGCGGTGGACGAGATCGCGCCGTCGCTCGAAGCCGCCTGCCGGGGCGTGACGCTGGCCGTGCTCGCAACGCCCGTGGACACGCTGCCCGCGCTGATCGCTCGCGTGGCCGCGCTGCTCCCGCGCGGCGCCGCGCTGCTCGACACCGGGAGCGCCCGCGGCCCGCTCACGCCGGCGCTCGCGCGTGCCGCCACCCGCGGCGTGCGTGCCGTGGGCGGCCACCCGATCGCCGGGACCGAGGGCCGCGGCCTCGCGGCGGCGCGCGCGGACCTCTTCGAGCGCTCCACCTTCGCGCTCCTGCCCGCGCGCGGCGCGGTGCCCGCGATCGTGCGCGCGCTGGTGCGCGATCTCGGCGCCCGCGCTCTCGTCGTCACGCCCGCGGACCACGACCGGGCGCTGGCGCGCACCAGCCACCTGCCCTACCTGGTATCGCGCGCGCTCGCGGGAGTGGGGCGCGAGGCCGATCGGCGCGGGCTCTCCGGTCCCGGCTTCCGCGGCATGACGCGGCTCGCCGTCAGCGATCCGCGCGTGAGCCTCGCCTACTGCCGCGCCAACCGCCGCGAGATCGCGGCCGCCTGGCGCGCGCTGAGCGATGCGCTCGCGCGAGAGGTGAAGGCGCTCGGGAAGGAAGGCTGAGGGCGAGCAGGCGTTACGTGGCGAGGTGGTGCTCGAGGGATTGTCGCGGGTCGAGAAGATGCAACCGGGTACGTCCACAGATTGAACCGGTTCGCGCCGGAGAGACGCCGGGAGCCCGCACACGAGGCTTGAACGACGCCCGTTCAGCCTGTGCCATCAGCTCCGATAGCTGGCGTTGATGTCCACGTAGACCTTGCTGAGGTCGCTCGTGAGCATCCAGCCCGAGGCCGGCCCGGCGTTGAGCCGGACGCGGATGCGCACCGGATCCTCGGCGATCAGCGCCGCGCGGGCGCGCTCCTCGGAGTACTCGCGCGCGCTCCCGCCCTCCGCGACCCACACGTCGCCGAGGAAGATGTCCACGCGGCTCTCGTCCACCGCGACGCCCGCGCGTCCGACCGCCGCGAGGACGCGGCCCCAGTTGGGATCGCCGCCGTGGAGCGCGGTCTTCACCAGCAGCGACTCGGCGACGGTGCGCGCGATCCGGTCGGCTTCCTCCGCATTGCGCGCCCCCTCGATCCGCACCTCGGCGACCCGGGTCACGCCCTCGCCGTCGCGCACGATCATCCCGGCGATCTCGCGCGCCACGCTGGCGAGCGCATCGCGAAACGCGTCGAACGCCGGGCCCGGTCCGCGGATCGCTTCGGTGCCCGCCGCCCCGCTCGCGAGGATCACCGCCATGTCGTTGGTCGAGGTGTCCCCGTCCACGGTCACGCGGTTCAGGCTCTCTCCCACAGCTTCGGCGAGTGCTTCGCGCAGCGGCCCGGGCTCGATCGACGCGTCGGTCGTGAAGAACGCGAGCAGGGTCGCCATGCGGGGCGCGATCATCCCCGCGCCCTTCGCCATCGCGCCGATGCGCGCCGTGCGGCCGCCGAGCGTCACCTCGGCCCCCGCTTCCTTGGGGCGGGTGTCGGTGGTGAGGATCGCGCGCGCCGCCTCGCCCCCGCGATCCGCGGCGAGGCAGCCCAGCGCTTCGGCGATCCCGGCGCTCACGCGCTCCATCGGCAGCGGCACGCCGATCACGCCGGTCGATGCCACGACGATCTCCTCGGGCGGGCAGCGGAGGCCGGCGCCCACGAGCGCGGCCATGCGCCGCGCGTCTTCCAGTCCCTGCGCGCCGGTCGCCGCGTTCGCGCAGCCGGCGTTCGCCACAACGGCGCGCGCGCGGCCCGCGGCGAGGTGGGCGCGCGAGACGATCACGGGCGCGGCCGACGCGAGATTGGTGGTGAAGACGCCCGCCGCTGCGCAGGCGTGATCGGCGGCGATCAACGCGAGATCGGGACGGCCGGGCTTGATGCCGCACGCCACCCCCGCGGCCCGGAAGCCGCGGGGTGCGGTGATGGCGCTCAGCACGTGGTCGCGCCGCTCGCGGGCTCCTCGGACTCCGGCGCCGCCGCGACCGCGGCGAGCTTTGCGATGTACTCCTCGGGCAGCCGGTGATGGCGTGCGCCGCGCAAGATCGCGTCCAGGTAGCGCCGCGACGGCGGAGACGGATTCGACGGACGCGCGATGTAGGACCAGGCGCGCACGCGGCGCGGGAACGAGCCGTCGTCGGGCCGGGTGAGCTCGACCGTCACCTGGTCGCGGTCGTAGACGTTGTGCTGGTCCCCTGGGCCGCGGAAGCTCTCGAAGCCGTCGAGCGTCCGCAGGTGCTCCTCGGTGAGATCGAAGAGCATTCCCCAGACCGCATGGCCGTGCGCGAGCTGGATGCTGGAGACGCCGCCCCCCCAGGTGTTCGAGTAGAGCGGGAAGACCAGGCGGTGATCGCGCAGCGCGGCGAGGCCGACCACCGTCGCTCCCGGGCAGCGCGATTGCATCTGCTCGGGATCCAGGTTCGATCCGTAGGCGAAGTACAGCATGCGATCTCCTGTTTGCGCGCTCTCATGGGTGCCGGGTCGAGGGCAGCATACTACTCCCCGCGCCGCCCGGGCGTCGCGGCGGGCGGCCCGATTCCAAGGGGGCCAGGGCCGAGCTGCGCCTCGGCGGCATCGCGGTTGAGTGTGCGCATCCCGGTGGATATCATGCCCGCGGCTTCGCATCCGGCGCGGCTTCGTGGCCGCACCGGCCCTTCCCGATCACCGGAGAGCCTCCATGTCAGTGGATTTTCTCGCGTTCGGGCCGCATCCAGACGACGCCGAGATCGGCGCGGGCGGCCTGCTGCGAAAGATGAAGAAGCTCGGGCACTCGACCGGCATCGTGGACATGACGACCGGCGACATGGGCTGGGGCACGCCCGAGCTGCGCGCCGAGGAGAGCGCCGAAGCGGCGCGCATCCTCGAGCTCGACGTGCGCGAGAACCTCGACCTCGGAGACTGCCGGATCGAAGACACGTTCGAGAACCGCTGCACGGTGGCGGGGATGATCCGCAAGCACCGGCCGCAGATCGTGCTCTCGCCCTACTACCAGCTTCCGATCGGCCGCGGCCTCGGTCACAACGACCACTACAAGACCGGGCAGATCGTGGCGAACGCGTTCAATCTGGCGCACCTGCGCAAGGCGCCGGTCGCCGGGGAGGCCTTCCAGGCCCGGGCGATCTTCTTCTACTTCCTGCCTCCCGGGATGCCCCCCACGTTCCTCGTGGACATCACCGACGAGTTCGACGACTGGATGGCGGCCCTCGACTGTCACCGCAGCCAGTTCTACAATGCCGAGAAGCCGCGCCCGGCGCACCTTCCTGCGGTGCGCGACGTGTTCGCGACCTTCGCCGCCTACTGGGGCTGGCAGATCGGCGTGAAGTACGCCCAGGCCTATCTTTCGACGGGGCCGCTCAACGTCGGAGATCCGCTCACGCTGGTGAAGGACGTGGTGCCGCGGCCCTGAACCGCCGTGCGGCGACGCCGCGCGGCCCGGAGAGGAGCCGAATGAAGCTCCGCCTCGCCACGCTCTCGCTCGCCGCGGGGCTCGCGCTCGCATGTGCCGGGCCGCTGTCCGCGGAGACGATGGACGCGCGCCTCGAGAAGCTGGGCGACGAGTTCCTCGACGGCTGGCTGACGCGCCGCCCGCACCTCGCCACCCGGCTCGGCCTTCACGGGTGGGACAGCAAGCTGGTTCCCGTGACGGCCGCATCGGTCGCAGCCGATGTCCGGTGGCTCAAGGGGATGCGCGTGCGGGTCCGCGAGATCCCGCTCGCCGGGCTCTCGTTCGAGCGCGCGCAGGAGCACGACCTGCTCATGGCGCGCATCGAGCGCGAGCGCATCGAGCTGGAAGAGGTGCGCTCCTGGGAGCGGAACCCGGGCTACTACCTCGACTTCGTCGCCGGTTCGGTCCTCTCGCTGCTCGAGCGCGACTTCACGTCGCCCTGCGAGCGCGTGGTGCTCGCCACCCGCCGCCTGCGGCTCGTGCCCGAGGTGCTGCGCGCCGCGCGCGTCAACCTCAAAGATCCGCCCCGGCTCTACGTCGAGGTCGCGATCACGCAGTTCACGGGCGCGCTCGAATTCTACCGCACCACGATCCCCGCGCTGACCGGGGAGTGCCGCGAGCCGCTGCTCCATGCCGATCTCGCCGAGGCCGACTCGCAGGCCGTTCACGCGGTCGAGGAGTTCCTCGAGGAGCTGCGCGGGGACGTGCTGCCGCGATCGGTGGAGGACTTCGCGATGGGGCGGGACGTCCTGCAGCGACGGCTCGCCGCCGGCGAGCTGGAGTCGGCGCCGGTCGAGTCGCTGCTCGCGGCCGGGTGGGCCGCGCTCGAGGAGACGCGCGCGCGCATGGCCACGGTCTCCGAGCGCATCGCCCCGGGGCTCGGGACCGCCGCCGCGCTCGATTCGCTCCGCCGCGACGCCCCGGAGGAGAGCACACTCGTCTCGTTCGTCGGGTCCCGGCTCGACACGATCCGGGCGTTCCTGCGCACGCACCCGATCCTCACGCTGCCGGACGGGGAGAACCTCGCGGTGCGGGAGACGCCCGCCTTCCGCCGCAACCTGTCCTTCGCTTCGATGGACGCTCCCGGCGTGTGGGAGAAGCACGCCACCCAGGCCTGGTTCGACGTCACGCCCGCCGATCCCTCGTGGAGTGCCCAGCAGAAGCTCGACCACCTCGCGTTCTTCAATCGCGCGGCCGCGCAGATCGTGGCGATTCACGAGGCGCTGCCGGGGCACTACTACCAGTTCCTGGCCCTCCAGCGCGTGCCCTCGCGGCTGCGGCAGGCGCTCCGCAGCGGCGCCAACTCCGAGGGCTGGGCGCACTACTGCGAGCAGATGATGGTCGAGGAGGGTTACGGGGCGGGCGATCCGCGGCTCGAGCTGGCCCAGCTCGATCTGGCGCTGCAGCGCATCGGGCGCCTGATCGCCGCGATCTCGCTCCACACCGGCCGGATGTCGCTCGCGGACGCGAGCCGGATGTTCGAGGAGCGCTGCTTCATGGCGAAGGTAGAAGCCGCGCGCGAGGCGCGCCGCGGCGCGATCGACCCCGGCACCGTCTCCTACACGCTCGGCAAGTGGCGCATCCTCGAGCTGCGGGACGAGGCGCGCCGCCTGCTCGGCCCGGCCTTCCGGCTGCGCGAGTTCCACGACGCGCTGCTCCGCCAGGGCGGAGTCCCGCTCCCGCTCGCGCGCGACGGCGTGCTGCGCGAGCTCGGGCGCCGGCACCGCGCCGCCGCCGGGGCCGAGCGTTGAACCCGCGCTTCGCGGGGCGCTATCGCCTGCTCCGAACGCTCGGCCGCGGCGGCATGGGCGAGGTGTTCCTCGCGCTCGATCTCACGAGCGGCGCGGAGTGCGCGCTCAAGCGGCTCAAGCCGCGCGAGTCGTTCGACCTGCCGGACCTGCGCCGCGAGTTCGAGGCGCTCACCCGCGTGCGGCATCCGGCGGTGGTCGCGGCCCTGGAGCTCGGGCTCGACGAAGCCGGCGCCCCCTTCTACACCATGGAGTACGTGCCCGGCCGCACCGCCGAAGCTGCGATCGCGCGCGGGGACTGGGCGGCGCTCTGCTTCGTCGGCGCCGAGGTCGCGCACGGGCTCGAGGCCCTCCACCCCGCGGGCGTGGTGCACGGCGACCTCAAGCCCTCCAACCTGCTCGTGGTCGCGGGCGCTACCCCGGGCGGGCGTCCGGCTGCGGTGCGGATGCTCGACTTCGGGCTCGCCGCGCTCTTCGGAGCGGACAACCTCGGCCATCACGGCACGCCGGGATTCGCGGCGCCCGAGGTGGTGCGCGGCGAGGCGGCGAACGCGGCGTCCGACCTCTACGGGCTCGGCTCCACGCTCTACGCGCTGGCCGCGGGCCGCCCGCCGTTCGGGGAGGAGCGTCCGTCCTCGGCGCTCAGGCGCCAGCGGGCCGGCCCGCCGCCCGCGAGGCCGCTCGAGGAGGCCGGCGCTCCCGCGGCGCTGGTGCGGCTCGTGCTGCGGCTCCTCTCGCCCGAGATCGGCGAGCGCCCGCGCGACGCGCACGAGGTGCGCCGCGAGCTGGAGCGTATCCATCCCGCGGCCGCGAGGCCGCTCGCCGAGCGTCTGCAGGCCGAGGTCGTGGTGGGACGCGAGCGGGAGATCGCGCGGCTCGCGGCCGAAGGTCCGTCCGCGGCGGCGCGTGCGCGCGTGACCGTGCTGCGCGGCGAGCCGGGGGCCGGAAAATCGGCGCTGCTCTCGACGCTGGCGGCGCGCGCCGCCCTCGCGGGAAGGGCCGTCGCGATGTTCTCCTGCGCGGGCGCCGAAACGTCGGGAATCCTTCCGTTCGTGCGCCGGCTCGCGGTCGAAGCGGGAGTCGAAGACGGCGCGGACGAGGCGCTGCCCGCGGCCGCGCGCGAGCTGCTGGCCGGCGAGACGGACGGGCCGGGCGAGAGCGACCTGGGAGCGCTCACGGACGCAGCTGCGGGGTGGATCCGGGCGTGGGCCGAACGCAGGGGAGCTCCGCTGTTCCTGCTCGACGACTTCGACCGGCTGGACCCGGAGGCGCGCGCCTTCATGCGGCGGCTCGTCCTCCACCCCCAGGCGCCGCCGGCGCGCTGGGTCTGGGCCCGGCGCGGCGGCGCGGCGGCCGCTCCCGAGGACGAGCGCCTCCTGCTCGGGGCCGGAGTCGGCGAAGCGCTGGAGCTGGGACCGCTGGGCGAGGGCGATCTCGCGCGGCTCGCGGCGGCCCGGCTCGGTCAGTCCGCCCCCGCGGCGCTCGTGGAGTTCCTGTGGAGCGGGAGCCGCGGCCACCCGGGGCTGGCGGTCGAGCTGCTGCGCGCGGCCGCCGCCGGCGGAGCCCTGCGCGAGGACGACACCGGCCTGATCGTCGCGGCCGACGAGCTGACCGCGATCCGCGCGCCGGCCAGCTTCGAGGAATCGCTGATCGCGCGGCTCGACGCGCTGGGAAGTGCTGCGGCCGGGGCCGCCCTGGCGCTCGCGGTCTGCCCGCGCCCGGAGCCGCCCGCCCGCCTGCGCGCGATCGCGCCCGCTGCAGACGATGCGACGCTGGCGCGGCTCGTGGACGCCGGGCTCGCGGCCCGCGACGAGGCCGGGAGGCTCAGGCTCACGCCGCCGGCGCTGGCATCCGCGCTGCTCGAGCGGGTGTCGGAACCCGCGCGCCGTGAGCTGCACAACGCCGCGGTCGAGGCGGGCCCGCTGTCCGCGGCCGAGCGCTTCGCGCACCTGGCGGCTGCCGGGAGAACGGGCGAGGCGCTCGAGGCCGCCTCCGCTGCGCTCGCAGGTCGCGCGGACGATCGGATCGCGGCAGAGGCCGCGGCCCTCGCGGAGCGCGAGTGCCCGGCGCAGGCGGCCGTATGGCACGAGCGGGCGGCGCGCGCGCTGGCGGCGCGCGGGCGTTACGACGCCGCGGCCCCGCACGCCGCGCGCGCGCTCGAGCTGGAGCCCGCCGCCGCAGAGCGCCCGGAGCGCTGGGTGCTGCTCTCGACCGCGACGCTGCGCTCCGGCAGGACCGGGGAAGTTGCGCCCATCACCGCCCGCGCGCTGGCCGAGCCGCTCCCGCCCGCGGTGCGCTCGCGCCTCCTCAGCAACGAGGCCGTGCGGCTCCTCGGCGCGGCCGACCCGGAACGCGCGCGCGCGCGCGCCCGCGAGGCGCTGGGGCTCGCACAGGACGCCGGCGATCCGGAGGCGGCGGGGGTCGCAGCTCTCACGCTGGCTGCGGTGCTGGGCGCGGGGGGCCCCCCCGAGGAGTTCGACGCGCTGACCGTGCTCGCGCTCGACGCCTTCTCGCGGGCCGGCAACCTCTCCGGCCAGCTTCGCGTTCGAGCCAGCCGCGGCAACGCCGCGCACCGCCGCCAGGACCGCGAGGAAGCCCGGCGCATCTACCATGAGGCGATCGCGATCGCCCGCGAACAGAAGCTGCGGCTCGCCCTCGAAGAGCTGCTGGCCAACAGCGGAGCCCAGCAGGTCGAGAATGGCCGTTTTGCCGATGCGCGGGAGGAGCTGACCGAGGCCGCGCGCCTGGCGCTCGAGGACGGCCGCCCCCGTGGCGCCGCGATCGCGATCGCCAACCTCGCGCAGCTCGAAGGTCTCTCCGGCCGGCGGGCGACGGCGCTCCGTCACGCGCACCACGCGACCCGCCTCGCGAACGCGTACTTCCCCGAGCGTGAAGCGCTCGCGTGGCGATCGCTGGCGCAGGCGGAGCGCATCGCGGGCCGCCGCGCCCGCTCTCTCGCCGCTGCGCGCCGGGCCCTGACCTTGAGCTCGAAGTTCGCAGACCCGAACGACCACGACTGGTGCCGGATCGAGCTGGGGCGGGCCCTGGCCGCGGCCGGCCGCTGGGCCGAGGCGGGCCGGGTATGGAACGCCGCCCTCGAGGAGGGCAGGCCCGCTGCCACGATCGGGCGGAGGGTGCTGCTCGCGCTCGCGGGGCGGGCGGCGCTGCGCCGGGGCGACCTGGAGGCGGCCGGGGCTCGCCTCGCCGCTGTGGAGGACGGGTTGTCGAAGCAGGAAGCGCCTTACGCGCTGGCGACGGCCGCGACCCTGGGCGCCGAGCTTGCCATCGCCCGCGGGCGCATCGCCGAAGGCGTCGAAGCCGCGGCGGGCGCGCTCGAGCGCTTTCGCGATCTCGGCGCCTACCCGGATCGCGCCCACGCCGCGCTCGAGTTCGCGCGCCTCGTCCTCGCGCGCGAGGGGGAGTCGCGCGCCCCGGTCGGCGCGTGGCTCGAGCTCGCGTCCGCGGCATTCGAGCGGCTCGGCGACCACCGCAGCCGGGAGCAGGCGCTCGCCCTCACGGTGGAATGGCTGCGCCGCGCAGGCCCGGGCGAGGCGCCGCCGGCCCGCGCGCGTGACCTGCTCCGGGCGGTCGGCCGGCTGCTCGACTCGATGAGCGATTTCCGGGAGCTCACCCGGCGCGCGATGCGCCTCGCGGTCGAGCAGCTCGACGCGGAGCGTGGCGTGCTGCTGCTCGCGGATTCGGAGACCGGGAGCCTCGAGCCCGTGGCCGAGCACGGCGGCGTGGACGCCGACACGCGCCGCGACGCGGTCGGCTACAGCCGGCGCGTGGTCCAGCGCGTCGCGGAAAGCGGAGGCAGCCTGCTCATCGGGGACGCCCCGAGCGATCCCGAGGCGCGATCGCCGAGCGTGATGGACCTGCGCCTGCGCTCGATCGTGTGCGTGCCCATGCACCTGGGCGGGCGCGTGGTGGGCGCGGTCTATCTCGACGATTCGCGGCGCCCCGACCTGTTCGGCGATGAGGACCGCGCGCTCCTCGAGGGCTTCGCGCATCTCATGGCCGTCGCGATCGAGAAGAGCCGGGGCCACGAGGAGATGGTGCGCGCGAACGAGCAGCTCGTGGGCGAGAACCTGTCGCTGCGCAAGGAAATGGGAGCGCGCTTCCACCCCCAGGGCCTGATCGGCACCAGCCTGGCGATGCAGCGGGTGCTCGCCCTGGTGGAGCGCGCCGCGCAGGTCAACTCCACGGTGCTGCTCACCGGCGAGAACGGCACCGGCAAGGAGCTGATCGCGCGCATTCTCCATCACAGCGGCAAGCGCCGGCTCAAGCCGTTCGTCGCGGTGAACTGCGGCGCGATCCCGAAGACCCTGCTCGAGAGCGAGCTGTTCGGCATCCTGCCCCAGGTCGCGACCGGCGTGCGGGGCCGCGACGGGCGCTTCGTTCAGGCCGACGGCGGCACGCTGTTCCTGGACGAGATCGGGGAGATGCCGCTCGAGCAGCAGGTGGCGCTGCTCTCCGTGATCTCCAACCGCGAGATCACGCCCGTGGGCGGCGGCGGCCCGATTCCGGTGGACGTACGGATCATCGCCGCCACCAACGTGAATCTCCGGCAGATGCTCGAGCAGGGCGCCTTTCGCGAAGACCTCTACTACCGGCTCAACGTGATCCCGATCGAGATCCCTCCCCTGCGCGAGCGGAAGGCGGACATCCCGGCGCTCACGCGCCACTTCGTGGAGCTCTACGCGCACCAGCAGGAGCGCAAGGCGCCCCGGCTCGCTCGCGAGTTCATGGCCGCCCTGGTCCAGAGCGACTGGCCCGGGAACGTCCGCGAGCTTCAGAACTACATCGAGCGGGTGCTCGCGATGACGCCCGGCGACACCCTCTACCCGATCCCGCCGCCACGCCATCCCGGCGGCCCGCTGGCCATGCCTCGCCGCCGCCGCGGCGCCAGCCTCTCGGACTTGGTGGAGGAGCTGGAGCGCAAGGCCGTCGGCGAGGCCCTCGAACGCTCGCACGGCAACCAGAGCCTCGCCGCGCGCGAGCTCGGAATGACGGAGCAATCCCTGCGTTATCGGGTCCGCAAGTACCGCCTCCTCGACCATCGCCACAATCGGCGAGCTCGCCGAAATTAGCAGATCACACTCATCTCATTTAGCTACTTTATGTTGAGCTGACGGCTCGGCCCACATCTCGCCGATTTCGGCGAGCCGGCGCCTCGAGCCCGCTCGATTTAGCCCTCGCTTTAACGCGCACAAGTGATTGAGAATAAATGCGCTGTGAAACCCGCCCCGGGTGGCGGAACGGCTGGCACGGAAATGGCTCGGCGTCCGGCTCGGAATCCCCTATCCACACACCCACAAGGAGGCCGTCGATGCGTGTTTTCAGGCTGGTGAGCGTCATTGTCCTGGCTGTTGTGGCGTCGGTACTTGTGTCCATCGCGCCCGCCGCGGCGCAGACCGGAACTTCAGATCCCTGCGGGGGCGGCTCGGCCATTCGGGCGAGGTCCGAAGGCTCCTATTCCCCTCCCCGCATCTTCGTGCGGCCGACGATCGAGGATCTCAAGCTGAGCTTCCGGTTCGCATTCGCCCGCTACCTGTCGCTGAGCTGGCTGCCGGCCCGGACGCTGGATTCTTCGATTCCGGCGGACCTGCCCGCGCGGAGGCGTTCACTCTAACTTCAGCGCAGGGAGGCGCAGTCGTCTGACCACCAACACGAAGAAGAAGATTCCGCCCGGCCGCCGCACGCCCGAGTCGGCCGCGAGGCCGGCTCGGGCGGACGCGCGTGATCGCAGGATCCTCGAGCTCGAGCGGGAAAACCGGCGTCTCTCCCAGGCGCTGTCCCAGCTCCAGGAAAGGGTCTCGCAGCTCCTGGGGATCCCCCTCGAGCGCGACGCGAGGGACTGATGCCCGCGACCGAGCGCGAACCCAGGACGGGGGCGGCGGTGGCTGCAGCGCCGACCGGCGGCCAGCGGCCGTACCGCGACAGCCACGGCCGGACGTTCCGGCCGGGACGCTCCCCCGGATTCCGAACGCTGGACTGGTGTGCGCAGGCGCCGGCGCATTCCCGGCTGATCCGGCTTCATCGCCACAGCCTCTTCCACCTGCTGCTCGTGGGTGGCGCGGCCGGCGAGCGGGAGCGGCTCGCGTTCGCGTTCCACCTTGGGAGCCCGCTCAAGTGCGGCCCCTTCGTCCGCCTCGAAGCCGAGCGCGACGAGGACCGGCTGCGGTGCGCCCTGGAGCACGCGCTCTCCGCCGTGACCTGCGAGCGGCCCGACAACCCGCTGCGCGAATCGGAGGGCGGCACGCTCTTCCTCGACCGCGTCTCGCACCTGTCGCTCGCGACCCAGCACGTCCTTCTCCGCGTCCTCGCGAGCCTTCCCGCCGCCGCCGCCGCCGCGACCTGGCCGTGCTTCAGCCGGCTCGCGGTCGGCAGTGACGAGCCGCTCGAGGACGCGGCCGCCGCGGGCCGGTTCCATCCCGCGCTCTTCGACATCCTCGACAAGATCCGCGTGGAGCTGCGGCCCGGAACGCAGGCGGGCGCACGATGAGGCCCACGCCCGCGGCTCTCGACGCGCTCCTGCTCAGCGTGCTCCCCGGCGGATGCGCTCCCCACCTGGACATGCTTCGCGCGCGGGGCATGACCGTTCGGGTGGCGAGCCATCCCGATGACGCGCTCGCGCTGCTGCGCCGCGGGCCGAACCTGGTGCTCGTGGACCTGGTGCACGGGCCGGGATTGAATGCGAGCGTGGTGATGGAGTTGAACCGCCCGCCACGCCCCGCCCGCGTGGTCGCGCTCCACGACGGCTGCCTCGATTCGTACCTCGATCAGGTCGAGCACCTGGCCGTGGATGGTTTCAGCCGTCTCGAGGCCGGCGGGCGGGCGTACACCCCGGCGGACTGAGGCGCCTGAGCGCGGCCCACCTCCCTGGCCCGCCGTGGCGCCCCCGGACCCAATTGCCTGGGCGGGATGCCCCGGGCGGTCCGTGCGGCGGGCTGACGCGGCGGCGGAACGGACCAAGCCGGCCCGCCCGCCCCTGTCCCATGCGCCGGCACGGTATTCGCTCCAGCAGGCTCATGAGCCTGAGCGGTTTTCGTTGACTTCCGGCGAATTCGACCGCTAAAGTTGTAGCCTTGGGCGTGCCGATAGCGGCCGTGGGAAGCTTTTCGTCATGGATGACTCACGAGGAGGTTTCATGCGAAGCGGTATCCGGCGCGCCAGCGCCTTCATTCTATGTATCTGCGCGGCGCTGGCTTGCGCGGCCTCGACGACCCCGGCCCCTGCTTCGGTGGCCGACCCCTCCTCCGCCCGTCCGACCTACCGTGCCGCCTCGACGATGAGAACGCCGGTGCGCCGCACGGGTCGCCGCGCCCGCCGGGCCCCACCCGGGGGCTGCTACGCGCGCAGCGCGATCGTCGTGGACCCCGCCACCGGGCAGATTCTCTACGAGAAGAACGCGGAGTCCACGATGCCGATCGCGAGCAT
>Ga0184629_10000446_pt1 | contig 18505 bp, 21 predicted proteins | sample PLM4_32_b1_FD_133158 | JGI IMG/M metagenome (GOLD analysis project Ga0184629, IMG submission 133158) | Groundwater sediment microbial communities from an aquifer in East River, Colorado, USA - PLM4_32_b1 | ecosystem: Environmental > Terrestrial > Soil > Riparian zone | place: USA: East River... | reverse complement strand
GTGGACGCGACATGCGCGATCTGCAAGGACGCCTGGTTCGTGGATGCAACGTGCGAAATCTGCATGGCTTCGCTGGTGGATGCGACATGCGCAAAGAGCGCATCCCGGCCAAAGCTATACGTCCAGCCTAGAGCCTCGCAGACTTCGCGTGCCATGTTGATGGCGGCAACCCGCGACAACTTCTTGCGGTGCCCGGTTGCGGTGACCTCATGATCGGCCGCGATCCGCTGCATTGTATTCTTGAGATATTTGAAGCTGTCCTCGGACAGCGAGTAGGGGCATGACGTCGAGGGGCCCCCGTTCAGGTCTTCATAGAAATAAGACACATTCACCCTCAGCGCCCGAGCGATTTCGTACAGGCGGCCGGCGCTTAGAAGGTTCAGTCCGCTTTCATACTGGTGGACCTGCTCTTGTGTGACGTTGAGTTTCTGCGCCAGCGAATCCTGTGAGATCCCACGCAGCTGCCGAGCGGCAACCACGCGCCGCCCAATGTGAAGTTCCGTCTCGTTCATAGCGCTAAAAATCCCCCCGTTGTGTCCTTGGTGCAACCCGACCCTCCGGCCCCACGCTCTTTGTCCAACTAGAACTGTGCCAAATCAAGACACTTTTATTGGTTAATTCGGGTTTTCTTGCAGAATCCGGGCTGACTCGGGGCGTTTTTGGGTCGCGCAACTAGCTGTGGACAACTGTTTTTAAGGATGAAAGGCGGGGTGGTTTGTGACGGAACTAGACCGGTTGGTCCAGAATGTCGCAGGGGAGTAGCCAACGGAAAACTGTGGACAGGTTTTGGACGTCACATTTGTGTTGCAGACCTCCGCCCGATTGCAATCGAACTGTCACAATCCGACGGAAAGCCCCATTTCCTAAGGCGCTTGCGGTGGGGCGGGTCGGTTCATACATTCGCGGTCCGCAACTCAAACGAAAGGAGGTGATCCAGTGTCTCATTGTCTTCATCTGCGGTCAGGGAACTGGATTGTCGCCCTTATCGATGCTCGCATCGCATAGCGACGGTCTGCGGTCTCCAGACCGCGATTGACAATGGAAGGGCCCTCCTTCGCGAGGGCCCTTCTTTTTTGGCCGCCGCACTCCGGGCAATATCGCTGAGCCCAAAGGGAGGGGACACCCCGTCATGAACCAGGTTCTGCTTGGGGCCATCTTGCTGGCAGCGGTCCCCTTCCTGGCGCCCACGACCCAGAACGACTCCGGACGCGCCATCTGGACGATCGGTGGCACCGAGAGTTGCGCGGCCTGGCTCGCAACACCTGCATCCGAGACCGAGGGACGCTGGTGGATCGCCGGTTTCTGGAGCGGTCGGAACATGCAGAACGGCGCCAACGGTCGGGTTGGATCCAGCACGGATTCCGAGGGTGTCATCGGCGAGATCAGGCGCGTTTGTGTGGCCGAGCCATCGCTTTTGCTCATCACGGCAGCCGGTCGCGTCTACGCGCAAATGGATCGGGAGCGCCGGTAACGAGCCCAGTTTTCCTATTGCAGGCGAACCCGGCGCGCGTCGGATCCTTTTCTGCACAAGAATTGCGTTTTAGCGAGAGGCGAGTGTCATTCACTTGAGAAATTCTGTTCCGATCTATTACACGTGGACAATAAAGTTTTGTCTGTTTGCCGACAGTTTCATTTGGGAAAAGAAAATAGGATTGTCACAGTGGTGCCACGGACAATATACACGCTTTCGAGTATTGTATTCGTTCCAATGAGAGGGATTCTCCCAATGTCTCGCAAGTTGATGGCTGTCCTGATTTCCAGCGCCCTGCTGTTCGGCAATGTGAGCACCAGTGCCTGGTCCGCGACCGATACATCCAACGCAGTCCAGACCCAGGCGGTGCAGGCCACCGATGGGGCAAAAAACCTTGCGCCGCTGCCGGCGGGAGGCGCTGCGGGCATCAGGCAGGCGCAGGGCGTTCTGGATAGCCCCTGGGTGGGCATCGGTCTGGTCGCCGCAATCGTCGGGATCGCGTGGGTGCTCATCGACAACAACGATAACGACGACGACAGCTCTTCGGGCACCGGCACGAACTAGCTTCGACCGCCGGACGTTTGCCGAGGTTTGATGAATGGCAGGCGGATACCCGCCTGCCACGTGGGCTCGTTTGACCTTAGCTCCGGTTCTCGGTTCTGGGATGCCATTCCCGGGCGAGTTTGCGCGCCTCATCGAGCTGTTCCTGGCTCATCTTGGAGGCGATCCGTTCGCTGTTCTTCAGCGCCTGATCGCGCTTCTGCGGCTCTGATGTCGGATAGCCGGCGGCTGCCAAGCTGAACCATTTGTGTGCCTGCACATAGTTTTGCGACGTGCCGCGCGAGGCGCTGTACATGACGCCGAGATTGACCTGTGCGTCGGCATCGCCCTGCTCGGCGGCGCGGCCGTACCATGTGATCGCCTCTCGGTCGTCTCGCGCCAAGCCTTTGCCGCTCGCGTACATGAAACCCAGGTACCGCTGGGATTGCATGTCGCCCTGCTCGGCCGCCATGCGAAACCACTTTGCGGCCTCGGGCAGGTCTTGGCGTGCGCCTTGCCCGTTGTAGTAGATCGTCGCGAGGTTGAATTGGGCGCGGACATCGCCGTGCTCGGCGAGGGGGCGGATGAGTTCCACCGCTTTTGTGTAATCGCCGCGCTTATACGCGGCTGTTGCATCCTCAAAGGCGCCGGCGACGGCCTGTCCATAGGCCGCAAGCAACAGCGCACCGACGATGAAAAGGGAATGGCGTCGCATCGTTCTAGCTCCGGATATGGCTTAGCCATATCAACGCCTGCGCGCGCCGACCGTTGCAGGCGTGCTAGGTCACGATGTTGCTTGTGGCCGAAGCTTCAGCGCGGCGCATTGAGAAAAGTCAGAACGGACGCGTTAAAGCGCTGCACCGCCTCCATGTGCACCAGATGTCCGATGCCTTCGAACACCTCGACTTTGGCGTTGGGCATTCTGCCGGCGAGTTCGCGAGCGAGACGCGTGTTGTCGCCCATGCGCGCTCGAACCTCCATCGGCGCGAACGCACGGCCGGGAGCATTACGGTCCCTCTCGCCCATGATGAACAGCACGGGCTGCTGCACCAGCGGGATCTCGTAGACGACCGGCTGCCCCCAGATCATCTGGTAGGAATTGACGAAGGCGCGCAGCCAGCGGGGATATTCGGCGCTTCCCTTGATCCGCATCCGCGCCTCGATGAAGGGCGTGATCGCCTCGGGCGGCAGCGTCAGCGAGTAATTCGTCATCAGTTGGGTGCGATAGGCCTCGGGCGTCAGCCGGTCCTCATCGGCCATGATGCGCGCGGTTTCGACCGGAGGCGCGAAATTCCGATAATCCTCGAGCCCAATCGGCGCTTCGAGAACGATGCGGTCGACGCGCGTCGGGTAGGAGCGGGCGAGCCGGACGGCCAGCATCCCGCCCATCGAATGCGCGACGACGTCGGTCCGCGCGATCTGCAGATGATCGAGCAGCTTCACCGTGTGGCTCGCGAGCATATCGAAGCTCAGCGCCAAGATCGGCTTGGAGGATTTCCCGAACCCCACCTGGTCGGGAACAATCACGCGGTATCCGGCGCCCGTGAGCGCCGGGATCGCCGTGTCCCAATAGCTCGAGGGAAAGTTCCGCCCGTGCAGCAGTAGCACGGTGCGTCCGTTGCCGGCGCCGGACGGTCTTACGTCCATATAGGCCATCCGCAGCCCGTCATCGTCTTCCGAGAGGGCGAGCATCGAGACCGGATGCGGATAGGGGAAACCTTCGAGCCCGATGCCGTAGGGTTCCGCAGCCTGCGCACCGGCTGGAGCAGTCAGCGAAAGGGCCAGCGCGAGGGCAACGATCAGGCGCATGACGGTCCTCTCCGAATCCATGTTAGAAGCACGCGCGACATCCAACCTAGCACGGAGATGCGCGTCATGCAGATGCCGGCTCTGGGTCCTATTCTGCGAGGTTGCGCGATCGCGGCGGCAATGGTGATCGCCGCCTTCAGCACCGCTTCGGCGCAGTCGCTCTCGGGGAACGAACTCATCGCCGCGCTGAAGCAGGGCGGCTATGTGCTCGTGATGCGCCACGCAAACTCGCCGGCAACCCGCCCCGATGCGTCCACCGCAGCACCGGGGAACACGCGGTTGGAACGCCAGCTCAACGAGAACGGCCACAAGACTGCGCACGCCATGGGTGTCGCGCTGAAGGCCCTGAGCATACCGATTGGAACCGTGCTTTCGAGCCCGACCTTCCGGACGCTCGAAACCGTCCGTGAGCTCGCGGTTGGGATGCCGGACACGTTCAATCTCCTGGGCGACGGGAGCCAGGGTTACGAATTCTCGTCCTTCGAAGACGGCGCGCGCTTCATGCGGGTCCGCGCCGCCGAGGTTCCAATGGCAGGCAAGAACACGCTCATCGTCACCCACCTGCCGAATGTCGAGGCGGCCTTCGGGGATGCCACCAGCGACATCGCGGAGGGCGAGGCGATCGTCTTTAAGCCCGACGGTACGACCGGAACGCAGATCGCCCGGATCAAGATCGACGAGTGGCCCCGGTTCGCCGCGCGCCGCTAGTCAAAGAATTTTTTCCTGCCGCTGTCGATGTGGCGAGACCTCGTTCGTCGCTACCATGAGGACTCTATCCTGGGGAGAGTGAGGCATGGCGCGAAAGACGGCCAAATCCAAAGCAAGGGCGAAGAAACCGGCGGCAAAAGCGCAGGCAGGGCGGGCGCGCCCGTCGCGCACCTTGGTGCTGGTGGCCACCCGCAAGGGCGCGTGGTTGTATCACGGCGATGCCGCACGCAAGACGTGGCGTGCCGACGGCCCGCATTTCCTCGGCCACATCATCAATCACGTCGTGCTCGATCCGCGTGACGGCCGCACGCTGCTGGCCGCTGCGAAGACCGGCCACCTTGGGCCGACGGTATTCCGCTCGACCGATTTGGGCCGCACCTGGAAGGAAGCGGCAAAGCCGCCCGCATTTGCCAAGGCTGCGAACGGCGAGAAGGGCCGCGCCGTCGATCACACCTTCTGGCTTACGCCCGCGCACGCGAACGAGCCCAATGTTTGGTACGCGGGCACCTCGCCGCAAGGCCTCTTCCGCTCGGAGGACGGCGGAGTCAGCTGGGAACCGTTCTCGAGCGTGAACGACGATCCGCAATATCGCGAATGGATGGGGGCCCAACAGGACGGCACGCCCGACGGACCGAAGATGCACTCGATCATCGTCGATCCGCGCAACCCTTCGCATCTCTATTTCGCGATGTCGGGCGGCGGCGTGCACGAGACTGTCGACAAAGGCCGCACCTGGAAGCCGCTGGTGAAGGGGCTTGAGGTCGTCGGAGGCTTCGATCCCAACACCATCACCTTCCATGATCCCCATTGCGTGCGCATGTCGCCGAGCAATCCCGACCGGCTCTATCAGCAGAACCATTGCGGCATCTATCGCATCGACCGTCCGTCGAACGAATGGGTGCGCATCGGCAAGAAGATGCCGAAGCAGATCGGCGATATCGGCTTTCCGATGGTCGTGCATCCGCGCGACGACAACACCGCCTGGGTGTTCCCGATGGACGGGCAGACCGTGTGGCCGCGCATCAGCATCGATGGCGTTCCTGTCGCCTTCGTCACGAAGAACGGCGGCAAGTCATGGCAACGCCTCGACAGCGGACTGCCGAAGACTCAGGCGTGGTGGACGGTGAAGCGCCAGGCCATGGCGGCGGATGCGCAGAACCCGGTCGGCCTCTATTTCGGCACGACCAGCGGTGAGCTTTGGGGAACCCGCGACGAAGGCAAGAAATGGGCGCCGATCGCACGCCACTTGCCGGAGATCTACGCCGTGGAGGCCGCCGAGCTCAGGTGAAAGTGCTCATCCCAACGCCGCTGCGCTCTTATACGCGGGCACGCGAGGTCGAAGCGTCGGGCACGACGATGAGCGAGCTCTTGGCCGACCTCGAGCGTCAGTTCCCCGGCTTCCGCTTTCGCGTGATCGACGAGCAGGATCGCATGCGCGCGCATATGCGCTTCTTCATCAACGGCGAGCAGGTGTTCGATTTGAAACATCCGCTTCGTTCGACCGACGACATCCAGATCGTGCAAGCCCTGAGCGGCGGCTGAGATCAGGAGCCTGGTCCTTCAGGATTGGCTATGTCCCTCAGCCGCAAGGAGCTCACGATTGCGCCGATCATCGCAAACGCAACCGCCATCCACATCGCGACTACGTTCCCGTCGACGAACTGCGCAAACGCAAGTGCGGTGAGCGCCGCGCCGACGGTCTGACCCAGGAGCCGCGCCATCGCCTGCATCCCGGACGCGCCGCCGCTGCGACGCCGCGGCGCCGAAGCCTGCATCGTTCGGTTGTTCGGCGACTGGTAAAGCCCAAAACCCGCACCCGCGAGCGCCATGCGCCACATCATGTCGAGCGTGCTCGTGCGCTCATCGACCAGCACCAGCGCCGCCAATCCCGCCGCGAACAGGATGAGCCCGATCAGTCCGAGCAATCCCGCCGGGTGCCTATCCGACAGCCGCCCGGCAATCGGCGCGAGCACTGCGGTCGCCAGCATCCACGGTGTCATCAGCAGCCCAACCTCGACCGCCGAATAGCCGATCGCCTGCATGTGGAACGGCAGCGCGACGAACGCCAACGTCTGCGACAAGAACGAACAGATCGACGTGCCGACCGAGAGCGCGAAAATCGGCAGCCGCAACAAATCGACCGGCAACAGCGGCTGCGGCACGCTCATCTCGCGCTTGACGAGAACGATGCCGCCAACAACCACGACAAGGAACTCCGCCGCGATGAGCAGCGGCGGCGCATCATGGCTCATGCTGTCGATGAAGAAGATCAGCGCGCCGAACGTGACCGCGCTCAGCGCGGCGCTCGCGCCGTCGAAGGGATGGCTCGCGCGCGGCGTCTTGGGCAGGGTGTACAGCCCGATCGCAAACGCAAGAAACGCGAACGGAAGCTTCACCCAGAACAGCCAGGGCCAGTCGGCGATAGCGAGGATGAAGCTCGCGAGCGTCGGGCCCGCGGCCGCCGATATCGCGATGATCACCGCGTTGATGCCGATGCCGTAACCCAGCCGGTTGATCGGATGGATGAAGCGGACGAGCGCCATGTTCACGCTCATCACGCCGGCCGCACCCAGGCCCTGGATCACGCGCATCAGCACCAGCACTTCGATCGAGGTCGCGAGCGCACATCCGATCGACGCGAGCCCGAACAGCGCAAGCCCCGCGAGATACACGCGCCGATAGCCGAAAATGTCGCCGGCCGACGACAGCGGCAGCAGCGGCAGCATGATCGCCACCTGATAGGCGTTGACGATCCACACCGTTGCCGCCGGCGAAGCGCCAAGCTCGGCGCCTATGGTCGGCAGCGCCACGTTCACGACCATCTGGTCGATCACGGTCAGGAAGACCGCGAGTCCGACGGTCACAACCGCCCAGAAGCGCAGCTTCGGCGGGAGCCCGTCCTGCGCGCTCAACAGCGCATCATGCGTCAATGCGGATTATCCAAGCGAATGGCGAATAGTAAGTAGCGAATAGGGGAATGGACTTGATTTGTCTATTCGTCATTCCCTTGAGTGGAGCGCTACTTTTCGGTGCCGCGTCAGCTCGCTGCCGTTTGCTCGGGTCTAGCGAAGGACGTATCGGCTCTTGAGTCGGGCGGTGTACCTGATGATCGCGAGCATGATAACCAGGTCGAAGAGACGGCCATGCAGGTTCACTGCGATGAAATTATCGAACCCGTTCATGTCGATCCACCTGATTACGCCGGTTGCACTCGCCACGAATGCGATAGTCAGGAGATAGACTGCCTGGGCGCGTCGATACAGCAAGCAAACGATCACCGAACTCTTGCAGATGAATACCGTCAAGAAGAGAACGTGGTCCACAAGTGTCGCGTCGAAGATGACCCATGGCAATCTTCTCGCATAACTGAAACCTGCGAGCGACATTTGGATCAGCAGCCAGACAGTGATCAGCCAGTACCAGACCGACAGCCTCGCCACGGTGCCGCTTGTGCCGCTCGTGTCAACCATTCCACGGATCCCTTCCCGTAAGGGATATTGGGTCCGGGGCGGTAAACGCCGTGTATACGATTGGCTATGTCGAATGCCGGCCGAAGAACTCGATGAGCGTCCGGTTGAACAGCTCGGGCTGCTCCCAATAGAGCGAATGGCCGCCTTCGGACACGATCCTGAGCTCCGCGCCCGGAATCTTCGCGGCGTACATGCGCAGCATCGGCGGCGGCGCGCCGAGATCGGAGTCTCCGCCGATCACAAGTGTGGGCACCCTCAATCTTCCAAGGGCGGCAAAATTGATCTGGTTGACATTGGTTTGCCCGATCCGGTTCCCGGTGATCGCACCGTGCTCCAGCTCCGCCCACGTCTTCGCGCCTTCGGGGTTCATCGCCCGGTACGACGGCGAGAGCTCGCGGAATTCCGCCGGCATATCCGCGTAGCCAGCGGGCCGGATACGCTCGGCCATGTCGGTGTACTCTTTGTCCGTCACGCCACCGACCGCACACGCCAGCGTCAGGCTGTACAGCCGGTCCGGATGCGACAATGCATAGTCGATCGAGATCTGGCCGCCCGCCGCCGAGCCCACGATGTGAAATTTCCGTATACGGAGAGACTCGACCAGATTGTGCAGGTCGACCGACGCCGATCCCGCGTTCGCCCTGGGCACCGGGTCCGAATTGGCATAGCCGCGGCGCGAGAACGCAACCACGCGATAGCCGGCACGTGCAAAGGCGGGTTGCTGATACACCCAGATTTTCGCGCTTCCCGTCGCGGGATGCACGAGCACGATCGGCGTCCCGGTGCCTTCCGTGTCCCAGTACCCGATCTTCACACCGGATAGGTTCGCGACCCCTTCCTTGGCGGGCACTTGCGCGGGAATCGGAACGGGCATCACCGGGTTTGCCGGGGACGCCGCGGCAGCAGCCGAAGCCACGCCCGGCCGCCCGGCCATCGCAGCGGCGCCGATCGCCATGCCCGTCTTGATCGTCGTCCGGCGCGTCATCCGACCACTTGCACTGTCATCGCTCATGAGTAGGACCCCGTTCCCGCTAGATCTGGCATTTCCTTGCCGGCTGACGTGACTACTCGACTGCCAAACCGCCTAAACAACCGCCATTTGGAAACACAATGATAGCAGAATTGCAGATCAGGCAGCGATCTGCATTCCCATCGGCTTGGGTCTCTCATGCCCCCAAACTCGACGTCGTCTATCCCGACGATGAGTTCTTTCACTAGGCCGTGGCGGATTTCCTTGATATCAGGCGCGCCATGAAGCGTGCGCGATCCCATCCCGACCCAGCTCGGGACATCAAGGAGTTGTGGCCGAGCGCAGACCCGGAAAACTCGGTCGCATTGCTGAAGGCGCTGCACATCCTGACCCCGGACGGCAGGCTCAACGCCGATTCACGACGGAAACTCAAGCAGGTGCTGCACCTGGTGCAGCTGTTGCGGCCAGCGCTGGACGCATTGCTCGCCGAGACGGACTCGCCGTTGTTCGTTGATCTTGGCTCCGGAAAGTCCTATCTCGGGTTCATTCTCTACGATCTGGTTATCGGACCGAGGGGCCGTGGGCGTATCTGCGGCGTGGAATCGCGCGTGGAGTTGGTCGAACGCTCGCGGGCGCTTGCGGCGGGCATGGGGTTCGAGCGCATGCAATTTCTCGCTCAACCCATTGCCGAGGCGAATGTGCCGGATGGGCGCGTCGACATGGTCACGGCGCTTCACGCCTGCGACACGGCCACAGATGACGCCATCTGCTTCGCCCTCCGCCACGACGCCCGGATTGTGGCGCTGATTCCGTGCTGCCAGGCGGAAGTCGCCAAGTTGCTGCTAAAAGCGACGGGGCCGCTCGATCAGTTGTGGCGACATCCGATTCAACGGCGCGAGTTCGGCGCCCAGCTCACCAATGTCATTCGCGGGCTCTACCTTGAGGCGCAAGGCTACAAAGTCAGAGTGACCGAGCTTGTTGGCCTGGAGCATTCGCTCAAGAACGAGCTGATCCTTTCCGAGCGCCACCAGCGCTCGAATCCCATGGCGAAGCAGGAACTCGACAGGTTCATCGATCAAATCGGCATCCGGCCGAAACTGATCACGGACGCGATAGGCGAATGACGGCGTTCGAGCGGAAACGCTTCAGCGCTTGGACATTCTCTTAAAGAAACAGGTCGGCGCACCGGTGTGGCAGGCCGGCCCCACTTGTTCGACCTTCAACAATAGCGTGTCGCCGTCGCAATCGACATACGCCTCGATCAGCCGCTGCGTGTGGCCGGACGTGGCGCCCTTGCGCCACAGCTCCCGGCGCGACCGCGACCAGTAGGTGACCTCGCCCCTCTCCAGCGTGCGCTTGAGCGCCTCCCGGCTCATCCACGCGAGCATCAACACTTCGCCGGTCTTCGCGTCCTGCGCGATCGCCGGCACCAGGCCCGCCGCGTCGAACGCAACGGCGGCGATAAGATCGCTCGCGGAAATCTGTTCCACGCTCACCGCAACATCCTCACGCACGCGTCCCGCTGAACGGGGCGTTGCCGAACATGCCGAGCTTCACGCTGCCGTCGATCTTGTCGCCGTCGATTGTCCCGGAGAACTCCAGCGTCATCGGCATCGGCTTGCTGATCGATGCTTTCCAGGTGATGTCGTTGCCGTCGACCGTGCCTTCTTCGATCGGCCGGCCCTCGCCCGAGCCTGCGCTTTGCGTGCCGGTCAGCGTCGAGTCCGATGACGAAATCACCAGAGTGCTTTCCTGCGCGCCCATGGGGGTGTTCACCACGAGCTTCCAAGTGCCGTCGGCGGCCATGATGCAATCTCCTTTTGTCGTGGCTATCCATACCATGGAGCAAACGAAGAGGAGAAACCAACCTGTTCGAGATGCTCAGCTATCTTGAGCGTGTTCCAGCCTCTTCAACCTGATACGGTTGGCCGGTACTTGCGCCAGGTCGTAGTGCGCCTGCTGCACCAACCAGCTCTCGGCGCTGCCACCGAAGACCTGCGACAATCTAATGGCCATTTCCGGCGATATTCCGCGCTTTGCGTTCACAAGCTCCGAAAGTGTGGTGCGAGTTACGCCGAGCGCAGCAGCGGCGTCGGTGATACTCAAACCCAGAGGCTCAATGCACTCCCGCAGCACAAAACCGCCAGGGTGTGGGGGATTCTTCATTGGCATGGGTTACGCTCCTCTAGTGATAGTCCACGTAGTCCACATCAAAGACGTCCGCATCGGCAAATCGGAAAATTACCCGCCAATTTGCGCGGACGGTGATGGCGTGAAACCCCTTCAACTCCCCTTTGAGTGCATGCAACCCAAAACCGGGAAGGTTGATATCTTTGACCGACTGTGCCGCGTCGAGGCGCGCCAAAATATCGCGCAGTTTCTCCGCATGTTCGGCTAACACGCCACGGGAATCGTCCTGCTCATAGAAGCCTCTTCAGTCCCTTGTGGCGTATTGTCCGAAGCACTCGAAAAAACCGTAATGCGTTACGTTACGCGTGTCAAACGACAATGATGCACGCGGCTCACGAAACCCCGCGCAGCCGCTCGAACGCGGCCACCAGATCGGCCTTCAAATCGTCCACGTTCTCAAGCCCGATATGCAGACGGACGAGCGGCCCCTCGAATTTCTTCGGGAACGAGCGGTGGTAGCGGCAGGGCAGGGCGAGGCTCTCGAACCCACCCCAGGAGTAGCCGAGGCTGAAATGCTTCATGCCGTTCAGCATCGCGGCGACGGCCTCATCGCTCGCATCGCGCAGCACGATGCTGAAGAGCCCGCACCCGCCGGTGAAGTCGCGCTTCCACAGCACGTGCCCCGGATCGTCGTGCAGCGGCGGATAAAGCACGCGCGCCACCTCGGGGCGCGTCTTCAGCCAGATCGCGAGCTCGGTCGCGCTTTCCTGATGCCGCTTCAAACGTACCGACAGCGTGCGCAAGCCGCGCAGCGTCAGGAACGCGTCATCGCCCGAGGCACACAACCCGAGATCGCCATGCGCATGAACGAGCCGCTCCTTGTACGCCGCGTTCGCGGTCACCGCGCCCAGCAGCACGTCGGCGTGCCCGCCGATATATTTGGTCGCCGACTGCACCGACAGGTCGACGCCGTGACCCAGCGCATCGAAATGCAGCGGCGTCGCCCAGGTGTTGTCGAAGATGACCGCGATGCCCTTCTCGTGTGCGGCCGCTGCGATTGCCGGCACGTCCTGCACCTCGAAGGTGATCGAGCCGGGGCTTTCCAGGAACACGGCCTTCGTTTCGGGGCGGAACTGCTCCTTGAGCTTCGCGGCCGTGGTCGTGGGCGCGAAGAACGTCACGTTGATGCCCAGGCGTTTGGCGAGCCGCTGGCACGAGATGCGCGTCGTGCCGTAAATGGAGTCCGTGACCAGCATGTGATCGCCCGCGCCGCACACCGTCAGAATAGCGAGCATGCACGCGGACAGTCCCGACGGCGTCAGCACGGTCCGCGCGCCGCCCTCGAGCTCGCAGAACGCATCTTCCAGCGCCCGCGTCGTCGGCGTGCCGCGCCGGCCATACGTGTAAGGCTGGTTCCCGTCGACCAAGGTCTCGACGTCGGGGAAGAGCACTGTGGACATGCGATAGACAGGCGTGTTCACCGCGCCCGCGTGCAATGAAGGCTCGCGCCCGAGTCCGACCAGCTTGGTGTCTTTCTTCGTCACGACCGCTAGCCCTTCAGGATCGGCTTCAAAGGTCTATTGAAGAGCCAGATGATCACGCCTGCGCCCCCCGAGATCGCCGCGATCATAAGGAAGAAATCCTCTTTCGCCATGCTGCTCCAATAGGTGCCGAGCCAGCCCTGCAAAAAGCCCCCGCCAAGGAACAGCGGAATGAAGCTGACCGCGATCATCGTGGAGACGATCTGGGGCGGCGACACGCGCGAATAAAGCGATAGACCAATGGGTGACAGATGGATTTCGCCCCAGGTCAGTATGGCCGAGTAAGCGAACAGCCATAGCCAATCGGTCTTGCCGGACTCGCCGGTCAGCACGACAGCGCCCGCCATCAGGAGATTTGCGACCGCCATGGCGACGCATCCGATGGTCATTTTCTGGATGCTGTTGGGTTCGGTCCCCCGCTTGGCTTGGCTCGTCCAGAGGGCAAGAGCAAGAGGCGTGAACGCAAAGATCATTAGGGGATTGAATGACTGGAACCAGGTCACCGGAATTTCCGTCTCAAAGAACCCCAGATTGATCCGACGGTCGGTGTTGTCCGCGGCAAAGAGCGCGAGCGTGTTGCCTTGCTGCTCATAGCAGGCCCAGTAGAGCGTCACGGGTATGCACAGGATCAAAAGCGCCCAGACCGCGCGCCAGTCTTCGCGCGTCAGCGGCTCGCGTCGGCGGTGAGCTTGGACCGATCGTGTGAGCTGATCCTCGGGAAGCGTATTGAATCCCCAGAGATAGACCGCGAGCGCAAACAGCATCCCTACGCCGGCAGCCGCAAACCCATAATGCCAGCCGACAGTTTCCCCCAAAGTTCCGCAGACAAGCGGCGAGAGGAACGCGCCGATATTGATCCCGACATAGAAGATCGAATAGGCGCTGTCCCGCCGCGTATCGCCCGGCGCGTAGAGCGATCCGACCTGGCTCGTCGTGTTCGGCTTGAACATTCCCCCGCCAAAGACAAGCAGCAGCAGCGCAGGAAACAACAAGGTTTCGAAGGCCATCATGAAATGGCCGAACGCCATCAGCACGATCCCGATGATCACCACACGCTTTTGGCCGAGGAGCCGGTCCGCGATCCACCCACCCAAAAGCGGGGTCATGTAGATGAGCCCGGTGTAGAGCCCATAGATGAGCGAGGACAACGGCTGGATGTCGAGAGGTCCAGAGAAGAACTCGAATCCGGACTTGATCGCCGCATACCCCCAAACACCTTCGACATGTCCGGGGAGCAGCAGGTACTGAGTGAGATACAGCACAAGAAGAGAGCGCATCCCGTAATAGGAAAAACGCTCCCACATCTCCGTTCCGAAGAGGATGGAGAGTCCGGGAGGGTGGCCTAAGAAGCCGCGCGAAGTCGCGCGTTCGCTTCCCGCGGAGCGGTCGAGAGATGTCACGGCGCTGCTCTCATGCGGCGCATCATCCATCCGTAAAGCAAAACCACCAGCGCGAGGAAGCTTAGCAAGCCGACGGTTGTCGCCAGCGCGAAATCGCCTCCGACAAGCGCAAAGGGCGCGTCGTTGTTCAGTCCGACGATCGTGCCCGCCAGCAGTACGCCGAAGAGGCTTTCGCCGACGATCATGCCCGACGCAACGAGCACGCCCAGATGCTGGGCGCGCGCCGGATCGGGGCCCGACCCGACGCGTCTGTTGTATTGCCAGCCAATGAGCGCACCGACCATGACCGGCAACGTTGCCGACATGGGCAGATAAATGCCCATCCCGACCGCAAGGGGCGGCAGCCGCATCCGCTTGCGAGAGCCGAGAAAGCTGTCCAGCGCCACGACTGCAACGCCGATCGCGGCGCCGATACCGATCATGGCCCAGTTGAGCGTCCTGCTGATGACGCCGACGGACAGCGTCGAAATCAGATTTGCCTGAGGCGCAGGGAGCGGTTGCGCGACAATCGCTCCCGAGCTGGGCGCGCCGGCGAACCCATAAGCCTGGGCCAGAAGATTGAGGATCGGCGGGATGACGAGCGAGCCCGCAACGATCCCTACGATGAGGGCCACTTGCTGACGCCAAGGCGTGGCTCCGACCAATTGTCCCGTCTTCAAGTCCTGAAGGTTGTCGTTGGATGTGACCGCGACGCCGAAAATGATGGCGATCGTGAAGAGCGAGAACGCGACGAGAGCGGGTGCCGTTTCCGCGCTTGGAGGCGCAACGACGAGAAGCATGGCGGAGAAGGTGACGACCGCGACAATGCCGACGCCGGATACCGGGCTGTTCGATGACCCGATCAGTCCCGCCATGTAGCCGCAAATGGCGGCCACGAGAAATCCGCCGAGCACGACGAACGGCAGCGTGACCAAGGCCAGTTTGAAGGCGGAACCCGCGAGCGGTGTGCCGGCGGTAAAGTCCCACACAAGCACCGCGATCACGATGAGACACAGGATGGACCAGCCGATGATGGCGCGTCCGGACATGTCGCGGTCGGTCTCGTCGCCTGATGCCGCCATGTTCGCGCGAGAGGCCGCGATCGTGCGCACGAACCCCGACACCAACGGATGCGCCAAACGTGACAGCGTCCACAACGCGGCAACCGCCATGGCGCCGGCACCGATAAAACGGACTTGCGTCGCCCAGATGCCCATCACATGAGCTTCGAGGTCCGGTCCGGCCTGAGGCGTGAGCGCGGTAAGGATCGGGATTGCTCCTGCCCAGGCGATCAGGAGTCCGACAAACATCGCGAGACCGACCGACAATCCGATCAGGTGACCCGCGCCCAGCAAAGCCAGCGAGAAGGTGAAGTCGTAACCGGTGGCGCTGCTTGCGCCCAAGCGGAAGAAACTTTGCAGTTCGCCCGCGGCGATCCGGGTTGCGGCAAAGATCGCAAGACCGGCCGATGCGACTGAGCCCAGCACGATCGCAACGAGCCCCTCGCGCGCTGAGCGATTGCCGGTCTCGTGCAGTCCTGAGCCGACCTTCAGCACTTCTGCCGCCGCGACGCCCTCCGGGTACGGAAGACCGGCCGCGACGACCAGAGCCCGCCGGAGCGGGATCGTGAACAGGACGCCCAGGATTCCGCCCGAGGCGCAAATCAAGAACGACAGCCAGAACGGAAAGCTGGTCCACCAACCGACGATCACCAGGCCCGGAAGGACGAAAATGATCGACGACATCGCTCCCGCCGCCGACGCAACTGTCTGGACGATGTTGTTCTCGCGGATGTTCGAGCCGGCAAACAGGCTGAGTACGGCCATGGAAATGACCGCGGCGGGAATGGAAGATGCGAAGGTCAGGCCGACCTTGAGCCCGAGATAGACATTGGCGGCGGTGAAAACGAAGCAAATCAGGCTTCCGAGGATGACGCCGCGCGTCGTCAACTCCTTGCTGCGGCTGATGTCGGGTCCTCGCATCAAAGTCCTCGGGTTTGTGGCCGCCGATAGTGTCTACTTGGTTGGAAAATCCGGGGGAAGCAGCACCATGCGCTCGGAGCGCGCATAAGCCACAAAACCTGCGCGCTGATAGGTCGCCAGCGCCTTCTTGTGGTCGAGCGTGCAGGTGTTGAGCAGCACTTTCTCGACCCCTTCGCCCCAGGCCAGCTCGACCATCTGGTGCAGCAGCCAAGGCCCGACGCGTCGGCCGGTGAACTCCGGCGTCATGCCAAAATAGGCCATGTGCGCGATGCCCTTCTCGCGGAAATCGAGCTCCGCCATGCCTGCCGGTACGCCTCCCACATAGAGCACATAAAGCGCGATCTTCGCGTTCGACAGATGCGCCTTCAGCTGCTCGTCGCTCCACAACCGGCGCTCGACCCAGAAATAGGGGCGTCCCACGGCGTCATAGAGATAGCGGTAGAAATGGACCGGCGGGTTCTCCGCTCGCAAGAGCGCGGTCTTCATCATAGGCGCCGGCGGCGGCGATTGGATGACGCGCTTCTCCATCGCGAGATAGGTCACGGTGACCGGGATTTCCTTGGCGCGAAGTTTCGCCACGGCTCAAGGACCCGTTGCGATCGGCGCATCTTGACGCGCGCCCCATTCGGACCACGAGCCGTCGTAGACGGCCGTCTCCTTCGCGCCGGCAACTTCGAGCGCGAGCAAGACAAGCGCAGCCGTGACTCCCGAGCCGCAACTGGTGACGATCGGCCGCTCGATGTCGACGCCGCGCTCATGAAAGAGACGGCGGAGATCGGATGCAGCACGCATAGTTCCTTCGGACGTCAGCATTTCGGCATAATAGACATTGATCGAGCCCGGAATGTGCCCCGGCTGCACGCCCGGGCGGGGCTCCGCCTCCTCACCGCGGAAGCGCGCGGGGCTCCTTGCATCTACTACCTGCTCAGATTTGGATTCAAGATTGCGCCGTATCGACTCGAAATCGCGAAGGATTCTGGCATCCGGCTTTATCGTGAAGTGCCGCCGGCCGATCGTGGGCGGACGGTCGCTGGTGCTCTCGACCGCGCGGCCCTCGCGCTTCCATTTGGGAAAGCCCCCATCGAGCACCGCCGTCTTGGCATGACCCATGGCGCGCATCATCCACCAGCCACGCGCGGCCGAGTAGATGCCGGAGCCGTCGTAGAAGACGACGACATGATTGTCGCCGATGCCGAGCTTGCGTACGCCGCTCGAGAACGCGACCGGATCGGGAAGCATATGGGGCAGGGTGGTCTTCTGGTCCGAGAGCGCGTCGATGTCGAAGAACACCGCGCCCGGAATATGCGCGCTCTCGAACTCCGCGCGTGCGTTGCGCAAGGCTGCGGGCAGATACCACGACGCATCGGCGACGCGGATGTTGGGCTCGCTTAAGTGCGCGGCAAGCCAATCGGTGGAGACGAGCGGGCCCGCACCGCTCATTCGAGCGGGACTTTGGGAAGCGGTGGGGGCGAGCCGAGCCATGACGGCACCGGAAGATTCCTGGCGCGCAGGAATTCGGGATTGAACAGCTTGCTCTGATAGCGCGTGCCGTAATCGGCGAGGATCGTCACGATCGTATGCCCGGGTCCCATCTCCTCGGCCATGCGGATTGCGCCCGCGATATTGATGCCGCTCGATCCGCCGAGGCAGAGGCCTTCCTTCTCCAAGAGCTCGAAGATCAATGGCAGCGCTTCTTCATCGGGGATCTGATACGCATCGTCGATGGGCGCGTCCTGCAGGTTCGCCGTCACGCGACTCTGGCCGATTCCTTCGGTGATCGAGTCGCCTTCCATCTTGAGCTCGCCGGTCTTGATCCAGGAATAGATCGCCGCACCCATCGGATCGGCAGCCGCTATTCTGATGTCCGGATTGCGCGCCTTCAGCGCGAGCGCGACGCCTGCAAGCGTGCCGCCCGTGCCGACCGAGCATGTGAACCCGTCGATCAGGCCCTCGGTCTGCTCCCAGATTTCCGCACCCGTCGTTTCCTGGTGCGCCTGACGGTTTGCGACATTGTCGAACTGATTGGCCCAGATCGCCGCTTTCGGATCGTCTTTCGCGAGCTGCTTGGCCAACCGCTCCGAGACCTTCACGTAGTTGTTCGGATTCTTGTAGGGCACCGCTGGCACTTCGATCAGCTGCGCGCCCAGAAGCCTCAGCGCGTCCTTCTTCTCCTGGCTCTGTGTGTCGGGAATGACGATCAGGGATTTCAGCCCGAGCGCATTGCCGACGACCGCGATGCCGATGCCGGTGTTGCCCGCCGTGCCTTCAACCACAGTACCGCCGGGCCTCAGCAGCCCACGGTTGAGCGCGACCTTGACGATGTAGAGCGCGGCACGGTCTTTCACCGACTGGCCGGGATTCATGAACTCGGCCTTGCCGAGAATGGTGCACCGGGTCAACTCCGAGGCGCGCCGGAGCGCAATCAGCGGCGTGTTACCGATGGCGCCGACGATTCCTTCGCTGAACCGCATGTCCGATTATTTCGCTTCCTCGACCCGAGTCAGG
>Ga0184629_10000445_pt1 | contig 18526 bp, 17 predicted proteins | sample PLM4_32_b1_FD_133158 | JGI IMG/M metagenome (GOLD analysis project Ga0184629, IMG submission 133158) | Groundwater sediment microbial communities from an aquifer in East River, Colorado, USA - PLM4_32_b1 | ecosystem: Environmental > Terrestrial > Soil > Riparian zone | place: USA: East River... | reverse complement strand
GAGGAGGAAGCCTATGCGTCGACATTTCCTCACGAGAATAGCAGTGTTGGGGTCACTTCTTGCGCTTGCCGCTTGCGATGACGTCGATACGATCGAGGGCAACGATACGAACGAACTCGTCACGATCGCATCGACCGAGCAGGGCGCGCCGGACGCCGAGCCCGGCAACGGCAAGGCTTCGATGTTTGCAGTTCCCCGGGAAGCGCGGGTTCTTTTCTGGTAGAGGCGCGCCTACTGCGCTTCTCCGCGTTCGTCCAGCATGGCGAGGTAGTGGCCTCTCTACACCGGGGCGGAGAGCCTCCCGCAAGCCACGGGCCCGAGGACCATCTGTTTTGGAGTAGAGCAAGTGAGCGCGAAGGCAGGTGAAGTATCCCGAGATACGTCAGTCTACCGCTGCGAGGGCTGCCAGCAACATACGACCTTGAACTCAGGCGCGCTGATTGGCGAGTGCCCGAACTGCGGCGGTTCGAGTTTTCACGCTGGCTGGCGGACGCCGTCATATCAGTCCTCACCGAAACGTGGCGCCCTGCTACGTCCCAGCTTCACGCTACTTCGCGCGCTCTAATCGAGTTGATGAGGCTGGTCACTTCTGACCATCCCGACTGTTTGGCTTGTGCTAGGCCATCCTCCAACCTCCAAGGGAGGGTGTCCTACATGAGTTGCGAAACCGAAACAGCGCGCCGTTACCGAAACCGTGCTGTGCAACTACGGTCAATGGCTACGAGCTACCAAAATCAAGAAACCGGCAAAGCGGTGGCACGGGTTGCTGAAGAATATGAGCTAATGGCTCAGGTCTTTGACGGGATTGACGAGGCCGGCTTGGCGGCCATCAGGGCGAGGAATTCAAACTGAGCAAGTCGACCAGAAATATGCAGATTTCCATTCACAGCAAAGCGAGAGGGTAGCGCTCCCGCTCGATTGAGAAGGGGAGGCGCGTAATGACTCCAGACTTCGAGATAGACAGTTTTCGTGGGCTCACACTCGAAGTGCAAATCGCCAAGTGCCATGCGTTGGCCCAGGAAGCCGACAGTTTTGCAGCCGTGCGCCCCGACGAGCGGGATCAGCATCTGCATCTGGCAGCGAAATGGTCCGATCTGGCCGAAGAGATGGAGCGTGCCCTCAGCGCCAGGGAAGCTGAAAGGCACAACTGAACTCAGGCAGACCGTTGCGGCGGTTCGGAACGTCCGATTTCGTACCCAAAATCCAATCACCTGGAGCGGTCCGGTATCGCTTTGGTTCTTGAGATCCACGAGGCACAGGCGGACTGTGCCGCGCGGGCAGAAGGGCGCGGGATGAAAGAAGACCTGGACTCGGCCGCACAATATCTCCAGCGCGCCGAAGAACTACGGGGCATCGCCGAAGCGACGAAGGACCTGCGCGCGCGAGAAACTCTCTTAGACATTGCAAAAGATTATGAGCGCATGGCTGCGTCCAGAAAACGAATAGACAGGATAGACCGCCAGCCGAGACTCTGGGATTGAGTCACCCAGCGGAGCCCCGGCCATAATCCGGAGCTTCCGCGTGTAGCGTGAGAGTGGCAGGGCTAGGGCCGTAATCGATGGTTATTCGACGTTTGCCGACCTCAAGTGGCAGGAAGCCTCAAGCTTGACTCCGTTCAGTATCCCGCCCTCGCAGATCATCCGATCTATAGCATCGGGCAGATCAGCTGTGCCGCTCGCTACCGCAGTGTCACACGCCGCCGTCGTGTTAGCGTGTCCTTCATCATTTTAGAACGATCCGTGCCAGGGCGAGGGCAACTCCCATTCACCCGGCTTGCTCGATGCCGAAATGCGCCATTGAATATCAGCAAGGTGACGGGATAATCGGCATAGATCACCATATTTCTGTTCAATCTCCTCTACGGTAATGGAGCGGTTGTCCTTAAACTTTTTCATAGCCAATACCCTTCGCTTCTTACCACCGAGGTCGGTCTTTACGAGGCTCGTTAGCCACCGTCCGTGGGCGATGTCGTTTCTAAAATTGGACAGCGCCTTTACTCCGTTTGCGCAAGTTTGCGCTTCAGTCGCCAATTTGGGTCGTCCAGTACGCATTATGGCAGCATAGAAATCAGCTTTTGGCAGAATGCTATGACCGCCCATTGCGACCGCCACAGCGTCGCTATGCAAATCGGCAACCATTCGAACCCCTATTTCCAACTGCATTTCGATCAGATTCCAAGCAGTGATAAACCGTCCGATCAGGGTCAGGTTGACGTGGTCCCCGAATTGTTCCCATTCAGAAGTAGAGTCCTCGGGGTTGATGCTCCGTGATTGATGGGGTTGTGATCTCGGCCGGTGTCCGACCGCCGAGCTTCGAGTGCGGCCTGACCGTATTGTAGTCGTTGCGCCATTCAGCCAGGACGACGCGGGCCTGCGCAAGGGTGGTGAACAAGGTTTCGTTCAGCAGCTCGTCTCGCAAGCGACCGTTGAAGCTTTCGATGAAGGCGTTCTGCGTCGGCTTTCCGGGCGCGATGTAGTGCCATTCAACCCGGGTTTCCTGCGACCAGCGCAGGATCGCCATGCTGGTCAGTTCGGTGCCGTTGTCGCTGACGATCGACTGCGGCTGGCCGCGTCGGAGGATGATGCTATCCAGCTCGCGGGCGACACGGATGCCCGATAGCGATGTGTCGGGCACCAAGGTCAGGCATTCCCGGGTGAAGTCGTCCACGACCGCGAAGATTCGGAATCTGCGGCCATCGGTGAAGGCATCCGACAGGAAGTCCAAGCTCCAGCGTTGGTTCGGCCTTTGCGGGATCGTCATGGGAGCTCGCGTGCCAAGCGCCCGTTTGCGGCCTCTGCGCCGGCGAACCTTCAACCCTTCCTCGGTGTAAATCCGAAAGAGCTTCTTGCGGTTCATCTTGATCCCTTCACGGGCCAGCAGAATGCCCAGTCGCCGATAGCCAAAGGGCCTTCGCTCCAAAGCCAATTCTCTCATCCGAACCCGGATGGCGGTATCGTCGGGGCGGTGGTGCCGATAGCGCAGAACACGCCGAGACACACCGATGACCGAACACGCCCGGCGCTCGCTTAACCCGAAGCTCTCTCGGGCATGGGCGACGGCCGATCGCCTGGCGGCGGGCGTCACCATTTTTTTGCACTGATGTCTTTCAAAACGGCATTGTCCAACATCGACTCGGCGAGCAGCTTCTTCAGCTTTTGCATTCTCATCTGTCAGCGCCTTCAGCCGCTTGGCATCCGACACATCCAGGCCGCCGTACTTCGCCTTCCAGTTATAAAACGTGGCCCCACTGATCCCGTGCTTGCGACAGACGTCGGCGGCCTTCATCCCCGCCTCCTGCTCCCGCAAGATCCCGATGATCTGCTCTTCCGTGAACCGTGCCCGCTTCATGTCCGTCTCCTGCTGGTGACGGACTCTACCTCAGCGCGGATACATTCTCGGGGACCACGTCACGATGAAATTGGCACCGAATTTGGCACCGGACAGAAGAATACGCGCAGGGACGGAAGGTCACGGCCAACGGCCGCCATGTAAAAAAGTAGGGCAAAAGCTGATCAGTGAGTACCAGGGGGCAAAAGCCAGCACAGCCTCACGCGCCTTTTAAGTCCGTTGCGTCTACCATTCCGCCACGGGGCCGCAGGCCGCGCGCGCCCATCACAAGCGCGTCGGCGCTGATGCAGCATATGACAGCCGAGGCTTGCTCGTGGTAGGGCTTCGCGCACGATGGTTGCCGTTCTGATCCTGATTTTTGTGGCCGTTGCGCTGGTGGCTAGCGCCTTTGTCGCCCTGCCGCTGATCCGGCGCTCGCGCGACGACGCAACAAAGCGGCCGCTGCTTGCCGTGAGCGCCGGGCTCGGCGTCGCGGCGGTGGGTCTCGTGTCCTACGTGTTTCTCGGCGAGCCGCAATTGGCGCTAAGCGCCTTGCAGGGCCCATCGACCAACAACTATCCGCAGCTGATCGCGACGCTCGCGCGCGAGATGCGGGAGCGGCCCGGCGACATCCAAGGGTGGATGCTTCTCGGCCGCGGCTATATGGCGGTCGGCAATCCGAACGAGGCGATGAAGGCCTACAAACAGGCGGTCAATCTCACCAAAGAACGGCTTGGCGATGCGCCAACGGGCCTGCTGTCGAGCTACGGTGAGGCGCTCACCCAGGCATCCAATGGCGTGACCAAAGAGGCGGAGGACATCTTCCGCGCGGTGCTCGAGCAGGATCCCGGCGACCTGATGGCGCGCTACTACATTGGAGTGGCGCAGTCGAGTCGCGGCGACCGGGCGGGCGCGCTTCAGATGTGGGAAGGCCTTCTCGCCGATGCGCCGCCCGATGCCGAATGGCGAGGAGCGCTGGTCAACCAGATCCAGTTGCTGCGCGCTCAGATGATCAACGGGGGTGCAGGCGGCCCGCCCGATCCGCAGGCGATGGTCGCGCGACTGGCGAGTCGGCTCGAAGCCGATCCCACCGACCTTAACGGGTGGCTGATGCTGATCCGGGCCTACTCTGTGCTCGGCGAGAAAGAGAAGGCGGAAGCCGCCTTGACGAAAGCGCGGACCGTGTTCGCCAACCAGACGCAGGCGCAAGACGCCCTCGCCCAGGCGGCGAAGGAAAACGCGCTCAATTAATCAAATTGGTTTAGCCCGAAAGGCGGCCCTGCCAGACGGGCCAGCAGGTGGTTTTCCCGCCCGCCTTGGCCGCGCTGTAGAGCTTCATCTGCGCGTCCTCGGCGTTGCTGCCATCCATCGTTGCGACGTAATCGCCACCATTGCCGCACCAGACATAGAACTGATGCGTGCCCCTGGCGAAGAAATCGACCTGCCGATCGGACGCGAAATTGCCGGCCGCGGCAACGCCGGCGGCGGCAAATAAAACGCCACCCACGGCGGCGGCCAAAACGCGCATCGCGATCATAGTTGGGTCGGACAGGAAACTGGGGGCTGCGCGGAAAACCGTGCCACAGGGTGGAAGGGGCGCGCAACCGTAAATTTACGGTAATGTTGGTGGAAAGCGGCCTACTATTGCAGATTATACAAGCTTTCTGCGTAGTTTCAGCTTCGCTCAGGGACCGCGCCGAACGATCGGATCATCGCCTCGATCTCGATTCCTGCCGCCTCCACGTCGGCCTCATCGCGGCCGCGCACGACGAGCGTCGTACCCACCGAAGCGCGCATCTCGGCCATCGAACCGCCCATGGTGAAGAACGGATAACTGCCGATCGAGAGCGCCGGATGACGCAGCTGGATTTCAGCCAAGGCTTGCGCGATGCGGCCCTCCGGCAAGCGGACCGTGATGCTGAGGCTCTTGACCGGCGTCCCGCGCGCCAAGCGCGGCGCGACATCCTCGAGCATCGCCTGCATGATCTTGGGCACGCCCGCGAGCACGAAGACATTCTCGATCTGGAATCCGGGCGCGGTCGACACGGGATTGCGGATCAGGGTCCCGCCCTTCGGGACGCGCGCCATGCGCTGACGGCGCTCGTTGAAGTCGCCGGGCGCGTAGCGGGCGGCCAAGAGCGCCATCACTTCGGGATGATGTTCGACAGGCATACCGAAGGCGGCGCCGATGGAGTCCGCAGTGATGTCGTCATGGGTCGGACCGATGCCGCCGGTGGTAAACACGTACGTGTAGCGGGCTCTAAGCGCATTCACAGCGGCAACGATTTCGCCTTCGATGTCGGGGACGCATCGCGCCTCGTACAAATCGATGCCGAATGGTGCAAGAAACCTGGCGATTGCTGCGATGTTCACGTCCTGCGTGCGGCCGGACAGGATCTCGTCGCCTATGACAAGCACGGCGGCGGTCAGTCGATGCTTGGCCTGGTCCATAGCCCCATGCGCCGCCCTTAACGGAAACCTTGAATTCCCGTAGGTAAAAGCAAATTTGTACGGGTAATCGTGCTAATCTCGGTTACAAAGCACGTGCCGCGAACTGTGTGCAAGGCGGCCTGGGCCATGGGTGTGTGAATGTCCGACACGTTTTCCGAGCTTCCTCCCGACCTCGTCCTCGACCGCGAGGCGATCGAGGCGGCGCGCCGGTCCGCCTTTGCGGTGGCGACCCACCGGCCGGAGGATTTCGACGGGATGCGCCGGGCGGGTCGGCTTGCGGCCGACGTGCTGGACCTGCTTGTGCCCGAAGTTGCGCCGGGCGTGACGACGGCAAGGCTCGACAAGCTCGCCTTCGAGTACGCGATGGACAATGGCGCGCTTCCGGCGTGCCTGGGCTACCGCGGCTATCGGCACACGCTGTGCACGTCGGTCAACCACGTGGTCTGTCACGGAATTCCGGCCGACCGGCCGCTCAAGGACGGCGATATCCTGAACATCGACGTCACACTGATCGTCGAGGGTTGGCACGGCGACACCAGCCGCATGTATTACGTCGGCGAGGTGAAGCGAAAAGCCCAGCGCCTGGTCGAGATCACTTACGACTCGATGATGCGCGGCATCCAGACGGTGAAGCCGGGTGCCACGACCGGAGATATCGGCTACGCGATCCAGTCCTTCGCCGAGGAGCAGGAACGCTGCTCGGTCGTTCGCGACTTCTGCGGCCACGGACTGGGCCGCGTGTTCCACGCGCTCCCCAATATCGTGCATTACGGCCGCCCCGGACAGGGGGTCGCACTGAAGCCCGGCATGTTCTTCACCGTCGAGCCGATGATCAATCTCGGCGGCTATGCGGTGAAGGTGTTGAACGACGGCTGGACGGCGGTCACCCGCGACCGGTCGCTCTCCGCGCAATTCGAGCACAGCATCGGCGTGACGCAGGATGGCTTCGAAATCTTCACCCTCTCGCCCAAAGGCTGGCACGCGCCGCCCTACACCTGAGCTGGCCGAAGCGGGGGGCGACGACGGTCTTCCGCATTACCTTGGCCATCGCGACAGATTGCGGGAGCGCTTCCTCAACGGGGGACGCGACGCGCTTCCCGATTACGAGCTGCTCGAGCTCTTGCTGTTCATGGCGATCCCGCGGAAGGACACCAAACCGCTCGCCAAAGAGCTGATCGCCGAATTCAAGACCTTCGCCGCGACGATATCGGCGCCGACCGAACGCCTGAAGGAATTCGGCTTGAGCGAAAATGTCATCGCGTCCTTGAAGGTCGTCGAAGCCGCGGCGCGCCGGCTGGCCGGAGGCGCGGTCGTCGGGCGGCCGGTGCTCTCCTCTTGGGAAGCGCTTCTCGACTATTGCGCCGTCTCGATCGGACACGCACAAACCGAGGAGTTCCACGTGCTGTTCCTCGATCGCAAGAACGTGCTGATCAAAGACGAGGCGCAGAGCAAAGGCACCGTGGACCACACGCCCGTCTATCCGCGCGAAGTGCTGAAGCGGGCCCTCGAGCTCGGCGCCTCCGCACTGATCCTCGTGCACAACCATCCGAGCGGCGATCCGACGCCCTCGCGCGGCGACATCCTGATGACGCGCGAGATCGTCGCGGCGGCGAAAGCGCTCAAGATCGAAGTCCACGATCATTTGGTGATCGGGCGCGGAAAGCACGCGAGCTTCAAGGCGCTGGGGCTGTTGTAAGACTCAGCTTGAGCCGAGTTGTTCCAACGCGGTTAGACCGGCGCCAGGCGCTGCAGCAGACTGTCGAGCGCCATCACGCTTCGCGTCCAGCTGAACTCGCGGGCGCGTTCGATGCCGCGCAGGCGCATCTGTTCGCGCGTTTCGGGAACGCCCACATCATCGAGCGCCTTTGCGAGGCCGCGAGCATCGTGGGGATTGATGAGAATGGCGGCATCACCTGCGACCTCGGCCTGGCTTCCCGTCCGGCTGCAGATTACCGGACAGCCGCATGCCATCGCCTCGAGGATGGGTAGCCCGAAACCCTCGTAGAACGAGGGGTGCACCAGACAATGCGCGGTGCCGTAGGCCAGACGCAGATCTTCGTCGCTGAGACGCGCGGCCCTGAAGGACATGCCCGGCGGTGCGGGATGCCACTCGATCGCGCGGTGCGCAGGGGCGGTCACCAACAGCGAATATGTGCTGCGGTTGTTCCACAGGTTCAGCGCCTGCCGCAGCAGCGCGCCGTTCTTGATGCCTGCACCATCACTGCAGAACAGCACATGGGGGCGGCCACCGAGATGCTTCGCGCCGAACGACTCGCGAAAACTCGCCGCCTCCGTTTCGGTCAGCGGCGAGAAGTCGCGAACGCCGTTCAAGGCGAGCACAATTGGGCGCAGCGCCTGCGCCGGATAGAGCTGCTTGAAATCGAGCAGCGTGTTCTGCGAGACCGCGGCGTAGCCGGCGGCCGCATCGATGGCGCGCCGCTTTTGCCGCCACATCGGGAGGTTCATGTCGACCCCGAAGCGTTCGGGGATCATGTCGTGCAGGAGCAAGAGATTCGGCGTCCCGTTCGCAACCGAGAAATAGGTGGACGCAAACGCGTTCGCTCCAAAGCGGCTACAGATTTCGCCGAGCTTCTGCCGCTCCTCCTCGTCGTTTGCGAATTCGAAACGCGGGAGATCGGTGTATTCGTAGCCCGCGATGCGGGGTGCGGTGTGCTCCCGGTCGACAATCAGGATGCGCGAGCCAAAATCGAGAGACGCCCACTCGGCCAACAGCTCGCGCCATACCCGGGCGATGCCGGTGGCCCAATCCTGAAAGAAAACAGCGTCGACAACCAGACGGCCGCGCCAGCTCAAACTCGGACGTGCAGGATTCAGGGCCATGAGACCAAGCTCACGTCTGGCAATCCACGCACTCCCCTCTTATTTCGAGGATCGATTCTTCGGTGCGAAAGCGCAGACGCTTGGCCCAGTCGGAAATCTGCGGCGCCAATTTCGCATCGGAGAGCTCCGCCGTCGTTCCGCATTTGCGGCAGATGGCGAAGATCGCCGAGGTGCGATGATGGGGGCGCGCGCAGGCCACGAACGCGTTGAGCGACTCCAGACGATGAGCGCGACCGTCTTTGATCAGGCGGTCGAGCGCGCGGTAGACGGTCGGGGGCGCGGTGATGCCTTTGGTCCGCAGGCGGGCCAGCAACTCGTAGGCCGTCAGCGGGCGGTCCGCTTTGGACAGCACCGAGAACACCATCTCGTCGTTCTCACCCGCACCGCGGCGGCGGCGATCATTGCGCGGTGCGCGCAGGGGCTTTCGATCGGTCGCTGCGCTCATCTGTGCCTCGCTGCCTGAAATTTTCGTTCCGTGAGTTCATCGCTTCCGCGTTCGACGGCCGAAACAACCCGCGGCGTCTCGACTTCCACCGTCACGTGACTCAAGCCGGGGATCGCGGCAAGAAGGCTCTTGTAGTGTGAAGGCGGGCGCGGCTCGCTGGTGACGACGGTGAGGATCGCCGCTAGATGTCCCGGCCCGACGCGCCAGACATGCAGGTCAACGACCTTATTGTCCGCGTCGCCTTCCACGGCGCGCTTCACCGCGTCGGTCACAGCGGGCGATGCATCGAGCAACACGTTCGTCGTGCGCCGCAACAGCCCGCGCGACCAGTTCAGGATCACCAGCCCGCCCACAATTCCCATCAAGGCATCCATCCAAACCCAGCCGAGGAATTGGCCGCACAGCAGCGCGACGATCACAAGCGCGCTGGTGAGAACGTCGGTGAGCAGATGCAGATAGGCGGCTTGCAGATTGTGATCGGTGTGGTGATGTCCGTGGTCGTGATCGCCATGATGATGCCCGTGGTCGCCGTCCCACAGCAGCCTCGCGCATACGAGATTGATGGAGAATCCGATCACCGCGACAACCACTGCCGGACCGAACGCGATGAGTTGCGGAGAAACCAAGCGATGCCCGGATTCGTAGATCACGCCGAGTGCGATCAGTCCGAGCGCGATTGCGTTCGCGAAGGCGACAAGATCCCCGACCTTTCCGGTGCCGAAGCTGTAGCGGTCGACGCCCGCATGGCGGCGCGCAAAGGCATAAGCATAGGCGGCGGCGCCGAGCACGGCCACGTGGCCTGCCATGTGCAGTCCGTCCGCGAACAGCGCCATCGATCCGAACGCAAGCCCGGCGCCAATTTCTGCGACCATCACGAGCGCCGTCAGCATCATGACGATCCGCGTGCGGCCCGCGTTCCGGTCGTGATCGGGACCGAGATAATCGTGGTGATGCTGAAACGGAGAAAGCGGATCGGATTTGTTCACGTCGACGCTCAGGCGAAACTGACCGCTGTTGATATGTTATATCATATCCTGATGCAACCGCTCGTGGCGTTAGCTCTGCCGAGGCCGAAAAGCCGGTACACTTCCGGCAAAATCTCCTATTATTGAATCCGCGGGCGTCTCATGCGCCTTCAAAACGAAACACACTCGCTGGAGAACACTCATGCTTCCTTTGAACCGTACGAAAATCGTGGCCGCAGCGAGCGGTCTCATCATGGCGTCCGTGTGCTTGGGCAGCGCCGCGTTTGGCGCGGCCGCGGGAGGCGGCGCGTTCGCGCTGACCTCCCAGACCTTCAAGGACGGGCAGATGATGCCGCGCAAGGTCGCCAACAAGAACCCGCAGAACCCCAACTGCGTCGGCGACAACGTCTCCCCGCAGCTCTCGTGGTCCAATCCGCCGGCGGGCACCAAGAGCTACGCGCTCACCATGGTCGACCCTGAGGGGCGCGGTGGCCTCGGCGTGCATCACTGGGTGGCCTACGGCATTCCGGCCAACGTGATGTCCTTTGCCGAGGGCGAGGTCGGCAAGGAGACCGACAAATATGTCGGCGGCAAGAGCACCCAGGGCGTGCGCTTCTACTCCGGTCCCTGTACGCCCCCGGGCTCGCCGCACCATTACACCTTCGTCATCACGGCGACAGATTTGGAGCCGAAGGATCTTCCCCCCGATCTGACGCTGCCCGAATTGCAGGAGAAGCTGAACGGCCACGCGAAGGGCGCGGCCGGGCTCGTGGGCCTGTTCGTCAAGCCGGAATAGTTCGTTTGCGCACATGAGCTTGGGGCCGGTCGCGAGGATCGCGGCCGGCCCCCAATTTTGGGCCGCGCCTGCACGACACGGTGAAGGCTAGACCCGTGCCTTAGCCGGTGATTGCCGCTATAAACGGGCCCATGAAAAAGCGCCCCTTCCTCGCCGCGACCGGCCTTTTCCTCCTCGCAATCACGTCGGTGGTCTACCTGTTTCCGGCCGCCCAGCAGCCGACGCTGGGGCCTGCCGCCGCGCAGCCGGTCGCAGCGCCCGCGGCGGGTCAGCTGGTTCAGCCGGTCCGGCAGCGGATCACCGAGCTGTCGAGCGAGCGCTACATGAAGGACGTGACCTTCCTTGCGCGCGACGAGATGAAGGGACGCGGCAACGGCATGCCCGAGCTCGACGTCGCGGCCGATTACATTGCCGAGCAGTTCCGCCAGGCCGGCCTGACGCCCAAGGGCGAGAACGGCACCTACTTCCAGCCATTCGAAGTCACCACGGGCGCCCGATTGGGGACAAAGAACGAGCTCGCGATCGCGGGCACGGCGCTCAAGATCAACGACGATTTCGTGCCCATCATGATCTCCAACACGGCCGAGTTCGACGGCCCGCTCGTGTTCGCGGGCTATGGCATCAGCGCGCCCGAGCTTAGTTACGACGATTACGCGGGCCTCGACGTGAAGGACAAGGTCGTTGTCGTGTTCCGCCACGAGCCGCAGGAGAACAACGCGCAAAGCAAGTTCGACGGGACCAACTTCACGCGGCACGCGCCGTTCGTGAACAAGGCGATCAACGCACGCCTGCACGGCGCCAAGGGCATCGTGTTCTTGAGCGATCCGCTGCATCGCGATGAAGAGGTCGGCCCCGCGACGCGCCGCATCGAATACACCGAGATGGGCATCCCCGCGATCCACGCCAAACGCGCGGCGTTCGCGCGGGTCTTCACGGCTGCCGGCAAGGATCTCGCCGCGATTCAGACCGACATCGACAAGGACCTGCAGCCGCGGTCCTTCGATCTTCCTGGAACCCGCGCACACATCGCGACCGAAGTGACCCGGGTGAAGACGACCGTGCGCAATGTGATCGGTGCGCTCGAAGGCTCCGATCCGACGCTGAAGAACGAGTGGGTCGTCGTCGGCGGGCACTACGATCATCTGGGTCTCGGCGAACGCGACTCGATGACGCCCTCGCAGGTTGGACAAATCCATCACGGCGCCGACGACAACGCATCGGGGACCGCGGGCGTGATGGAGATTGCGCGTCTCGCCGCCAACGATGACCGGCAATGGAAGCGCTCGGCCCTCTTCATGGCGTTTGCCGCCGAAGAGATCGGCCTCCTGGGTTCCGCACATTTCGTCAACAATCCAACCGTGCCGATCGTCTCGATCGTCTCGATGACCAATTTGGACATGATCGGGCGCATCACGAACAACCGCGTGTTCGTGGGCGGCGTCGGCACGTCTCCCAATTACAAGACGACGATCGAGCAGCTCAACGCGGGCACCGGCCTGCAGCTCGATTATTCGGATTCGGGCTACGGATCGAGCGACCACACGTCGTTCAATTCGAAGAAGATCCCGGTGCTGTTCTTCTTCTCCGGCCTTCACACCGATTATCACAAGCCGTCCGACACCTACGACAAGATCAACGCCGATGGCGCGGTGAAGGTCGCATCGCTGGCATACGGCATGATGGATCGCGAAGCGAACGATAACGAGCGCCCGGCTTATGTCGAAGTCGCCCGGCCCGAGCAACCCGGCCGCGGCGGCGGTGGCGGCTACGGCGCCTATTTCGGCTCGGTGCCCGACTTCCGGGAAGACATCCAAGGCGTGATGTTCGCCGACGTTGTGAACAACAGCCCGGCCGCGAAAGCCGGGCTGAAGGCGGGCGACATCATGGTCGAGTTCGACGGCAAGCCGATCCAACGGCTGAATGATTACGCGTTCCTGCTGCGCTCCAAGCAGCCCGGCGATGTGGTTCCGGTGGTGGTGAAGCGGAACGGCGAAACCCTTCGCGTGAACGTGACGCTGGAAACGAGGAGATAAGAATGAAGTCGAGACTGCTTCTGGCCGCAGCTTCCATTGCGGTGCTGGCGATTGCCCCGATCTATCCGGCGATGCCGCAGTCCCAGGTCCAGGCGATCACGGCCGAGCCGCGCGAGGTGCACCTCAAGAACGTCAAGCAACTCACCAATGGCGGCGAGAACGCCGAAGCGTATTTCTCGCTGGACGGACAGGAGATCATCTTCCAGTCCACGCGCGAGCCTTACAAGTGCGATCAGATCTTCACGATGAACGCCGATGGCTCGAACCAGAAGATGATCAGCACCGGCCGCGGCCGTGTGACCTGCGGTTACTTCACGCCGGACAAGAAGCGCATCATTTATGCGTCGACGCATCTCGGATCGCCCGACTGTCCGATGCCGCCGAACATGTCGGAGGGCTATGTCTGGGCGATCTACCCGACGTTCGACATCTTCTCGGCCAATCGCGACGGCTCCGACTTGAAGCGCCTGACGGCGACCGATGGCTATGACGCCGAAGGCACGATCTCGACCGACGGCAAGAAGATCGTGTTCACCTCGACGCGCAACGGCGATCTCGACCTTTACGAGATGAACATCGACGGCACAGGCGTCAAGCAGCTGACGAACGAGCTCGGATATGACGGCGGCGCGTGGCATTCGCAGGACGGGCAGTACATCATCTGGCGCGCCAATCGGCCGGGCACGCAAGCTGAGATCGAGCGCTACAAGAGCTTGTTGTCGCGCAATCTCGTCATGCCCTCGCGCATGGAACTGATGATCATGAAGAGCGACGGCAGCGAGAAGAAACAGCTCACGTCGAACGGCGGCGCGAATTTCGCCCCCTATTTCCACCCTAACGGGCGGCAGATCATCTTCGCCTCCAACATGCAGAATCCGCGCGGCGGGAATTTCGACCTGTTCCTGATCAACCGCGACGGGTCGGGGCTTCAGCAGATCACCTTCGACGAGAATTTCGACGGCTTCCCGATGTTCAACGCCGACGGGACGAAGCTGATCTGGGAATCCAACCGCCACGCGAGGCGCCAGGGCGAGACCAACGTCTTCAGCGCCGACTGGGTCAATTAACGGCGCCGACGCCTGACGATTGCGGTTTCAGGAGGCCTTCTTTTGCGCGCGCAAGGGGGCTAGAACCTGCAACTGCGGGGCGTGATCAACGGAGGCCTCGATGCTGAAGCTCGACAACAATTCCCTCATTCGCGATCAGGCCTATATCGACGGCGAATGGCGCGGCTCGCGCGGCGGCGCACGCTTCCCTGTGCGCAATCCCGCGACGCATGAGGTGATTGCCGAGGTCGCCGATCTGGACGAAGCCGACGTGCGCGAGGCGATCGAGGCCGCCGACCGCGCATTCCTCTCCTGGCGCGGCAAGACGGCGAAGGAACGCGCCGTGATTCTGCGCAAGTGGTACGAGCTGATGATGGCGAGCCAGGAGGATCTCGCGCAGCTGATGACCGCCGAGCAGGGCAAGCCGTTGACCGAGAGCCGCGGCGAGATCGCCTATGGCGCTAGCTTCATCGAGTGGTTCGCCGAAGAGGGCAAGCGCATCTATGGCGACGTGATCCCGACCAACGCCCACGGCCGCCGCATCATCGTCGTCAAAGAGCCGATCGGGGTCGTTGGCGCGGTGACGCCGTGGAATTTTCCCAACGCCATGATCACGCGCAAAGTGGGCCCGGCGCTCGCGGCCGGATGCACGGTCGTGGTGAAACCCGCGCAATTGACGCCGCTCTCCGCGCTCGCCTTGGCGGAGCTCGCGCATCGCGCCGGATTGCCCAAAGGTGTGTTCAATGTCGTGATCTCGACCAAGTCCGCGCGCGTCGGCAAGGAGCTGACCACCAACCCGCTGGTGAAGAAGTTCTCGTTCACCGGATCGACCGAGATCGGCAAGCAGCTGATGGCGCAATGCGCCTCGACCGTGAAGAAGGTCTCGCTCGAGCTCGGCGGCAACGCGCCGTTCATCGTCTTCGACGACGCCGATCTCGATGCCGCGGTAAAGGGCGCGATCCTGTCGAAGTTTCGTAACATGGGTCAGACCTGTGTCTGCGCCAACCGCTTCCTGGTGCAGGAGAGCGTCTACGACGCGTTCGCCGCGAAGCTGGCTACGGCCGTGAAGGCGCTCAAAATCGGCGACGGCTCGCAGCCCGGCATCGAGCAGGGCCCCCTGATCAACATGGCGGCGGTCGAAAAGGTGGAGGCGCTGATCGCGGACGGACTGAAGCATGGCGCCAAGGTCGATCTCGGCGGCAAGCGCCACAAGCTCGGCGGCACGTTCTTCGAGCCCACGATCATGCGTGATGCGACGCCCGAGATGGCGTTTGCACGCGAAGAGATTTTCGGTCCTGTGGTGACGCTCTTCCGCTTCGCCAAGGACGAGGACGCGATTCGCATGGCCAACGACACCCAATACGGGCTTGCCGCCTATTTCTATGCGCGCGATGTCGGGCGCATCTTCAAAGTGATGGAAGGCCTGCAATACGGCATCGTGGGCGTCAACGAAGGGATCATATCCACAGAAGTCGCACCGTTTGGCGGCATGAAGGAATCGGGCATCGGGCGCGAAGGCTCGAAGTACGGTATCGATGATTTCGTGCAGATCAAATATGTCGCCATGGGTGGACTGGGCATTCCATGATTCCTCGCTACGCGCGCCCCGAGATGACGGCGCTCTGGTCGCCAGAGACCAAATTCCGCATCTGGTTCGAGATCGAAGCCCACGCCGCCGACGCGATGGCCGAGCAGGGCGTCATCCCCAAGGAGGCTGCGCGCGTCATCTGGGAAAAGGGCCGCAACGCGAAGTTCGACGTCGAGCGCATCGATGCGATCGAGCGCGAGGTGAAGCACGACGTCATCGCTTTCCTGACCCACCTCGCCGAGATCATCGGTGACGAAGCGCGCTTCGTCCATCAGGGCATGACCTCGTCCGATGTGCTGGACACGACACTCGCGGTGCAGCTTTCGCGCGCAACCGACATCCTGATCGCGGATGTGGACGCGCTGATGAAGGCGCTCAAAGCGCGTGCGTTCGAGTTCCGGCTCACACCGACCATCGGCCGCAGCCATGGCATCCACGCCGAGCCGACCACATTCGGGCTCAAGCTCGCGGGCTTCTACGCCGAGTTCGCGCGGGCGCGAGAGCGCCTCATCGCTGCGCGCGCGGAAATCGCCACTTGTGCGATCTCGGGCGCCGTCGGCACGTTCGCGAACGTCGCACCCGAGGTCGAAGCGCATGTCGCGGAGAAGATGGGCCTCAAGGTTGAGCCTGTCTCGACACAGGTGATTCCACGAGACCGCCACGCGATGTTCTTCGCGACGCTCGGCGTTGTCGCCAGCTCGCTCGAGCGGCTGGCGACTGAGATCCGCCATCTGCAGCGCACCGAAGTCGGCGAAGCGGAGGAATACTTCACCGCGGGCCAGAAAGGCTCTTCGGCGATGCCGCACAAGCGCAATCCGGTGCTCTCCGAGAATGTCTGCGGTCTCGCGCGCATGGTGCGCAGCACCGTGGTCCCCGCGATGGAGAACGTCGCGCTCTGGCACGAACGCGACATCTCGCACTCTTCCGTCGAGCGTTTCATCGCGCCTGACGCGACGATCACGCTCGACTTCGCGCTGGTTCGCGCGGCGGGGCTGATTGAGAAGCTGGTGGTCTATCCGGAACGGATGCTCGCCAATCTCAATCATGGCGGCGGGTTGGTGCACAGCGGACGGGTGCTGCTTGCGCTCACGCAGAAGGGTGCTTCGCGCGAGGACGCGTATCGCCTCGTTCAGAGGAGCGCGATGCGGGCCTGGCGTGGCGAGGGCGGGCTCAAGGACTTGCTCAAGGCCGATACCGAAGTGACAAGGTTGCTCAAGCCCGCGGAGATCGAGGCGCTGTTCGACCTCGAATACCACTTCAAGGAAGTAGACACGGTCTTCGCGCGCGTTTTCGGGGAACTGCACCGATAGGCTGCAACATTCCTCACGGAGGCGTGGGCTTGGCGCGTTCGACCTGCTTCCACTATACTGAGCAGTGAGGAAGTAGCTCGGCTGGGGATGATCGAGAACCGCCATATCAGGCGTCGCGTCGCATGGGAGCACAGCCGCACCCGCGCTGGGTTCAGGCTTCGCTTTTCCCACGTGATGGTTGGTCTCCTGGGGCTGCTCGCCATTACGCTGCAGAGCTTCGTCGTCCAGACCCACATCCACGTGCAGCAGCCTGCGGTGCATACCCAAGCGTTGCGCCTCGTGACGCTTGCAGCCGCATCGGCCGGCGACTCCGTTTCCGGCCAGGTTGGAACGCCCACCGACAACTATCCGATCAACCGCGATCCCGCGAACTGTCCGCTCTGCAAAGAGCTGACGCATTCCGGCCAGTACGTCTCCAGCGCCTCGGTGCTCACGACGCTGCCCTTCCCGGTTACGGTGAACCTCATCGTCTTCCGGGAAATCGCGCCCACTCGTTTTGCCGCAAGCCACACGTGGCGCGGCCGCGCTCCGCCTCTCGTCTAACTCCAAATCGAAACGCTGCTGACGGAATGCGCGAAACCAATCGCGCGCCGTTCGTTGAAATTTTCGAAGCGTCTTACGCGCAGATCGTGGGGCTCTTCGAGCACAGCATCTGGAGTTGGCCTTATGAAAAAGTTCATCATGACGTCCGCGCTCGCGAGCGCGAGCTTTATTGTCCTGCAAAGTGCTGCGCTGGCGGGTGAAGCCGGCATCATCAATCCCGACGCGATACCGGAGACCGTCGTCATTACGGCGTCGCCCTTCGCCCAGAACCCGCTCGATGTTGCGGCGAGCGTGAGCCAAATCACGCATCAGGAGCTGATCGTCTCGGGCGGCATCGGTATCGGCGACGCGCTGAAGAACATACCGGGCGTCACAACATCGGGCTTCGCGGCGGGATCGAGCCGCCCTGTCATTCGCGGATTGAGCTCCACGCGGGTCCGCATCACCGAAAACGGCATCGGCGGCCACGACACGTCCGATCTCGGCGACGACCACGCGGTCCCGATCGATCCGCTCGCCTCCATACAGGTCGAGGTGCTGCGCGGGCCCGCTACGCTGCGCTACGGGAGCCAGGCGATCGGCGGCGTGGTCAACGCCATCAACAACCGCATTCCGTTCGACGTGTCCGAGGGGCCCGCGATCGAGGGGATTGCCGGCATATCCAGCAACAGCATCGAGCGGCTCGGCGGCGGCATCGCCGACTATCGGCGGGACAATTGGGCGTTTCACGCCGACGCCCTCTTTCGCGGCGCGGACGACTACGACACGCCGGACGGCACGCAGCTGAACAGTTTCGCGTTCGGGCGAAGCTACGCGCTTGGTGGCGCCTATATCGGCAATGGCGGTAGCGCTGCCGGTCTGGGCTTCACGCAGACGCTTTCGCATTACGGTTCGCCAACTCCGCCGGACTCCGATGAGGTGAGCCACATCGAGCTCGACACGAAGAACTACAACGGTGCCATTCGCCTGAACTCTCCCCTGCCCGGCATCATGCGGATCAATGCCAGCGGCGGTTACACCGACTACGCTCACGATGAGATTTCCGACAGCGAGGGCCCCCTGGCTCATTTCGCCAACAAGGAGTGGGAGACCCGCATAGAAGCGCTGCACACAGCCTTTGGTCCCATAACGACGGGCGCCGTCGGCATTCAATTCGGCAACCGCGATTTCTCCGTGACCGG
>Ga0184629_10000444_pt1 | contig 18531 bp, 15 predicted proteins | sample PLM4_32_b1_FD_133158 | JGI IMG/M metagenome (GOLD analysis project Ga0184629, IMG submission 133158) | Groundwater sediment microbial communities from an aquifer in East River, Colorado, USA - PLM4_32_b1 | ecosystem: Environmental > Terrestrial > Soil > Riparian zone | place: USA: East River... | reverse complement strand
CGGGGCTCCGAAACCACCCGCACCGTTGCCCAGCCACACACAGACTTCCTGGCGATAGTTCGAGCTCACGGGATCCGCCGATCCGTCTCCATTCAAGTCTCCCGCGGCGACGCCGATCGGGTCGCTCCGCGTCGGGAACCGGACCGGGGGTCCGATCGTTCCGTTTCCGGGGTTGAGAATCACGGAGACCGCGCGGTCGCCGCTGTTCACCGCCGCCAGATCGGGCCGTCCGTCGCGATTGAAATCGGTCATCTTGATCGCCCGGGAAGCCCCCGCGTCGTAGATCGAGCCCCCTTGACGGAACGTCCCGTCGCCGATCCCGAGGAGCACCTGGAGCATGAAGGTCACGTAGGGGTCGTCCAGGCTCACGGCGATGTCCTGCATCCCGTCGCCATCCAGGTCGCCGATCGCGACCCCCGCGATCATCACGAACTTCATGGTGGACTCGCCCCGGCGAGGCCGGTACGAGCCGGGTGCGCCCGCGGTGCCCGGGACTGCGGCCGGCGCGCCGTGGGGATTCGCGTTCCAGTACGCCGGCGCACCGAAGGTGCCGTCGCCGTTGCCTGGAAAGGCCGCCACCTCGTCGAACCACTCGCCGGCGACGATATCCGGCCGCCCATCCCGGTTCACGTCACCGATCGCCACGCACGATGCGCCCTGGGAAAGGGCGTAGTCGGCGCGCGGCCGGAACGTGCCGTCACCGTTTCCCAGAAACACACCCACGGATCGGCTCGCGACGACCACGTCGGCGACCTCGTCTCCGTTCAGGTCGGCAACCGCGACCTGCACGGGTCCTTCATCCGTCGCGATCTCCCGTTGGGCATCGAATCTTCCGCCGCCCAGACTGCGAAGCACGGACACGGTGTTCGAGTATTGATTCGCGGAGATGAGATCCGGGCGGCGGTCGCCGTCGAGGTCGCCAATCGCCACCGACACCGGGCCGCTGCCCACGGGAAAGGAGTAATACGGGGAGGTGAGACCGGGAGCCGTGAAGAAGATCTGCACGGCAACGGACAGAACCGGCACGCACCCGACGGCAGCGCACCGCGGGCGAAAGCGACCGGCGTCGCGACGCCGTCCCACCGGCGAGGGCAAGCGGATCATCCGTTCCTCTGCGCGGCCGCGCGGGCGCCGTTTCCCGACCGGGCACGCAGTTTCGGCAGTCGCCGACGCTCGCCCGGCTCGGGGTGGGCTGAGGAGGGGTACACCGTGGCTGCGCCCCCGGTTCCTCTCGGCGAGCCAGGCTCTCGCGAAGCCGCAGCTCTCGCCTCATGCTCCGGCCCTGGGGGCGTTCGGGCCCGGCGCTACTTCATCTCCGCGAGCCGGTAGAGCCGCTCGACGTTCTCCTGCACCCAGCCGCGCAGGCTCTCCATCGCCTGCTCGCGCCCGGGCTGCACCGCGGGCTTGCCGGTCGCGGGGTCGCGCTTCACCATGTGCTGGAAGCGGCGCTGGCGCGCCATGAACTCCTCGATCCCCGGGCGGTCCTTCGCTTCGCGCGGACAGTCGAGCACCTTGCCGCCCTTGCCGCGCTCCCAGGTGAAGGCGGGGAACACGCCGCACTGTGCGCCGAGCAGCGCGAGCTCCACGGTCTCGCCGTCCTCGAACTTCCAGCCGCTGATGCACGGCGCGGGGACGAACAGCACCGCGGTGGTCGGGCACTCGATCGCGCGCTCGACGGTCTTCATGAAGAGCTTCCCGTGGGCCGGGCTCACCTGCGCCACGAGGCCCGCTCCGGCCGCGATCGCGAGGTGGATGTAGTCGAGCGGCATCTGCGGGTTGCCGGGGAAGTCGGGCCCGGTGGGCGTCGTGCTGGTCTCTGCGAACGGCATGGTGGCGGGGCTGTACTGGAAGCCGGTGTTGGCGAAGATCTCGTTTACCAGCACCATGATCGTGACGCGGGTGCGGCGGTGGATGGTGTGCAGCAGCGCGCGCAGCCCGATCGCGAACGCGCCGCCGTCGCCGCTCGCGGCCATCACCTGCACGGGGCTCTTCAGGGCCCCGCACGATTCGAGTGAGTCCGCGACGTCGCGCACCGCCTCGGCCAGCGTGGGCGCGGACTCGAAGACGTTGTGGAGGATGGAGAAGCTCTTCGCGAAATCGTCCGGCGCGCGGTCGCCGCGCCCCCACGCCACGACGTTCGGGAACGCCAGCGTCGAGACCTCGGCGCACGACGTGCCGATCGTGAAGATGGTCTTCTTCCCGTTGTCCGAGACGCGCCCCACGTTCTGGAACGCGACCGACTCCATGCAGCCCGGGCACAGCGTCGAGCCGGGGCGGAAGCAGCTTTCCTTGAGCGCAGTTTCCTTGTAGCCGCTCATAGCGCCCGTCCTTCGTGGTAGAGCCGCCAGGGCGGCGTGCGTTTCCCGTCGAGCGCCTCGCGCGCCCCGTCGAGCATGGCCTCCCAGGTGTCCTCGGACACATCTGCGCCGCCCAGGCCGGCGAAGGCGCTGACGATGCGCGGCGGCGAGGGCAGGCTGGAGAGCGCGTCGGCGACGTCGAGCGTGAGATGGCCTCGCCCCACGTGGTGCGCCTGGTTCACGACCAGCACCACCGATGCGTTCGCGAGCTTCAGGCGCACCGCCTCGCGCGGGAACGGCGTCAGCAGCCGCATCGCGAGGCCGGCGACCTTGAGCCCGGTGCGCGATTCATAGGCGGGGCGGAGGGCCTCGAACGTGCCGAAGTCGGGCCCCATGCTCACCACCGCCAGGTCCACGCGCTCGGCCTCGCGCCAGCCCACGGCGTCGAAGTACGCGAGCCCGGGGCGCCCGAAGGTGCGCTCGAAGTCGGCGCCGATCATGAGCAGCACGTCGAGCGAGCGCTCCAGCCGGCGCTTCTGGGCGAGCTTGAAGCCCTGGAAGAAGCGCGAGGTGACGCAGTTGCCGAGCGCGGTGTCGCCGTTGATGAGGCCGGGGAGCAGGCAGGGCTCGATCCAGCGGTCCTGGAACTCGTGGATCTCGCGGTCGGGCTCGACCGTGAGCCGTGCACTCCGGTGGCTGTCCTTGATCCCGTAGTACCCCGGCATGGTGGGCGTCATCACGTCCGGGTGCATGCCGAGACACGGCGCTTGGAGAATGGTGTCGTAGATCTGCTGCTTGCCGCGGCAGGCGATCTGGATGAAGCCGTCGTCGCGGTGGGCGAACGTGTCGGACGGATCGCCCTCGATGCAGAGCGGGAAGTTCGCGGTCGCGCGGTAGACGTCGATCAGCATCACGTTGCCGAGCCCGGAGGCGCCCAGCGAGCGCGTGGTCTCGGTCATGTGGTCGAGACCCACCGAGCTGGTCGCGGTGGGGAAGATCAGGTCGCGGCACGCGGCCGCCGCGCCCACCAGGTAGTCCGCGACCGCGTGCTCGGCCTCGAGCAGCTTGACGCGCTTGATGCCGTGCGCGTCCTCAGCGACCTTCACGGCTACGGTCTCGAGCCACTTGGTGGAGGGCGTGATCGGGAAGCCCGCGTACAGGATGCAGCGCCACATCTGGAGCGTGGCGAGTGCGGCGGCGACGTTGCCGTCGGCGCTCACCGTCTGGCGCTCGCGGTAGAGCGGGTGGTGCGCGGCGCGCACCCGCTCGAGGTCGATCACGGTCTCGTAGCGCTCGCCCGCCGGAGTCGAGACGTGCAGCATGGGCAGCGCGGTGGATTCGGGGCTCATGCCGGCACCTCCTCTTCGGTCCAGGCCTCCTGGTAGGGGGCCTCCACGAACAGCTTCTCGGGGCAGATGGCGATGCACTCGCCGCACAGCTTGCAGAACGTGCTCACGTCCACCCCGGTCACGACCAGGACGCGCTCGGCATCCGGCCGGAAGCGGATGATTCCCTCGGGGCAGTTGGTCACGCAGTGCGCGCAGCCGGTGCAGGCGTCGCGTGGGTCCTCGAAGCGCAGGCGGAACCCGCTGCGGGCGTAGTCGGCGGTGCGGTTCTTCTGCGACAGGCGGAGCGCGGTCTGCGCCCCGAGCGGCAGCGCGCCATAGCCCTCGAAGGGCGCGGCGCGATGGTCGGCGTCGGCGGCGAAGTCGAACTCGCCGGAGCGGATCGCGGCGGCGCTCGCCTCGAGCGCTTCGCGGTTCCGGGCGATCAGGCCCTCGGGGATGCGGCGCTTCCTCAAGCTCGCGAGGAACGAGTCGCGCACCTGCTCCCAGGGGAAGCCGCCGATCGCGGTGGCCACCGCCACGTAGGCCGAGACGTTCCCGATCGCGTGCTTGAGGAAGCGCGCCCCGACGTCGTCGCCCGACACGGTGAGCACGCGGCCCGACAGGCGGAAGTGTCGAGCGCACTGCTCGGGCGTGCGGCGGGTGTTGATCACGAACGTTCCGCCGTGCGGCACCCCCTCCGCGAAGTCCACCGAGCGCGCCGCCGCCTCGTCCATGAGCAGCGAGAGCGCGGGGCGCGTGACCTCGCAGGAGGCCGCAACCGGGTTTCGGCTCACCCGCAGGAAGGAGCGGATCCCCGCCCCGCGCCGCGCCGAGCTGAAGAACGGCCACTCCTGAACGTGCAGCCCGGGATCGGTCATCATCAGCGCGGCCAGGCTCTGGAATGCCAGCACGAGCCCGCCGCCAGCCTTCCCGTCGCCGCGCATTTCCAGCGTCGAGCGCTGGAGCAGGCCGGACAGGTCGAGAGGGGTCGCACGCATCTCAGAACTTCTTCCAGAGAATCGCGTGGCCCGGACATTCTGACATGATCTTCTCCAGTTTTGGCAGGAGCGACTCGTCCATATTGGCGTTGTAGACCTCCGCCAGCTCCTCCCCATCCACCTTCCGGAAGGCCGCCGGCAGGGCCTTGATGCAGTCCCCGCACTCGGTGCAAAGGTCCGGTTCGACATAGAACTCACGCACTTGCGTCATATCAGGCCTCCGTGGTTGTCGGCTCTCGCCGGGTCCGGTGACTCGGTACGCCCTTTGTCCCTTGCATAAGTTATGCAAGGACGAGAGAGGCGGGTCGGGCGGGGCGGGAAACAGGGGCTCCGCCAAAACTGTTCGGAGGCGAAACAGCCATGATTCAACCCGATGCGAGACACAGCGTTCTGCCCGCCGAGGCCCCCGGCTTCACGCTTTCGCGCCGGCGCTTCCTGACCGGGCTCGGAGTCATGGCCGGGGCGGGCGCCCTGGCGCCGCTGCTCGGCCGGATCGAGGCCGAGTCGATCGCGACCGTCGAGGTGAGCCGCCCGGTGCTCGGCACCTGGGCGCGTATCGTGGCGCGCGATGGCGATCGCGCCCGCGCGACGCGCGCGGTCGAGCGCGCGTACGCGGCGATCGCGCGCGTGGACGCGCAGATGAGCATTCACCGCGCGGACAGCCAGATCGCGCGCGTGAACGCGGCGGCGGGAAGCGCCGCCGCGCCCGTGGATCCCGAGGTGATCGGCGTTGTTGCGCGCGCCTGCCGGGCCGCGGAGCGCTCGGGCGGAATCTACGACCCCTCGATCCTCCCGCTCATGCGCCTCTATGGATTCTATCGCGACGATGCCTCGCGCTATCCCGGCGACCGCGCGATCGCGCGCGCGCTCGAGGCGGTCGGCTGGCGCGGGATCGCGGTGGACCCGGCGCGCGGCACGCTGGCGCTCGCGCGCGCGGGCGCAGGGATCGACCTGGGCTCGATCGGCAAGGGCTGGGCGGTGGACCGCGCGGCCGAGGAGCTGCGGCGCGCCGGGATCCGCTCGGGCCTCGTGGACATCGGTGGCAACGTCTATGGACTCGGCGTTCCCGACGACCGCGCTGCGGGCTGGTCGGTCGGCGTGCTCCATCCGAAAACGAAGCAGGTGGACCGCGTGTTCGTGCTGCGCGACGCCGCGGTCGCGACCAGCGGGAACCACGAGCAGTACAAGCGGCTCGCCGGAATCCGCGTGGGCCACCTGTTCGACGCCCGGCGCGGGCGGCCCGCCGACGGGCACCTGAGCGCCAGCGTCCAGGCGGAGAGCGGCGTGGCCTCGGATGTCGGCTCCACCACCGCGTTCCTGCTCGGCCCGTCGGGATTCACCGGCTGGCCCGGCGTGCAGGCCGCGCATTTCATCGGGTGAGCGCATGCAGACCACGGATCTCCTGAGCTTCGGCCGGGGCGGCGTCCATCCCGGACCGCACAAGCAGGCGACGGCCGGAAGGCCGATCGAGCCGCTGCCCACGCCGCACGAGGTGCGCCTGCCGCTCCTCCAGCACCTGGGCGAGCCCGCCACGCCGATCGTGAAGAAGAACGACATCGTGCGCCGCGGCCAGAAGATCGCCGACGGCGGGGCGACCGGCGTGCCGATCCACGCCACGATCTCGGGCAAGGTGCGGCCGATCGAGAAGTACCCGCATCCGACCCAGGTGATCGCGCCCGCGATCGTGATCCAGCGACAGACGGTGGATCCGGGGGAGCTGGAGTTCCCGGAGGATCCCGAATGGCGCGCGTGCTCGTCCGAGGAGGCGATCGCGCGCATCCGCGAGGCGGGGATCGTGGGGCTCGGCGGCGCGGCGTTCCCGACCTGGCGCAAGCTGATGCCGCCTCGCGGCTCGGAGCCCGAGACGCTCATCATCAACGGCGCGGAGTGCGAGCCCTACCTCACCTCGGACTACCGGCTGATGCTCGCCTACCCGCGCGAGATCGTGGAGGGCTCGCTCGCGATGGCGCGCATCCTCCGCGTGGCGCGCGTGTTGATCGGGGTCGAGTCGGACAAGCGCGAAGCTGCCGAGGCGCTCACCGCCGCCTGCGCGCAGACGGATACGGGTGGGATCCCGGTGGCGGTGCGGCTCTGCGCGGTGCGCTACCCGCAGGGCGCGGAGCGCCAGCTCGTCGAGGCGCTCACCGGGCGGGTGATGCCGGCGGGCGCGCTCCCGACCGCGGTCGGCGTGCTGGTGCAGAACGTGGCGACGGCGGTCGCGGTCCACGAAGCGGTGCGCTTCCGCCGCCCGCTCCTCGACCGCGTGCTCACCGTGACCGGCCCCGGCATCCACACGCCGTGCAACGTGCGCGTTCCAATCGGGACGCTGATCGGCGAGGTCGTGGCGTACTGCGGCGGGATGAGCGACGACGCGACCCGCGTGGTCGCGGGCGGGCCGATGATGGGCCGCGCGCTGCCGCGGTTGGACGTGCCGGTGATCAAGGGCATGAACGGGCTCGTGATGCTCACCGGGCGCGGCCCTCAGGAGAGCGGCTTCGGGCCGTGCATCTCGTGCGGGCGCTGCCTCGAGGCCTGCCCGCTGGGCTTGGAGCCCGACCAGGTCTCGCTCCGGGTCGAGGCGGGCCGCCCGCTCGACACCGAGCCCTACGGCGCGCTCGACTGCTACGAGTGCGGCTGCTGCTCGTACGTGTGCCCGGCCGAGCGCCCGCTCGTCCAGTTCATGCAGGTCGCGAAGTCCGCGCTGCGCCGCTCGGCGGCGGTGAAGGCGATCGCATGAGCCAGAGCCCCGAGCTGGTCTTGGCACCGGGTCCGCATCTCCACGCGCCCGACACCACGGCGCGCATCATGTGGTGGGTGAACGGGAGCCTCGCCCCGGCCGCGCTGTGGGGCGTGTTCGTGTTCGGCGCGGGGGCGCTCGTGACGATCGCGTCTTCCATCGCCGGCGCCGCCGGCGCGGAGTGGCTCGCCTGCCGCGCGCTCAAGCGCCGCGCCTCGCTGGCCGACGGGAGTGCTACGTGCACCGGGCTGCTGCTCGCGCTCACGCTGCCGCCCGCGATGCCGTGGTGGATGCCGCTGCTGGGCGGGGCGTTCGCGATCCTGGTCGCGAAGATGATGTTCGGGGGCCTCGGCTTCAACCTCTTCAATCCCGCGCTCGCCGGGCGCGCGTTCATGATGGCGACCTTCCCGCTGGCGATGACCGGTGCGTGGCTGGCGCCGCGCGCGCACTTCGCGGCGCGCCTCGATGCGGTCACCACCGCCACGCCACTCGCAGTACTCAAGGAGCACGGGCTCGCGGCGGCCATGAAGCTGGTGGCCGGGCCCGACTACTGGAGCGGGCTGATGCTGGGCTTCCGCCCCGGCTCGCTGGGCGAGGTGTCCGCGGTCCTGATCGCGCTCGGTGCTACGGTGCTGGTCGCGCGCGGCATCATCGGGCTCGCGATCCCGCTCGGGGTGTTCGCGGGTGTCGTCGCGACCACGATGTGGAGCGGCGCCCCCGGCCTCCACCTGCTCGGCGGCGGGCTGTGGCTCGGCGCCTTCTACATGGCCACCGACTACGTGACCTCGCCCAGCACCCGCGGCGGGCAGTGGGTGTTCGGGTTCGTGATCGGCGCGCTCACCGGGATTATCCGCATGTTCGGCGGCTATCCCGAGGGCATCTGCTACGCCATCCTGATCGCCAACGCGCTGGTGCCGGCGCTCAACCTGTGGTTCCGGCCGCGGCGGCTGGCGCTCGCGGGGAGCCCGTCGTGAGCACGCAACGCGAGGTGGGGCGCATGGTGGCTTCGCTCACGGCTGCGTGCGCGCTCGGGGCGGCGATGCTGGGCGGCATCTACGTCGCGACCGACCGTTACCAGAAGGCGGCGAGCCTGCGCACCGAGCGCCAGGCGATCACCCAGCTCCTGGCGCTCGAAGCGGGCGCCACGATCGAGGAGATCGAGCTGTTCCTCGACGCTGAACGCTCCCAGGTCGTGTACGCGGCCCACGCCTTCGGCACGGGCGATGGCGAGGGCGAGCGGCTCACGTTCTCGCTCGACGGACAGCTCGTGGCGCGCGAAGGTCCCGGAGTGCATGACGCGGGCGGGACCGTGGGCGCCGGCGCCCGCAGGGGCCTGATTCCGCTAGGGAAGGTCTACGTGGCGCGCGTGGGCGGGAGGCTGGCCGGCTTCGTGGGCGAAAGCACGACCCGCGGCTATAAGAACCGCATCCGCTACATGGTGGCGCTCACACCCGCCTTCGAGATCGCCGGGGTCCGTGTGGTCGAGCACGAGGAGGACCCGGGGCTCGGCGCCGAGGTCGCGACCCGCGCCTTCGAGGGCCAGTTCATCGCCCGCTCGGCGGAGGCCACAGCGTCGCTCGACGTGACGCGCGACCCCATGCCCGAAGACTGGCGCGCGGCGCTCGCGCAGCTCACGCGCACCCCCGTGGATGAATGGCGCGCCGCCCACGCCGATCTCATCGCCCGCGAGGGCGCACGGCCGATCTACGCCGTGACCGGCGCCACGATCTCGAGCCGGGCGCTGACGGACGGCGTGCGCACGACGGTGGAGCGCTTCCGCCGCCGCTGGGAGCTGCTCGAGGCCGCGCGCGGAGGCGCGCCCGTATCCGCAAGAGCCGAACCCGACCACGGAGGCCCGCAATGAGCGCGGTGCTCGAACGGCCCCAGGCGCCGCCGCCGCGCCAGCTCATCCTGAACGGGATCTTCGCCGAGAACCCGGTGTTCCGGCTGGCGCTGAGCCTGTGCCCGGCGGTGGCGGTCACGACCACCGTCATGAACGGGCTCATCCTCGGCGTGGCGGTGCTGCTGGTGCAGGTGCTCTCCAGCGCCACCGTCTCGCTGGCCCACGCGCTCATCCATCCGCGCGTCCGGATCCCGGTCTACACCATTATCATCGCGGTGTGGGTGAGCGCCATCGACATGCTGCTTGCCGCGTTCGTGCCCGCGCTCTACGCGCAGGTCGGCCTCTACGTCAAGCTGATCGTGGCGTTCGCCATCATCATCTCGCGCCTCGAAGTGTTCGCGTCGCGCTATCCGCTGATTCCGTCGCTGTGGGACGCCTTCGGGATGGGGCTGGGCTTCCTGCTCGCGCTGGTCGTGATCGGCGCGATGCGCGAGCTGCTGGGGAACGGCTCGCTGCTGGGCGTGGTGCTCGCGCCGCGCAAGCCGCTGCTCTTCTTCGCGCTGCCCGCGGGCGGATTCTTCTCGATCGCGCTCCTGATGGGGTTCTTCAACTGGGTCGAGCGGCGGATGGCGGGTGGCAAGGGCGCCGCACCACGCCGGGCCGCGGCGGGAGGCGGCCATGCGTAGGCGCGGCGGTTGCCGCTCCGTATCCCCGCGCGCCGAGGCGATGGGGACACGGGGCGAGGCGCGTGGAGCGTTCTTGCGGTGCAGTTCGTGGGCGGCGTGGATGGCGCTGGCGGCGGTCCTTGGGATCACCGTTCTGTCGGCGCCATCGCCCGCCCCGGCCATGGCCGCGTCGCCCGCCTCGCCGCAGTCCGTCGCGCCCGCGCCTCCGCGCATCCTCTCGGCGCGCGTCGCGGCGCCCGACCAGGTGCGCCTCCGGCTCTCGCAGCCGCTCGCCCGGCTCGACGCGCAGAACTTCCGCTTCGCCGAGAGCGTCGCGCCCGACGTCCCGATCGAGGTGCGCGAGGTGCGCTCCGAGCCCGGCAACCGCGTGACCCTCACCGTTGCGAAGAAGCTCGAGCCCGCGGGTTCCTACCGGCTCGAGGTCCGCGAGCCGCCGCTCTCGCGCACGGTCCGGCCCTCGCGCTGGGCCCTGATGCTCTCCGTGATCCTCTCCTCGGCCCTCATCAACAACTTCGTGTTCACGCGCTACCTCGGGCTGTGCATCTTCTTCGGCGTCTCGAAGAAGCGCGATACCGCGCTCGGCATGGGCGCCACCTTCGCCTTCGTCATGATCGCCACCGGGATGGTTTCGTGGCTGCTGTTCCAGTTCGTCATGAAGCCGCTCCAGCTCCGCTTCCTGCAGGTGCTGGTGTTCATCGGGGTGGTCGCGTTCGTGGTGCAGTTCCTCGACACCATGCTGCGCAAGACCCACCGCGCGCTCCACGAGAAGTTCGGGATCTACCTGGTCCTCATCACCACGAACTGCATCATCCTCGCGGTGCCGCTGCTGAACGCCGCCGCCGACACGGGCGCGCTCGAGTCGTTCGCGCTCGCGATGGGCTCGGGCGCGGGCTTCGCGCTCGCGCTGTTCCTGATGTCGTGCGCGCGCGAGCGGCTGGAACTGGCGCGCGTGCCTGCGAGCTTCCAGGGGCTGCCGATCGCGTTTGCGCTCGCGGGCCTTTTCGCGCTCGCGTTCATGGGTTTCTCGGGACTGGACTTCCTGCGCTAGGAGCGGACGATGGAAAACCCAGCTGTCGGCATCGCGCTCTGGGGCCTGGCGGTCTTCACCCTGATCGGGCTGGTGGCCGGCTTCGCGCTCGCGAGCGCCGCGATCAAGTTCGCGGTCCCGGTGAACCCGCTGGTCGAGCGCGTGCAGAGCCGCCTGCCGGCCGCGAACTGCGGAGCGTGCGGCTTCGCGGGCTGCCCGGCCTACGCCAAGGCGGTGGTGGAGAAGCCCGAGGTCTCGCCCAACCTCTGCATCCCGGGGCGCACGGCGGTCGCGCAGGCGGTGGCCGAGCTGACCGGGAAGGCGATGGGCGCGGTCGCGGACCGCGTCGTCGTGCTGCGCTGCCACGGCACCTCCGCCTACGCGCGCGACGAGGCCGGGTACGCCGGGGTCGCGACCTGCGCAGCCGCCTCCCTGGTCTTCGGCGGACCCAAGGCCTGCAAGAACGGCTGCCTCGGTCTCGGCGACTGCGTGCGCGCCTGCCCGTTCGACGCGCTCTATCTAGGCGACGAAGGCATCGTGGTCGTAGACTCCGAGAAATGCACCGGCTGCGGAATCTGCGTGCCGGTCTGCCCCAAGGACCTGTTCACGATGTATCCGCGCCGCCATCGCATCGAGCTGGCATGCGTGGCGCGCGACAAGGTGGGAATCGTGCGCGCGGCCTGCACCGTGGGCTGCACGCTGTGCCGGAAGTGCGTCGCCAAGTGCCCGGCCCAGGCGATCACCTGGGACGGGCAGACGATCCTGATCGATCACGAGAAGTGCCTGGCCTACGGTCCGAGCTGCGGCGAGGTGTGCGTGGACATCTGCCCGAGCGTGATCCTCCATCGCGTCGGGCAGTTCCCGCATCCCGAGCCGGTCCAGCCCGCCGAGCCGCTGGCCGTCGCGGGGAGCTAGAACGATGAGCACCGAATCCATTCGTCCGATCGCGGCTCGCGCCGGTGCTGCGGCTCCGGCCGAGCCCGCGGCGCAGGCCCAGGCCGCCGCCTCGGGCCAGCCTGCCGCGCCCACCACGCCCGCCGCCACCGAGTCGCTCGTCCTCGCCCTCGTCGGGAGCGGGGGAGACGGCGTTGCGCTCCTCGGCGACCTCGTGCTGCGCATGGCCGCGCAGCAGGGGCTCTACGGCATCATGGTGCAGTCCTACGGCCCGCAGATCCGGGGCGGCGAGTCCGCCGCGATCCTGCGCCTCGCGCGCGAGGAGGTGCACTACGAGGGCGAGCACGCCGACGTGCTGCTGTGCTTCCGCGTCTCGGACCTGCGCCGCTTCCTGGGCTCGGTGCGCGTGCATGCCGGGAGCCTGATGATCCTCGAGGCATCGGACCTCGCGGAGCTGCCGGCGTGGCTCGGAAAGAGCGAGCAGGCGACCTACCGCTACCCGTTCGCGACCATCGTGGACGGCGCCGAGGTCGAGGGCGATCCCAAGAACATGCTGGGCCTGGCGCTCCTCACCCGGGCGCTCGGCTGGTCGTCCTCGCTCGCGCGGCGCGCGCTCGAGCAGAAGTTCGGGAAGCGGCCCGCCGTGCTCCAGCGCAACCTCGCGGCCTTCGACAGGGCGTGGCGCGCGAAGGACGTTCCCGCGCTCCCGCTGCTCCAGGGCCATGGCGTTCCGCTCCACATCGAGTCCGGCAACGAGGCGGTGGCGCGCGGCGCGATCGAGGCCGGCCTGCGCTTCTTCGCCGGCTATCCCATCACGCCCTCTTCCGAGATCCTCGAGACCGTGATCGACGAGCTGCCTCCGGTCGGCGGCACCGTGGTGCAGGCCGAGGACGAGATCGCGGCGCTCGGCATGGTGCTGGGCGCATCGTTCGGCGGCGTGCCCGCCATGACCGCGACCAGCGGGCCGGGGCTCTCGCTCATGACCGAGATGATGGGGCTCTCGAGCATGGCCGAGGTGCCGGCCGTGATCGTGGACTGCCAGCGCGCCGGCCCCGCCACCGGGATGCCCTCCCGCACCGAGCAGTCCGATCTGTTCCACGCGCTCTATGCCGGTCACGGCGACTTCCCGCGCGCGGTGCTGGGCGTATTCGACTCGGTGCACGCGCGCGACGTGATGAACAAGGCGTTCCACATCGCCGAGAGCTACCAGCTCCCGGTGCTCGTGCTCTCCGACGCCTACATCGCGCAGCGCCGCGAGATCCGCGATGCGCCGGTGGACAACCGCGGGAAGCCGCGGCGCCGGGTGTGGTCGGCCGAGCACGGACCCGCGCGCTTCAAGCTCACCGGCGATCACCCGACGACGCCGTTCCGCGTGCCCGGCACCCCGGGCGGCACCTACCTCGCGGCCGGGATCGAGCACACCGCCGAGGGCCATCCCACCGCCGACACCACGGTGCACCAGGAGATGAACGCCAAGCGCTTCCGCAAGGTGGCTGCGATCGCGGAGGAGACGAAGGACTGGTATCGGACGCTGGGGCGCGAAGGCGCGCCGCGCGGCATCATCGCGTGGGGGAGCCAGCACGGCATGCTGCGCGAGTGGGTGGCGGCGCATCCCGAGTACCGCGCGTTCCTGCCCGAGATCCTCTCGCCGTTCCCGGTGCGGGGGCTCGAGGAGTGGCGGCGCGGGCTGGAATGGACCTGCGTGGCGGAGCTGAGCTACCAGGGACAGCTCCACCGCTATCTTTCGGGGCTCACGGACATGAGCGGGGTGAAGAGCATCGCGCGCAGCGGCGGCGTGCCGATGACGCTGAGCGAGCTGGAGGCGCTGCTGAACTCGGCGGGGGCGCAATGACGCCCGCGCCGCCGGAGGAACGCACATGGTGATGAAGGCGAAGGATTACCGCGCGCAGCTCGAGCCGGTGTGGTGCACGGGCTGCGGCGACTACGGTGTGCTGAAGGGGCTGACCCAGGCGTTCGCCGATCTCGAGCTTAGACCTGAGAACCTCGGCGTGATCTCCGGCATCGGCTGCTCGAGCCGGCTCGCCGGATACACGCGCTCGTACTCGTTCAACTCGATCCACGGCCGGGCACTCCCGATCGCGACCGGCCTGAAGCTCGCGCGCCCCGAGCTGACCGTGGTGGTGGTGGGGGGCGATGGCGACGGCTTCAGCATCGGACTCGGCCACATCCCGCACGCCATCCGCCGCAACGTGAAGATCACCTACGCCGTGCTCGACAACGGCCTCTACGGGCTCACCAAGGGCCAGGCCTCGCCCACCACCGAACAGGACTTCAAGCGCGACCGCGGGCTCGCCGGGGTCGAGGAGCGCCCACTCAACCCGTTGCTGCTCGTGCTCTCCTCGGGCTGCGGGTTCGTGGCGCGCAGCCACGCCGGGAACCTCCCGCACCTGCGGCAGATGTTCCGCGAGGCGATGAAGTATCCCGGCTTCGCGTTCGTCCACGTGCTCGCCGGCTGCGTCACGTACCAGACCCCGAGCTACGCCGAGGAGATCTACCGGCGCTGCGACCTGCTCCCCGAGACCTACGACGCCTCCAACTTCGCGCACGCCGTCGAGGCCGCGCGCGGCGAGCGCTTCGCGCTCGGCGTGCTCTACCGCCGCCCGGAGGGCGAAGCGCCCGCCGTGCTGCCCGCGGCGCTCGCGGGCGAGGGCGGCGTGTGGCCGCCGACCCCTGAAGCCGCGGACCTGCCGCCGGGGGATGCGGGGTAAGGGAGGACGGGGCGAGCGAATTGGGGCTGTAGCCGGGCATCACGGCCGGTGTAGGCTTGGGCTCTCGCCATGAGAGCCCTCGTATCCCATTCGCGGCTAGAGCGGCGCACTGCGCCTCGCCTTGAGCCGATCGCGCTCGCGTTGCTCGCCGTTCTCGGATGCGCCAGCGAGGATCCCGCGCGCCCCGGGCCGACCTCCGAGGCTCTCGGCACGCCTCTCACTGCCGCGAACGCCGTGGACGTGGCATCCCCCCTGTACTGGTCGAGCTCGACCGGCGAGCTGATCTGTGCTGAATCCTTCTTGTCGGCGAGCGGGGGCCTGATGGCCGTTCATGCGACGACGATGGCCACGCGAGTCCTGGACGCCCGGACCTCGATTGCCGTCGACGTGGCTCCCGATGGGTCGGCCGTGTATTACAACGCGTTTGGGGGAGCTGGCCCGGATTACGCGCTCGCGCGGCGCCTGCCGCTGGCGGGGAGCTTCGCGCCTGCCGTCCTCGATAGCTGCTCGTTGTTGTGTGTCTACTTCATGGTGGCCGCGCCGGACGGGGATCACGTGGCCGTCACGGATGTGACCGACTCGCTCCGGATCCATGTGCTGTCGACCGGAGAGAAGACGGGGGTCGGCGTGGGGATCCCTCTCGCGTTCTCTCCCGCATCGGACCGGATTCTGGTGAACGAGCCGTTCGCGCCGCTGGACCAGGCGGCCATCGTCACTGTGGCCACGGGCTCTGCGCAGCCCGCGGGTCTCGGAGTTCCGTACCCGATTGCGGGGTCGAAGGTGCGCTGGGGGCCTTCGGGAATCGAGGTGCTCTACCTGGCGGCGGACGAAAAGCGCTTCTTCCTGCACCGGGCGGCCACCGGCACGACGACGCTGATCTGGGCCTCCCCGGACACGCTCAGCGGTTCGATCGCCTGGTCCCCGAGCGGAAGCCAGGCGGCGATCTGGTCGTCGCGGCAGGCGGGCACGGCCGCCGCTCCGGCGCGCCGCTGGGAGCTTCACGTCATCGACCTCCTAGGCCGCATCGTGCGAACGGTCGCGTATGCCGAAGTCCCGACGGGGAGCACTCCGGTCTCCCGTTCAGCCGCCCGACTCCCGGCCATCGGCGCGGTCTTCTTCCCCGGCGCCGCGGGAGGGCTCGTGTTCTCGGCCGACGAGGCGAAGCTCGCCTACACGTTCTTCGACGGCCGTGTCTACCGGAGCGGCCTGTAGGGCTCGACGGCCGTCGCGGCTCCCTGAACGCGCGCTGCCGCGAGTGATCGCCGCGCCACTGGCGTGAGGCAGTGACATCGCGCGGCTGCTGCGGAGAGCCCCGCACTCCCGCTGCACGCCGCGTTCAGGGCCCCCGGAGATTGCCGATAACCATGCGGTGAGAAACGCAGAGGCGCAGCACCCGTGAGGCCGCTCGCCACCCGGATCCTCGCCGGCCTGCTGCTGGCAGCGGCCACTCTCCCCGGAACCGGCAGGACGGCGGAGCCCGCTGCGCCAGCCACGACCGAGGAGGTGTGGCTTCAGTCCAACCTCCGGGAACTCTATCCCTGCTACACGGAGATCTGTCTCTCGACCTACGAGCAGATGAGCGACGCGCCGGGGGTCGTCCTCAGGCTCCAGACCGAGGTGGAGCGCTTCTCCCACTATCGGTATACGGTCACGCGAGACTCGCTGCCCGCCGGAGCGCCCATGCAGGACCGGAGCGGCGCGATCGCCGTACGCTTCGACCCTCACAATTCCAGGCCCCAGCGCATCACGGCCGTCATTCAGGCGGTTTCGAGGTCGGGCCGGAAGACCAGGCCCTTCTCCATCGAGCTCGGCTACTACCCCGGGGAATTCTACGCGGCCTCGGGGCACCGGACTCGGAGCTGGCTCGTGGTGCACACCTCCGACCTCGCCCTGTGCGGCGGCTCGGTCCGGGACTGGATCGTCGAGCGGCCATCCGCCCAGGACCGGGCCTACGCCCGGAAGCGCTGGGCTCGCCTGGTGAATCCCCTCCACACCGACTACGAGAGGGCCCAGGCGATCGCTCGCGACCTGGTCCAGGCGCTCCGCCCCCACGAAGGCATTCCATCCAGCAAGATGACGTATGCGTCCGGCTTCGAGCAGCTGGCCCGCGCCGAGGGCGGTCAGGATCGCGTCTGGTGCGGCAACTACGCGGACATCTTCAGCGCGGCCTGCAATGCCCTGGACGTTCCGGTGCGCAAGATCGACATGCAGTACGTCTGGTCGTCGTTGGGCAGGACCAACTTCGAGATCGGGGAGGGACACCGGACGACGGAGGTGTTCGACCGAACGCTCAACCGATGGGTCTGGATGGACCTGACATTCGGGTATTGGGGGGCGCGCCTGGATGACCACGAGCCGCTCAACATGGCGGACCTGGTTCAGGCCCTCAATGACGAGCGCCGGTTCGAGCGACTGCGACTCGTGGAGTACGACCACGAGAGCGGGGTCGAGAGGTCAGTCCCCTTCGTGGAGAGCAGGCGCGGGAAGGATCTGCTCAGGTTCTTCCGGCAGGACCAGCGCTACAAGTACGTGCGCGCGACCCACGCGGACGCCGGTTCCGCCGACGGGCCGAAGCCCCCGCTCAGCGCAGACCCGAGATCACGTGCAGGTCGATGAGCTGCATGTAGTAGTTGTACGCGTAGGCGGCGCCGTCGGCGCTCGTGTGCACGCGGCCGATGCGGTAGATCCCGGTCGGGTCGGGGGGCGCCAGCTCGCGCACGATGGTGCGCTCGCCGGTGTCCAGGTCGACGCGATGCATGCGCGAGGGCAGCTCGTTGGTGCGGAACACCAGCACGGCACGGGCGCCGGGCAGCCAGCGCACGATCCGGTCGGTGCGCTCGAGTACGGCCAGGGGCTGAGGATCGCCGCCCTGGATCGGGTAGAGCCAGTGATCCTGATCGGCGCCCATGGCCGCCACAGCTTCCCCGCCCGGCAGCAGGTGAAACTCGGTCGCGTTCACGCCCTCGGGGCTCAGCGCCTGGGCGTCGCCGGTCTCGCTGTCGAGCCGGTAGAGCCGGGTGCCGTGGCCGGGCTCGTGAGCCGCCACCACCAGGTGCCGGTTGTCGGGCAGCATGATCCCGTGGTGGCAGTAGAGCGACCCGGCGGGAATCGTGCGCGACTCGCCGACGCCGGTGGGCAGCATCAGGAGCCGGCCGGGGCCACGATCGAAGAACGCGGCGATCACCCAATTCCCATCCGCCGAAATGCCGTTGGCTGCGCCGTCTCCCAGCCGCACCGCGGGTGAGCCGTCCATCGGCCGCAGGTAGACCGAGCCGGCCGGGCCGCCGCCCTCCGCGGTCTCGTCGATGAGCAGGGTGCGGCCGTCGGGCGAGATGTCCTTGAGCAGCGACCAGTCGAGCCACGACAGGTCGCGCTCGCGCGTCTCGCCGGGCGCGAGCGCGTTGATCCCCGCGCGCTCCGGCCCATGCCCGACCAGCACGCGCCCGTCGCGCGCGATGTCGTAGATCGTCAGGTTGCTCGCGAGCTGGAGCACGCGGCGCAGCGTTCCATCGAGCGAGACGGCGTAGAGCCCGCGGGCCGCGCCGCCGCGATCGGCGGTGAACCACACCTCGCTTCCGTCCGGGGCCCACGCCAGCCCGCGCAGCGTGCCCCAGCCGTCCGAAAGGGTGCGGCGCTCACCCTTGCGATCGACCAGCGCGATCATGCCCGAGTCGCTGTTGCGCGTGGGGTGGTCGGCGAAGGCGATGTGGCGGCCGTCGGGCGAGATGCGGGCCTGGCTGATCCAGCCCGCGGTCTGATAGACCACGTTTCCGATCGGCAGCTCGAGGCGGATCATGCCCTGCTTCTCGCGCACGATCGCGAGCTGCGAGCCGTCGGCTGTCCAGTCCGCGCCATGCACGTCGTGCAGCACCTCGCGGGCCGCCCCGCCCATGGGCGGCACCCGCGCCAGCGTGCCGCGCCGGTCGAACGAGGTGACGAACTCGGTGCGCAACAGCATCGCCATCTCGTTGGACGGCGAGACGCTCAGGAGG
>Ga0184629_10000442_pt1 | contig 18542 bp, 12 predicted proteins | sample PLM4_32_b1_FD_133158 | JGI IMG/M metagenome (GOLD analysis project Ga0184629, IMG submission 133158) | Groundwater sediment microbial communities from an aquifer in East River, Colorado, USA - PLM4_32_b1 | ecosystem: Environmental > Terrestrial > Soil > Riparian zone | place: USA: East River... | reverse complement strand
CGGAATACGGAATTCTATGCTGCAGTGGGGAATTACGGATAACGCTGTGATTAACGCTTACATCGCGAGTGCAAACACTCCTATTCCTCCTGGTGATGCACAAAATTCACCAGCGGTTTCTTCAGCGCCTGTAGCTTTTGGAGCGACAGTTGCATTGCAAAAGGAGCAAATAACCATTCAAAAATGGCTTGCCTTGTATCCTGAAGGAGTTGAGGCTTGGGCTGATATCAGAAGAAGTCGCGCGTTTAAACTTTACCCGGTCAAACATTCGGAAAATTCGGATCTTCCCGACCCTGCAGATGTAAATATCCCGTCCAATAATTGGATCAGGAGAATTCCGTTCATCAATGATGAAAAACTGACCAACGGAGCTGAAGTATCAAGGGCTGTTCCTTTGCTTAATGGTCCGGATAATATAGCGACTCCACTCTGGTGGGATGTAAATTGAGAGAAGTGGTTATGTTTCAATAATAACGTTTAACAAATAAGACAAAAGGGTCAGTAAATCTGACCCTTTTGTCTTTATAACACTGTTCGTAATCACGAATAATTTTGAGTCATTAATATCACATCAATTTTTTAAGTAAGATTGGAGACTGGATTTTTACGTTGATTATGATTAAAATAATTTACTTTCTTACCATCGGCTCAGCGGTTTTTTTTGGTTGTTCAAAACAAACGGAACATAAACTTTTTGAAGAGCAGCTTCCGGAAGAAACAGGTATTGATTTTGAAAATAAAGTAATCCAGGATCAAGATAATCATGTTTTGAATTATCCATACTATTTCAATGGTGGGGGAGTAGCGGTAGGCGATATTAATAATGATGGCCTGGAGGATGTCTATTTTTCAGGAAACATGGTATCTAACCGGCTGTATTTAAACAAAGGTAACCTGCCTGCCGGACAGGTAGGTTTTCAATTTGAAGACATCACGGAGAAAGCAGGAGTCGGCGCAACACGAGGTTGGAAGACCGGTGCCACGATGGCTGATGTAAACCAGGATGGCTGGCTGGATATATATGTTTGCCGTTCTGCGATGAGCGATTCCGTACTTCGAGAAAATCTTCTCTTTATTAACAATGGTGACCTTACATTTACAGAGAAGGCACGCGACTTTGGTGTTGCTGACAATTCATACTCCACCCATGCTTCATTTTTCGATTATGATAAAGATGGCGATGTCGATCTGTTTGTGCTTAATCATTCCTTACCAAAGTATGCCGGGTTCAACAATATGATGGTAAATTTTAAAAATCAAAAAGGATCTAAATTTCAAAGTAAGTTGTATCAAAATAATAAGGGCAAGTTCACTGACGTTTCAGCGAAAGCCGGTATTATAAATAATGTGTTGAGCTTTGGTTTAGGCATTGCTGTTTCGGATGTCAACCAGGATGGCTGGCCCGACGTCTATATATCCAATGATTTTAACGAGGAGGACTATCTCTATATAAACAATCGGGATGGAACTTTTAAAAATGTGGTGCGTGAAGCCACAGGTCACGTATCCCTCTTTTCCATGGGCTCCGACATTGCCGATGTTAACAACGATGCGCTACCTGATATTTTTACATTGGATATGCTCCCGGAAACCAACGAGAGAATAAAACTTTCCTCCGGTGACGATAACTATGACAAGTACAAAATCCTGGTTAACGCAGGATTTCATCATCAGACCATGCGGAACATGTTGCAGCTAAATAATGGTGATGGAACATTTTCTGAAGTAGGTCAACTCATGGGTATTTCAAATACAGATTGGAGTTGGTCAGCTTTGTTTGCAGATTTTGATGGCGATGGATGGAAGGATCTTTTTGTCAGCAATGGATATGAAAAGGATTATACCAATATGCAATTCCTGAAATACACCGTCGATGAAAGGCTTAAGGCCCGGCAAACGGGTACATCACCAGACGTAAAACAGATCATTGGACAAATGCCTTCTATTCAGGTGGGTAATTTTCTTTTCAGGAATAATGGCGACCTTAAGTTCACAAAAAAGACAAAAGAATGGGGCATCTTGAGATCTTTTAAATCCAATGGTGCTGCGTATGCCGATCTGGACAATGACGGAGATCTGGATTTGCTCATCAATGCGATGAACGAAAAGGCAATTGTCTATAGGAATAACAGCAACGAGAACACGAAGGCGGGTTTTTTGAAAATAGACCTGAGAAAATCTAATCCAAACCGGATCATTGTAGGGTCTAAGGTAATGGTGTATTCCGGAGGGAAGATCCAATATCAGGAATTCTCTCCCGTTAGAGGTTTTCAATCCTGTATGTACGTGCCGTTGACTTTTGGTATTCCTGGTGCGGGGGTTATTGATTCCATCCGGATTATTTGGCCCGATAGCAAAACACAGTTAATTCAACAGGTGGCTGGAAAAAGTACGCTAACGCCACGTTATGAAGATGCGCAGGAAACTTATTCTTATCACCATGAGGCAAAGCCATTTTTTAAAGAAAGTCATTTGCTGGACTGGCAACATTTAGCAGTCGACACGAATGATTTCAAGCGACAATTATTGTTACCTAAAATGTATTCTTATTCCGGGCCAAGGATGGCCAAGGGTGATGTGGATCAGGACGGAGCCGAAGATATTTATGTATGCGGAGCTAAACACCAACCTGGCGCCTTGTTTTTGCAGCAGAAGGATGGCTCTTTCAAAGAGAAAAAAACCAAATCTTTTGAAGAAGATTCGGGACATCAGGGTGAGGACGCAATTTTTTTTGATGCAGAAGGTGATGGTGATCTGGATTTGTATGTGGTGAGTGGCGGATATCTCTTTCAGGAAAATGACTCCCATCTTCAGGACCACCTTTACCTGAATGATGGGCAGGCAAATTTTAAACTATCTGTTTCTGCTTTACCAAGCGAGACGCTGGCCGGTTCCTGCGTTGCGGTCATTGATATTGATGGTGATAGTGATCTTGACTTATTTGTTGGAACCCGTTTCACACCTGGCAAATATCCATTATCATCACGCAATATGTTATTAGTAAATGATGGCAAAGGAAATTTTACAGACGCTATTGCTAATCTTTCGCCGTCGTTAGAAAACCTGGGGATGGTTTGTGATGCTGTGGCGGAGGATATAAACAAAGACGGAAAAAAGGATTTGATTATCGTGGGTGAATGGATGCCCATCAAAATATTTATAAACATCAACAATACATTAGTCGATGCGTCAGAAAAATGGTTTTCCAAGTCTACAAGAGGTTGGTGGAACCGTTTACTCGCAGATGATCTTGATAAAGATGGGGATATGGATTTTATCGCAGGAAATTATGGATCAAATAATCAGTTTGGTGTATCAACGGCTCATCCAGCAACCCTTGTTTATAAAGATTTTAACCAGGATGGTCAGGTCGATCCGTTCTTTTGCTACTATATAAGCGACCAATCCTTTCCCTATGCCAGCCGTGATGAAGCCATGGGGCAAGTCAATTTTCTTCGGCAACGCTATCCGGATTATACTTCGTATTCCAATGCAACCCTGGAGACAATCTTCACCGGACAGGAGTTGGAAAGCACCATTCACCTTCAGGCTGACCTGCTGGAGACAGTGTGGCTGGAAAATACAGGGGGCAAGTTTGAAATCAGGGAGCTACCTATCCAGGCACAGTTCTCGCCGGTTTATGCCATATCAAAAATTGACATTGATCAGGATGGTGACCAGGATGTAGTCCTGGGTGGGAATGAATCTATGGTTAGAGTTAGGATCGGGAAATCCGATGCCAATAAAGGAGTTTTATTAATGAATGATGGGAAAGGTCATTTCACTTACGTGCCTCAGAATAAAAGCGGATTGAATTTTCAGGGCGATGTGCGACAGTTGCTTTTTATTTCCACCAAAGACAAAACGCATTTGCTAATCGGGGAGACAGGTCGGTTCGTAAGGTCATATGTAGTTGTCCGTTAAAACTCCATTTCAGACATATGAAGGGTACTCCCCCAGCCAATATGCTGTGCTGTTTTAACGTCCTTCAAACAAGTTCCGTCCTAACGTGAGCGAACGAATTTTGGCGTTCGCAATGGAACGTTTAAGCATCCAGAAGCCACAGTCAGGGTGGATGTATCGGATACGATCTTTGCCTAAAACCTGCGTAGCATGTTCCAATCTTTTTGCTATTAGTTCGGGTGATTCTATTACGGTGGATTTAATATCCACGACTCCCAAACCAATACCAACATCAGGGCGAAGGTCTTTGAAATATTCCAGTTCATTATAACCACGGTGTGCAAATTCAAGCACTACATGATCGGCATGTAGCGCATTGATGTACGAAATAAGTTTATCCCAACTGCCTTTTTGTATCGTTTGTCCCCCATAGTTACCAAAGCAAAGATGCACAGCTGGAGTATTGGGCACAGCCTCCAGCATCACATTGATGGCACTTGCTGCCCATTGCCACTCTTCAGGTGAACCGGGAAGATTTGCTTCGTCTATCTGCACGACGTCTGCGTCAATTTCGGCGATTTGTTTTGCCAGGACGCCTGCCAAAGCATGTGCTAACCTCGGCAGGTCTTTATAGTGATAATCAAGTAACGTTTTACAAAGCATGTGTGGTCCGGTGATGGTAAACTTCATCGGCGCTTTGGTAAGCGGCCGGATTTTTCGGTAGGCATTCACCAGGTCCAGCATGCCTTCATGAAGTTCTCCTTCTACCACAGCCGCAGGGCGTGCCCGAAAGCCCATACCTTTTTGTTTCGCAAATGCTTCAACATCAGAACGCGTGATTGCGCTGCGCACGTTTCCTAAAGGCCGCACAAAGTATTCGATCATACCATTCGTTTCGGGATGGTTGATGTCAAAGCGATACAATTCACCATCTGCGACAACATCAATCTCTGCCAATTCCTGGGTTTTCAATACCACCATAGTGGCATCTTCCAGAGCTTGCTGGCTTGGACAGGCGGCGAGCCAATCGAACATCGGGTATGAGCCCACTACGGTTGTTTTAATCATGCGCTGTGAATTTTAATAGTATAGCACTTTCAAAAAAAAGAAATTTCCTGGTGATGAATCAGTTTAGTCGTTGAGCCAATCTGCACCGGTTATGCAAAATGAATCAACAAGGGGCAATATGTTTTTATCAATAGATTCCTCACTTTCATCTATTTCCGCTTTTGTCAATAGCCAATGTTCCGTGTGTTCCGTTGTTCCACCCGGAGGTATTTTTGTCAGAGGCCCGAGCGTTTCGATTTCCAGAAAGTCTCCATTGATATACGTTTCGTTATTACATCCAAAATCCGGGTATACTTTATCCGGGTAAAAATCAAATTTTTTAATCAATACTTCCTTATTAAGATAATAGGCCGTCCAGCCTTGCTTGTTTAATACGCCGATCTTTTGCTCTGATGTTGCTGTTGTATCCTGTTTGGCCTGGATATATTTAGCTCCCCATATCCAGCGGGGGTCATTCATTTTTGTAAAGTGCCAAAGTACCAGTGGCCGCGCCGGTAACAAATAGTCGTCACCCTCGCCGTAAGGTTCCTGCGGTACAATAGCCCGGCCGCCTTGTGCAAGCACGGAAATCGACCAGGGAGCTACTTCAACCGCTGACGAATTTTGATTGACTAACCGATGCAATACGGTCAATTCATTTTTGTCAGGGGACAAGGTAATTTCCATTTCTTTCACAATACCAGAAAGCGTTTCTTTAGCCTGCCTAAGCGCAATGCGATTATCCTGTACAGCAAATTGTACCTTTTCATTATCGGGGTAATAACTTTGGGGCATTGCTTCAGGAGCGAGCCACAACCTGTGTCCGCCATAGATCCTCCATTCTTCTCCACCGGTATTGCCATAGTGCTCAGGCACCATGTAAAAAAAGTTTTGCCTATTTATAAATCCCGCCCTCACTATTCGTGGGCCTATATCCGTCGTAACAATCAATTCTATTTCACGATTGTAAAGCCTGATGCAATTGGGCCAGCCGTTATAGTTTATTTTTTCATGCATGCTTTACTTGTACGATGCGCGACTATTATCAGTTTACTCCTTTAATTATCAACCGTAAAATAATTTCGGGGATTATCCACGAGGAAAGTATTAATTTCTTTCATACTGAAACCGGCCTTCAGCAACATCGGAACAACGTCCGTTTTCATATAGGCGAAGGTTCTATTGGCCGCATGGGGATCGAAATAGGGTTCCTCTGACCCTTCAAATACTTTCTTTCCATTTCCCCAATGCCAGTTGCTATCGATCGAGATAATAACCCGGCTGGCATAGCCGGCATCGCAGAGAAATCGGAGTAGGAAAACAAGGTCATTCCATGGGGTGTAGAACTCCTGTCCGAAAGTATCCACCTCAAGGAAGCCTCCCTCTTTTGCTATCGAAAGTAACTCGTCTGCCAACTGTTCACGCGTTCGCCCACGACGGCCGGTATCCACGTGAGATAAAAGCAGCTGATACGGATTCGCGCCTGCCTGGACAAGGAAATCGAATTGTTCACGAGACCCTACGTGCGTTGCAATCGGCACACGTTTGACTTTGTTTACCTTTGCTGCCGCACGGAAGATCTTTTTTTCCCAATCGGTCAGGGGACTTCCTTCTCCCGCGACCTTAATGATCCCCGCGCGAATTTTTGTATTCCCAATACCTTCCGATACTTCCTTTAGTATGAGTTCTTCCATTTGCTTTTCATCCTCCATGTCCGCCAGCTGTGGAGGAATTTTTGCGCGCCTGTAGAATCCGGTCGATACGACAATCTTAACGGACGTCCCTTTTGCTATCCGCTCATAAAGATCGATAGGCCTATGGGGAGTTAGATCCACAACCGTGTCGATCCCGACGCGTGCTGCATCATTCAGAAGCGAAATAGCGAAGTCAACTGTCTCCGATCGCAAATCATCAGGGATGGGTGTGTAACCTGCATTATCAAGTCGTGGTCCACTGAACCAGAGCACGTGTTCGTGCATGAGGGTTGTTCCCAGCGTGTTACAATCAATCATACCTGTTAATGTTGGAATTGTACACTTTTTTACGTCTTTTAACGGAGAGGCTAATGCTGGTTGAATTTTTAAATGGCTGGCCATCAAATAGGAAAGAGAGGCAAAGGTCCCTTTGGCGATAAAATCTCTGCGATTATAGGTGTTCCTGGAGGAAGTCATCCGATTATTTTATTTTACAGGAAGACCGTATTTGCGAATAACTTCATTGTTGAATTCAATACCCAATCCGGGTTTTTGCGGGACATCTACAAATCCATCCTTTTGCACAAATGGGTTCACCAATAATTCCTTTCGGATAGCGGATTCAGTTACAGAAAATTCAAGAAACGGAGCGTGAGGGGTTGCGGCAATAAACTGGATGGAGGCTGCGACAAGAACCCCGGTTTTAAAAGCATGAGGAACACATAAAATATTATTGTCTGCTGCCAACGATGCAATTTTTTTTGCTTCCGTTAATCCCCCACACCTCGACATGTCAGGTTGAATGATATCAATATGCGTTTCGTTTATCAACCGCGCAAATGCCAGTCTGCCGCTTTCTTCCTCTCCGGTGGCAATCCGCATGGTAGTGGATTCCGTAAGTCTTTTATAACCAATATAATCTTCGGCAGGCAATGGTTCTTCCAGCCAGTAAATATTTAACTGTTCTAATGCTTTGGCTACATATATGGATTCTTTCAACCGGTATCGTTTACCAATGTCAATCATAATGTCTACCTTTTCCCCTGCGGCCTTTCGGGCCGTTTTGATTAACGCAATATCAAAATGAACATCATATCCCAATGGCCCCCATCCCAACTTGATAGCCGTGTAACCCTGCGAAACATATTTCTCTACCATTTTTTTTACTTCATCGGAAGTCGCAGGCATCAGGGCGCTGGCGTATGCCCGTACTTTATCCGTATAGCTGCCACCTAATAATTTATGAACCGGTTTCTTTACAGCCTTGCCCATGATATCCCATATCGCCATATCAATTCCGCTCATGACATGCATCACCGGCCCGGTGCGGCCATAGTAATACGTCTTAGCCCACATGTCATTCCAGATCTGTTCATAATCAAACGGGTCCGCGCCGACTACCACTTCCCGCAAGCCATAACAGGTTCCATGCGACATGTAAGCCTCAATAATTGCTTTTCCAACGATCGGAGAAGTATCCACTTCACCATAACCGGTAATTCCTTCATCCGTTTCTACCATAAGGATCAAATCATCTTGCGTACCATCTGCAGCCGTGGAAATTTCGGGCAATCGAAGAACAGTAGCCGTTACATTTGTAATTTTCATTTGTAATTTTCTGGTTGTTTATATTTGGTTGGTTTAATATTCCATCACTAATATTCCATCACCGCTAAGATATTTTCTGTGTAGTGTCGCCTTCCATGAAGCCACTCTTATCTTTTCTTTTGAAGAAACCCATGAGTTGTTTTTCATAGACCGTTGCCATCAACGTACCAAGAAGTATAATTGCACCTCCCAAAAGCATGGTAGCGGTTATCTTTTCATTCAGCAAAACAACGCCAAGGAGCGCAATGAAAAATGGCAATAAGTAATTTCCAAGTATGGCCTGCGTAACGTCCATGCTTTTCAGCACATAAAAAAACAACAGCATGGATACCCCATACACAATGAAGCTCAACTCCAGCAAACCGATAATGGCTACTCCGCCCGAATGGGTAATATTGTAAATACTGAATGGTTCCGCCCATATCAACAACGGGATGCCGGCAATGCACCCGACCAATGAACTATACACCAATATCTCTAGTTCTGTAAAATGTTTGTCAACCAGCAACTTGCAATACGTATTGTAAAATGAGCAACAGCAGCAGGCAAAAAGAAAAATAAGGTTGCCCTTGAAGTATTTACCTTCTGAAAAACTGGCACCCTTAATCTCAGGCAAAGAAGTTAACAGCACACCGGCTATCGCAATCACAAATCCTAGGACGCGTACAATGTTTAGTTTTTCTTTCAGCAAAGCAGCGGCGAATACAGCAACGAGTACCGGGATGATCAATGTAATGATACCAGCATTGGATGCCAGTGTTAATGTAGAACCAACCGTGTAGAGGTATTGTAATAGAAAAACGCCGATCAATCCCGGTAAGACAAAATATTTTAGGTCCTTCCAGGTACGCCCTGCTGATGCTTTTCTCCTTTTATTCTCCGTCCATAAAAAAGGAATGAACAGTAAGGTGCTTATGATCATGGGTACAAAAGCTATTGTCATGGGTCCAAGTTTGTCGCCAATCAATCGTATAACAGGAACCTGCGTTGCCCACATAAAATTGACGACAATGACTAAAAGCAAATTTCCGGTCTTCCCCATTTTAAGCACACTCATACCTGCTCTTATTTTGCTATTAAATCCTGATCCTACAATCCTGAAAATCCTGATCCTGTAATCCTGAAAATCCTGTCCCATCATCTTGGTGGCAGACCGGAGCCGAAACCACCATCGACGACATAGGTAGATCCAGTTACAAAAGAAGCGTCATCGCTCGCGAGGAAAATTGCAACCTGTGCGACTTCCGCCGGCTTCCCTATACGCCATAAGGCATGTAATTTTCCCGCATCCACACGGGCTTGTACCGGATTTGCCTGACTTTGAAAATATCCTTCAGCAAGGCCTGCATCAATGTATCCGGGACAAATACAATTAACACGAATCCCCTCATGCCCATGATCAATAGCCATTGCTTTTGTTAGCCCGATGATGGCGGCTTTGGTAGCACAATATCCGGCACAGGAAGGCTCGACAAAATATCCGTTCACCGAAGACATGTTAACGATATTACCTCTGGTGATTTTTAGGTGCGGAAGAAACAGTTTGGAACAAAGAAAAACTCCCCCTGCGTTCACCGACATTTGTGTGTTCCATTCTTCAAAGGATGTATCGGCGACAGTTTTGTTTACCTGAACTGCTGCGTTATTGACTAAGGTGTCAATCTTTGAATACATCGCCAGGGTTTTATTCACTAAGGCAGTCACAGCGTCTGGTTTAGATACATCGGTCTGGCACGCGAAAGCCTTGCCTTTAGCAGCCACTATTTGCTGAACGGTTTTTTCTGCTGTCTCTAAATTTATATCAGCAACCACTACAGAAGCCCCTGCATTCGCGAATGCTAAAGCGCACGCCCGGCCTATCCCCGACCCGGCGCCTGTTATAACAACGGAACGATTTTGTAATTTCATACCAACGGATTATAATGCTTTGTATTTATTGTACACCTCACTAAGCGTTTTTCCATTAAGCAGTTCGACCCTCGATAGGTTTTCAGCATTCACTTTTTCATTTGCTTTTTGAACTACTTCTTGCTCCATGGTTTTTGGTATAACAACGATGCCATCAAAATCCGCAAAGATCAGATCGCCTGGATTCACCAACACGTCACCGCACGGTACAGGCACATCATAACCAATGACAAGGCCCCGCCCTTTTGAATCCAATGGCCTTATTCCAGCATAATATACCGGAAAATTCATTTCAATAATCTTAACACAGTCTCGCACCTGACTGTCGCACACACAGCCTGCCACTCCTTTTCTTTTTGCAATGGTTGACATCAACTCACCCCAGGGGGCATTGGTACCGTTGTAGTCTGTGGAATGCACAACAACATCTCCTTCGCTCAGTGAATCCATGGCTTCAATTTCCAGCCCATACGGATTTTCTTCATCAACATAATCAACATTCTTCCACTCAAAAGTTCTTGCCCGGCCTATAAATCCACAATTGCGCATATCCGGCAAAAGAGGACGCAATCGCTGATGCATTGCCTGATTGCGATAACCCATCTCATCGAGTATATCACATACCGCAGCTACGTACAAATTTTGCCTGATGAATTCAAATAGCGCTAAATCATTATTGAACTTTTTCATCAATCACGTATTTTTAGAATGTTAAAAAACAACTGTTCAACGGTACTTGCATTAATTTCTTTAAACGATCTGATCAAATCCATTTTTTGAATTCACCATCATACAACACACCAAAAATCATCATCCAATAAAAATTCATTACCAACGTCAAATATCTACCGGCTAATTTCCCAACTTTTTCACAGCAATGTAGGCCATTAAACCTGTGCTTAACGCAAGTGCATTCTCATCAATATTGAATGTTGGCGTATGAAGCGAAGAAACAATTCCTTTTTCCTTATTCCCAGTGCCCAACAGATAGAAGCAGGTATCTGAAACTTGTGAATAGTAGGAGAAGTCTTCTGCAGCCATCCAGACCTCTACAGGAACAACGTTGTCTTTCCCAAGATATTCTGTTGCAAAGGATCCCACGTGATCGGTAAGTTTCTCTTCGTTAATTAGGACAGGATAACCTAATACGATGTTGAATTCACAGCGTCCCCCCATACTTTCGGCGATTCCTTCGGCCATCTTTTTCATGCGCTTATGCGCTTCAGTCTGCCAGTTTTTATCAAGGGTGCGAAAGGTTCCTTCCAGATAGACTTCATCGGGTATTACATTCGTTGAACCGTTAGCGATGACCTTGCCAAAGGACAAAACACTCGGAACTGCCGGATCTGTATTTCGACTTATAATTTGCTGCAATGCAACAATAATGTGAGAAGTGATTAATACCGGATCAATGTTCTGATGCGGCATGCCACCATGACCACCTTTCCCTTTGACCGTAACATAAAGTTCATCCATCGAGGCCATGTGCTTCCCTTTTCGGATACCAATTTTTCCAACCTCAATGGAAGGCATAACATGCTGGCCAATCACAGCGCCAGGTTTGGGGTTTTCCAATACACCTTCCTTTATCATCAAGCTGGCACCTCCGGGCAACTTTTCTTCCCCTGGCTGAAAGATTAGTTTTACCGTCCCTCCAAATTTTCCTTTAAGGGATTGCAAAATCGAGGCTGTTCCCAGAAGGGATGAGGTATGGACATCGTGACCACAAGCGTGCATCACACCCTTGTTTTGAGATGTGTAGCCCCCGGCATTGACTTCGGTGATTGGCAATGCATCTATATCTGCCCGTAAGGCAATAATTTGGTCCGATGACTTTTCGCCCTTCAGCATAGCAACTACACCGGTATTCGCTAGAACCTTCCAGGGAATACCCATCTCATTAAGCCGCGCTTTGATAAATGCGGACGTTTCATATTCCTGAAATGATAATTCAGGATGAGCATGCAAATGCCTTCGATTATCAATTACCGTACTGTAGATCTTATTTGCTAATGACTTGATTTCATCTCGTAACATAAATCTAAACTGCAACATGGCTTGGCTGCCTGTTATAAACGATTTTTCCTTTTATAATGGTCATTTCAACGTTGATGTGACTATCGAAAATTACAATGTCTGCATCTTTCCCTGGTACCAGAGAACCCTTCGTATCCGATACTTTCAAAATACGGGCAGGCGTGCTGGTGATCATCTTTATCGCATCTAATAAAGGGACTTCAGCCATGAACACCATACTGCGGACTAACCGATCGGCTGTTGCAACGCTACCTGCAAAAGAACTACGGTCGGGCAATTTGGCTACACCATCTTCGACGATAACTTTTAACCCGTTATCGAGACTTCCAAGAATACTTTCTCCCGGAGGCATCCCGGCAGCCCGCATAGCATCCGTTATGAGTACAGTCCTGTCTGCTCCTTTGATTTTATAAACTAACTTCAGCAAGGGCGGCGGAAGGTGGATACCATCCGCTATAATCTCCACATCCATTTCATCAATGATGTATGCACTTTCAATGACACCGGCATACCGGTATGCATTTCTTCGCGTAACCCCGGACATCGCGGAGTATAAATGCGTAGCCAGTGTATATCCGTTTTCAAAGGCTACTAATACATCCTCGTAAATCGCATCGGTGTGGGCAACAGCAGGTAGTACACCTTTTGATTTTATATACTGCCCAAATTCAATGGCTCCCTTTAATTCGGGTGCGGCACTCCAGCGTTTAATGCATGATGAACGTGACAATACATCCTTATACTCTTCGGGATTTGGATCCCTGATATATTTTGGATCCTGCGCTCCCCGCTGACTCATGGCAAGGTATGGACCTTCCAGGTGCAGCCCCAGGAACTGCGATCCGTTCACATTATTTCGATTCGCGTCTTCATATATAGCCAACGTTTGCAACAGCTCTTCCTTACTACTGGATAACGTGGTAGGTAACATCGATGTAGTTCCATATTGAGCATGTGTTTCTGCTATTTTAAGAAAAGCAGTTTCGCTGCCATCCATAAAATCATGTCCGCCTCCTCCATGTATATGTATATCGATGAAACCAGGGGCGATGTAATTTCCTTTGGCATCTATTTCAACGGCATCTTCTACTTCAATATTTTTATCTGCGACAGCGGTAATTGTATTTCCAGTCACAAGAACAGCACCTCCAGGAATAATTCTATACGGCGTAATGATCTTACCATTAAATATTTTTAACCGCGGCTGGTGCATTCATTAAAAATTTAAACGAGAAAATTTTAAACCGCCCATCTTCTTATGCGATGGCCATAAAATGCATAAAATACAAGGTACAGATAACAAGGAAATAATACCCAGTATGCAAGCCGGACATTATATAAATCTGCGAAGTATCCATAGAAAAGGGGGAGTATGGCATTTCCACATAAGCCCATGATCATAACAGAAGCTCCTAGTTTTGTAAACCTTCCTAAGCCCTCTAAGGCTAATGGCCATGTGCCTGCCCACACCAATGAATTTGCCAATCCTAACAAGACAACGAACCAAATGGAGATATCGGCTTCATGATTTAAAAATACCACCGGGCCATTGGTATAAATAATGAGTAGCGTTAAAACTGTTCCTAACAATGTACAAATGCGTAAAGCATTTACCTGGCGGATGAATTTCGGTATGCAAATAATTCCGAGGATATAACCGCATATCGTTGCAAAAAGTGTATACGAGGGGAATACCTTAGCTTCCATCAGATTGATATGCATGGAATTGGCGTATCCAATGATCGTATCAATGGCAATGACCTGGGTGCCTACATGAAGAAAGATTCCGATGGCGCCCAGGATCAAATGTGGAAATTGGAATATGCTTGTTTTATCTGAGTTTGCCGTTGCTACCTCAACACTTTCCTGTTCAGTATTGATCTCTGGCAATGGGGAATAACGAACCATTAATCCCAGTGAAAACAAGATCGTACCTACAGCGATATAGGGGGGGATGACCCTTCTTATCAGTTCATCCAATGCCGCATTTCTTTCCGCGTTACTCATGGTGCCTAATGCTTTGAATAGATCAGTGTCTGTAGCTTTCAAAACCACCGCGGCAAATAGGATAGGGGCCAGGATGCCAGCCCCTTTATTAAAAATGCCCATAATACTTATACGTTGAGCCGCCCTTTCAATTGGCCCGAGAATAGTGATATAAGGATTGGCAGCGCTTTGAAGTATTGAAAGACCTGTTCCAATGGTAAAGAGTCCTATGAGAAATATCTCATACGTTCTGGTGTAAGCTGCCGGCACGAAAATAAAAGCCCCTATCGACATCGCCCAAAATCCTGCCATCATTCCCTTTTTGAATCCTACTTTCTTTAATAAGTAAGATGATGGTACGGACATCAAAAAGTAAGAAATATAGAAAGCAAATGTTACGAGGTACGATTGAAAATTAGTTAGTTCGCAGGCAATTTTAAAATAGGGAATCAGAATGGCATTGACCCAGGAAACAAAACCAAAAATAAAAAATAGAAGTCCGATAATAAGAATAGAAATAACAGTATCCCTTTGGGTTAGTGATCTTGCATCTAAAGTCGCCGCTGTGGTTTTATCCATGTTCTTTATATAACTGTTTCAATTTACTGCATACATTTCATTCCGCATGGCCTCCGTTCCTGATCTTCTAAATTATCCGTGCTGTTTTAATTCGTACTCCAAACACCGCTATCAATTTAATTTGTTACCATCCTGATCACTTATTTATAATACCGGCATAAAAACCGGCTATCGCTTCCTCCATGTCACCTGTCATTCGGTTAATCTCAAGGGGTGTCTGAAAGAGCAGATGATTCGGTTTGCCAAATAATTCATATACACTGGCTACTGACTTCATCGTACTTTTTATTTCATCCAGGTCCGCATATCGATCAAGTTTGGGTGAAATTATCATTAGTGGCCGTGGGGCAATACATGAAATAATTTCTCCGAAATCAAGAGGAACATCAAGAGGGTTACTGGCAAATGATCCCAGCCTTGGAAGAAATCCGTGTAGGTGAGAGTAGGTTCTAAGGCTTTCATAATTTTTGTTGCTGGCACGCCATGGAGAAAAAGCAGATACGACCGCTACGCCGGATATCCTTTGATCTTGTGCCGCTGCCATTAACGCTACACTTCCACCTATCGTATTGCCTAGCAAGAAGATATGTTTGCTATCGATAAAATCAAATGATTCTAAAGCATCCGTACACGCTTTAACATCACTCACCATCTTGCCCATCTTTGACCATCCTGGAAACCGCTCGTAAAAATACTGAGCCTCTTCTATTCGGGTGCCAAACCCAAACATGTCAATGGCCAGAACCGCAAAACCTTTATCAATCAGCCCCTGAAAGAAATGATCGTTCCCACGGCCAAGTTCGAGGCCATAGCCCTTTGCAAAACCATGCCCGTAAGAATATTGATGTAAAAAGACTACTACAGGCATTTTCTCTCCAAATTCTAATTTTTTATTTCCTGTTGCGTCTACAGGATAGTATAACATACCCTTCAAATTGTCACCTATGGAAGTGTAAGGTCCAATGTACAGCACGGCTGCGCCGGAAACCTGCGGGCGACCAGTGATATTGTCAATCCAGTCGCCCTGGTCCCCAACTATCTTACCTGCATGTTTGACGCCCGATGGCTCCTTTCCTAAAAGCCATTCTAAATTGGCGAAAATCAGTTTTCGCTGGGTATCATACTGTGTAGTGTCGGTATAGTGCTGTTGAAGCTTAACCACTTTTACTTTCATCGACGCTATGCTATCCGCTTTATGCGTGCGGGTCCAGGCGGAATAGGAATAATCAAAGTATAGTTTGGTCTCCCAGGGTATCTGTTTTCGTTTGAACCGGATATCGAGGAAATCAATGCACCGTTCCAAATCGCGTGAGGCTACCTCATGCTCGCCCATCCTTGGAAGTACGCTGACATTTTCTGCTGCACCCAGGAAGTTGTAGACTTTTTTAACAGATTGATAACACTGTTCGTTTGACCATGGGTTCAATTCTTGTTCCACAATAGAATAATGGAGCAATACTATTCTCGGAGCTATTAAGGAGATCAATAGATTCTGATCAACCGGAAGTTTATCCTCTCGTCCAAAGAAAAAACGAAAGCGCGGATGAAACCATTGCGGATTAAAACCGGCCACTATATCCAGTGTTTCACTGTCGTATTGCGGATCACCATAGCGCCAGGGAGCAACTCCACCCGTTCCACAACTGCTGGATACCACAGCCGAAATGCGTTCATCAAAGGCAGCGGCCCACAAGGATTGTTTTCCATTTCTGGAATGGCCTGTAATGGCAATCTGATCGGGATTAACCTCCTTACGGCTAAGTAAATAATCAACCACGCGTGATGCTCCCCACGCGCGTCGCATCAATGCGGTAAAATCATAGGAGGGATATAGAGCTTGATAAGCCTGTGTATCATCTTTACTATCTGCCGCCGCATATACACACCCGATGTAGCCACGTCTCACTGCCAATTGAGCCCAATTACGATGATTCCACTGTGTAAGATAAACGGGGAATGGACCCTTCCCTTCCGGTACCATCAACTCCAGGGTCATACGCGCTTTGTTTTGAGGACCAAATTTGAGCTCGATCATTTGGATATGCGTTCCGCTTTCCATTTTGTCTGACAGTATGTTCGCCTCATAACGCTCAGGGGGTGGAGGTGCTGTTCCTGAAATCCAATGTTGAAATTCTTTTTTAATCCACTCCCTTTTTTCCTGCCATTGCGCTTTTGTGCGTATAGGAATATCAGTGCCGCCTTTGGTCAATATCAATGGCTCCGGCAAAAAAGGTATGGAAGGCATCTGATCAAAATCGGGGGGCAGTTCACCTGTTCGTCTTAGCCAATCCATCCAGGTGCTGTCCTGGAGGGTAGCACGCCAGGAATAACTATTCTTAAGGAAATAAGTGGTGTCAATGATCTTCAAAACATCTTGAAGATATTTTTCGCGTTTTGAAATACCTGGCTGAGCGACCACTGACGTGTGTATACATCCCGTCATGAAACAACCTGTTATTAATCTTAAATAAGTATTTCGTACCATTTCTAAATATTTATTAATTTTTTTTCATTTCCGTTTTGAAAAGGGATGTGGTATTTATTGAATGGACATAAACAGGTAACAAAAGCAAAGAATACCGGAAGTGACATTTTCCACTTTTTCATCATGAAACCTAAGCTTTGGATAGCGAAGAGCGAATGAAAACATACGACAATATTTCAGCGCCTTCTAATTTTGGAGTATGCCTCTAAGCCCCTGTAAAATACAAGATTAAACTTACCTTTAAACAAGACAGGATGCAACATATTATACAAATGAGGGTAGTCATTGATCAATATCGGGTAACATCAATTTTGATTTCTGGTTTAACTTTAAAAGCGTCTTAAAATTTTAAATCAGGTACACGGCAGAAAGCAAGAATATAGGTGGAAATGGAGAAAATTATTTGCACTTTTATACGCTAAGCGCCCCGCCCGATACACTGTACCTGAAAAATAATTAGCTCTTTTATTGGAAGAGTTTCTGAACTATTAGACAAGACTTATGAAAGATGAAAAAAAAGTTTCGAGGAGAAATTTCATAAAACAATCCTCCCTTGGTTTGGGTGCAGGCGTAGGAATAGTGAGCAATCCCTCCAGCAGAAGTAGAAAAGCCGATGAAAACAAAAAATTACCGAGAGAAGTATGCGTAGCCAGTATTGATTTGAAGGGACTTTGGCCTGATTCAACAAGAGAGTCCAGAATAAATCGGGTTCTGGAAAGAATGGAAGAAGTAACCGGGATGAAGCCCGACATGATTTGCTTGCCGGAATTGTTTGATACGTCGTGGGTTGAGGAACAAAAGCCGCTTAGCGAGATAGCCGAGGATGAAAAGGTTCCTGGTCCGGTTACAAGCCGGATAGCCTCGTTTGCAAAGAAAAATAACTGTTACGTTGTATGTCCCGTGATCACAAAAAAGGAGGGAAGTTTTTATAATAGCTGCTTGCTTGTTGACCGTAAAGGCAGTATCGCTGGTGTATATCATAAAACTCATCCTACAAAAACGGAAATTTTTCCTGACCAGGCTTTCAAAGGTGGTGGCACAGTGCCTGGAGCAATTGACCAGCCCATCGTTGAGACAGATTTCGGAAAAGTGGGTATGCAAATATGTTACGACGCAAACTGGGCTGACGGATGGGATAATCTCAAGTCTAAAGGAGCGGACATTGTTTTATTCTCGTCACAGTTTCCGGGAGGAAGGATGCTGAATTATTATGCGCATAAAAACGAGTATTACATCGTATCAAGCACGGGTGGAGATGCCCGGATTATTGATATATCAGGAAACGATCTTGATTG
>Ga0184629_10000441_pt1 | contig 18551 bp, 19 predicted proteins | sample PLM4_32_b1_FD_133158 | JGI IMG/M metagenome (GOLD analysis project Ga0184629, IMG submission 133158) | Groundwater sediment microbial communities from an aquifer in East River, Colorado, USA - PLM4_32_b1 | ecosystem: Environmental > Terrestrial > Soil > Riparian zone | place: USA: East River... | reverse complement strand
CGTAGGACGCTGATGCGGTGCAAGGGCCGATCCTCTCGAGGAGGGAGAATAATGGCCGTCCACCGGTAAACGCCGCGTTTCGGGCGGCTCAGCCCCAAGGTCGCCGGAACCCAGCAAAACCGGTGATTTTGCCGCGCCGCCTAGTGCCTTGTCGGCCTGGCCCGAATCACGCACATAGTTCGGCGCCATGGCGAAGAGCAAGGCTCGATCCGTTCGCGTCGCTCCGTCCATCCTCTCGGCGGACTTCGCGCGTTTGGGCGAAGAGGTCGAGGCGGTGAGCGAAGCCGGCGCCGATCTCATTCATGTTGACGTCATGGATGGCCATTTCGTGCCGAACATCACGATCGGCCCCATCGTCGTCAAAGCGCTCCGCCCGCACAGCAAGAAGCCGTTCGATTGTCACCTGATGATCGCGCCTGCCGATCCGTACATCGCGGGATTTGCCGAGGCCGGCGCCGACATCATCAGCATCCACCCCGAGGCGGGACCGAACCCGCATCGCACGCTTCAGCTGATCCGTTCGCTCGGCAAGAAGGCGGGCTATGTGCTCAATCCGGGCACGCCGGTCGAGGTGGTCGATCCGGTGTTCGACATGCTCGATCTCATCCTGATCATGACGGTCAATCCCGGCTTCAGCGGTCAGGCGTTCCTCTCGAGCCAATTGCCCAAGATCAAAGCTGTACGGGACCGCATCGAAAGCAGTGGCCGCGATGTGATGCTGGAAGTGGATGGCGGGATCAATCCCGCCACGGCAAAGGAAGCGATCGCCGCCGGCGCCGATGTCCTCGTCGCAGGCACGGCGATCTTTGAGAAAGGCGGCAAAGGCCGCGCGTATTATGCCAGCAATATCGCTCGCCTCCGCGGATGATTTCGGCCTGACCGAAAGCCTGCCATCGGGCAGGTATTCGCATATTCGCCAGCCTTCGACCGCGACGTTGCTTCCGGAAGCCGTCCGCGTTGCAGTCGAGCGCAGCTTCGATCAGCTTGCGGTCCTGCTGCGCCACACTTGGTTCTACCGCCAAACACTCTCGGGTCCGGTTGCCGACCGCATTCATGCGTATGCGGATGATTATCGCGCGCGCGCGCTCCAGGATGCGGATGCCTTGATGCGCGGCCGGTTCCGCCTGGCGGGTCACACGGTGGACATTAGGCAGGGCTCGATCTTCGACCATCGCCTGCCCAACCCCGAATTCGCTGCGGCACTGCACGGTTTCGATTGGCTGCGCCATTTGGAGGCGGCAGGCGGCGATCTCGCGCGCGAGTTTGCGCTCAAGCTGACTCAGCATTGGCTGAACCGGAATGCGCGCTATGCGATTCCGGCCTGGCGGCCTGAGGTGACCGCGGAGCGTTTCCTCAACCTGTTCTGCCATGGCGACTTCTTTCTCGAAAATCTGGACGCGGCATGGCGTCCGAAATTCTTCGCCTCTCTGCGGGACCAGTCGATACTGCTCGCGCGCTCATTGCCGGAATCGCCTGACGGTTTGCCGCTTCTGAAATGCGCCGCCGCCCTTGCACTGTTCGGGACCTGCCTTTCCGATGCACGCGCCGCGGCGTCGGGGCTCAGGCGCTTTGTGGCCGAGCTGGAGCGCCAAATCCTACCCGATGGCGGTCATATCAGCCGTTCGCCCGAGCGGCTTCTGGATGTCGTCCGCTTGCTCAAGATGGTGCAACAAGCGTTGGCTCGTACGGGTCGCGATCCGGAACCGGCTCTCGATCAGAAGCTGGATCGGATGCTTCTGCTGCTCAGGTTCTTCCGCCTCGGCGATGGAGCGCTCAGTCTATTCAACGGCGGCAGCGAGGAAGATCCGCGCATCATCACCGCACTGCTCGCGCAGGATCAGCGCCAGGATCAGCGGGTAACGCATCTGCCGGAGTCCGGCTTCCACCGGCTCGCGTTGGGACGCGGCATCGTCCTCTTCGATGCGGGCGCTCCGCCGGAAGGCGGGTTCTCGACCGGCGCACATACGGGCTGCCTCAGTTTCGAGATGAGCTCCGGCGCGCATCGTCTTGTCGTCAACTGCGGTGCGTTCGCCGGCCGCGACATGAACTGGCGAAAGGCGCTGAGATCGACGCCGGCGCACTCGACTCTGACGCTCGATGATCGTCCTCAGGCCACGGTTCTATCCGATGGACTATTGGCGAAGCTGTTGGGCCCGCGTCTCTTCGGCGGTCCGAGCAAGGTGGATGTCCGCCGGCTCGAAAGCGCCCATGGCCTTTCGGTTGAAGCGAGCCACGACGCCTATGTCCCGCATTTTGGATTGGTGCATCAGCGCCGGATGACGTTGTCGCGCGGCGGATTCACGCTTACAGGCGCCGACCGCCTGATCCCTGTCCAGGCCAATCCGGCGTCCGGCCGTCGTGATGCGCGCAACGGTGTTCCTTATGCGGTCCGGTTCCACATCCATCCGGAAGTGCGCTTATCGCTCGCCCAGGGCGGGGGATCGGTGATCCTCAAGCTCCCTAATGGCGAAGGCTGGCGCTTCCGCTGCGGCGGTGGCGAGCTATCGGTCGAGGAGAGCGTCTATTTCGGCACCGGCTCGGCGCGCAGGACCGAGCAGATCGTGGTCAAGAACGCGGTCAAGGCGCAGGCCTCCGAATCCGCCTGGGTGTTCGAACAGGTCGGATCGGCCTAGTCTCAAGGCCATGGTTGTCGAATTCCTGCGACGATCCTTGGGACTCTCTGGTTCGAAGGGCGGATCGTTTCCACGCACATGCAGCGTCTGCAGCTATGTCGGGCGGTTCCAAGCTGCCGGCCGTCCCCGCCGGCTCGATGCGCGCTGTCCCAAGTGCGGCTCGGCCGAGCGTTATCGGCTGCTCGCGTTGTGGCTCGACCGGCACGGCGGCGCGCTGCGTACGGCGCGCGTGCTGCACTTCGCGCCCGAGAGGGGACTGGCGGAGCTCCTGAAGGCGCGCGTCGGCTCCTATCAATCCGCGGACATCACGCCCGGCCGGGCTGATCTTGTTCGCAACATCGAAGAGATCGCCGAAGCGGACGCGAGCTTTGACTGCGTCGTCTGCTCGCACGTGCTCGAGCATGTCGATGATCGCAAGGCGCTCAGCGAGGTCTATCGCGTGCTCAAGCCGGGCGGTATTGCCCTCATCATGTTGCCCGTGATCGAGGGCTGGTCGAAGACCTACGAGAACATGGCCGTCGTCACGCCCGAGGATCGCATGCGCCATTACGGGCAGTTTGACCATGTGCGTTACTACGGCGCCGACGTGCGCGATCGTATCCGCGCCGCCGGATTTCGTCTGGCTGAATTCACTGCCGAAGGCGAGGACGTGCTCACTTTCGGGCTGCAGCGTGGCGAGAAGGTGTTCATCGCGACAAAGCCGCTGTAGCCAAACCCGCGATGGCGATTGTCAGCGCGGGACCTGCTTGCTATTCCCAGGGTCACATCGACATCCACGGGGACATTCATGGTTCAGTTGCGATTGCCGAAGGACAGCCGGGTCAAGCCCGGCAAGACATGGCCGGTGACGAAATCGGCCGACGGCAAGGGACCGAAGCGGCCCAAGCGCATCCGCGTCTATCGCTACGATCCCGAAGGCAACGAGGGCCCTCGGCTCGACTCGTACACGATTGATACGACCACGAGCGGTCCGATGGTCCTCGATGCGCTGATTAAGATCAAGAACGAGGTCGATTCGACGCTGACGTTTCGCCGGTCGTGCCGCGAAGGCGTCTGCGGATCGTGTGCGATGAACATCGGAGGCTCGAACACGCTCGCCTGCACGAAGGCGATGGCCGACATTTCGGGCACGATCAACGTCTATCCGCTGCCGCATATGCCGGTTGTGAAGGATCTCGTGCCGGATCTGACGGGCTTCTACGCGCAATACGCGTCGATCAATCCGTATCTCAAGACCAAGACGGCGACGCCGACGAAAGAGTGGCGCCAATCGCCGGAGGAGCGCGCCAAGCTCGACGGACTCTACGAGTGCATCCTGTGCGCTTGCTGCTCGACCTCATGCCCATCGTATTGGTGGAATCCGGAGCGGTTCTTGGGTCCCGCGGCTCTGCTCCAGGCCTATCGCTGGATCGCCGATTCGCGCGACGAGGCGACGGGCGAGCGCCTCGACAATCTCGAAGACCCGTTTCGCCTCTATCGCTGCCACACGATCATGAACTGCACGGACGTGTGCCCCAAGGGTCTGAACCCGTCGAAGGCCATCGCCGAGATCAAGCAGATGATGGTGAAGCGGACGCTCTAAGGTTTCTTCAGAGCCACCGCAAAGCCGGTGACGGGCTCGCGTGATTCACTTCTGAGCGCGCATTCCACAAGATCGGCCAGCTCGTAGCCCGCGCGTGCGGCGGCATCGCGGATATAGGCTTCGCCGTGGCGGAAGCGGTTGGCCGAGGTCTGTTCCCAGTCGCCGCTGTTGAGCTTCTCCAGCGTGAACAGAAACAAGCCGCCGGGTTTAAGCAGGCGCAGGACGCCGTTAAGAGTCGGTCCAAGATCGCCCGAATAGATGAGCGCGTCGGCGCCGACGGTGAGATCGTAGGTGCGCTCCGATCCGGCGAGCGCCGACTCGAAATCATCGACGATGAAGTCGGTATAAATCCCCCGCTTTCGCGCTTCGTCGATCATCTTGGCCGACAGGTCCACGCCGTCGAGTCGTCCGCCTTCGGCCAGCTCCTTGAACGCCTCGCCCGACAAGCCCGTGCCGCAGCCGAGGTCGAGAATGCTCAAAGGCGCTGCCACACTGGGCCTTACGCGCTCAAGCAGGGCCCGCAGATGCTGCGGGCCCTTGTAAGAGAGCGCCTCCAGCATCGCCGCGTCGTAGTAGGACGAGTAGTCGTCGAACAGCGCGCGAACCGCATGCGCGGGGATCCGGCTCACCTTCTTGAGCTCGAGCAGCGCAAGCATCCGGTTGTTCTGCGCGATCTCAAGATCGGGCTTGAGCGCAAGCGCCTTGTCGAAGCTCGCGACGGCTTCTTCCAATCGGCGCATGGCGACGAACGTGTTGCCGCGATTGTTCCAGCTGATCGCGTGCTTGGGATCGATCGCGAGCACGCGATCGAACGCCACGAGGGCCTCATCGAGCCGGTTCATCTCAAGCAGTGCCGTTGCCCGGCTCGACAGCGCGTCGACGAAATTAGGCATGATGGCCAGCGCCTGATCGAAGCAGTCGAGCGCTTCCTCGCGGCGGCGCAACTGCATCAGCGCGATTCCACGCGAGCACAGAGCCTCGGGAAAGCGCGGCCTTAGCCTGAGGGCTTCACCGAGGGAAACCTGGGCTTCCTCCAGCCGCCCGCTCTGCAAATGGATGATGCCGAGCGCGTAGATCGCATCCAAGTCTCGAGGATTCCCACGCAAGACCTGCTGGTACAGCTGCGCCGCTTCGTCAAACCGGCCTGCCTGGTGCAGGTTCGCAGCAGTTCTCATCAGCGGATGGACCATGGCGCGTCAGGTTAGGCGCGCGGCTTCTGCAAGGCCACTGTAAGACCCGCGACGGGCGTGCTCGCCTCGTTGCGCAGCGTGCACTCCATCGTGTCGACAAGGACGAGCCCCACGCGTTCGGCCTCGGCCTTCAGATAGGCTGGGCTGTGCCGGAAGCGGTTCGCCGGCGTCTGATGCCACTCGCCGTCGGCAGCGCTTTCGACCGCGAAGATGTAGAAGCCTTCCGGCTCCAGCCGCTTCGCGACGCCCAAGAATGTGGGTGCGAGGTCGCCGATATAGATCATCGTATCGGCGGCCAGGATCAGCTCATAGGTTAGACCTGGACCTTGGAGCACGCTCTCGAGATCGCCAAGGATCAGCTCATCATAGATGTCCCGAGCGCGCGCCGCTTCGACCATGCGTGGAGCGAGGTCGATGCCGTCGAGGCGACCGCCGGCCGCCAGATCCTTGAACACGTCGCCCACCAGGCCCGTGCCGCAACCAAGATCGAGGATGCGCCAGGGCGGGGTCAGCCGAGGGAGCACGCGCTCCGCCAATTGGCGCAGGTGCAGATGCGCCCGATATTGGAGCTTCTCCAGCATCGTCTCGTCGTAGTGCAACGAGAAGTCGTCAAACAGGCCGCGCATATAGGCTGGCGGACAGCGCCTTCCGCGTTTCAACTCGAACAGCGCATTCAGGCGGTTGTCCTTGGCCTCCAGGAACATCGGGGAGAGCTCGAGCGCGCGATCATAGCTCGCAACCGCGTCCTCGAAGCGTTTCATGGCTGCGAGCGTATTGGCGCGGTTGTTCCAGCTGATGGCGTGTTCCGCATCGAGCGAAAGCGCCTGATCGAAACCCGCAAGCGCCTCTTCATAGCGCCTCTGCTCTGAGAGTGAGGTGGCGCGGTTGGACATCGCGTCGACAAAATCCGGCTTCACTTCGATCGCCTCGTCGAACGCCCCGATGGCGTCCTGGAAGTGGCCCTCGCGCATCAGGAGGACGCCCTTGCTGTAGGCGCGGTCGGCAAAGCGCGAATTGGTTCCGCGCAGAGCATTGATCGCGCTTCTGCGGTTGCCTACCGCCTCGGGCAGGTCCGGCATGATCGCGAGCGCGGTGTCGTAGGACTCGATGGCTTCCTCGATGCGGTTGAGCGAAAGCAACGCATTGCCGCGATTGTTCCACGTGAGCGGATGGTTCGGCTCCATGGCGAGGACCTGGTCGAAGGCAGCGACCGCCTCCTCGAATCTACCCATCTCCGAGAGGGCAGTCGCGCGATTCGCATGCGCTTCGACGAAATCCGGCTTGATGCCGATCGCACGCTCGAAACATTCGATGGCGGCGGGATGGCGATTGACCTTCATCAAGGCGAGCCCGCGGAAGCAAAGGGCATTGATGTCGTAGGGATCGAGCCTCAGTCCTTCGCCGAGTAGATACTGCGCTTGCTCGTATTGCTGGGCCTGGAAGTAGATCATGCCGAGCCCGATCAGCGCCTCGAAGTGCCGTGGATTGCCGCGCAGAAACTCGTGATAGGCCTTGGCCGCTTCGGGCAGCCGGCCCATGCGGTGCAGATTCTGCGCGTCCTGCAAGGACAATTCGGAGACGGAGGTATCGGACATGGGGCGAATTTGGCCCAGAATCCGCTTCCAGGCTAGCGGTTATCGACCCGAGTCTTGGGTGCTGTGTTCGCGGTCATGGCCGCCCGAGCGGTCAATACCCGCCAAAGCGCGGCACCCGCGAACTCGCTCATCGGGCCCGAGGGACTGAATCCAGCGGGTTTCGCCACCATTTTCACCAGCTTGTCGATGTGGTGCCGGCGATAGAGCGCCATTGCCTTGGCGCGATAGGCCCGCGCATAGGTCTTGCGCCGATACGGCCTCTCGCCCTCGTCCTCGGGCGCGACATTACCGCAGTAGTAGGCGCAGGCGAGCTCGTCGTCGTCGGATTCCCTCACGCGCGTGACCGCGACCCAGAGCTTCCACCACCTTGGCAAGTCCGGTTCCGGATCGGATTCGAGGATGTCGTAGAATAGCCGGTAATGCCGGAATTCATCGGCCGCTATTCGGCCGGCGACTTCCTTCAGCACGGGCTCCGCGCTCGCGTCGCGGATCGCGCTGTAGAAGGACGAAGTGCCGGATTCCACGACACAGCGCGCAATCATCTCGCCGCGTTTCGACCCGCGCACGGAAGTGTCCGCACCGTCGAAATGGGCCGGCCGATATTTTGTCCGGAAGCGGCCAAAAGCGCGGTTGAAGTCGAAGGTCGGATCGGCGAGCTCGGCCCAGCGCGCCAACGCTAGCCCGTGCTGGATCTCCTCTTCGCCCCAGCGCTCGATGCGCCGGATCGTCGAGTCCGGCGCATCCTTGAAGACCCGCTTGAGATAGGAGACGTAGTCGGGTGCGTTGTACTCGACGAGCGAGGCAGCCTTCACCGCGGCCAGCAAGCCACAGTCCACCTTGGCCGGCTCGAAACGCGACCAGTCGACATCATCGAGCGTCCAGCCCGCAGCATAGATCACGCCATCGGTCATCCCAGCCTCGCCGATGTGCAACGTATCGGCTGAGTCTACCTCAGAGCCCTGGGTCCCTCCAACAGTCAGAAGAGGGTTCCCTCTCAACCAGGGAGTGCAAGTTCAGACGGCGGCGCGCAGTTGACGCAGGTAATCCAGCGTTTGCGCGACGCGGGCGCGCTCGGTGTCCGTCTTCGCCAGAGTGAGGTCTTCTTCCGTGTTCTGTATGCGGGTTTCCAGGGCTTCGACGTCGAGACCGTCGAGGGGGATCGCTTCTTCCGCGAGCACGACGACCTTCTTCGGATCGACTTCGGCAAAGCCGCCGCGCACGAAGATGCGCATATTGCCGGACTCGCCGTCCTTCACGTCGATCACGCCGGAGCGGAGCGTCGAGATCACAGGCGCGTGGCCGGCCAGCACGCCGAAGTAACCTTCGGTCCCTGGAAGGGTCACCATCGTCACGTCTTCCGACAACAGCATCTGTTCGGGCGAGACGAGATCGAAATGAATCTTGTCGGCCATGCTTACGCCGCTTCCGCCGCCATCTTCTGGGCCTTCTTCACCGCGTCCTCGATGGTGCCGACCATGTAAAACGCCGATTCCGGCAGATGGTCGTAATCGCCCTTCACGACCGCGGCGAAGCCTTTCACCGTGTCGGCGAGGTTTACGAAGATGCCATCAAATCCGGTGAACACGGTGGCGACGTGGAACGGCTGCGACAGGAAGCGCTGGATCTTACGCGCGCGCGCCACGATCAGCTTGTCCTCTTCCGAGAGCTCGTCCATGCCGAGGATCGCGATGATGTCTTGCAGCGACTTGTAGCGCTGGAGCGTCGCCTGTACCGCGCGCGCGACGCGATAGTGCTCTTCGCCAACGACGCGCGGATCGAGAATGCGCGAGGTCGAGTCGAGCGGGTCCACCGCGGGATAGATGCCGAGCTCCGCGATCTGACGCGACAGCACGGTCGTCGCGTCAAGATGCGCGAACGAGGTCGCGGGCGCGGGGTCGGTCAGGTCGTCGGCGGGGACGTAAATGGCCTGCACGGACGTGATCGAGCCCTTGTTGGTCGAGGTGATGCGTTCCTGCAGCGCGCCCATGTCGGTCGCAAGCGTGGGCTGATAACCCACGGCCGAGGGAATGCGACCCAAGAGCGCCGACACTTCCGAGCCCGCCTGAGTGAAACGGAAGATGTTGTCGACGAAGAACAGCACGTCCTGGCCCTGGTCGCGGAAATATTCGGCGACGGTCAGACCCGACAGGCCGACACGGGCGCGCGCGCCCGGCGGCTCGTTCATCTGCCCGAACACGAGGGCGCATTTCGATCCCTCTGTCGAGCCGTTGTTCTTCTTCGGGTCCTTGTTCACGCCCGACTCGATCATCTCATGATAGAGGTCGTTGCCTTCACGAGTCCGCTCGCCGACACCCGCGAACACCGAATAACCGCCGTGCTTCTTGGCGATGTTGTTGATCAGTTCCTGAATGATCACGGTCTTGCCGACGCCCGCGCCGCCGAAGAGGCCGACCTTGCCGCCTTTCGCGTAAGGCGCGAGCAGGTCGACCACCTTGATCCCGGTCACCAGAATCTGCGCTTCGGTCGATTGCTCGACGAACGACGGAGCTTGCTGGTGGATGGCGCGCCGCGCGGACGCCTTGATCGGGCCCGCCTCGTCCACCGGCTCGCCGATCACGTTCATGATTCGCCCGAGCGTGCCGTCGCCGATGGGGACTGCGATCGCCTGCCCGGTGTCCTGCACTTCATTGCCGCGGACGAGACCCTCGGTCGAGTCCATCGCGACCGTACGCACGATCGATTCGCCGAGGTGCTGCGCCACTTCCAACACAAGCCGGTTGCCGTTGTTGTCGGTCTCGAGCGCATTCAGGATTTCCGGCAGCGGCCCGTCGAACTGCACGTCGACGACGGCGCCCATGATCTGTGCCACGCGGCCGATCTTGTTGCTGGAAGTCTTGGTCGGAGCATTCATGACGTCACCTTTCAGTCGGTCACAGCGCTTCGGCGCCCGAGATGATCTCGATGAGTTCCTTCGTGATCATGGCTTGGCGCGTGCGGTTGTATTGCAATGTCAATCTGTCGATCACGTCGCCCGCATTGCGGGTCGCCGAATCCATCGCGGTCATGCGCGCGCCCTGCTCGGACGCGGCGTTCTCCAGGAGCGCGCGGAAAATCTGCACGGCCACGTTGCGCGGCAACAGCTCGGCGAGAATCTCGGCTTCGTCGGGCTCGTAGTCGTAGACGGCGCCCGCGACCTGCTTGGCGCTGTCGGCCGCTTCTATCGGCGCGGGGATCAGGCGCTGTGCGGTCGGCTCCTGCGACATCACCGACTTGAACTTGGCGTAGCAGACCGTCGCCACGTCGAACGCGCCTTCTGCGTAGAGCTCGAGCACGCGCCGGCCGATCTCGGCCGCATCGGCAAAACCCAAGCGCTTTACGTGGCCCATCTCGATCGTGTCGAGGATGTTCGCGCCATAGAAGCGGCGCAGCTGGTCGCGGCCCTTCCTGCCGACGCAGAGGATTTTCACCTCTTTGCCGTCGCGCAGCAGTCCCTCGATAAACTGACGCGCGCGGCGCACGATGTTGGTGTTGAAGCCGCCGCACAAGCCGCGGTCGGCAGTCGCGACGATGACAAGCTGGACCTGATCCGATCCCGTCCCCGTCAGCAGCCGCGGCGCGCCGGGGTTGCCCGCCATCGAACCCGCGAGCGAGGCGATCACCGCCGCCATCTTCTCCGCATAGGGCCGCGCCGCCTGGGCCGCGTCCTGCGCGCGCTTCAGCTTCGAGGCGGCCACCATCTGCATCGCGCGCGTGATCTTGCGCGTGGCTTTCACGCTCGCGATGCGGTTGCGGAAGGACTTTAAGCTCGGCATTGCGACTTTCTTGCTTTGTGTCTCACTACCAGCATGGACTCTTTGTTATCGCGCTTTCTTACGGCAAACCGGCAACCACTTTGCCGGAAAGCGCTTTAGGCAAACGCTTTCGAGAACTCGTCGAGAGTGGCCTTGAGCTTGCTCTCGGTGTCGGGCGCGAGCTGCTTGCTGGTGCGGATAGTGTCGAGCACGTCCTTGTGCTTGCTCCGCATCAGGCGCAGGAACTCCGCTTCGAAGCGCTGCACGGCCGAGACCGGCAGCTTGTCGAGATAGCCTTTAACGCCCGCATAGATCGCGACGACCTCCTCTTCGACCGGCATCGGCTTGAACTGCGCTTGCTTCAAGAGCTCGGTCAGACGCGCACCGCGGTTAAGCAGGCGCTGGGTCGACGCGTCAAGGTCGGAGCCGAACTGCGCGAACGCCGCCATCTCGCGGTACTGCGCGAGCTCGAGCTTGATGGAGCCCGCGACCTGCTTCATCGCCTTGATCTGAGCCGCCGAACCCACGCGCGACACCGAGATGCTGACATTCACCGCCGGACGGATGCCCTGATAGAAGAGATCGGTCTCGAGGAAGATCTGGCCGTCGGTGATCGAGATCACGTTGGTCGGAATGTACGCCGAGACGTCATTCGCCTGTGTTTCGATCACAGGAAGGGCCGTCAAGGAGCCGCCGCCATTCGCGTCGTTCAACTTGGCCGCGCGTTCGAGAAGGCGCGAGTGCAGATAGAACACGTCGCCCGGATAGGCTTCGCGGCCGGGCGGGCGGCGCAGCAGCAGCGACATCTGCCGGTAGGCGACCGCCTGCTTGGAAAGATCATCGTAGATGATCAGCGCGTGCATCCCGTTGTCGCGAAACCATTCGCCGAGCGTGCAGCCCGAGAACGGCGCCAGATATTGCAGCGGCGCGGGATCTGAGGCGGTGGCGGCGACAACGGTCGTGTATTCCATCGCGCCCGCGTCCTCGAGAGTCTTCACGATCTGCGCCACCGTCGAGCGCTTCTGCCCGATAGCGACATAGACGCAATAGAGCTTGACCTTCTCGTCGCCCGATTTGTTGATCTCGCGCTGGTTGATGATCGTATCGATCGCGACCGCGGTCTTGCCCGTCTGGCGGTCACCGATGATGAGCTCGCGCTGGCCGCGCCCGATGGGGATCAGACTGTCGATCGCCTTCAGTCCGGTCTGCATCGGCTCGTTCACCGACTTGCGCGGGATGATGCCCGGCGCCTTGACGTCCACGCGGCGTCGCTCGGCGGCACCTGCGATCGCCCCTTTGCCGTCCAGCGGCTGGCCCAGCGGATCGACCACGCGCCCGAGCAGCGCCTTGCCGACCGGGAAGTCGACGATGGCGCCCGTGCGCTTGACCGTGTCGCCCTCCTTGATCGAGCGGTCCTCGCCGAAGATCACGATACCGACATTGTCGGTCTCGAGGTTCAGCGCCATGCCCTTGATCTGGCCGGGGAACTCGACCATCTCGCCGGCTTGGACGTTGTCCAGGCCATAGACGCGCGCAATGCCGTCGCCGACCGAAAGCACCTGGCCGACTTCGCTGACCTCGGCTTCGGCGTCGAAATTGCGGATTTCGCGTTTCAGGATGGCCGAGATTTCGGACGGCTGGATGTCCATCTTTATTCCTCCAATCTTACTGTGCTCTTCGAGCCGAGCGTGCCCGCGACGGACATCGGCATCACGAGGAGCCTTTCATGGCCGCACGCAAGCCTTCGAGCTTGGTGCGTAACGATGAGTCGATCATGCGCGACCCGAGCTTCAGGCGCAGACCGCCCAGGAGCGATGGATCGACGATAAGCTCGAGCCGCGGCTCGCGTCCGAGGCGGCTCTTCAGCAGGTGTTTGAGTTCGTCCGCTTCTGCAGCCGACAAGGCGCGCGCTGAGGTGACCTGCGCCGCGATCTCGCCCCTCTGCTTCGCCAAAAGGCTCTCAAAGGCGCGGATGACATTGGATAGCGCAAACAGCCGTCGCTTCTTCGCGAGCAGCAGCACGAGCTTGCGCACGAGCGGTCCGGCGCCGGCTTTGGCGAGCACCGCTGCCATCCCTTTGGCCTGCTGCTCGCGCGAAAAGAGCGGTGAACGCACGAGCCGCGAAAGGTCCGGACTCGCCTGCAAAAGCGCCTTCAGTGAGGCCAGATCAGCAGCCAAACTGTCGATGGCGCGCTCTTCCGCCGCCAGTTCGAAAACGGCCGTGGCATAACGCAGGGCCAAGCCGCCTGTTCGGCTGTCGTCGGACGTCACACTGTCAATCCTGTCTCTGATGTACTTCCGCCCGGCCCGAGCGCGCCGAGCTAAGTATTTGATGTACAAACAAAAAGTTGACCGAATCCATTGCCGGGAGCGACCGCGGGGGACTTAGCATGGGGTTGGGCCGCGGTGCAACATTATGAAGGTGCGGCGGTTCGGCCATGCACCACTTCTTGATGTGCCAGGCTCCGTCCAGTTGTGAAAGGGCGCCGTCCGTTTTGGATTTGACAAGCTTGAGGCCGAAGGATGGCATGCGGCCAACAATTCCATCCACAATCGGGAGGTAGGCAAACATGACGATGAAGGTTCTTGGTCCGGCGATGTCGCGCATCGGTCGCATCACGTGGTGCGCGGGCGAGGCCGGCGTTCCCTGCGAGATGGTCGACATTCCTTGGAACGAACTGAAGGAAGCGAGCTTTCTCGCTATCAATCCCAACGGCAAATCGCCGGGCTTCGTGGACGGCGACCTCAAGCTGTTCGAGTCGCTGGCGATCAATCTCTACATCGCCAAGAAATACGCCACGGGCGAGCTGTACCCGACCAATATCGAGGACGAGGCGCGCGTCTTCCAATGGACGCTCTGGGCCGCATCCGAAGTCGAGCATCTGGTGATCACCTCTCTCCTGGTGAAGCTCGGCATCAGCAAGGACGTGGACGGCGCCAAAGCCGGAGCCGAAAGGGTCAAGCCGGCCCTGAAGGTGCTCGACGGCTATCTGAAGGATCATGAATGGCTCGTGGGCAAGAAGTTCAGTGTTGCCGATCTCAACGTGGCGAGCGTGGTCGCCATCGCCCATTACGGCGATGTCGATCTCTCCTATGCTCCGAACGTGAAGGCTTGGCTCAATCGCTGCATCTCGCGGCCGAAGCGCAATCCTGCCGCCCACGACTGAGCCGTTTCGATAACCGAGTGGAGTCCGCGATGATCGAGAAGCAAGTCGACGTGAAGACGCCGGACGGCGTCGCCGATTGCGAATTGTTCTATCCGAGCGAACAGGGCTCCTGGCCCGGCGTCATCGTCTACACCGATATCGGGGGCTTACGTCCGGTGTTCCGCGACATGGGAAAGCGGCTCGCCGGTGACGGCTTTGTCGTGCTGGTCCCCAATCCGTTCTATCGGGTCTCGCGTGTGCCCGTGTACCACGACCCGTTCAAGTTCGGTGAGGAGAAGACCCAGGCCCGGATGCAGGAAATCCGTCCCTCGATCACGCCGGCCGGTGCGACGCGCGACGCGCCGGCATTCGTCGACTTCCTGCTCGCCCAGAAACAGGTCCAGGGGAAGATCGGCACCGTCGGCTACTGCATGGGCGGCGGGCTTGCGATGCGGACTGCGGCCGCGGTTCCCAAGACGATCGGGGCCTGCGTCTCCTTCCACGGCAGCCAGCTGGTCTCGGCCGATCCCGACTCGCCCCATACGCTCGCTCCTAAGATCAAGGCCGAGATGTATCTGGGGTTCGCGATCGAAGACCGAACCATGCCGCCTGAAGCCGTCGAGAAGCTGAAATCGGCACTCGATACGGCGGGGGTACGTTACGGCAGCGAGGTCTATGCCGGCGCCCGCCACGGCTGGTGCGTCAAGGACCACACCGTCTACAACGAACCGCAAGCCGAGCGCGCCTGGTCGAACATGCTCAAGCTCTTCCGCGAGGCGTTGCACTGACCCGGCTCACGGATTGACGCGGAACCTTCGGATTGCAATCCTTCCGCCACAAACAGGCTGGGAGGAGCCCATGATCGACCAACGTACGGCGCCCTACGCTGCGCTGTTCCTGCGCGTGACGCTCGGAAGTCTCGCGATCGCGCATCTTTATTGGAAGTTCTTCATCCGCGCCGACGGGGCCGGGCTCATGTCCTGGTGGGAGAACCTCAACAACAACGGCTATCCCGATTGGGTCGTCTGGTACGTGCTGAGCGCCGAGTTCGCCGGCGCGCTGCTGCTCATCCCCGGCATCTACACCCGCTGGGTCGCGCTCTACTCCGTGCCTCTGATGGTCGCCGCCGCGCAGTTCTGGTTTTCGCGTAACGGCTTCTTCTTCACCACGGCGACCGGGCCCGCTGCTGAACTGCCGTTCCTGTGGACCATGGCGCTTCTGGTGCAAGCAGGCGTTGGCGACGGCGCGTATGCACTCAAAGCCTCGCCGCCGTTCCCGTTCCTCGACCGGGGCCGCACGGTTCCTGCCGAATAGGGCGTTCAAACAGTCACGAGATCCGGGGGCCTCTGGCCCCCGGTGAACGCCAAGATATTCGCGATCACCTTTTCGCCCATTCCGGTGCGCGCCTCGATCGTGCTCGAGCCCAGATGCGGGAACAGCACCGCATTCTTCTGCGCGAGCAGCTTGGGTTCGACTTTCGGCTCCTTTTCGAAGACATCGAGTCCTGCGCCGGCGATGGCGCCCTTCTCCAGCGCGTCCGCAAGCGCACCTTCATCGATGATCTCGCCCCGCGCCGAGTTGATCAGATAGGCGGAGCGCTTCATGCGGCCGATCCGCTCGGCCGACATCAGGTGATACGTGTCCGGCGAGTACGGGCAGTTGATGGAGACGATATCCATCTCCGGCAGCATCGTGTCGAGATCGGGCCAGAAGGTCGCCTCCAGTTCGCGCTCGATTTCGGGCGCGACGCGCTTGCGGTTGTGATAGTGGATGATCATCCCGAACGCGCGCGAGCGCTGTGCCACCGCCTCGCCGATGCGGCCCATGCCGACGATCCCAAGCGACCGGCCCCTTAGACCCACCCCCATCATCCAGGTCGGATTCCAGCCGCCGAATGCGCCGCTCCGGAGCACATCCGAGCCCTCGACCGCGCGCCGCGTGACCGCCAGCATCAGCGTCATCGTGATGTCCGCGGTCGCATCCGTGAGCACGCCCGGCGTGTTGCTGACCGCAATGCCCTTGGCGCGCGCAGCCTTGACGTCGATGTGATTGAAGCCCACCCCGAAATTGGCGATCAATTTCAATTGCGGCCCGGCGGCCTCGATGATTTCGGCTCCGACGCGGTCTGTGACCGTCGGCACCAGGACATCCGCGCTTTTCACCGCCGTTTTCAGCGCATTTGCATCCATCGGCACGTCGTCGAGATTGGGGCGCGCGTCGAACAGGTCGCGCATCCGCGCCTCGATTCCCTGGGGCAATCGACGCGTGACAATGACAAGCGGCTTGGCCTTCATGGCGTGTCTCGGATTTTTTCGCAGCCCAATTGCAAACAGAGGTGCGCACGAGTCAACATGTGTTCGGAGCAATTGGCTTTTCAGCCGGCCCCTCTTGCCCTTACATCGAAAGCCAATGATTCGCGTACCCGCTTCGCGTCGCATTCGAATCGCCGCCATGGCCGCGGTGATTTCCGCATTCGGCTCGGCGTTCGCCTTTGCAGCGGCATCCGGCACCCAGCCCTACTTCGTCAGCATCAAGGTCGATGAGGCCTATATGCGCGAGGGGCCGAGCGACATGCACCGCGTCAAGTGGATCTACCGACGCAAAGGCCTGCCGCTGGAGGTGATCGCCACATTCGATGTCTGGCGGCGCGTCCGCGACATGGATGGCGAGGTCGGTTGGATGCACATGGCGCTGCTCACGCGCGATCGCACGGCGGTCGTGACAAGCGGCCCCGCCGTCGAAGTCTATGCGCGCGACGATAGAACGTCTCAGGTCGTGGCTCAGGCACAGCCCGGCGCCCTAGGCCAATTGCTTGGCTGTGGAATGCTGACCTGCCAGGTGGAATTCACCGGCGCCGAAGGATGGGTCTCGCGCTCGCGCCTCTGGGGCATCCATGACGGTGCGGAGTACTGACCGCGGCCGGAGTGCGCTATCGCTATTTCCGTGCGATCTGACCCTTAAGATAGTTGTCGATCAGCGAGTGCGTGAGCGTCTCGATCGTCTCGCTTTCGACAAGATCGAGCTTGCGCGAAAGTGACAGCACGCAGAGGCCATGAATGCCCGCCCACAACACGTGAGCGGCGCGGCGCGCCTTGCGCCGATCGTTGCCGACACGCGGTAGGATGATGGCTTCCGCTGCTACCAGGGGGCGGGTGGCCTTCTCGTTGTACCAATCGGGAACCACCCCGTCCTTCCACACGTGCTCGAACATCGCGAACCACCGGTTTTGGTGGGCTCGGGCAAAGTCGACATACCCTTTGGCGAGGACATGCAGCGGATCCGCCTTGCCCCGTCGCTTGAGCCGTGACTCGAGGAAGTCGAACCACTCGTCGAGCGTCCTGGCGTGCACCTCGAGCAGCATATTGTCGTAGCTGCCGAACACGTTGTAGAGCGTCCCGACGGTATAGCCGATCTTCGCGGCCACCTTGCGCGCGCTGAAGCCCTGCGCGCCTTCGCTGTCGAGAAGCTCGATGGCGGCCTTCACCGCGAGCTCCTGCAGCTCTTCCCGCGTGTGGTCGGAACGCCTACCCATCCAAGCTTTTGTGCGGTGATGTGAAATGACGACGCGTACTTATAGAGGCGCCAGGGAAGACCGCAAGTCATTGCAGACACATAGCCGTCTTCGCACTCGCGCTAGAAACGCTCACTCGACGTCGCGAAAGGCGGATAAATTGAACTGTGAATAATTTAAATTGAACATAGTTCAGTTTTTTGCTAATCTGCTCCCCACAATCGCAAGAGATCGCAAACCGGGGGCCACCATGAGCGCGATCACCACGGCGGTATCTCGAGTCCTCACCATCGTCACCCTTGCCATCGGTCTTGTCGGATGCGCCGCGCTCGACGACGTCACCGCGCCCGCACCCGTGACCTCACTCCTGCTGCGCGGCGAACAAGCCGCGTCATCCGCCGACACGCGAATTCGACTCGTGACCGCGTTGCGCTGCGAGGCGGGAGTCGAGAACCACTGCCGGCTCGTGGCGCCTTGAGCCCGGCTGGAAACTCATCGGAAAGATCGACCGTGAGGAGTCTCTGATGTTGTCGAAACTTGGAAGGTTCGCACTCGTTGTCGCACTGTGCGCTGTTTCAGCGTGCACGTCCGTAACAACGGTTACGCCCGCTGGCGTCTCCTCGGGAGCTGTGCCTGACACAGGCTTGGTGGGCGCCTGGAAGGTTCAGTTTGCAGACGCGGCTACGCCAGCCGAGGCCTACGTTTTTCTGATGCCGGCCAAGGAGGCCGGTCTTCGGGCAGTTGCGGTCGGCTGGGAGGCCATCCCAGCGTCCAGCCGGACCGCGGCTGACGGCGACTGGTGGTCCGCCGAAGTGGTGACCGGCCAGGCGGGCGAGCACATGTTTCTCAACGTCCGCCCGCTCTTGGAGAACGGTGTACCCATTCCCGAGAAGAGCCTTCCGAATCCGCTGGCTTATTTCCCTCTGCGCTACCGGCATCAGGACGATGGCAGCGTGAAATTGTTCACCTGGGGGGGCGCGGAAACCATCTCTCTGTCGATCCAAAGCGGCCGGATCTCCGGGGCCACCGATGGCGGAAGCGTCCAGATCACCGCCGACTCCATTTCACTGGATTCGTTTCTCGCCGATGCGGGCGAGAGGGCATTCCAAGTCCACTTCGCAACCTTGCTGCCGATTGCCTCT
>Ga0184629_10000440_pt1 | contig 18551 bp, 11 predicted proteins | sample PLM4_32_b1_FD_133158 | JGI IMG/M metagenome (GOLD analysis project Ga0184629, IMG submission 133158) | Groundwater sediment microbial communities from an aquifer in East River, Colorado, USA - PLM4_32_b1 | ecosystem: Environmental > Terrestrial > Soil > Riparian zone | place: USA: East River... | reverse complement strand
GCACCGAGAGCGAGCGTGCGGTCGTGGCCGAGACGCTCCAGGCCGGCCAGCCCGTCACGAAGACCCGCGTGCTCTCCCAGGCGTCCTCGGATCTCATCCCGGTCATGGCCTTCCTGCAGCTGAGCGCCGGCAAGGGACTCATCCCCTACGCCGGGATCGCCGGCCAGTACCAGTTCCTGCTGCTCTCGGCCACCGACTACGCGACCGGGGCAGGCTACAACGCCAACTTCGGGGGCCTGGGCTGGCAGGCGTGGGGCGGCCTGGCGCTCGCGTTCGGCCGCTCGCACCTGTTCGGAGAGGTGTTCATCAGCACCGGGGACGTCGAGCGCGACGTGAGCGACCCCGCGGGCGTCGGCACGTACCGCGAGACCGTGAACGCGGACGGCGGCGGAGCGCGCTTCGGTCTGAGCTGGGGGTTCTAGTGCCTTGCCCGGGTCCACAATCCCTCGGCGGAAATAGCCGCGCTACTCCTGGGACGGGACACTAGGAGGCGGGCGGGTGCGGCAGCCCCGCCACGCGCCGCAACCGATCCGCCACGGTGGGATGGCCCGGAGTCCGGCACGACCTCGTGCCCCGGCGCCCGCCCAACACCGCCGGCTCATTGCGGGAGAACGGCGCGCTGCCGGGCCATCGCCGGCCCCCACGAGCAAGAAACCTTCCGGCACGCCTCGTGCGAAAGAGCGCGGTCGCCCAACGGCTCCACCGCTCGCGCATGGAGGAAGCCATGAAGCTCCACTGCACCACCCGTGCGGCGCTCGCGTTTCTGCTCGCGGCGCCCGGCGCAGCATTCGCGCAGCAATCCGTCTTCACGCCCGCCGCCCCGTCGCTCGCCGTGCTCGCGCCCGGGACGCGCTTCGAATCCGTCCGCTACTGGCGGCACGCCCCCGAGCCGCCGGAACGCCATTCCACGTCGTCACCCGTCCAGATCCACGGCGGGTTCTTCAGCCCGGACGGGAGCGATGCGACCAGCTTCGCGTTCGGGTTTCGCGGCGGCCCCTCGGTCGACGAGCGCATCCAGCTCGGCATCGGCGTGGACTGGTATCACCAGTCGGAGAACCAGCGCGAAGTCGTCGGCCAGTCGTCCCAGGGCGGACGGCCCATCACGGTGACGCGCGATCTGGCGCGCGCATCGTCGGACCTCGTGCCGGTCCTGGCGTTCCTGCAGGTGAACCTCGGCTCCGGGCGCTCGCTCTCCCCCTACTTCGGGATCGCGGGCGAGTACCAGGTGCTGTTCCTCTCGGCCACCGACTACCAGACCGGCGCCGCCTACGACGCCACCTTCGGCGGCTGGGGCTGGCAGGCGTGGGGCGGTGCGGCCCTGCCGCTCGGGAGCCGCTCGCGCCTGTTCGGCGAGGTGTTCGTCAACTCCGGAGAGGTCGGCCGCGACGTGGACGACCCCGCGGGCGGCATCACGTACCGGGAGATCGTCGACGCGGACGGCGCGGGGATGCGCTTCGGCCTGAGCTGGGGGTTCTAGGCTCGATTCCTTGGCTGCTGGAATGGGTTTGGCCTACTTCGGTGGTGATTCCGGCCTCTTCGCTGCCATGCGGGAGATCCTCACGGCGCACTTGTCTCCCGCGGGCTTCCAACTCAGCCGCCAGCGCGAGGGAACCCCGGGCTTCACCCAAACCGAGGTCGTGTCGCTGCACCCGCTTAGCCCGATCCCAGTCGCAACGACGGCCAGCCGCACTTTGCCGCCCACCACCGGGTCCAGCCGCAACTCGCATCCCCCCTGGTCGATAAGGCCGACCGGGGTAACCACGTCGTTAAGGATGCGAAAGAAATGGTATATCGGCATCGATTGGGGCCCCCCGGGCACCGTGTCCGCAGCCGTCGTCCGCTCGAGCGTGTCCGGCACGGTCTCGTCGGGGATGCCCTCCTCCGACCCGGACTCATACATGCAACCCGAGATCTCATCGATGGGACGGTCCACGTTCCAGCCGGTGCGACGGCCGTTGCGATCAATCAGCGTTGCCCCGACGCGCGCTTCGTTCCACCCGGAGACATTCACGTCGACTTCAGAGAGTTTCCCCCGAGCGGGCGGTTCGCCGGAACCGGACGAGCACGCACTCGCGCTCATCAGCGCAACGGCTAGCACGCAGGGCAGCGTTCTCCTCATGCCCAGTACCCCCTCAGCGAAGCACGACGAACCGCGCCATGCTGTTGGCTCGGGACCGCAGGCGCGCCAGGTAAACGCCCGGCCGACAACCGGCCAGACGCCAATCCCAGGACACCGTCTGCGTTCCAGGCCCGGGCGCCATCTGCACCGCACCCACTCTGCAACCCCTGATGTCGAATACGTCTATTGCGTCTCCGGCCAGTTCTGCGCCCGTGATGACGAATTCCACCGGGCCCGCCGTTGGGCATCGGCGCACCCGCAGAAGGCCGCGGTCGAATGGAATGCTCCATACGTCAAGAGTGCTGGTATGGGTAACCACGATTGACCTCCCAAACCCATCGTAGAGAACGTCATAGACGTTGCCGGTCGGCCTGGCGGTGGTATCGGCAACGTCGTCCGATGCGAAGATGCCATTCGCATCGTAGCCGGAGGCGCTCATGGAAAGGCCATCGTCCGAGTAGACCCGGACCGTGTAGTGCCCATCGAAGGCAGTCGGGATGTGGACGTCGTACGCCGTCAGCGAATCGTCCGCATCATCACCGTTGTCGTGTTCCGACGACACATCCTCGATGGATGCGTCAGGAATCTCGTACACACCCTCCCCGCTCCCCACATCGCGCAACATGCGCCGGCCCAGCGGGTCGATGACCTCCACCCGGCGGGCACCGCTCGCGAAAATGGCGAGGCCGAGAGGATCGCTGGTTGCAGCAGCGGGCCCAGCCGGCTCCTGAGCAGTCGGAACGACGTAGCGCGCCAGGGTGAATGAGTTCTTGTAGTCCTGCAGACGGCCGTTGATTACCCGCGCTTCGATCAGCTTCGTGAAATTCCTATCATCGTATGGGTCCTCGATGGAATATGTCCCCCGCGCGCTGCCATCCGGACGAAACGACGAAGTCCATCCGTCGGCGACGACAAAATGGCCCGTAACGGCCGTGGGGTGCACGTTGAGCTGCACGGGGATGTCGCGCACCAGCAGGCTCTCCACCTTGGCAGCAAGTAGAGGCGACTCGGTCAGGTCGATCGAGCGGAGCCGTGGGTTGTGCGTGTAGTTGTCGGCAACACCAGGGATCAGTCGCCAATACACCCGCCCGGTATCACCGAGCGAGATCGTCGTAGAGCTGTAGGTCGCGATCCGAGACGCTTGGCCGTCTGGGCCCTCGACGGTCACCCGATACGTAGCGAGTGGGTTGTACACGCCGTGTTCGACCAGGAACGTGTTATTGACCCTCAACTTGGTTCCGCCCAGCGCCTTGTAGTGAATCACGTCGCCTGACGGCGACACAAAGTTTGCGTAGGCCACAGCGTCGGGTTCGTATCCCTTGCTCCGCTGGAGGAACGCGTTCAGGCTGTCAACCGTGCAGGGGAACCCAGCAAAGGTGTAGGCCATGGCCATCGACGCGACCTGACACGCCGTGACATCGGTCGTCCTGCGCGTCCCGACGGCCGCATTACCGTAAAGGTATCCGCCGTGGGGTTGGTTCGTGTTCTGCGACTGCCGCATGACCGGCTGACCGTGAGAGTTAGCGACGCGAAAGTTTGGCCAGATCGAAACGCCGTAGAGAAAATGCTCGGTGTACAAGTGACGGCCGTCGCTGCAATTGTCTGTGTGACCGACGGCGGCAATTCGCAGCGAGGCGAGCCGCTTCGAGCGGTTCCCGGGAGCGAGCGGCAGCTCTGCCGCGTCGTAGTATGCGTCGCCGGGCGTCCAGGGTGGAGGGAGCGGCCCGGTGTAGAGCACCGCCGCCAGCGAATCGGGGGGCAGCACGTAATACGGCTGGGAGCCGTTGCAGTCCAGGGGGGCATCGGATCGCCAGTTTCGAACGTGCTTTCCCACGCGGATGGTTTGGCCGGCGGTATCTGTATCTCCGTCCGCGAAGGTCCATCTCAGACGCAGGACGGGCTCATTGTAGTCGTTGAATTCGCCGGTGCCGTTGAACACACCCTTGGCCATGCTCAGCAGTCCGATCGATGTGGCATACTGCGGCGGTGTGACCGCATAGTCGACGTACGATGGATAGCCCTGGCAGCCGCAGTTGAAGTCGATGCCATCATAGGGCTTGCTCTTGAAGAGCCCCATCGTGTCGGTGGCGCTGCGGGTTACGAGGAGTGCATCGGAATCGAGGGAACTTGGGTAAATGTTCTGGTTGAACTGGCTCCAGTGATCGTGGACGTTGACGCTCGCGACGCGATCGGCATTAAGGTCGAACCTCCGGAACGCAGCGGTGTCGTTCGTCGGCTTGGACAGCGATGGATTGGCCTGCGCCGTGGCCGGGGAAGCAGCGATCGAGATCGCGGTAGGCAGTAGGGATCTGCGCCCGTCCGGGAGCCGAACCACAAGGTCGAGCAGGGCGCCCGGGGAATCGGGCGCCAGCACGGTCGCGGTGATCGTGGCTGACCCAAGGGCCAAGACCTTGGACGCCGCGACCCGGAGGTTGGAACTCCTGAGCTCCACCTGCGCTCCGGCCTCGAACCTCCGACCCTTGATCGCCAGCACTGTTTGCTGGCGTGCAGGAATCTCGCGCGGATCGACGCTCTGGATGCCGAGCAGCGAGCCGCCCAGGATGCTGGCCCCGTCGACGACCTGAACGGTGTCGACGCCACCCTTCGAGTCCTTCACCAGCACGGAGGCGAGGAGGAAGTCGGCCGCCGGGATCGTGCCGCCGCAGGAGGCCGCGGAGACGAGATACTGGATGCATGTCCGGTTGGGATCGAGGGGTGGGAACTTGACGCTCCACGTGTAGCTCGAATCTCCTTCGAAGTCGCCGCCGGGTGGAATCGCCAAGGCCCACCCGCAGCTTGCGGTCGCCGTGGCCGGCAGCACGCTGTAGCAATCCCCGAGCGGGTCGAAAGGCGACCATCGCAGGTGGGTCGCCAGCGCCCGGACATCGGGCGCGTTCTTCAGGTGGACGAAGAGCGGGAACGCCGCGGACGGAACGATCTTCAAGTCGGTCACGAGCCCGGCCTCGTCCCAACTGAGCCATGCGCTCGCGCCCGCGTTGGCACCGGCGTGGCTTGAAGTGGGGAGGAACAGAATCAAAAGCAAATTGGCGGAAACCAGGCAGCGGCGGCTCATGGATGTCTCACTTGGTCCTGCCGTGGGGGGCCTTCTGCGGTGACCTTACCCCTGACTACAAGCCGGAGTCCAAGTCCGCGGGAAAGCGATTCGTCCCATCTTGTCAAGGCTCAGTCGGGAGAAGGCACGGGCCCCGTCGGCGAGCGGCGCGATTGCTTGCTGCCCCCTCAGGCCTCCGTTACGCTCGCGCATCATGGCACGCAAGTCTCCGCGCGCGCGGCGCAAGCCCGAAACCCCGCGCATGCCGGGCACCGGGCGGCCGCGCGCCACACCGGGCCGCCGCAGCGCGAGCGCGACCCGCAAGACGCGCCGCTCGCGCGGCGAGCACGCTCCGCAGGGCGCGCGGCCCGCCACGAAGCGCACCCGGCTCCCGGCGCGATCGCCCGGCCGGCGTCCGGCGCGCGCGCGGGCGCGCCCGCGCTTCGCGCCGCCCGATCCCGCGCGCGTGGCGGCGCTGCTCGAGATCCTCGACCGCTCCTATCCCGGCGCCACGACCGCGCTCCGCCACGAGAATCCCCTCCAGCTCCTGGTCGCCACCATCCTCTCCGCCCAGTGCACGGACGAGCGCGTGAACCGGACCACGCCCGCGCTGTTCGCGCGCTACCCGGACGCGCCGGCACTCGCAGCTGCACCCCAGGCCGAGCTCGAAGTCCTGATCCGCTCGACCGGGTTCTTCCGGAACAAGGCGCGGGCGATCCGGGAATGCTGCGCCGACATCGTCACCCGACACGGCGGCGAGGTGCCCCGCACGATGGAGGGACTGGTCGCGCTGCGCGGCGTGGGGCGCAAGACCGCGAACGTCGTGCTCGGGAACGCCTACGGCGTTCCGGGTATCGTGGTGGACACGCACGTACAGCGCCTCTCGCGGCGGCTCGGGCTCAGCGGCGAGATCGATCCGGTCAAGATCGAGCTCGCGCTCATGCCGCTCGTGCCGCGCGAGCGCTGGACCGCCTTCTCGCACTGGCTCATCCTGCACGGACGGCAGGTGTGCGCGGCCCGCAAGCCGCGCTGCTCGGCCTGCGCCCTCGCTCCCCACTGCCCCCGGGTGGGAGTGACCGCCTCGCAGTAGCCGATCCAATCGAATGAAGCGGAAGCCCGGAGAGCCGAGAGCGCGCGACGGGGCGGACGGGCGGTCGCGCGCGACGCCGGCCGCCCGGCCGGGCTCGTCTCGCGCGGCGGAACGCGCGCGCGCCGGCACGGCGCCCGCGCGCGCCGCAGAGCCGGCGCCGGTACCGGCCGCGGAGCGCGCGGCCTGGATCCTCGCCGCTGCGCTCCTGGCGCTCGCGCTCGCCCGCGGCGCGCTCGCGTTCGCGCCCTCGATGTGGCTGTGGGGGCTGAACGTGCTCGCGTTCGTGGCGCCGGTTCCCGGATGGGCGACGTGGGTGTTGGCAGCACTCGCCCTCGTTCCGCCGCTCGCGCGGAGGCTGGTCCCGGCGCTCGAGCGGGCCGGGGACGCGATCGCCGACCGGCCCGCGCTCTCGAGCGTGGCGCTCGGCGCCCTGCTCGCGGTCACGGTGCTCGCGTTCCCCGACCGGCTCCAGCTCGTCGGCGACTACCTGCTCCGGGTCGGGACCGCGCGCGGCCAGATCCCCACCGACACCGTGTTCCCGCAGGCGCTGCCGCTGGACCTGGCGCTCCACTACACGGTGCCGAGCCGGCTCTCCCTCGCATTCGGCGGCGATCCCAACGACGTCTCGCGCGCGATCGGCGCGATCGAGGCCGCGCTGTTCGGCGCGCTCGCGTGCGCCTTCGCGCGCGCGCTCCGGCTGCGGGGCGCCTCCGCGGCGGCTGCGGCCGCAGTCGTGGCGTTCGGCGGAGCGCTCGGGATGTTCACCGGATTCGCGAAGGTGTTCAGCGAGCTGTGCCTGATCGCCGCCGCCTTCGGCACTCTGGGGATCACCGTGGTACGCGACGGGAAGGGACTCCCGGCGCTCTCGCTCGCGGTGTGCGCGGGCCTCACGCTCCATCGCTCGGCGCTGGCGTTCCTGCCGCCGCTCTTCGTGGTGTGGGCGCTGTGGTTCCGCGCCCACGGCAAAGGCGGCGCGTGGCGCCGGCCGGGGACGCTCGCGGCGCTCGCGCTTCCGCCGCTCACCCTGGCGCTGATGCTGCCGAAAATCCGCGCCGCGATCGCGAGCACCGACCGCTTCCATTTCGCGCGCGCCGGATCCGATCTTCCGCACGTGCTGGGCGCCGCCTTCCGCGGGCTCCACCTCGCGGACCTCGGCAACCTCCTGCTCCTGCTCTCGCCGCTGGCGCTGGCCGCGCCCGCGCTGGGGGCGCGGCTCGCCCCGTCGCTGTGGCGCAGGCCCGAGGCCGTCGTGCTGGGCGCGCTGCTCGTTCCCTTCGCCGGGCTCATGCTCTTCGTTCACCCGCGCCAGGGGCAGTTCCGCGACTGGGACGTGTTCACAGCTGCTGGCGTCGCCGTCTCCCTCCTCACCGCGTGGCTGGTGGGCGAGACGCTGCGCGGCAGCACGCGGTCCGCGTGGCTGGCGGCGGCGGTGGTTCTGGGCGCGCTCGCGCCCTCGCTCCAGTGGCTGATGCACAACCACGACGCGCGGCGCGGCGTCGCGCGCGTCGAAGCCTACGTCGCCGGCCCGCCGACGCGGGGCGGCGAGGAGCGCGCGCTGCTCTACAACTTCCTGGCGCTCCGGCACGAGGCGTTCAGCGAGCGGGACGCGGCCGCGGAGTCCTACGCGCGCGCGGCGGAGCTGGCGCCCAGCCCGCGCATCCTGATGGAGTGGTCGATGTCCGAGTCGAACCGCGGCAACTACGCGGGCGCGCAGCAGATTCTCCAGGGACTCGTGGCGCGCGCGCCGGACATGATCATGGCCTGGTCGGGGCTCGCCTACGTCTCGTACAAGCTCGGCGACACGGCCGAGTGCCGGCGCGCGGCCGAGAGCGCGCTCCGCATCCGTCCCGACCTGGTGCAGCCGCGCGACCTGCTGAGACGGCTCGCGAGCCCGGGAGACGCCGATGGCGCGCCCCGGCGCTGACCGGCGGCGCGGCGCGGGCGGCCGCGACCGGACGCCCGCCCGCGGCGAGCGCAGGCCGGATGCCGGGATCCCGCGCGAGCCCCAGCAGCGCGCGGCGCCCGGCTTCGATCCCACGGCCGCGGATCGCGCGGCGCTCGCGGCCTGGGCGGCGCTCGCGCTGCTGGCGGCGGCGCGCGCGGCGCTGGCGGCGACGCCGTCGACCTGGGGCTGGAGCCTGGCACTGCTGCGCTTCCTCGCGCCGCTCCCGGGCTGGGGCCTGTGGGTGCTCGCCACCGCGATGCTGGTCCCCGCGGTCGCGCGGCCCGCGCTCGCGGCGGTCGCGCGCCTGGGCGATGCGCTGGTGCGCGCGCCGGGACTCTCCGGAGCGGCGTGGGCGGTGGGCGGAGCGCTGCTCGCGTGGGTGCTCCCCGACCGCGTCGGTTTCGTCGGCGACTTCCTGCTGCGCGAGAACACGCTCGCCACCGAGGGGGTCGCGGTCGCGCAGTGGTATCCGCAGGCGCTCCCGCTCGATCTCGGCATCCACCACCATCTGGCGCGCGGGCTGATGCTCACGACCGGGGCGAGCGCGGCGGACGCCGGGCGGCTGATCGGCGCGTTCGACGCAGCGATCCTCGGCTGGCTCGCGGTGCGCTTCGCGGCCGAGCTCGGGCTGCGCGGCGCCGCCGCCTGGGTCGCGGCCTCGGGCGTCTTCTGGACCGGAGCGCTCACGCTCTTCACCGGCTACAACAAGGCGTTCGCGGAGTTGACGCTGGTGATCGCGGCGGTCGGAACCTTCGGCGTGCGCGCGGCGCGCACCGGGCGCGGCCTCGTGCCGCTGCTCCTGGTCGCGGCGGCGGCCTTCACGCTCCACCGCTCGGCGCTCGGCATCCTGCCCGCGCTCGCACTCGCCTGCGCGTGGGCGCTGCGCGCGCGCGGCCGCGAGCTGCTGCGGCGGCCCTCGACCTGGCTCGCGCTCGGAGCGCCCGCGCTCTCGCTGGCGTTCATGGTGCCGCGCATCCTCCACATCGTGAGGAACGTGGACCCGATCCACTTCACGCCCGCCGAGCCGGGGAAGAGCGCCCTGGTCTCGGCGTTCGCCGGGGCGCGGCCCGCCGACATGCTGAACCTGGTCGTGATGCTCGCCCCGCTCGCGGTCGTGGCGCTGGCTGCGCTGCCGGCGCTCGGCGCCGGGGTGTGGCGGCGGCGCGAGATGCTGCTGCTCTCCGCCCTGGCGCTGCCGTTCGTCGCGCTCATCCCGTTCATCCACGCCCAGCAGGGCCTGTTCCGCGACTGGGACGATTTCGCGGCCGCCGGCATGGGCGTCTCGTTGCTCGCGGCCTGGCTGCTGGGCGAGACGCTGCGGGCGGCCGGCGCGCGCGCGTGGCTTGCGCTGCCGCTCTGCCTCGCCGCCGCCGTTCCGAGCGCGCAGTGGCTCGTGCACCACACCGACAGGGAGCGCTCGCTCGCCCGGGTGCGCGCCTTCGTCGAGGAGCCGCCGCCGCGCACCGGATTCGAGCGCGCGATGACCTGGCAGTACCTCGGCATGACCTGCCTCGCGTGGAGCCGGCCGGCGGAAGCGGCGGACGCCTACGCGCACGCGGCCGAGCTGCTGTCGAGCCCGCACATCCTCCGGCAGTGGGGGCTGGCCGAGTCGCTCGCCGGCCATCACGAGCCCGCACGCCGCGTCTTCCGGACGCTGCTCGAGCGCGTGCCGGGCGACGTCCTCGCGCTGCGCGGCCTGATGCTCATGAGCCTGCCGCTTCACGACAGCACCCAGGCGCGCGCCGCAGCCGAATCGCTGATGCGCGTCTCGCCCGGGGATCCGCAGGCGGCCGAGATGCTGCGGCAGCTCGATCGCGGAATCGGCAATGCGCCGCGGCCCTGAGAGCGCGAGCGCGGCGTTCGCGACCACGGCTCCAGGCGCGGCGCGCGCCGCGACGGCGCTGTGGGCGGCGCTCGCGGCGCTGCTCCTCGCCCGCCTGGCGCTCGCCTTCGTTCCCTCGATGTGGTTCTGGGGGCTGAACGTCCAGCGCTTCCTCGCGCCGGTCCCCGCGTGGGGCCTGTGGGCGGTCGCTCTGCTCGGCCTCGCTCCGCCGGTCGCCCGCGCGCTCACGCCGCCGCTCGGCCGGCTCGGCGAAGAGCTGGCGCGTCCCCGCGGCACGGTCGTGGCCGCGATCCTCGTAGCACTCCTGGCACTCGCGCTTCCCGACCGCGTGCGCTTCGTCGGAGACTTCCTGCTCCGGCAGGGAACGGTCGAGCAGGCGGGGCAGCCGGCGGTGCTGTTCCCGCAGGCGCTGCCGCTCGACGTCTTGCTCCACTACCGCCTGCCGAGCGCGCTGGTGGCGGCGCGAATCCTGGATGCGAACGCCGCGGCGCGCGCGCTCGGCGCGCTCGAGGCGGCGCTGCTCGCGGTGCTGGCCTGCGGCTTCGCGCGCACGCTCGCGTTTCGAGGCGCCGCCGGCCTGGCGGTCGCGGCCGTCGTCTTCTTCGGCGGCACGCTCTGCATGTTCACGGGCTTCAGCAAGGCGTTCGCGGAGATGGTGCTGCTGGTCGCGGCGGCCGGCGTGTTCGGGCTGCGCGCGGTGCGCGAAGGCCGGGGGCTCCTGCCGCTGGCTCTGGTCCTCGCGCTCGGCCTCACGCTCCATCGCTCGGCGCTCGGGCTGGTGCCGGCGGCAGCGCTCGCCTTCGTCTGGGGCTGGCGCCCGCGCGAGGCTCGCGCGCGGGAAATCGAGCGCGCAGGCAGGGCGGAGCGGGCGCGCGCCCGCGAGAAGCGTCCCGACGACGCCCACGCCCGGTCCCACGCGTGGCGCATCGCGGCGGTCGCGATCGCGATCGCGGCACTGGCCGTGATGCTGCCGCGCATCCTCGCCACCATGATGCGCTGGGACGCGGTTCACCTGTCGCCGCCCGAGGTGCGCGCGCAGGGCGGCATGCTGCGCGCGGCCTTCGCCGGCACGCGGCCCGCGGACATGCTGGGCCTCCTCACCGCACTCTCGCCGCTCGCGATCGCGATCCCGCCGCTCGGCATCCTGCTCGGGCGCGTTCCCTCGCGCGGGCGCGAGCTGGCGCTGCTCGCAACGCTCGCAGCACCCTTCGTCGTGAGCGTGCCGCTGCTCCATCCCGCGCAGGGGCTCTATCGGGACTGGGACGATTTCGCCGCCGGCGGCCAGGCGCTCTCGCTCGTCACCGCCTGGCTGGTGGGAGAGACGCTGCGCGCTTCACCCGGCCGGTCGTGGCTCGCGGCCGCGGTCACGCTCGGGGTCGCGGCCGCCGCGCTGCAATGGCTCGCTCACTTCGCCGACCTCGAGCGGGGACTGGCGCGCGTCGAGGCGTTCATGGCCGAGTCCCCGCGCCGCGGCGACGCCGAGCGCGGCAAGACCTGGGACTACCTCGGCATTCGCAACCTGCGGCTCGGGAGGTGGGACGCGGCGGGGCGCGCGTTCTCGCACGCCGCCGAGACCGCCCCCAGCCCCCGCATCCTGCTCGAGTGGGGCACCGCCGAGCTGCGCCGCCGGAACTGGGTCGAGGCGTGCGACCTCTTCCGCCGCGTCATCGCCGTGAGCCCGGAGGAGGCGCACGCCTGGCAGGGGCTCGCCGCCGCCGCGATGGAGCTGGGCGATCGCGAAGAGGCGCGGCGCGCGGCCGAGACGCTGCAGCGCCTGAGGCCCGGCGACGCGGTCGCGCGGCAGACGCTGGAGCGGCTCGGCGCGGGGCGGTGAAGGCGCGCGGCTCCGCGATGACGCCTCGCGGTCGTCCGGGTCGGCCCGAACGACGCTACCAGTAGTAGTTGAGCCCCGCGGTGTAGCTGAAGAGGTTGCCCCCGATGTGGGCGGCGACGAAGCGGGTGTACTCGACGTCGAGCGCGAGACCCAGCCGGCGCCGGGCCCGATACTCCCAGCCTCCGGCAGCGGTGACCGCGAAGCCCGCGTCGTCATTCGCTTTCACGACCGAGGGCCCGCCGAGCGGGTCGTGGGAGGCGAACTCCTGCCGGACCTTGCAGACTCCCGCCCCGCCGCGCACGTAGAAGCCCAGACCGGTGGGAAACATCGTGGCGGTCATCGTGAAGATCTGAACGTTGCGGGTCAGATCGGCCGTTCCCGTGGCGCTTCCGTGCAGGGAATCGCTCTCTGAGGAGTTCCAGGCCCGCGCCTGGAAGCCGGCGGTGTAGTGGCCATCGAGGACGTGGCCGAGACGCAGCTGGGGTCCCATGCCGAAATCGCGCCCCAGCGAGTCCCCCTCCATGCTCAGGTTTCCGGCGCCGTAGTTGAAGGTCAGCACCCAGGTCTCACGCCCGGACGCCGGCGCCGCCTCCGCCCGCGATGCGAGCGCCGCCAGCGCGCAGCCGATCCAGAGCAGACGCAATCTCGACAGCAAACGCGACATCGGATTCCCCTCATGCCCGGTGGATGGAGTGCGGCGCGCGCGGCCGGCCCGCGATCGGTTATGATGCGCGACCGTCCCAATGGTCCGGGCACGTTAGCCCGAGCGGCCCCGGACCTCAAGTCTCCCGGGCAGCGCTCGCCATGCACGATCTCACGACCGGCTCGATCTCGCGGCACCTGCTCAAGACCACCAGTTTCATGCTGGTGACCATGCTGTTCCAGACCCTCTACTACCTGGTGGATCTCTACTGGGTGGGGCGCCTGGGCAAGGAGGCCGTGGCCGCGGTCGGCATCAGCGGCAACCTGATGTTCATCGTGCTCGCCCTCACCCAGATGCTCGGGGTCGGCACCACGACCCTGGTCTCCCACGCCGCAGGCCGCAAGGACCGCGAGCACGCGCTCCTCGTCTTCAACCAGGCGCTGGTGCTCTCCGTGCTTGCCGGCGCCGCCTTTTTCGTGATCGCGATGGCGCTCCGCAACGCGTACGCGCGCGGGCTCGCCGCCGACGCCGTGACCGCGGCGCGCGCCGGCGAATACCTCCAGTGGTTCGTCCCGGCCGCGGCGCTCCAGTTCGCCCTGATCTCGATGGGAGCGGCCCTGCGCGGCACGGGGAATTTCAAGCCGGGGATGGTGGTGCAGGCCGCAACGGTCATCCTCAACATGATCCTCGCCCCGTTCCTGATCTTCGGCTGGGTCACGCACCATCCGCTGGGCGTGGCGGGCGCCGCGCTGGCCACGTTCATCTCGATCGCGGTGGGGTCGGTCTGGCTGCTGTTCTACTTCCGGCCGGGCGTGACCGCGCTCGAGTTCATGCCGGCCAACTGGAAGCCGCAGGTCGGGCTGTGGGGGTCGCTGCTCCGGATCGGGCTTCCCGCCGGCGCCGAGTTCGCGCTCATGGGGATCTACCTGTTCGTGGTCTACGTGATCAGCCGGCCGTTCGGCGCCGCCGCGCAGGCGGGCTTCGGCATCGGGATGCGCGTGCTGCAGGCGGGCTTCATGCCGGTGGTGGCGCTCGGGTTCGCGGTCGCTCCGGTGGCCGGCCAGAACTTCGGCGCGCGCCGGCCGGAGCGCGTCCGGGAGACGTTCCAGACCGCGGTGCTCATGGCGGCCGGCGTGATGGCGCTGTTCGCCGTGCTGTGCCACCTGGGGCCCGCGGCCATGATCCGGATCTTCTCCTCCGACCCCGAGGTGATCGCGGTCGGGGACGAATACCTGCGGATCGTATCCTGGAACTTCGTCGCTTCGGGCGTGGTGTTCGTCTGCTCCAGCACCTTCCAGGCGATGGGCAACACCATCCCGGCGCTCATGAGCTCGTTCGCGCGGGTCGCGGTCGTCGTGGTCCCCACCATCCTGCTCTCACGGGTCCCCGGTTTCCACCTGCGCTGGATCTGGTACATGACCGTGGCGTCCGTGACGCTGCAGATGATCCTGAGCCTGCTCCTGATCCGTCTCGAATTCCGCAGCCGCCTCGAACTCCCCGCACCGGCCCCCGCCCCCGCGAGCTGAACGCCGCAAAACGCCGCGCTCAACGCGCTGCGGGCAGGCGCACGCCCAGGCTCTCGGCCCAGGCGTCTCCTCCGTAGGCGCTCAGGTACTCGCGGCCCCGGCGCTCCGCCTCGGGGCGACGTCCCACCTCGGCGAGCAGCACGGCGCGGTCGTAGAGCGCGTGCGCGTGCGCGGGATCGCGCGCGGGCACGGCGGCGAACTGGGCGACCGCCTGGAGGCGCAGCGCGCGCTGCTCGAGCGGATCGACCTCGCGCTCGGCCTGGAGCGCGAGCGCCACGCCGAGGCCGAGGCGGGCTTCGCCATAGTGCGGCGCCAGCACGAGCGCGCGGCGGTAGCCGCGCTCGGCGTGCTCGAACCTCCGGCGCGCGAGATCGAGATGGGCCAGCGCCGCCGGAAGACGCGGGTCCAGGGGATGCCGCGCCCGGGCACGCGCCAGCAGCGCCTGGGCCTCGACCGCCGTGGCCGGGTCCAGCGGCGGACGGCCCGCCTCCGCCTCGCCCGTCAGCTCGGAGCGGAAGCGCAGCGCGCCCATCCCGGGCGGCGCCTGCGCGCGCATCAGAGTGAAGGCGGCCCGCGCATCCGCGTCACCCGGGATTCCTGCCACCGTGCCCCGCGGCACGAGCAGCGAGACCGCCGCCGCCGTGCCGAGGCCGACCATCATCGCAACGAAGATCAGGAGCGGTGCGAAGCGCCATCGCAGCCGGCGCTCGAGCTCCACCAGGGCCGGCAGCGGGCCCCGATGGAGTCCGCTCCCGGTCACCGCGTGACCACCGCGCGCTTCATGAAGCTTCCACCCGGCGTCCGGTAGCGCACGAAGTAGAGCCCCGCCGGCACGAGGCCGCGCGCGCCCTCCCCGCTCCAGATCGCCTGGTAGCGGCCCGGCGGGCGCAGGCCGTCCGCCAGCACCGCCACCTCGCGGCCCAGCACGTCGAGCACGCTCAGCCGCACGACGGCCGCGCGCGGCACCGTGAAGTCGATCCGCATCTCCCCGGCGCTCGGGTTCGGCGCCAGGCTCCCGAGCCCGAATTCCGCGATCGCCAGACCGGCGCTCTGCGCCAGAGGTCCGAAGATCGTCCGCGTTCCCGCCGCTGCCGTCGCCACGAGACGATAGTAATACGTCCGCCCCGGCTCCACGCCGCGGTCGAGGGTTACCGTCACCCCGCTCTCGTCCCGCCGCTCGGCCGCGATCGGAGTCCACGGCCCGAGCGCGCCTGCGCCGCGTTCCAGCTCGACGCCTAAGAACATCCCGGGGTCGCCGAACCGCCAACGGAGCTCGAGCCCCTCGTCCACCGGCCGGGCCTGGAACAGCGAGAGCAGCGTGGGCGTGGCCTGATCGAGCACGCGGATCGTGAAATCCTGCTCGCCGGAGCAGCCGCTCGCGTCCGTGAAGCTGAGCGTGAAGTCGAAGGACCCCGGCTCCGTGGGCGTGCCCGAGATCACGATCTGCACCGGGTGCGGATCGCAGGCGCACGCGTTCGCGATCAGCCGCGCCCAGTCCCCCGTGGCGCCGTAGCCGGCGTCGCCGTGGCCGTTGCTGTAGATCACGCGGCCGTCGGGGCGGTACGCGTGCGCGATGCTCCCGTCCTGCAGGTAGTGCCCGTCGCCTGTGCCGCCGCCCTGCAGCTCGAGCTGATCGTGGAAATTGTTCCCGTAGGCGACCACGCCCGTGTGGATGCAGGTCGTGCCGTCGCCGGCGTAGTCGGCGCGGCCGAAGGGAGATGTGCCCGGGATCGCAGCCACCGGGCAGTAGCCCGGCGTCATGATCCGCCCCTGCAGCGGGAACCCATTGAAGAGGGAGTCGTCGAGCGCGCAGAACACGCCGAGGATGACCTTGCCGCCCGCGTCCACGTAGTCCGCCAGCCGGTCTCCCAGCAGCACTCGATCCCCGTACGTGAAGTTGGGCTTCGTGAACACGCAGTCGTAGGTCGCGAGCAGCTCCGGCGATGGCGTCAAGCCTCCGAACGCTCCGGCGCACTGGAAGAAGTCCACTGTGCCACCGATGAGAGAGGCGATCGCCGCCCGGTAGAGCGGATCGTCGTAGTCGGCGAGCGCGAAGAGGATGCGCGGTCCCTTGGTCGAGTCGGAAGCGGCCGTCAGCGAGCTCGAAATCGGACCGGCCACCGCGGGCTCGCCGGCGAGGGGCTGGCTCGACGCCGCGCGCGGCGCGAAGACGCCGCCCGCGCTCCGGGCCGCCACGATCCGCGCGCCGGCGCGCTCTCGCCCGCCCGCGAACACCCGCGGCTGCTCCTTCAGCGAAAGACCCGGCGGCAGCGTTCCACTCTTCACCCCCACGGTGAACGGCGGCGAGCCGGCCTTGGGCGTCAGGATCTGGCTGTACGCAACCTGGGTGATGCCATCCGGAAGCGTGGCCGGATTGAGCGTGATGACCGGGCAGCTCACCAGGATGCTGTACTCGCGCTCACCCGAGCAGTGGTTGTTGTCATCTGCGCGGATCGTGAATGTGAATTTCCCATCCGCCGTGGGTCTCCCCGAGATCACGGCGTCGCCCAGGCCGCCGGGTCCGAGCGTCAAGCCCGGCGGCAGGCTCCCCGCGCTCACGGAGTACGCGTAGGGCGGCGAGCCGCCGCTCGCGGTCACGCTCTGGCCGTAGAGCTCCATCACCAGGCCGGGAGGCAGCGAGGCCGGGCTCAGCGTGACGAGCGGACAAGAAATATCGAGCTTGTAGGTGATGCCGCCGTGACAGCCGTTGGCGTCGGTCACGTTGAGCGTGATCGTGAAGCTCCCGCCCGCGGTCGGGATCCCGGAGAGCAGGCCCGTCGCTCCGGGGCCGCCGGGGCCGAGCGTCAGCCCGGTGACGCCGAAAAAGCCGGTCGGGCCCACCCGCGTGGCCGCGCCGGTGAGCCGGTCGATGCGATACAGACGCCCGCCGTCGATTGCGTCCCCGCCCGCGTAGAGGTTTCCGTCGGGACCGAACTCGAGACTGCCGGCGGTGATGCCGGTCGGGCCCACGGCGGTCGCCGCGCCGGTCGTGAGGACGAGCGTCAGCAGGTTGCCCGGGCCGTAGCGTGCGCCGCCGTCGATGCCGTACAGGGTTCCGCTTCCGGCGTCCCAGGCGAGGCCCGAGATCGGCCCCCTGCCGGTCAGCCCGATCGGGGCTGTCGCGCCGGACGCCGGATCGAGGAGGCTCAGCGTGGAGGGCCCGCCCGAGTAGGTGACGAAGGTCCCGTAGAGCGTGTTCCCCACGTACTCGAGACCCTGGAACGATCCCCCGTCGAAAACGGAACCGCCGATGGGAACGCCGCTGGAAATGTCGAACCGCTGGCCGACGAACGTTCCGTCCACGCCCTGCACGAACGTGGCGCCCGAGAGGAAGTCGTGCTCGATCTCGGTCGCCGGCCCGGTGGGCGCGTAGACGCCCGTGTAGGTCCCGGCCCCGGTCGAGAGATCGACGGTGAAGATGGCGCCACCCCGGTCGCAGCCGTAGAGCACCGTCCCGGTGCCGGAGAGCCTGAGCCCCGGCGGCAGGCTCGAGTCCTTCGCGGTGAAGACGAACGGCGGGGTCCCGTCGGAGGGCGTCAGGATCTGCTGGTACGGCTGCTTCACCGTCGCCGCCGGCAGGCTCGCGGGCGAGATGGCGATGGGCGGGCACACGATGACCCGGAGCTTGTAGTCCCGGGTGCCGCGGCAGCCGTTGGAGTCGGTTGCGCCGACCGTGAAGCCGAAGCTGCCGGTGGCGGTCGGGGTCCCGGAGATCTCGCCTCCCGGGCCCAGCGACATTCCGGGCGGGAGATCCCCGCCTTTCATGTCGAAGAGGAGGGGCGGTCTTCCATTGGCGATCAGCACGGCGCTGTAGGGATCGCCGAGCGACGCGCTCGGCAGCGCCTCGGGCAGGATCACGATCACCGGACAGGACACGTCGAGCTTGTAGTCCCGGGTTCCGCGACAGCCGTTGGAGTCGGTCACGCTCACCGTGAACGGGAAGCTGCCCGTCAGGCCCGGGAACCCGTCGAGCTGCCCGTGCGGGTGCAGCGACATCCCCGGCGGCAGGCTCCCTGCCTTCACCTCGAACACGAGCGGCGGACTGCCGTTGGCCGTCAGGAACACGTCGTAGAAACTCCCCACGGTCGCGGGCGGCAGCGAATCCGGCGAGATCGCGACGGTCCCGCACGACACGTCGATCGTGTACTCGGCGCTGCCGGCGCAGCCGTTGGCGTCCGCCACGTTCACCGTGAGCGTGCGCGCGCCGAGGGCGAGCAGTCGGGGCGCCGCCGCGCGGAGCAGCGCCTCCCGCAGCGCGTCGCCGTCCTGGCCCGGACGGGGCCAGAGCAGGTAGACGAGCTTCTCCACTAGCGGCCCTCGAAGACCGGCGCGCGCTTCGCGAGGAAGGCCGCGATGCCTTCGCCGCCGTCCGCCGAGCGGGAAGCGTCGGCGATGGCGCGGGACTCGAGCTCCATCTGGGACTCGAGGCCCTGGCTCCCGGAGAGGAGCAGGAGGCGCTTCGTCGCGCCGAAGGCGTCGGTCGCCCCGGCGGCGAGCTC
>Ga0184629_10000439_pt1 | contig 18552 bp, 14 predicted proteins | sample PLM4_32_b1_FD_133158 | JGI IMG/M metagenome (GOLD analysis project Ga0184629, IMG submission 133158) | Groundwater sediment microbial communities from an aquifer in East River, Colorado, USA - PLM4_32_b1 | ecosystem: Environmental > Terrestrial > Soil > Riparian zone | place: USA: East River... | reverse complement strand
TAAAAGTCAATTCTAAATCAACCTTCCCACAAGCAAATGTATATCGTGTCTGTGTAGCTTGCACATCGACTGATTCTTGCACAGCTGTTGTTTGTAAATGTTTAGCTGCTGGGATTTCTACATAAATTCCAAAATCGATCAACCCTCCACCAACTCTGTTTTTACAATGAGCAGTTATTATATTTTTACCTTTTTTCAATGTTTTTAAAACATTTTGAGGTATTGGAACAACTACATTTTTATTGCAATCATTGCCAGTATTCACGATTTCTATTCCGTTTATATAAATCTCGGTATCATCATCGTGTGAGTATTTTAAGTATAATTTTTTAGCTCTGAAATCTTCTTTCAACGTGATTTCTCTACGTACCCAAATATCTTCTGTCTCCCAAAGTGTTTTCACATTCATTTCGTCTTTTGTTCCGAAAGCTCCCTTGCCTTCCTTCCAATTTTTTGAGTCAAAAGACGCCAATTGCCACCCGCTATTTGGAGTTTCAAAAGTATAATTTCCTACCCATTGCTCTGAAGAAGCCATTCCAATAATCGCTTTTAAAGAGACATTTTCTGTTCCCATAAATCGATAGACGATTCCATCAACACGTAAAGCTCCAACTAACGGAAATTCCTTTCCTGTCCAGTGCTTTACAGGCTGATCATATAAATTATTGCTCATAGACCATGCACTCGTATAAGGGTCTATATTTATTAATGGATATGCAGGGGCTCTTAATTTATTTTTGACATAAGTCCCTTGCGGATTGCTCTGAGCAAAACATCCCAAAGAAATTGCTATAAAAAATAGAATAGCAAAAAGATTAAATGATTTTTTCATTTTGGATTTAAATAATATTATTCCTTTAATTTACTGTTCAATTTTGGAGAAACTATTTCATAATTTCCTTTACCGTCTGTCCATCTGCACGTGACTATGCCCACATCATTTCCTTTAATTCTCATCACGGCAAAAGAGCCATTCCCGTCTTCATCTGGCCAAGCATTATTTACCTGATAAATTTTATGATCTTTATATTCCTGAATTGAAGCGGTATGGGTATGTCCTACAAAAAAAGCCGCCAAATTGTATTTATCAAGTGTATCGAATAGTTCGATACGACTTTTTTCTGGCCACCATTTTGCAGCCCATTCATCGAAACCATAATGTTGTGCGTAAACTACCGGATTTCCCTTCGAGGCATACTTCTTTAAATCGTCTTTTAACCAATTCATACTACTTTCGCAATAGGTTGTATCTCCTGCATAAGTATGCATTGCTACGAAATGAACATCACCCACATTCCAAGAATAGGCTCTGCTTGATGGGTGAATATTCAGGATTTCTTTCTTTTTAAATTTTGCCTGAAGTAAAGAATCTAGATAATTTAATGCAAAAGTCCGTCCTGCAAGATTATCCACTTCGCCTTTTTTACCTGGGTGAATATCATGATTGCCAAAACTTGGATAAACAGGAAAATGAATTTGTTTTTCATCAGTTCCTATATCGTAACGCTTTTTGAAAGCTTTTATACTCGCAGGACACGGATTATCGAAAATATCACCTGTTATGATAACTCCATCAAGTTTTTGCAATGTTTCTCCTGTAAAAGATTTGGGAGAATCTTTATCCCAAACATAAGTGTTTGGCAATTTGTTCATTGTAAGTACGTGATAAAACTGGTCAGTTTCTGGCTCAGAGTCAAAATGCAAATCACTGGCAATTATAAACGTAACATCTCTTTGTTGAGAATATGACGTGTTGTACATACTCAATAAATACAAAATGATAAAACTTAATATTGTTTTGTTTTTCTTCATTGTTTTCGTTTTAATACAAATAAGGACTTTTGTTTTCTTTAATCTGAATGCTTGTAAGTAAGCATTCAACACCCGAAACTGTTGTCATACAATTTGTGCTTTTTTTGTCGTGTGGTTCGCCCCACAAGTAACTTATGCTGTAATTGTTTTTGTCTGTTTTTAAATTTTTGTCAATCTGATTCCAAACCGCAATTGCCGAATTATTTATATATTCTTTCATTTTGGTTTTATTTATAGACGGGATATCAGAAAATATATAGTAAGGTACGAAGTGCATAAATACACCGTTGAATGCAATAGAGTCAATACTCAAATCAATTGCACCTGGATTATGTAAAACTCCGTGTTTGTCTGTCATATCTGTAATAACATAGTTCACAATTGCATCTGCGGTTGTGCCTACGTTTGGTTGTCTTTCTTTGTCTTTATTCCATGCAAGCCCTAGAGCCGCTAAACTTGTACCATAATTATAGGTATAATCTCCATGATTTTTTTTGTTTGACGAAAGTCCATACGAGTCATAGACTTCTCCTGTTTTTTCATCAATCAGATATTTAGTTTGTATTGTTGTCCATTGCGAAGCAAAATCTTTTGGAGATTTTCCGTTAATTGAATTTTCAGGAATTAAATATCCAAGTACAATTGCTTGTCCCATTGTACAACTGTGATATGCTGTGTTCTGTTTGTTCCAAAATATACCACCAAAACCAGTTTCGGATCCGTCAAAGAAACCAAAATAGGGATCTGATGCAGTTCCCAAAGGTGTAGTTAGACTTTTGTCGAAAATAGTCTGATATGAATATTCTTCGTTGTAAACCGTACCGTTATCGTAATGTTTAAACTGTTTTGAATTTACCTGAATACCGTGTTTGTTTAATTCTAAAATTGCATTAGCTCCCCAGCATTGGTCATCACTAAAATCAAAAGCAACATAAACAGCTTCATTAGCCCAATTTAGATATTTTTCATCTCCCAGTATTTCATAAGCGTGTACATACATCATTGCAACGCATGCTTTTTGCCAATCGAGTGTTTCCTTGCTTGGTAAGGATGTGTAATCGCTTTTGTAAGTTTTATAAATATAATCAACAACTTTAGCAACATCCTTTTTTATAAATTCGGTTGTGCCTTTTTTCGTTAGTTGTGCTACCGATGATTGTTGATGGCCGATAAATATGTAAACTATCAACAATAACCTTATGGTTCTTATAAATGCTATTTTCATCTTAGATTTTTTTATTAATCCATTCTGAATGTAAATTTTGTATATAAAAATATCGAGAACAATTTTGACTATTTTTTGTTCTCGATATTTTTTAAGAGCTAAATCAAATTATTGTTAACAATAATTTGAGTTTTATAAGAGGCAGTTTTAAAATTCATAAAACTGCCTTTTTTATTACTTATTAAAATGTAGAATATCCTGGACTTGGATTATTAATCAAAACACCATTAGAATTATCTATCTCTACTTGAGGTATAGGGAAATGTTCATCTTTTCCTGGCGTAAAAGTTCTAGGACCTCTTGGATCATTTGCTGAGGTAGCTGCGGCATATACTGATTGAGCCATTCCCCAACGTACAAGGTCAAAATGACGATCATCTTCATAAGCCAATTCGCAACGACGCTCGTTTACCAAGTTAGCAAAGGTAGGTGCTACAATCGGGGCAAGACCTGCACGTGTTCTAACTTTATTGAAAGAAGTAGCTGCAGCTGCTACAGGTGTTGAAGCATTAGTAGGACCTGCTCCAGCCAATTGCATTATTGCCTCCGCATGCAAAAGCAAAATATCTGAATATCTCAATAATGGTACATCTTTTCCAGTCTCCCAAGAAAAAGATGATGCAGTTTCATAAGGCGAATAATATTTTGTAGACATAAAACCTGTACCCATATCAGCAATGTCCGCCTCTGTAATTGTTATCTGCTCTCCTAAACGCATTATTTGTTCGCCAACCCCTCTAAGAGTTACATTTCTACGCAAATCACCAGCTTCAAAAGCATCAGATAAACTTTTTGTAGGACTGCAATACCACCAACCTGTTCCTCCAGAAAAATCACCTGACAAAAGGATTACTGAAGTAATTGTTCCTTGGTGATTAGCTGGTTTGCTTGCTAAATTGAATAGGACCTCACCATTTTTTTCTCCTTCCATAGAAAACAGATCTTTAAAACCATTTCCGTTATTAACATCTAAAGAGTATTGTCCGGAATTAATTACTTTTTCGGCCATAGCTTTACTCTCTGCAAATTTTCCCCAGTGTGCATATACTTTTGCCAATAAGCCGTAAGCTGCTCCTAAATTCGGTTTTCCCAAATCAGCATCAGATCGTTTCCAAAGATCTTCATTTTCGAAATATTCAATGGATTTCAAAAGATAAGCTTCTATCCTTTTATAGGTTTCTAATTTAGTTTGACGCACTGGATTAATTTCCTCTGCATTGGTGTTGTCAAAAAATGGCAAACCTCCATATCTTTTCGCTAAAAAGAAATAATCAAAGCCAGCCAAGAAATTTGCTTCTCCCATAATTTTATTACGAGAACTCTCACTCATATCAATACCCGGCGTATATTTAATAACGTCATTGGCTCTTCTTATAGAACGATACATAAACTTCCAGTTGTCTGCATTAGTCCAAGAATTATTAGTAGGAGTAGCGAAATTCATTACCGCTTTCGTTTCATCTTCACCGCTACTTCTTACTATCATATCATCGCTGGCTGCACTAAAAAACAACCAACCTTCTCCAAAACCTTCTTCTTCATAGTAAGGATCATATACAGCGTTCAACGCTAATTGAATATCCGCTTCGGTTTTGAATGAACCTGCAATTCCATAAGGCTCCCTTTCTAGATCACACGAGGTAACAATAAAAAGCAATACTAAAAATTTATATATTTTCATCATTTAAAATTTTATAAGTTAATATTTAATCCCATTAAAAATGTCTTTGGCTGTGGAAATTGAGCATAATCAACACCCGAATTACCTCCTACTTCAGGATCAAATCCATTATATTTTGAAAAAGTTAAATAATTTTGAAGATTTACGTATAATCTCAATTTATCCAATTTTACTTTTTTCAACAACTCCTTATTTAAAGAATAACCCAAAGTAATATTTTTAAGTCTTAAATAATCTCCTTTTTCAACATACAAATCTGAAAACTGTTTATTTCCATTCTCATCCAACGTAGAAACTCTAGGTCCACTTCCGTTCGGATTATTTACTGGGTGATAACGATCTAAAATTTCTGAAAATTGATTATATTTTGGATTTACGTTCATTCCTTGGTACTTAACGGCATTGAAAACATCAAATCCTGCAACTCCTTGGAAGAATAATGATAAATCAAAACCTTTATAGTCCAAATCAGCACCAAAACCATAAGAAACATCTGGAAAACCATCTCCTATATTAGTTCTGTCGTCTCCACCAATTTTCCCATCTTTGTTATAATCTACGAATTTCACATCACCCACTTGAGCATTTGATTGCAGTTTTTCTCCTGCACTATTTTTATAGTTGTCTACCTCCGCTTGGCTCTTAAAGATTCCATCTGTTTTATACCCAAAATAGTGAGAAATTGGACCTCCTACTGTAGTACGTGTAATTGCTTGTCCATTATATGTGTTGGAATAAATTGCACTTGTAGATCCATCTCCTAAGGAAGTTACTTCATTTTTTACCTGACTTAAGTTTCCGTAGGCTCTAATTCCAAGATCATTTATTTTGGTGTTGTAACTAAGAGATACTTCATACCCCTTGTTTTGTACATCCGCTGCATTTCTCCAAGGATTTTCTGTAACTCCTGAAACCGAAGTAATAGGAACTTGAAGCAAAATATCTGATGATTCTTTTACGAAATAATCAAAAACTAAATCGAAATTTTTAAGAAAAGTCAAATCTAATCCCAAATCGGTTTGTGTTGTTACTTCCCATTTTAAATTTGGGTTTGGAATCGAAGATTCATATCTTCCATAGTATGCATTTTCAGTTATCCCAAAAATAGGTTTATATTGTGTATCAGACAATAACGCTTTGGTTGGATAATTATTAAAAATATTTTGATTCCCTAATGAACCATAACTTGCTCTCAATTTAAGACTCTGAACTTGGTCCTTTACCCCATCAAAGAAAGACTCATCAGAGATACGCCAACCTGCAGATACTGAAGGGAAATAGCCCCAACGATTGTCTTTTGCAAATTTAGATGAACCATCGGCTCTGTAGCTTACTGAAAATAAATATTTTCCTAAATAATCATAATTCACTCTAGCAAAATAAGATTGTAATGCCCATTCTGTTCTGCCTCCATTAAGATATCTCGTATAGGTAGATGCACTAATATATCTTTGAGATGGATCTTCGGATATAAATCCTCCTACACTTGTTCTTCCATTCAGTTCATTATAAACTTCATACGAAGTTCCTCCTAAAGCCATGATATGATGGTTCGAAAATGTTTTGTCATATTTCAGAGTGGTTGTATTCATCATACGAGTACTTTCAACATAACCTTCGAACAATTCATTTTGATCCGAGGCTCTTCCAGCTTCAGGAACTCTAGCGAAAAATTCCTTATCATCATTTCTGCTCCAATCGTATCCAAAATCAGTTTTGGCTGTGAAATCGTTCCAAAACTTGTATTCAGCATACATATCTCCAAATATTCTTTTTCTTCTTGTCTTGTTATCAGATCTTTCAACAATAGAAACAGGATTTTTTAAATCGGTACCTAATTCTCCACTACCACTAAATCCCCCTGTTACTGGGTCATACACTGGCACAGAAGGGTCATATCTTAATGCAGATGCAATTGCTCCATTATCTCCCGAGTCTTGAATTTTTGTTTGTTCAGAACTAGTAATCATCAAGTTTTCACCAAACTTCATGTTTTTAAAAACATCTATCTCTGTATTCAATCGAAAGGTAGTTTTATCATACCCCGTATTTTTCAAGATTCCTTCCTGATCTAAATTACCAAATGCTACATTATATCTAGCATTAGTAGAAGCTCCCGAGATACCTAAATCATAATTTTTTTGAACAGCAGAATCAGTAAATATTTCATCCATCCAGTTTGTTCTGGTTACTTTAGCATAATCCGAAGTATAATAATTTGGATCTGGAATAGCTATTCCATCATTGGCAAAAGCTTCAGTATGGATCATATTTCTTTGCTCTGCATTTAATACATTAATCTTATTTGTAGGTGAGGCTAACCCTACATATGTATTAAAAGAAATATTGGTTTTTTCTTTATTCGATCCTTTTTTTGTTTGTATAATAACCACTCCGTTTGCTGCTCTCGAACCGTAAATTGCAGCAGAAGCTGCATCTTTTAGAATGTCCATTCGTTCGATATCGTTTGGATTAAGGTCATTCATATTATCGGCTGGCATTCCATCTATAATATATAATGGTTCGCTGTTTCCGAACGTTCCAATTCCACGAATACGTACCGCGGCAGGAGAACCAGGAGTTCCACTACTTTGTAAAATTGTTACACCCGAAGCACGTCCTTGAATAGCACTAATAATTCCAGATGTAGATAAATCTTTTATATCGTCCATTTTAACAGAAGAAACCGCTCCTGTCAAGTCTTTCTTCTTTTGAGTTGAATAACCGACAACTACTACTTCTTCCAATTCTTGTGAACCTTCTTTTAATACTATTTCTAATGTTGCTGAATTTCCTATTTTTTGTAACATAGTTTTATAACCAACATAAGTAAATTCAAGTTCTGAATTTTCATCTTGTACTTTGATAGTGAACTTACCGTCAGCATCCGTCATTGTTCCTTTTCCCGTGGTTTTAACAAGAACGTTTACTCCAGGCAAAGGAATATCTTTTGAGTCTTTAACTACCCCCGTTACTTCTTGTTCTTGTGAAAACGCAGCGGTTGAAAAAAGAAAGATAAACATACTTAATACCGTAACCAATTTGGTATTAAAAAAGAAATCAATTTTTATTTGTTTGAACATTTTGATATTGTTTGATATTGTTTGATAATAATATTTTTTTATTCTTTGTATTCGTCTTTATTTCTTTATATCATAGGCTATTTTTTATTTTTTTTCGGTTAGACAGTTAATTTATCATTTTTAAATATTCTTTTTTTTCGAGATGCTTAAAAAAACTCATTTTAATAGATATCAGCAAACTCAAATTTTGAATACCATCGTATAGTTAATATGACTTCCTATTAAATTACTTAAATTCAATTTCTGCAAATACGGGCAAATGGTCAGAAGGGTATCTTAAATCTTTAGAATCACTGAGAACAGCATACTTTAATACTATAAGAGTGCTATTTTTAGATACAAAAATATAATCGATCAAATTTTTAACAGATTTGTTGTGCTCAAACTTGTTAAAAGTTCCTGATGGTCCAAAAGGCTCTGATATTGAAACACTTCTACTGTCATCCATTTTTGTTTTCAAATGTTTAACAACTTCATTGTCAGGAGTTGAATTGAAATCACCCATTAGTACCACTGGATATTTTTCGGAGTTTATTTTTTCGATATTTGACAAAATCAGTTCCATACCTTTCATTCGAGCTACTTGTCCCACGTGATCTAAATGAGTATTAAAAACTAAGAAGCTCTTCCCAGTAGTATTGTCTTTTAACAACGCATAGGTACAAACCCTCGTGCATGCGGCATCCCAACCTTTCGAAACAACTTCTGGCGTTTCTGATAGCCAAAAAGTGTTAGAATCCACCACTCTGTATCTATCTTTTTTATAAAAAATAGCAGATGCTTCTCCTTCACCATTTTCTTCTCTCCCTTTAGCTATATAACTGTAGTCGACTAGAGAAGAAGCCAAATATTCAAGTTGGTTTGGCAAAACTTCCTGAAATCCGATAATGTCTGGTTCATAGAATTTTACTTGAGACACAAAATAATCTTTTCTGTTTGACCAGCTATTCTTCCCATCAGAGGTCACATCCAAACGGATATTATAGGTCATCGTTTTGAAGGATTGCGCATTCGTTTTAAAAACAAACAAGAGTGCGATGAATATAATTTTCTTTAACATTTTATTTTTTTTATATTTAAGATATTTTATTTTTCCCAGGTTTTATAGTTATTGTCTCTTTTCCCCCATCCCAACTAAGGTTTAATGTTAATTCCAATGTTGAATCGATTACTATCGAAGGATGTTGTTTTGTAGAAGTTCTATCAAAACATTTAAAAGACAGCATATCGGTAGTTCCAATCGGATAACGGTCTATACCATGTTCTTGGGTAAGATTAACGTGCCAATCAATGGTCTTCTTTACAAAGTTTGTATTTATCCCAAAAATGCACTCAAACAGTATTGAAATAGGAACCAAACCAGTCCAGCCAATAAAATCAGGTCTTGCCAATAATCCTGGATCTGTCGTTTCTGGTGCATAATATTCCCAAAAAGTATTGGTTTTTTTAAAAACTTCTTTCACTTGTTCATGGTGCTTAATCGCTAGGTCAAATGACTGCTTGTAGAAACCATTATTTTGAAGTCCTTTTATAACCATATAATTGGTTGGAGCCCAAACGCCTCCCTGCCAATATCTGCCGTCAGCTTGGTACTTTTCGTGATTTGCTGGAATTGATGGTATAGGATGTTTTCTGTAAAATGTTTCTTTATCGAACAGTTGATTTACGAAAGCATCTAATTCTTCTTTAGTAAGCAGATCGCTCCATAATGCCCAGTAAGCTCCAATATCTTTCAGCGAACTCAAACTGCCATCAGCATATCTGTCATAGAAAAAATTCGATTTCGAATCCCAAAGTTTTTCTTTAATTAGTTTTTTAAGGGACTTTGTTTCATCTTCTATATCCTCAATTTCTTGCCACCTTTCTGTATAAAATCCAAAATCTACTAGTATTTTTCCAACATACAGTTCTTGCAAACAAGTGTCAAGCCATGTCATGTGCCCATGTGAAAATATAGGATTGTATCCTTTTGGAACGCGTGGCATATTATCCATTCCAGTTCCCCAACCACTTGACCAATAAGCCCCATCTTGCCAAGTTCTATTAAGTTTGAGCCACTGATAATAGGCGCATAAAACAGGGAATATTTTGTGTATCCGATCTAAATCTCCAAAATGCTTAAAGTATTCCATTTCACTCCATGGAATTACATTGGGACCAGTACTGACAGGATCGTATCTATGAAAACAATCTTCTCCAGTAGTTCCCCAAATTTCGCGGCATATAAAACCGTCAGGGTGCTGTTTTGCATAAAAATTATCCAGTGTATTTTGGAAAGGATAGGCACGGGAGCCATATCGTGCAAAAAGAGTGATAAAATTAGAATCCCACATAAAAATATTACCATTATATGCGGTGTCTATATAAGAGGTTATAAAACCCGATTCATCTGAAGGATTTTTAATGTTTTTGAAAGCTATTTCCCAAGCTTTCCAATACATATTTATCGCATCGTCGTTACCTTTCCAAAAAGGAACCGGCAAAATTTCTTTTGCTTTTTCAAAACCAGGCGATTGTGTCAGCTTTGGTTTCGCATTACGAAATTCATTTTCCGTAACAAAAATGTTCTTAATATATGTGTTTTTATAGGGTAATTTTGCAGGAGGCATTATAGCTGTCTTTTCTACTAATGGCTCCTCAGCAAAAACATTCACTATTGGCATTGTAGTTGCACCAGCTAATAAAGCTGTATTCTTTAAAAAATTACGTCTTGAACTCATTTAATATCTTGTTTTTGTTACTGTAATAAAATAAATAACCTAGGCAAAATGACACCTATAACGATTTAGTATTTTTTATAAAAAAATATCTTGTCTTTTTAAACTGACTCCCGTATAATCAATTTCCCCTTCTTTTCAATCTTTTCTACTTTGTAATCATGACTTTCATTAATCTGATTCATTAATATCTTTACTGCTTCCTCTCCCATCTCTCTTATTGGCTGAGACAATACAGTAATTGATGGTGAATGCAGTCTAAAGCTATCGTGATCATCAAAACTTATAACTGCTTTATCGCGCGGGATTTTTAACCCCAATTTTCTAAATGCCTGCAAACCTGCAATTGACAAGTAATTCGCGCCAAATAACACAGCATCTATCTCCAAATTATCGTCTAAAAATTTGGTTATCTCTGTTATTCTATCTTCTTCTGTTATGTGATACTTCAAATCAAGAACTCTCGAAACATCATATAGTTTCGACTCTGTCAATGCTTTAACATATCCTTCTTTTCTTAACTGCATTTGGATTAACTGAGAAAAATTAGTTACAAAAGCAATATTTTTGAATCCTTTTTCCAATAGATAACGGGTCGCCGTGTAAGCTCCATCAAAATTATCCAATACTACATGACTTACGTTTTGTCCTTCAAAATATCGGTCAAGCAAAACAACCGGATACTGAAGTGCCAATAGTCTGTCAATTGTTGCTTTCAGGTTTCCTGTGGGCGTGATGATAAATCCATCAATATTTGCATGCAAAAGACTATTTATCAATTCAACGGTTAGCTCATCATCTCCTCCAGTACTACAATAAAAAACCCTGTAGTTCAACTTTTTAGCTTCCATCTCAATTACTCTCGCCAATTCAGAAAAAAACTGGTTGGAAATATCTTCAACTATCAGCCCAATAGATCTGGTCTTACCCGTACGTAAACTACTGGCAATCCCATTGGGCTTAAATTCCATTTTCGCAGCAACCTCTCGAACTTTTTCAATCACTTTTTGACTAATACCCATCTTCTCACCCTTATCATTTAAAACAAAGGAAACAGTCGTAACAGAAACTTCTGCAACCTTGGCAATATCTTTTATGGTAATCCTTTTTTTCAAAAATGTGCTGTATTAAAATTTAGTTAAAATTATTCTACAATTTTATTACTAAATCGATTAACAAAAACGTTTTAGTAACAATTTTTAACAAAAAATTAACATTAACAAATTATAGAGATAGCCAAATACTTATACACAAATAATTCGATATGATTTTTTAGAAAAAAACTAGAGGAAAGCGAGCATAATTTTTCTTCACCAAGTTTGCGGATGGTGTATGAATATGAATCCTTGGTACGATCAAAATGAATTACAACTCCTACTAATAAACTAAAAAAGTTAGCTTATGAAGGGTTGACTTCTACCAGTAACGAAAATAAAAAAATAAACTTGGACACAGTTGACGCTTTTGAGAACGAGACTCAAACAACAGACCCGGAGGAAGAATCGACTTTGACTATTATCTTACAGGATAACTCAAAGAATCTGATCATTAAGATAATAAAATCACATAGAAATAGATGGTTGACGGAGTAATTTGTCTATGAAAGATCCTAATGCTGGAACTTTATACATACGATGACTTTGGTCAAATAAAAACGGAATCATTTTCAAACGGAACCGCTGAAAAATGGATACGACACTACTAGAAAAACAATCGAAAAAAAATAACGGTAGCCAACTTGGGCAAAAGGTCAAATTAACCATTAAAAACTACAGACTTTTTCATGTTGTTAAAACCATCCATTCTTTAAAAAAATACGGATTATCGCAAACAAAATAACAGACCTAAGTAAAATTAGAAAATTTTATACTAAGGATATTGAAAATCCTTAGATAAAAATACAAATCCACTTACGTGAATAAAAAACCGCAAATACAATTGATTCGTGCAACTAATTTTATAATTTTAAAAAAACTAAGAAACTAACTTAGCAATAGAAGATTGACGAACTATTAATTTGGCTTTTAAAATAACATTTTGGGGAGACTCTGTAACGTCTTTTTTCTTGAGTAGCGGCAACATTACTTTCATCAATTCAGCACTAATTTCTGATAATGGCTGAGAAACTGCCGTAATTGATGGATCGTAAATTTTAAATAAATCATTATCATCAAAAGTAATAATTCCAAATTTATTAATCAAATTAGGACTATTTTCTTTGAAAACTTCCAGCCCACTTTGTGTCAGATAATTTGTTGAAAAGAAAACTGCATCCAGATTTGGATTATTTGCTATAAACTGTTTTATAGAAGCCTTTCCTTTTTCAATATAAGTATCATTATAAGGTATCTGAAGTATTGCAGGCGCTAAGCCGCTATTCAAAATAGCTTTTTCATATCCAAGCAAACGGTCACTCATCTGGGTTTGACTAGAATCAGTGGTTATAAATCCAATATTTTTAAAGTTATTTTCTATTAAATGCATTGTCCCACTAAATGAGGCCTCTTCATTATCAATAATCACATTATTACTTTCTAATCCAATAAAATATCTATCTAATAATACAACTGGAATATTATCTTTTATCAAATCCTCAATAGTACCTTTGATTCCAGGTGATGGTACTATAATAAAACCATCTACTTGCCTAAAGTTAAATAAATTAATCAATTCAATTGACTTCTCATCATTATTTTCATTACTGCAAAAAATGACCTTGTAGCCGTTCTCATATGCAATATCTTCAAAAATTCTAGCTAATTTAGAAAAAAAACTGTTTGAGATATCCTCAACCATAAAAACCAATATTTTTGATTTCCCAGTACGGAGACTTTGTGCAATCAGATTGGGTCTATAATTTATTAATTTTGCATAATCCAAAACCTTTTGTGTAAGCTCTTTAGAAATGTGTTTTTCTTTGGCCTTTCCATTCAATACAAAAGAAACAGTAGTAACAGATATATTAAGATACTCTGCAATATTTTTAATCGAAACAGCCTTTTTTTTCATTTGAAAATCTTTTATTAATTTAAACCCTAATAATTTTGCTCAAATATAGTAAAGTTATTTTTGTAGGCTTAAATTAGTATGAAGTACAAATTAAAAATTAGTGTTCTTTCTACGCTTAATCGTAAAATAATAAGATCATGCTGATATTTTTTTTTATCAGCATGATCTTATTATTAAAAAAAAAACTGTCCGAATTTAAATAATATCTAGTAAAAGTTTTAACTAGATTAACGTCCAAAATCATCTTGCAAACGAATAATATCATCTTCATCAGAAGGTTCTTCTTTGTCTGTATGCTGCCAAATTTCAGCCACAACTCCCCAAGAGTCTAACCTAATCAAACGATGACGTTCTCCTTTGTCCATTTTTATAAAACTTCCTGGCTTAAGTTCTTATAGATCTCCTAACTATATTTAAATTTGGTTTTTTGATTTCTTTTTTAACTTGCTAAAATACAATTGATTTATCTTAATTCCTTATTAATTCTTATTAATTCCATGTCAATTACCAGAATATATTACGAATTATAAATAAAATAATTTAACAGAAAAATAGTACTAAAATTAATTTTAAAAAGATGGAAGTTCTTCTTTTATTTTTTCCCAAAACAATTCATTGAAAATATAACTTGAACCTATAATACTAGTTTCCTCTGTATTTTCAATAATAAGAATTGGTAAATTGATATTCTTACTTTTTAAATTATTAGTTATTTTAGATAAGAATAATTGATGGCATTTGGCAATATTTCCTCCTAACACAAGTAAATCGGCATCAAAATTTATCAAATATGGCATTAAAAATTCACTTACGTTATTCGCAAATTCTTCAAATATTAATAAAGAATATTCATTTTGAATACTTGCTATTTCCTTCACTCCACCCTTAAGTTTTTCACCTGAATATTTCTCATACTCACTGATAAACCATCTAGTAGAAAAATAGTTGTCTGCAATACCTGATTTAAAAGGTTTATCCCATAAACATCCATTATGAGGCACCGTATTCCCTTTTGTAATTGGCAAGTTATTATCTAAAAAAGAAGCTCCAAAACCGGTTCCTAAAGTAATAGCAATAATCTTTTCTTTAACAACCAAAGAGTCTTGAACCAGTGAACTCCCTACTCCAAAACAAGTAGCATCATTCAAAAACCTAAAACTTACATTCTTAACATTTAAATATTTTGAAAGCTCTTCTGGAATAGAGGTATTATACAATGATTCATATTTATCATTATCTTTAAACATTGCTATCCCTGTTTCATACTTAAAAGGGCCTGGCATTGAAAATGCTATCCTAATTCTTTCATCAGTTCCAATTTCTTGAATCGTTTTATTAATAACCTCACCCCATTTCCTAATAATAACATCTTTCGATGCCTTACTGTCAACTACTCCAGTAAAATATGTCCCTGGAATTATTTTAAAATTTTTACTTTCTACGGCTGCACTACTAATATGACTTCCGCCTATATCTACTCCAATTGTTATTGACATTTTTAACTATTTTAATTGTTTTAATTGCTTTTTCACACCTAGATACTATTTGTTGCCGTATTTAAAATAACACCAACACTCTTTCCTGCTTTTTATCATATCAAATGATTTCCATAATATTTAATCATTCCACTTTTCGAATGATGGCCATTTCATAAGTCAAATTAAATATAGATTCATTATAACAGATAAATAACAAAGTATTTTATTACTAATATTTTCTGAATTTATATATATAAAATAATATTCAAACCTATATAGAAAGATTTTTTGATTCCAATACTATATTATCAAAAGACAATATTTAAATTATACCGTTATTATACTAATTTAAAGGATAAATAAAACTTTAATAAAAGTGCTTAATATTGAGGACACATTATCTTCTTTGCAGCAACTTTATTAATTACAAAAACAGGTATATGTTTAAATGTATTCCCAATTTAATACATTGAATCCTATTTTAAATTTTTTGCAATAGCGCTTTCCAACAGCGATTCCATAATAGAATAATCGATTTTTTTTAAAATTAAGAACTAGTAACCCAGCATTATCTTTTTGGAACCTATTCAAATTTGACCAATCTTGTGCATAAGAAATACTCACAGCAGAAAAAACAACAAAGCACTTATAATCAATATTTTACCGTTAATATGTTGTTTAATTTCCGTTAATTAAAATTTGTTCTAAGTATAAAATATAAATCATAATTGCTTAGTCCATTTCACTAAATAGGCACATCTACTTGCGCAAATATACTAAAACGATTTAGCAAAAATGAATTATTATATTTTTTTTTCATACGCAACTATTATTTTAAGATTATTTAGCACTAGTGTCCACTTTAGATTAAAAAAAGTTCTTTTAAATTATTGTAAATCTGTGTTTTAAGTCTCATTTTTGACTGTGACGATTTAAAATGAATCCGTTATGTTCGTAAATTAACTTTACGAATATGAATCACGGAAAATATGTCTTTTCTCAATTAGTTGAATTTCTGCCGCGACGTGTTTTTGATAGATTTGTAGCAAAGTGTGATGGCAATAAAAAGATTAGACATTTTACTTGTTGGAATCAACTTTTATGTATGATTTTTAGTCAATTATCCTCTCGTGATAGCTTGAGAAATTTGATAATTGTTATCGAGACGTATCAATCAAAATCATATCATCTAGGGTTTGGTGAAAATGTAATTCGAAGCAACTTATCCAAGGTAAATGAAAAACGTAATTATAAAATATTTGAAGACTTTGCTAACCATTTAATATTGATTGCTCAAGAAAAAAACAGCAACGATAGTTTTGAAATAAAAGACAATATTTATGCATTCAATTCTTCAACGATTGACTTGTGTTTGAGTGTGTTTTGGTGAGCCCATTTTAGAAAAACTAAAGCAGGAATAAAATTTCGTACACTTTTTGATATTAACACACAAATCCCAGTATTTATTCACATTACAGAGACAAATATTCACGATGTTAATGCAATGGATATAATCAATTACGATCGTTTTGCTTATTATATTTTTGACCGTGCTTAAGTTGATTACTTAAGACTTTATCGAATTACAAAATCGACTGCTTATTTTGTCGTAAGGGCAAAATCAAATTTAAAATTCAAAAGAATGTATTCCAAAAAAACGGATAAATCTACAGGAGTTATTTATGACCAAATAGGAAAAATAGATGGCTTTTATACTTCAAAAGATTATTCTGAAAAGATAAGAAAAGTGAAGTTCTTTGACATTGAAAAAAAAACACTAATCTTTTTGACGAATAATTTTGATTTATCAGCCCAACAAATTGCCTTACTTTATAAACAACGTTGGCAGATTGAATTATTCTTCAAATGGATTAAACAACATCTGAAAGTTAAGACCTTTTGGGGACAACAGAAAATGCTGTTCACATACAAATTAACATCGCAATAATAACTTATTGCTTGGTGTCAATCATTGCAAAAGATTTAAAAATTAATCGTTCCATCTACAAAATTCTACGAATCTTATCAGTGTCATCACTCGATAAAACACCTTTAAATGAATTACTTATATGATGAGATATTTTCCTATTTCAAAACCGGACAGGCAGAGCACAGTGATTCCGAAGGATTTGTAAAGACAATTGGGAAAAAAATACTCATGCTGATGAAAGCTGGTAAGTCATTTTATCATGAAGAGAAAATCATGGGTCAAGATGAGCCAATGGAAGGATTACAGATTTTTATCCGTCCCAGTAAGAAGGATTTAAATCCCGAAGTAGTTTTTCTAGATTTAGAAACCATACATAGTGAAAATAAATGGCGACTTCTGGCGTCTCCTGAGCCGGCCACTACGTTTCAGTTCAGTAGTCAAATCTGGCTATACGATATGAAACTATTGCAAGGCAATAGCTCAGAAATTCCCGAATTACCAAAAAGTAACCTTACAGTCCTGCTTTACGTTTTTCAGGGATCCGTCCAGGTAAATGACACTATTGATCTAAGAAAAAAGGAAAGCATAGTATTCAAAAACGAACCTATTGTCATTAATGCTTCTGAAGATGCTGAACTGGTATTATTCGTAACTGATGAAGATGGAGAAATTTATAAAGATGTAATGTACAGCGGTAATCAAATGTAAATATATAATATGGAATCTGGTATCAGTATTATCAATAAAAATGAAGGGAAACTATTAGCAGTTGCTGGCGGTAATTAGAGAATTATTATCTCTGGGGAAGAAACCAATGGCAACTATGCTGTTATTGAAATGGTAGCTCCTCCTGGAGGCGGGCCTCCGCCACACGCACATCCAAATACTCAGAAAATGTTTCATGTTCTGGAAGATGAAGCAGAATTTAAAACCGAAGCAGATAAACAAATTGTCAGCAGAGATGGTTTTGTGAATATCCTTTTGGCGGAGCCATACATTGTTTTAAGAATACGTCTGAAAAATATGTACGATTACTTTGCAGAGTTGTCCCTGCAGGTCTGGAAAATTTATTTGGAGAAATTGGCACTCCTGCACTGCCTGGCCAATTTTTGTCAGTTCCGGAATTAACTGAAAAACGCAAAGAATTTTTACGAGAAATAGATCTGAAATACGGTCAAAAAACATATCCTCCTGATTTTCTGGGGTAATAATCGACTCTACTTAGAAAATTACATTATAACAATCCCCTCTAACAGTATTTTTTCGGAAAAATGATTCCGAAAAAAAATATCCTTATCGTATAAGCATTGTGTAAATCCGTATAATTGTTTATAAACAGACTAAAAGTATTTAGAAGTCAATTTAGAGGGGTGAGAAAAATAGATTTCTTCTTGTTCAGATTATCTAATCTTTTTGGCTAATCCCCAACTTTTAGGATCAATCCCCTTTTTGGGATTGATCCGAGGAATCCACAAAAAAATAAAAAAATTGCCATAAAACAAAAAACCCCGTTTCGTAAGAAACAGGGTTTTCAAAGAAAGGCGACGACATACTCTCCCACATAACTGCAGTACCATCTGCGCAGGCGGGCTTAACTACTCTGTTCGGGATGGGAAG
>Ga0184629_10000436_pt1 | contig 18601 bp, 15 predicted proteins | sample PLM4_32_b1_FD_133158 | JGI IMG/M metagenome (GOLD analysis project Ga0184629, IMG submission 133158) | Groundwater sediment microbial communities from an aquifer in East River, Colorado, USA - PLM4_32_b1 | ecosystem: Environmental > Terrestrial > Soil > Riparian zone | place: USA: East River... | reverse complement strand
GACGGCCCGCGGGGAGGTGCGCGCCAGGGTAGCGCCCGTCCCGAAGGCCATCGGCGCCCAGGTGTTTGTCGCGGGGATGTAGCGGCCGCCGGGTTCCCATCCCCCACCCCAGATGATCATCTCCGTACCGGTCCAGACGGCGGTGTGCCCGTAGCGCCCGGCGGGAGTGTTCGCGCCCGTGGACGTCGGCGACCACGTATCGGCGACCGGGTTGTAGCGCCCGCCGAGGACGGGCATGCCCGTTCCGACACCTCCCCAGACGATCATCTCGGTGCCGGTCCAGACCGCGGTGTGCTGGTGGCGCAGCTCCGGGACGTTCGCGCCCATCGAGGTCGTGGCCCAGGAGTTCGTCGCGGGGTTGTAGCGACCGCCGCTGTTGAACGGGTTCACCCCGACACCACCCCATCCGCCCCAGATGATCATGGTGGTCCCCGTCCAGATCGCCGTGTGTCGTCCCCGCGGCGCCGGCACGTTCGCGCCCGTGGCGACCGTGGACCAGGAGTTGGTGACGGGGTTGTACCGGCCGCCGTTGTCCTTGTAGGCCTCGTAGTGGTTGCCACCCCAGACGATAATCTCGGTGCCGGTCCACACCGCGGAGTGCTGGATGCGCGCTTCCGGGACGTTCAGGCCGGTGGAGGTCGCCGACCACGAGTTGGTGACAGGATTGTAGCGGCCGCCGGTGTTGAGCTGGGGACCGCCGGTCCCGCCGGTCCCGCCCCAGACAATCATCTCGGTGCCGGTCCACACGGCGGTGTGTCCGGAGCGCGCTCCCGGCACGCCCGTCCCGGAGGTCGCCGTCCACGAATCGGTGGTGGGATTGTAGCGGCCGCCGGTGTTGAAGTACGTGCCGCCGTTCTCACCGCCCCAGACGATCATCTCGGTGCCGGTCCAGACGGCCGTGTGGTAGGAGCGTGGGGAAGGAACGTTCGCGGTGCGAGGTGTGAGGATCCAGGAGTCTGTCGCCGGACGGTAGCGGCCGCCGCTGTCGACGCGCCCGCCCCAGACGATCATCTCGGTGCCGGTCCAGACGGCCGTGTTGTAGGAGATCGGCACGCCGGCGGCCGTGGACTGCCAGGTATCGGCAATGCATCCGCCGGCCTCGGGGACGACCGCAGAATAGTCATCCTCGGAGACCGCCGGCTCCGCATCGACCGTCTCGCGCACCGCGTCCCACCACGCGTCGAACGAGCCCGGTTCCTCGTTCTCGAAGGGCCTCAGATCGCGAACCGGGTCGTCGTGCGCGTAGCGATCGCGAATCAGCCGATCGGAAAGGGTCTCGCGGGCGAGCGTCTCGGCGATGAGGAACGGATCGTCATCGAGCGCGGCGAAGATCTCGAGAAGCATCCCGGCGTCCCGGGTGTCCTTCGCCATGCGCTCCATCTCTCGCTGGAGCTGCTCTCCGGTGATCGGCTGCCCCCACCACAGGTCGAGCGCGTTCGACTTCCTGAGGTACTCCTCGACCTTGGCGCGGAGATCGTCGTCGGTGAGCACGGCGTCGAGCGACGGCTTGGGGCGGTGGTTCTCCCCCGGCCAGGTGCGATGGTTCCAGAGGACCTGCTCGATGGCGCGCTGTGCGTCCACGCGATCCTCGATCGAGAGGTCGCGGGCCGCGGCACCCGACGCCTCGATTCCGGCCAAAAGCAACCACGCCGCGACACACCGCAACGCACACGGTGTTCTTCCGTGAGTATTCGGAGTGGCCATGTGCTATCCCTCCGCGATTCTTTCCAGACGCCCAGGTGGAGCGTGCGGTCCGAATGCGGACCAGGGCGCTGGTGCTGGCGCGGGGCGACGCGCGATGTCATTCCTGGCTGGTCGCCCGTGGGGTGCTCCGTCACGTAACACGAAGCGTTGGGCAGGTCGGTGCGAATATCCGTCGCGCGGTAGGACGGGTCAAGCGACCAGATCGCTGCGTGGCGCTATTCGTGTGCCGATGGCGACATACGGACGCCGAAAGGACGGAAGCAGCGAGGAATTCAGGGAGGCACCGTGTGCGTCCCTATTTCTTTTTTCATAATGCCGCCAAACGACGCGCGCGTCCACGTTCGCGGCAAGACGTGCTGGCCTTGCGCAGCCCCCACGCACTTCGACCCGGGCGTCGCGTTCTGGGAACCTGTCCGCGGCGTGAACGCGGCGAGCCGGGAGCTACGGCGAGGACGACCTGCACGGCTCGTGAGACCCATTCCCCTACACGACCGCCCGGAATCTTGGACACAAGCCCTCCCGATCAGGAACCGTCCCGGCTGCCACCGAATTGCGCCAATGCTCTCACCTTGGCCGCCCGAGCGTCAACCGCGGAAGCCACACCGGACGGCACTTCCCGGAGTGCAGTGGTCATGGGCGGCCACCCCCGCGGCCGGGGGGGCTGCGCCAGAGGATTCCCCCCTGCGTGCTCGCCTCCCCTCCGTTCAATGGCTTCGTACCCGGCCGGCTGCACGGCCGAGGGGCCTGCGATGAAGACTCCCACGTCAGCGCCAACGACCGGGCGATAATCCGGGATCATGCATAATTCACGCCATGTTCCAGGAGCACTACCCACCTCTCGTCGTCGCCTACCTGGTCGCGCTGGCCGGGTGGCTGCTGGCGAGTCGTCTTCTGCCGAGGGTGTGGCCGAATGAACCGGTCGACAGTCCCGGGCTACCGTGGAGGGAGTTCGGGATCGCACTGCTCGGAGCGATCGGCGATCTCGTCATGGGTCAGATGTGGAGCAGAGGCATCCGCCTGCCGGAGCAGGGTGGGCTCGGACCGGTGCTCGGCTCGATCAAGCAGATCCTGATCTTCGCGCCAATGGTCCTGGTGCCGGTGATTCGACGGTAGCCGTTGACCTCGGCATGGCTACCGCGAGGGCGCCTGCCGACTCGCCTCCTGGTCAGAGTGGTGCTCGCGAGTTTCGTGGTCACCTCGTATTCGCTCGTGCGGGACGGTGCCGGCGAGCCGGGAGCTGGCCCGGGGAACCGCTTCTAGTCTCCGCCGGGGGGATCCCATCGCCCCACAGGCCCAGGTCGCCCCAGAGGCCGAAGTCGCCCCAGAGGCCGAGGTCTCCCCACAATCCGATGTCGCCCCACAGCCCGATGTCCCCGCACATCCCGAACTCGCCCCAGACCACCGGGTCGCCCCAGGTCATCGACCTCCCCAGGCTCCTGTCCTGGGTCTCGAGAGGCGGAGCTCCGAGATCGCCGAACGCCCGCACCCTGATCGTGCCATCTGCGAGCACGATCAACTGAGGCGAGCGCGCATCCGTCGATCTCTCGCGGCTGGCGAGCGCTGCCTGCACGTCGAGGTAGCCGGCCCCACGCGTGACCACGTTCTCACCGGTCTTTCGCGACGAGGCCATCAGGCGCTTCTTGATCGAGTCCGGGTTCAGGAGCGGGTTCGCCTGCAGCATGAGCGCGGCGGCCCCCGAGATCGGCGGCGGCGCGAGAGGCCGGTGCACGCCGGAATAACCAGTCCAGAGCCCGGGGCATCACCCCATCTGTGCTCCCGGTAGCAACTACGCTGCGTGGGAAAGGAGGCGGATCTTGGCGTGATGGCTCAGGCGCGAGAAGCGCCTGAGGTCCGTCACGCGCTCGTGCAGGGGCAGGTGGGACAGCCGGTCGAGGTAGCGCAGCGCCAGGGCCGTCGCGTCCCGGTAGCGATCGCGGATGGCCGGATCAGGATCGCAGTAGGTCGGCTTCACGAAAAGGTGGTGGCGCACCCACGCCCCGGGGACGCGAGGGCTCCCGGGCGACCTCGAGGTCCGGCCCAGGAAGTGCCGGACCACCAGGTCCTTCGTGACGTTCGCGTGCAGCTCCAGCTCCAGCAGGGTGAGGTCCGGCCCCCCCCGGAGCCGCGCCGCCACCAGCAGCAGGTGGTCAATCTCCTCGATGAACGCCGCGAAGGCGGCCAGGTTACGCGCGTCGATGCCGCGGGTCGGCGGATGCGCCTCGAGCGCGGCGATCAGATCATCTGGAAAGTACAGCGCGGCCTTCCAGGTCCCGTCCGGCTCCTGGCTCAGCAGCAGCTGCGCGCCGTCCCCCTCCGCTGCGCCCGCCGCCGCGCCGATGCAGCGCACGATCCGGCGCACGGTGCAGACGCGGCGGTACCCCTCGTCCCCGATGATGAAAGGCGCCAGCGGCCCGAGCCCCGTCTGATGATCGTACGTCCGCTCGATGAGGCCCCGCACCTGCTCGAGCAGGCTCGGCGCGGGAGCTCGGGAGCGGAGGGGCATCAGGAGGTTCGGTAGGCGAACCGCCCGTTCGAATGGTCCACCACGACGCGCCGGTACGGCACCCGCGCGCGGGCGCGAGCGAGCACGCGCCGCTGCAGCATCTCGAAGTCCGCGGTGCGCTCCTCGCGGCGCGCCTCCTGGATGTAGGAGATGAGGCTCGAAGCTTCGTCCTCGGCCTCGTCGCGGGAGGCGTCGCGCCGCAGCTTCTTGCTGATCGCGACGTTGCAGACCTCGTTCAGCACTCGCGCCAGGTGGCGCGCGCCATACTCGGGGGAGTAACCGCGCGCCAGCAGCGCCTGCCGCGACGCCTTGGTCACGGAGATCTCCAGGTGGTGGAAGCGCCGGTAGCGCGCCGCGATCCGCTCCAGCTCCAGGTCGAAGATCCGGTCGATCGAGTTCTGCGACAAGGGGTTGAAATGGACGATCTGCAGCCGGTTGATGAACTCCGGTGACAGCTCGCGCTTCAGATCCCCCAGCAACTCGCGCCGCTGGAACTCGGCCCGCGCATCGGTCGTCCCGAACCCGATCGGGTCCGAGGACTGCTGCAGGCGGCTGTAGCCGAGGTTGGAGGTGTAGACCAGCATCGTCGAGGCGAAGTTGAGCTGTTGCCCGCGGTTGTCGGTGGTCGTGCCGCGGTCCATCATCGACAGGAAATACTTGCGGAGCTGGGGATGCGCCTTCTCCACCTCGTCGACCAGGATGACGGAGAACGGCGCCGCGGCGGCGCGATGATGGAACTCGGTCAGCAGCCCCTCCTCGTCGCTGCGGATGAACCCGCGCGTCGAGCCGCGCAGCTCGTTGATGTCCGAGGGGTAGGTGTAGCTCGGCCCCTCGATCAACAGCAAAGGGATCTCGGTGCCCCAGATCTTCCCGAGTCCCTCGACGAGCTGCTCCACCAGGTGGTTCTTGCCCACGCCGGTCGGGCCGATGAAAAAGTACGACAGCGGCTTCTTGCGCGAATGGGTGCCGGTCGCGTAGAGGGAGAAGTCGTCGCAGATGGCGTCGACCGCTTCCGGCTGATCGATCACGACCCCCTTCAGCTCGCGCCGCACGGCCTCGATGTCGAGCGACGCGAAGAGCAGCAGGCGCTCGTAGTAGGAAAGTTGCTCCTGCTGGTTCAGCCGCGCGATCTCCGGGTCCTCCTCCTCGACAAGCTCGAGCGGCTCGAGTGCGTTGCACCCGGCCGGTTGCAGCGCTTCGACCGGTAGCGCCAGGGCCGAGGCACGCGTGGCTCCTACGGGAGGCTCACGGCGCGCATCGCGCTCGCGCGGCGCGCCGGTCGAGGTGTCGGTCGCATCCTCGGGGGAGGCCGCTCGAGGGGACTCTCCCGCGGCGAGCGGGCCCTGGAACAGCCCCAGGCGGCTCAACACCTTCGCGTAGTCGTCGAAGTTCCGGGCGCACTGCTTCAGGAAGATGATCTCCTCCTCGATCTCGCTCTCGCCGAGACGGTTCACCCGGAAGTAGGTCCGCAGGCGCGGGTCCTGGGCCAGCTCCTCCAGGATCTCGGCGGCGCGCTGGTACGACGCCACCCCGAGTTCCGGGAGTTCGAATCCCTTGTGGAGACGCTTGCCGAACAGCCCCACGTCATAGAGGCACTTCTCCCCGATCAGCCGCACCTCGTCCGGAACGGAGCGCACCCGGCGCAGCGAGGCGACCGCCTGGTCGTCCGCCGGATTGCGCCCTTGCCAAAGACCATGGAGCAGGTCGGCGGCTGGGTTCGGTTCGCGGCGCAGGATCCGCTCGATGGTGGGGACGTCGTAGACATCGGCCAGGAGGAGGAAGTAGTTGGCCGCCACTCCGCTCAGGTAGCGGGTTTCGAGACGGTCGAAGGTGCGCGCGGTGAACTCGTCGCGGGTGATTGTCTCGAGGCGGCTCTGCAGCTTCTGGCGGTCGAGAGGTTCCAGCGGCGTGGCGGACCGTGTGTCGGTGCGCGGCATCTCCCCTCCTCGTGCCCCCGGCGTGCCGGAACAGGCCTCGCGGGCTATGGTCTGGCTCGGACGCTGAGCTGATTGGCCAAAAGCTGGCTACCCAAGCCGGTTTTGGTCTCCCTGCTCGGTCAAATGTGCGGACGCTGGCGCCAGATGCAAGCCTCGATCGTCACATTTGGGAGTCCGAGGGGGCCGCGAGGCGCTTCGAGGTGTAGGGGATTGCTGGACGGCTGGTTCGTGACGGGGATGACCCGCTTGGGTCACGCCGGTGATTGTTACCGTTGTTTCAAGTTTAACTTTATGTTCTACAGTTGTTTATAAACCATAATTCAGGCCAGGATCGACGCTTGGCCCCCTTGACAAGCTCCAGACCGAGTTCTATTATTGGCACTCGTTAGAGGTGAGTGCCAATGATCGCTGGCCTGGCCGGGTCCGTTCCGACACCCCCAGCCAGCGGACCTCGACTCAAGCCAAACGTCGCATCATTCAGAAGAAGGAGGGAAGTCTCATGAAGGTGAAGCCGCTGGGAGACCGCATCCTGGTCAAGCGCGTTGAGCCCCAGGAAGCAAAGAAGGGCGGGATCATCATCCCGGATTCGGCGAAGGAGAAGCCGATGGAGGGGAAGGTCATCGCGGTGGGGCAGGGAAAGACCGACGAGAATGGCAAGCGGATCCCGATGGAAGTGAAGGCCGGGGACCGGGTGCTGATCGGCAAGTACGCGGGCACCGAGTTCAAGCTGGACGACGACGAGCATGTGATCGTTCGCGAGGACGAGGTCCTCGGCATCCTGAACTAGACACCCCGGGGACTTCATGCCGCCTGCAGGTCTGTGGCGGCGCTCCCCAGGATCAACCCAACCATAACGAAACACGAAGGAGAAGATCCCGATGGCTGCCAAGGAAATCATTTACGCCGACGATTGCCGGCAGGCGATGCTGCGAGGCGTCAACAAGCTTGCTGACGCTGTCAAGGTGACGCTGGGCCCGAAGGGCCGGAACGTCGTGCTCGAGAAGAAGTTCGGCTCGCCGACCATCACCAAGGACGGCGTGACGGTGGCGAAGGAGATCGAGCTGCAGGACCCGCGCGAGAACATGGGGGCGCAGATGCTCCGCGAGGTGGCCAGCAAGACCTCCGACGTCGCCGGTGACGGTACGACGACCGCCACGGTCCTCGCGCAGGCAATCTTCAAGGAGGGCGTCAAGGCGGTGACCGCTGGCGCCAACCCGATGGACCTCAAGCGCGGGATCGAGAAGGCCGTCGAGACCGCGATCGAAGAGGTCAAGAAGCTGTCGAAGCCGGTGGAGGGGAAGGCAATCGCGCAGGTCGGCACCATCTCCGCCAACAACGACTCGACCATCGGCAAGATCATCGCGCAGGCGATGGAGAAGGTCGGCAAGGACGGCGTCATCACGGTCGAAGAGGCCAAGGCCATGGAGACCACCCTCGAGGTAGTCGAGGGGATGCAGTTCGACCGCGGCTATCTCTCGCCCTACTTCGTGACCGACTCGGAGCGCATGGAGTGCGCGCTCGAGGACGCCTACGTCCTCATCCACGAGAAGAAGATCAGCAACATGAAGGACCTCCTCCCGGTCCTCGAGCAGATCGCCAAGCAGGGAAAGCCGTTGCTGATCATTGCGGAGGACATCGAGGGTGAGGCGCTCGCCACCCTGGTGGTGAACAAGTTGCGCGGCACGCTGCACGCCGCCGCGGTGAAGGCGCCGGGTTTCGGGGATCGCCGCAAGGCGATGCTCGAGGACATCGCGATCCTCACCGGCGGCAAGAGCATCACCGAGGATCTCGGGATCAAGCTGGAGAACGTCAAGCTCACCGATCTCGGCCGCGCCAAGAAGATCACCATCGACAAGGACAACACGACCATCATCGAGGGGAAGGGCACGGCGAAGGAGATCGAGGGGCGGGTCAAGCAGCTCCGGGTGCAGGTCGAGGACACGACCTCGGACTACGACCGCGAGAAGCTGCAGGAGCGGCTGGCGAAGCTGGTCGGCGGCGTGGCGGTCGTGAAGGTGGGCGCCGCAACCGAGACCGAGATGAAGGAGAAGAAGGCTCGGGTCGAGGATGCGATGCACGCCACGAAGGCGGCCGTCGAGGAGGGGATCGTCCCGGGCGGCGGCGTCTCGTTCCTGCGCGCCATCCCGGCGCTGGAGCGCATGAAGGAGAAGAACGAGGACGTCCAGACCGGAATCAACATCGTCAAGCGCGCCCTCGAGGAGCCGATGCGGCAGATCGCGAACAACGCCGGCCACGAGGGTTCCGTCGTCGTGAATCGGGTCAAGGAGCTGTCGGCTCGGGAAGGGTTCGACGCGCAGGCCGAGAAGTTCGTAGACATGGTGGATGCCGGCATCATCGACCCCACCAAGGTCGCCCGCAATGCCCTGATCAACGCGGCGTCGATCGCCGGGCTGATGCTCACCACCGAGGCCATGATCAACGAGGTCAAGGAGGATGAGAAGATGAAGATGCCTCCGGGCGGTGGTGGCGGCGGCATGGGCGACATGTACTAGAGGCTTCCCAGGGCTGGTGGCCGCGAGGCCGCCAACCTGTTGCGGTAACCTGCGGCGCTCGCGCCGCGGGTCCGACCTACGACCCATGTGGTCCCGGTTCCGGGGCCGCATGGGTTTTTTTATGCCGCGCGACCGCGATACAATCGGGTCGTTCGCGACAGGGGAACTGAATGAGAGCAGCCTTGTTGATCCTGGTGTGTCTGGCGGGCGGCCTCCTGCTCGCGGCCGCCGCCTCGCAGCCGGCCACGACGCGCCCGACCGCGGCGCGCTGGGCGCTTGCGATTCACGGCGGGGCCGGCGTCATCGCGAAGGGGATGGAGCCGGCGAAGGTCAAGGAGTACACCGACGGTCTGGAGCGCGCTCTGGCGGCCGGCCAGGCGGTGCTCGCCAAGGGGGGAGCGGCGCTCGACGCGGTCGAACAGGTCGTGCGCCTTCTCGAGGACGACCCGCACTTCAACGCCGGCAAGGGGGCCGTCTACACCCATGATGGCGGCCACAATCTCGACGCGGCGATCATGGACGGGCGGACCCTGGCGTGTGGTGCCGTGGCCGGCCTGACGACGGTGCGCAATCCGATCTCGCTGGCGCGTCTGGTGATGGAGAAGACCCCGCACGTCTTCCTGGCCGGCGAGGGCGCCGAGCAGTTCGCCGCCGCGATGCAGGTCGAGCGGGTGGCGCCCACCTGGTTCGACACCCCGGAGCGATACCGGCAGTGGCAGCAGGCCCTGGAGAAGGAGCGCGCCAACCAGCCCTCCGCGGCAAAGGAGAAGGGGACCGTCGGAGCGGTGGCCCTCGACCGCGAGGGGAATCTCGCCGCCGCCACCTCCTCGGGCGGGATGACGAACAAGCGCTGGGGCCGGATCGGCGACGTGCCGGTGATCGGCGCCGGCACCTACGCCAGCAATCGCACCTGCGCCGTCTCCTGCACCGGCACGGGGGAGGAGTTCATCCGGCACACCGTGGCGCGCGACATTGCCGCGCTGATCGAGTATCGCGGGCTGCCGCTGCAGGAGGCCGCCGAGGAGGTCGTCCAGCGTAAGCTCCGCAAGGGGGATGGCGGCATCATCGCGGTCGGCGCCGACGGCGCGATCGCGCTCGTCTTCAACACCGAGGGGATGTTCCGCGGCGCGGCCGACTCCGGCGGGCGCTTCGAGGTGCACATCTGGGAGTGAGGACGCCCCGCCGCTCGCATTCACGCGCCCCTTCTGCTACGTTGACCGCTTTTTCGGAAAGGATGCCCATGAAATCCATCCTCCTGGCAGCGCTCCTTGTCGTCCTCACCGCCGGTGGCTGCGCTGCCGGGGGTTCGAACGCTTCGCCCGCGTCCGCCGATCCTGCGACCGATGAGCAGAAGACGCTGTACGCTCTGGGGCTCGTGATCAGCCGCAATCTGGCGCCGTTCAATCTCACTCCCGCGGAGCTGGGGTTCGTGCAGGCCGGGATTTCGGATGGGGTCCAGGGGCAGCCGCCGAAGGCGGACCTCCCCACGTTCGGTCCCAAGATTCAGGAGCTGGCGCGCGGTCGCGCCGCCGCCTCCGCCGAGGTCGAGCGCCAGGCGGGCGAGACGTTCCTCACCGCGGCGGCCGCGGAGGCAGGCGCCGTCAAGACGCCCTCGGGCTTGATCTACCGGGAGATCACGGCCGGTTCGGGAGAATCGCCCCAGGCGAGCGGGAAGGTCCGGGTCAACTACACCGGTAAGCTGCGCGAAGGCAAAGTGTTCGACAGCTCCGTGCAGCGTGGCCAGCCGGCCGAGTTCACCGTGAACGAGGTGCTCCCCTGCTGGACGGAAGGGCTGCTGCTGATGAAGGTCGGCGGGAAGAGCCAGCTCACCTGCCCCGCGGCGATTGCCTACGGCGACCGCGGATTGGCGCCGGACATCAAGCCGGGCGCGGTGATCATCCTCGAGGTCGAGCTGCTCGAGATCATCAAGTAACGGAGTCGCGGAGCGGAGGGGGGACGCCGGGCGGGGGCGGGACGGTCAGCGACTGGCGAAAGCCGTGAAGCTGTCGCCCATCTTGACGTCGGGCGGCAAGGTGATCCGGAAGCGCGAGGCGTCGATGGCGAGGTTCACCTGGATGTCCTTGAAGGTGATGACCGTCTTGTCGCCGTCCCCCTCCTTGTAGATGACACGTTGCGTCAGGCCGGAGACCGAGTCGAGGCAGATCCGGATCTGCTCCAGCTTCGCGCGGATCTTCTTGCTCTTGGGCGTCAGGATGAGCAGCGTGGCCCCGGCCAGATCGTCGGAGCCGGCCGTACCGAGGGCGACGTCGTAGTCCTTGCGCATCTCCTCGAGGTTCTCCCCGACCTGCAGGTAGCGGCGGATCTGAGTCGTCCAGCGGCGGACGTTCACCTCCTCGGCGCGCTTGGTGTCGGGGTAGTAGGCAAGGAGCAGGTCGTTGGTAAGGAGGATTTGCTTGACGGTCGGGGAGGCGTAGTCCCACAGGAAGCTCTGCGGCCTCGAGTGGTAGAACGTACCCTTCTGAATCACCGGCTCCTTGAGCAGCGCCAGTTCCTTCCGCTCCTCGAACGAAGCCTGCAGCGTCTGGATCGACCCCTGGGTCTTGGCGAAGAGGGAGAGCGCCTGGTCGAGCGTGAGTTCCGCCGCGGGGCTGCCTGCGGCTCCGACGTGGTGCGAGCCGGACGCGAGGACGAAGCAGACCGCGATCAGGGAGCGTAGGTAGCGGGGCATTCTTGATGGATCCTGCGGAGGGCCACCGGCCACTCCCCGGCGGGGTGAGGTTCTCACGGGCGCCCAGTGCCAGCGAGACGCACGGTAACAGTCGGGAGAACAGCTTGTCAAAAGCCTCGCGGATGCTCGCTTTCTGGTCGTTCCACCCTTCCGAGGAGGGGGGTCGCCCCCGGCCCCGGCCGTTTGGCGCGGCATGGCTGGCCGTGCTCCTGCTCGCGAGCGCGGCGTGTTTCTGGCGCTCGGGACGTGTGGACCCGGGTGCGACTCCCACCGCCGTGGTCATCGAGACCGGCATCGAAGCGACGATCCTGCGTCAGGAGGATCGCCGGGAGCCGGATCCGGTCCGCCCCTTCCTCGCGCACCCCACCGCCGCGGTGCGAGCCCGGGCGGCGCTCGCCCTCGGGCGGATCGGCAGTCCGGCCGACGTGGAGGCCCTGGCTGCGCTCCAGTCGGACGCCGATGCGGGCGTACGCGGCGCCGCGGCATTCGCGCTGGGGTTGCTCGCGGTCCCCGAGGCGGCCGTGCCGCTGCGGCGGGCGCTCGCGGACCCGGTCGCAGCGGTCCGGGCCCGCGCCGCCTTCGCCTGGGGACGGAGCGGGAGCACCGATTCCGCTCCGCTCGCCACCCTCGTCCGTGAGCAGCGCGGCGAGGACGCGCGGGAGGCGCTCCTGGCCCTGTGGCGCCTCCGCGATCCCGCCACCCTCGATCTCGTGCTGACGAGCATTGCCGACCGCGATCCCGGCCTGCGCACCGCGGCGGCGTACACCCTGATGCGGATGGTCGGCACCGCCGGCGTTGGGGCCACACCGGTGCCGGGCGGCGCCGACCTGTCGCAGGCGCAGCGTCGGCAGGCCGCCGTTGCGCTGATCGATCTAGCGACCGACCGTGACGAGACGATCCGCGAGAACGCGGCGCGCGGCCTCGGCGGTCCCGATCTTCCCGGCGGCGCCGCCGCACTCCTGACCTTGCTAGACGATCCTTCCTGGCGCGTCCGGGTCAATGCGCTCCGCTCACTCGGCGCGCTCAAGAGCGGGTTCGACCCTTTCCGGCTCGTCCACGCGCTTGCCGATGACAATCCGAACGTGCGGCTCGCGGCGCTGCAGGCACTCGCCGGGATCCCGGAGGGGTCGCGCCTCGCGTCCGAGGTCGAGCCGCTGCTGGCGCGCGGGGCGGCGCCGCTGCGCGCGGCGGCGCTCGCGGCGCTGGTGCGTTGGCAGGGGAAAGCGTTCCTGCCACAGGCGCTCGCCCTGTCCGGCGACAGCGAACCGCAGGTGCGTGCCGCCGCCGCGGTCGCGCTCGGGGGGATCACGGCGGGAGAGGCGGAGGCGAGGCTGCGAACCCTGCTGTCGGATCCACATCCGGCCGTGGCGGTAGCGGCGCTCACCGCGCTCGCCGCGCGGCCCGGCGCCGATCGCCGCGCGCTCGCGCTCGCACAGGTCAAGGCGGCCGACTTCGCGCTCCGCGTGGAGGCGATCGGGATGCTGCCGCAAGACGACCCCGCGTGTGTCGGCTGGCTCCTGGACGCCTGGCGGCACGCGCTGCCGGACGATCAGAACGACGCCCGGATCGCCGTGGTCGAGGCGCTCTCCGCGCAGCCGGGGCAGGAGGCGGGTCAGGCGCTCGAACGGATCTTCCGCGACGATCCCGATTGGCTCGTGCGCCGGCGCGCCGCGACCGTGCTGGAGGGGCGCGAGGGGGGCCCCGCGCTCGACCCGGGGCCGGTGGAAACAGGGCGGGACCTCGCCTACTATGAGGCCGTGCTTGCCGCCGCGCGGGTGGAGCAGCGTGTGGCGCTGCGCACCGTCGGCGGGACGATCGTCCTGCGCCTGTTCGGGTCGGACGCGCCGCTGACGGTGGCGAGCTTCGTGGGGCTGGCGTCGCGCGGGTTTTTCGACGGCGTGTCGTTCCATCGCGTGGTGCCGAACTTCGTGGTCCAGGGGGGCGACCCGCGCGGCGACGGGAACGGCGGACCGGGGTACCAGATTCGCTGCGAGATCAACGCGCGCCGCTACGGCCGCGGGAGTCTCGGGATGGCGCTCTCCGGCAAGGACTCCGGCGGCAGTCAGTTCTTCATCACGCACACCCCGCAGCCGCACCTGGACGGCGGTTACACCGTCTTCGGCGAGGTGGTCGAGGGGATGGATGTTGTCGATCGGGTCCTGCAGGGCGACCTCATCCTCGAGGCGAGGGTGATCGAGGAGGAGCGATGACATTCGCAAGCTGTCCCCGCGTGGCAGGCCTCCTGGCTGGGCTGGTGCTTGCCGGCTGCGCCGCGCCCTCCAAGGATGCTTCGTCCACCGAGCCGCCGCGCCCGGTCATTCTCGGCGTGATGGAGCCCGCGGCGATCCGGGCGCTCGGCGAGGCGTGGGCGAACGGCGAGACCAGCTACGAGCCGCTCGCGGGCCCGGTCGAGTTCCTTGCCTGGTCCGATGCCGCCGTCGAAATCGAGGTGCTCTTCGGGTCGTGGTGCGGCGATTCCGAGGAGCAGGTGCCGCACTATCTCAAGATCCTCGCCAGTGTGGAGGCGGCGCGTGCCGCTCACGGGGGGGGACCGCTGCCGATCCACACGCGCTTCGTCGGCGTCGATCGCGAGAAGACCCATCCAGCCGAGTTCGTTGCGGGAAAGGGAATCGAGCTCGTTCCCACTTTCCTGGTCTACGCCGGGGGGAAGGAGATCGGGCGCGTGACCGAGACGCCGGTCGGGCGCCTGGAGGAAGATCTCGCCGTGCTGGTCGCCGAGGCAGGGCCCGCCGCCCCGTGATCGCGGCCGCCCGCGGATGAAGCGTTACCTCCTGCGGCGCCTTGCGCTGACCCTCCCCGTCCTGATCGGGACCGCCACCCTCGTCTTTCTCCTGCTCCGCCTGCTGCCCACCGAGGTCGTGATCGACCGAATCCTCGGGGAGCAGGCTCCCGAGAGCCAGCGTGCCGCGTTGCGTCACGAGCTGGGGCTAGACCGGCCGCTCGGCGCGCAGTATGCGACCTACCTTCGCGGGCTGGCCCAGGGCGATCTCGGGACCTCGCTCGAGAAAGGGCGGCCGGTCACCGGCCTCATCCGCGAACGGCTGCGCGCCACCTTCCTGCTCGCGGCCGCGGCGGCGCTCTTCGCGCTCGTGGTCAGCCTGCCGCTGGGACTGGTGGCGGCGCGCACGGCCGGGAGGTGGCCCGATCGGCTGGCGACGCTCGGCGCGGTGCTCGGCGCGTCGCTGCCGAGCTTCTGGCTCGGGCCGCTCCTGATCCTGGTGTTCGCGGTGCAGCTCGACTGGCTGCCGGTGTCGGGGATGTCGGCAAGCGGGTCGCTGATCCTCCCCGCCGTGACGCTCGGCGCCGGGCTCGCGGCCCATCTGGCGCGCATGGTGCGCGGCAGCCTGGTCGAGGCGATGGGGCACGACTACGGCCGCACCGCGCGCGCCAAGGGGCTCGGCGAGACGCGCGCGCTGCTGCGCCACCTCCTGCCGAACGCGCTGATCCCGGTCGTCACCGTCCTGGCGCTGCAGCTCGGCATGCTCCTGACCGGCGCCATCATCACCGAGACCGTCTTCGCGTGGCCCGGGCTCGGCGTCCTGCTCCTGCATGCCATCGACTTCCGCGACTACCCGCTGGTCCAAGGATGCGTCCTGACGATCGCGCTCACCTACCTGCTAGTGAACCTCCTCGCGGACCTCTCCTACGCGCTGCTCGACCCGCGCATCCGCCTCTCGTGAGGCGCCTCTCGACGGCGGGGCGGGCGGGAGGCGCGCTCGTGCTGCTGTTCGTGGCGGCGGCGCTGTGCGCTCCGCTCCTCGCCAACCCGAAGGCGATCGGCGCCCAGGAGCTGGCCCGCCGGCTCGAACCCCCCTCGGGCGCCCATCTGCTCGGGCTCGACGACCTGGGGCGAGACGTGCTGACGCGGCTGCTATTCGGAGCGCGCGCCTCGCTTCTCGCGGCGGTGCTCGTGGTCGCCGTGTCTGCCGGTCTGGGGGCGCTGGTCGGCGCGCTTGCCGGGTTCAGCGGGCGGCTGGCGGACGAGCTGCTGATGCGGCTTGCCGACATCCTGCTGGCGTTTCCGGGAGTGCTGCTCGCGGTTGCGATCGTGGCGGCGCTGGGACCGGGCCTCCGCCACGCGATCCTGGCGCTGTGCGTGATCGGCTGGGTCGGTTATGCGCGCCTGGTGCGCGGCGAGGTGTTGCGGATTCGTGAGCTGGAGTTCGTGCAGGCCGCGCGCGCGACGGGCGCTCCCACGGCGCGCATCCTGGTCCGCCACGTGCTGCCGCAGACGCTCGGGCCGCTGATCGTGCACGCCTCGATCGGCATGGCAGGGGTGATCCTCGCGGAGGCGAGCCTGTCGTTCCTCGGGCTCGGCATCCAGCCGCCTTCGCCCTCCTGGGGGAGCATGCTGCGCGACTCGGTGAAGTACCTCGCCTTCGCGCCGCATCTGGCGCTCGCGCCGGGCGCGGCCGTCGCGGCCGTCGTGGTCGGCTTCAACTTCCTGGGGGATGGCCTACGCGATCTCCTGGATCCGCGTGCGGCGCGCTAGCCAGATCGAAGCAGGCGGCGACGACGCGGAGGAATGGGGTGGCGCCCTGCGGCCCGCTCGGCCTCAGCTCTCGTCGCCGGCAACACGTGTGGGGTCCACGCGATCCTGGGCGCGCGCGGAGGGAGGGTAGAGTCCACGGTACGCGGTGTCGCGCAGGGCGCGATCCCACAGGCGATCGCCGCTCCGAACGTGGACCGCATGCAGCATCGGCGCTCCGTACACCCGCTGGCCCGCGACTTCGCGTGAGTCGGGAGGCGAGGAGTAGACGAGGACAGATCCGGAAATGAAGAACGGCGCAGCGGGCGAGGAGCGCCGGCTCTCGGCCACGAGTTCCCCCGTCTCGATTGAGTGCACCCGCCAGAGCCAGGTCGGGCCCGCAGCGTCGATGAGCTTGCTTCCAAGCAGGTGCCGGCCGTCCGCGGAGGCATACCGAAACGCGACCCCCTCCCCGAAGAGCGAGACGTCGGGTAGCGGCTCGCCGCTGGGGCCGTCCCACCGCATCAACGCCGTTCCCGCGGGATCCCGGAAGGCGGCGAAGATGCGGCCCGAGAGCCAGAGCGGGCTCGCGAGCCCGCCGGACTCGACGAGGTGCGCCACCCCCGCGGGGGTCGGCCAGGGCCCGGGCGGCGCCGCATCGGGTCCGGGCGGCAGAACGCGTCCCGTGGTGAGCTCGAGCCGGAGCCGTTCCCCCACATTCCGCCCGCTGGTTTTTGCGCCGGGCGCGGCCCCGGAAATCGCATAGGCCGAGTAGCTCCAGGCGACGAGAGCGTCGGCGCCGAGCGCAGATGCCGTCGCTCGAAACGACTCGCCGAGCGCATCGTCGACCGACGCGGTGATGCCGTCCGGGAGCGGGATCCTCGCGGTCAGCAGGGAGGTGGCAAGACGAGCCCCCACCTTCAGCACCACAACGGAGAGCGTCCCCGGGGTCGCGGCGCCGTCTGCCTGCGCCACGAGGCGGCCGTCGTGGACGAGCAGCGGCTTCGCGGCGAGTGTCGTGCTCCACCGAAGGTCTCCCGAGGCCACCTCGACGGCGTCGATCCCGCGCTGCGGGTTCATCGCGAACAGGATCCTGCTCTCCGGATCGACCACGACTCCGGGGACAAGCTCGAAGGACGCGACTCCCGGTCTCGCCGCCCGCGCCTCGGACCTCGGCGTCGAGAGGGCGACAGCCAGTGCGACGAGTAACGAGGCTCCGGTTCGCCACCAGGTCATTCGAACTCCGTCGCCAGCCACGCCGGTCGTTCACCGCCAGGCGCACTTCGTGCACTGCTCCGAATCGCCTCTCGCCGCCGCGGACCGTTGTCGCGGTTCGGCTCCGGAGTGGTGCAGCGACGGCCCACCATGCACGCTTGACAGCGATTCCGCGTCCGAGTATAGCTTACGCGCATTCTCGGCTTCATCCCAGGTAGAGAGGTCTGCAGCGAACCTCGTGTCCTAGATGCGCGCGGCCGGAGGCGTCACGCGGAGTGCCGCCCGCGAGCGGGGAGCGCGACCTCTCGAGGGAAGAGGGGGCGACATGAGCAGACGGGCAGAGCGGCCGACAAGGACGACTGGGGTTTCGGAACTGCAGCACTCCCGCCGCGGGCGGCGCCTGGCCGCCATGCTCTGCGCGATCGCCGTCCTCGCGTCGAGCTCGGGCGGCGCGGCCGAGGAAGGTTCGGCCCCCGTCGCCGCCCCCGGGCGGTCGCGTTCGCCCGAAGCCGCTGAACGCGAGGGTGAGCGCACGCAGGCGCCCGCAGCGTTTCCGCCGAGCCCCGCCGTGGGAGGGACCTGGAGCACGCAGGGACCGCGACCGAGCCTGAACGGGCAGCTGGAGAACATCCCCGGGATGAACCCGGTCACCGGGGGCGTGCACTCGCTCGCCGCGCACCCGAGCGACCCCGATACCATCTACCTGGGAGGGGTCAACGGCGGGATCTGGAAGACCGTCAACGCGACGGCCCTGAACCCCCACTGGGAGAGCCTGACCGACTTCGAGACTTCGCTGTCGATCTCGGCTCTGGAGTTCGACCCGACGGACGTCGCCCACCTGACGCTGGTCGCGGGGACGGGGCTCTACAGCAACTTTGCGGGAAGGGGTGGCCCGCGCGTCGGTCTGTACCGGACCGACGACGGGGGGGTCACCTGGACGCAGCTCGGCGAGGCCGACCTCGCCGGACGTTCGGTCTCGGGAGTCGGGCCGCGCGACGACATCATCCTCGTGACCGTGAGTAGCGGCACGAACCCCGGCGTCTACCGCAGCACGAACGGTGGGGCGTCGTTCGCCTTCATCTCGGGCCTGAACGGCCTGAACGACGGACCGGCCTTCGATCTGGTCTCGGACCCCGGCAATCTCAACACGTTCTATGCAGGGATCGGTGACGCGACCGGCGGGATCTTCCGGACCGACGACGCCGGCGCGACCTGGGTCGACGTCACCAATGCCGCGATCGGCGCGCTGATCGGCGCGACGACCACGAACATCGAGCTCGCGGTGAGCGCAGCCGCCGGGAATCCCGTGTACGCTGCGATCGTCAACGATCCGCTGAATACCGACAAGAACCAGCTGGTCGGGATGTTCCGGTCGGCCAACCAGGGCGGGGCCTGGACCGCCATGGACTTGCCGCGGACCCTGGAGCCGACTCACCCACTCGTCGATGCCTCCAACGCCGCGCCGATCGTCATCACGGCCCCGAACGGCGCTGTGACGAACGCGACGAACGCCTCGCCGATCGTGGTCACGACGGCCGCGAACCACGGCCT